>Ga0209400_1001368_pt1 | contig 19712 bp, 16 predicted proteins | sample M_130807_EF_Meta_FD_187313 | JGI IMG/M metagenome (GOLD analysis project Ga0209400, IMG submission 187313) | Freshwater microbial communities from Lake Montjoie, Canada to study carbon cycling - M_130807_EF_MetaG (SPAdes) (version 2) | ecosystem: Environmental > Aquatic > Freshwater > Lake... | reverse complement strand
TGACACCGCTGGGCCGATTAAACGTCCAGCGTTGAAATTGGCTGAATTAAGTGAAACTGCGTTTGGAAGATCGGTTTGACCAACTACTTCAGTTGTAAATGATTGACGCACCGGAGCATCAATTGCTGTTGCAATCCCTAGAACTGCAGCAAGTGCAAATACATGCCACAACTGAATGTGTTCTGTGATCACAAGTGCACCTAAGCCAAGTGAAGCGCTGCCGCCTAGAATATTTGTTAAAACTAAAACTTTTCGCTTATTAAATCTGTCCGCTAGTTTTCCGCCGTGTAGCGAGAAGAGAAGTACGGGCGCGAATTGAACTGCAGTTACTAAACCGAGGTAGGTTCCATTGTTATCTGTTAGCTCTAGTACAAGCCAATCTTGAGCAATCCGCTGGGCCCAACTGCCGATATTGGAAAGTGCGTTGGCGGGAAAAAGAATTCTGTAATTTCGGTGGCGAAATGAGCGCCAATTACCATCCTCTTTTACTGCAAATCCCATTACTCTACTTCCATGACTACTCGACTACGCAATGCGGTAACTCTAGTGGCAATTGGCATTACCTGCTGGGTGGTTGCAGGCGTGATCGCACTTGCAGTTGATGCAGACGCTAAAGTGATTTGGACATGCATAAGCGGAGCCATGCTTGGCTTAGTAGGTATTCGTTACACAATTCGTCGCGAACGACGAAGCGGGATATAGAAAAGGCCCTAAGCACCTAGTGCTGTTGCAATACCACGCAGCACTCTTCCAAGACGATCAGCTTCTTGTGCATTTGGATGACGTCCATGGCGCAAACCATTTCCGACTTTATCTAACATCTTGATTGTGTCTTCAATCATTGCTGCAAGATCATCACTATTAACGCGTGAGTTTTCAACTAATGATGGTGGTGCATCAATGATGTGTACTGATAATGCTTGTGGGCCTTTACGGCTGTCAGCAATAGAAAACTCAAGCTTTGTTCCAGGCTTAACTGTTGCAACGCCTTCTGGGAGTGAAGTAGCAGCTAGATAAACATCTTCACCTTCATCATTTGCAATGAAGCCAAAACCTTTTTCTAATGAGAACCATTTAACGCGTCCTGTAGGCATGGGGGGCTCCTAGCTAGTTTTCTTTACTGGTATTAATCGATATCGCGGGTGCGATAGCAGGGACTTAGTTTAACACTGGCTCCGTGAAGGTCGCTTCCGAATGTGCTCCACAGCCATGATCCACGCTCACTACGCGTGCATCATCGGGTGAAATAGCGTTGGCGCACACGCCAAATGTTGATCGCAATGAACCTGCAATAGGAAGAAAGAAACCACAGCTATGGCATGGCTTTGGTGCTGACTGGGCAACAGGTGCGTTTGGTCCACGCTCTCCATCATGCCAACGCTTTGCTGCTTGATCGCGGCCTTCAATAGACATCACACGTGCGCGACCTAAACCAAGTTCGATCGCCATTGCAGTATCTAAATCTTCATCCTGTGGCAACGCTTGTTCACCTGCAACTAAACGTGCATCATCTAATGAACTTGGAACAATATCGCCCACACCAACATCGCCCGGCAAAATTCTGTCGCGATATGGAATCCATTCTGGAGCACGTAGTGCATCTGGTCCTGGAAGAACTACAACATCACAAATTGTTGGTGTTGCGTCTTGATCTACCTTTGCAATGGTGATGCACCAACGCCAACCTCTATATCCTGAAAGTTTTGCTTCAAACAAATAAGTTGCAACACGATTGTCATCATCAAAATCAACTGAAACAAAACCGCCAACTTGATCGCGTTGTTCTGCTACATCTAACGCGGCATTTCGGGCAAGATCCTTTGCATCAAAAGCAACAGCTGTGCTTGTTGATACCTTCTCCTTTGCAGGAGTCTTCTCCTTTTTGGAGATGAGGGATTTCTTTGCCATGGTCTAAGGGTAAAGCAGAACGCCGCCCTCGCGTTAATCGAGGACGGCGTTACGCGTAATTCGTCGGACTTAGAAGTCCATATCTCCGCCGCCTTGTGGGGCAGCAGATGCTTTTTCAGGCTTATCTGCAATAACAGCTTCTGTTGTAATAAACAGAGCAGCAATTGATGCAGCATTTTGTAGCGCAGAACGTGTGACCTTTGCTGGATCAATAATTCCAGATTTGATCATGTCAACATATTCACCAGTTGCAGCGTTTAGACCTTGTCCTGCTGGAAGGTGACGGACCTTCTCAACAACAACTCCGCCTTCAAGTCCTGCGTTAATTGCGATCTGCTTAATTGGGGCTTCGATTGCGTATTCAACAATCTTTGCACCCGTTGCTTCATCGCCAGTTAAATCAGTTAAACGCTTGAACACTGCAGCACCTGCTTGTAGAAGGGCAACGCCGCCACCGGCAACGATTCCTTCTTCTACTGCAGCCTTTGCATTACGAACTGCATCTTCAATGCGGTGCTTACGCTCCTTGAGTTCAACCTCAGTTGCAGCACCTGCCTTGATTACCGCTACGCCACCAGCAAGCTTTGCAAGTCGCTCTTGCAACTTCTCGCGGTCATAATCTGAATCTGATCCTTCAATCTCGTTACGGATCTGCTGAACACGACCCTTAATCTGATCCTCATCGCCAGCACCTTCAACGATTGTTGTCTCTTCCTTACTGATAACAACCTTGCGAGCCTTGCCCAAAAGATTAAGCTCGGCTGCATCTAGACGAAGTCCAACTTCCTCTGAAATAACAGTTGCACCTGTGAGGATTGCAATATCTTGCAGCATCGCCTTGCGACGATCTCCAAAGCCAGGTGCCTTAACAGCTGCTGAACGGAATGTTCCGCGGATCTTGTTCACAACTAGTGTTGCGAGCGCTTCGCCTTCAACATCTTCAGCGATGATCAATAGTGGCTTCCCTGATTGCATAACCTTTTCAAGTACTGGCACTAGATCTTTAATGTTTGCAATCTTTGAGTTTGCAATCAAAACATATGCATCCTCTAGGACAACTTCCATCCGCTCCTGATCGGTTACAAAGTATGGAGAGATATAGCCCTTATCAAAGCGCATACCTTCTGTGAGCTCTAGCTCTAAACCAAAAGTGTTTGACTCTTCAACTGTGATGACGCCTTCTTTGCCAACCTTGTCCATGGCTTCAGCGATCATTTCACCGATAGTTGCATCTGCTGCAGAGATAGATGCGGTTGCTGCGATTTGTTCCTTTGAATCAACCGGCTTTGCCATTGAGAGAAGTTCAGCAACGATTTCGGCAACAGCCTTTTCGATGCCGCGCTTTAGTGCCATTGGGTTTGATCCAGCTGCAACGTTGCGCAGACCTTCACGAACTAGTGCTTGAGCTAAGACAGTTGCAGTTGTTGTTCCGTCACCGGCAACATCATCAGTCTTTTTAGCAACTTCCTTAACTAGCTCTGCGCCAATCTTTTCCCATGGGTCATCAAGTTCAATTTCCTTTGCAATGGAAACGCCATCGTTAGTAATTGTTGGGGCGCCCCACTTCTTCTCGAGAACTACATTTCGTCCACGAGGTCCAAGGGTGACCTTGACCGCATCGGCCAAGATATTCATGCCGCGCTCTAATCCGCGACGTGCTTCTTCATTAAAGGCAATCTGCTTTGCCATGAGTTGTGCTCCTTGTGTGTTCGTTAGGTGGGGTGCTTTATCACTCGCACCCCGAGAGTGCTAACGCCAAATCTAGAGCCTTTATTTGGTAGGTGCAAAACGAGGGGTAAAAAGGATTAAGGGCGGGACACGCGAGTAGCCATGCGGGCCTGGCGTAGGCGGCGCAGGCGCTTAACTAGCATCGGTGAGGCAGCTAGGGCGTCGTCGCGGTCGATCAAATCATTGAGCAGTTGGTAATACCGAGGAGCGCTCAGGTCGAATAGATCCTTGATTGCCGCCTCTTTTGCCCCTGCAAAGCGCCACCAGTTGCCCTCAAAATCAAGGATGCGAACTTCCAGGTCACTGAGCCCAGTGTTGATTGCAGACTCTTCTTGCGCAGACATGGGTTAAATCTTACGACAGAGCGTGAAAAAGTGTGGGATTTACAGCCGTTCCAGAATCATTGAAATATCTGAAATTTTGGTCCAGGGATTAACGATCGCAAATCGCAAAATTGGTTGCCCGTGATGTGATGACGGCGGAATAAATCCCACCTGGTCTTCTAATAGTTGATCACTCCACTTTTGATAATCAGATGCCACCCATCCTTTTCGAGTAAAGGCAACAATTGAAAGTTCTGGTTCGCATAAGAGTTCAAGGTTTGGATGGTCGCGAACTAATTGAGCTGCTTGTTGTGCAACTGTCAGAGTTTGTTCCATAGCTTCTGCATAAGCATCTGTTCCATGTGCTGCTAATGAAAACCAAAAAGGTAATCCACGTGTTCGTCTGGTTAAGTGAATTGCATATTCAGAGGGAGACCAGTTCTCATCTTTTAATGTATCTAAATAAGAAGCGTGCTGTGAATGTACTTGCTTGGCAAGATCAGGATTTCGATACACAAGTGCGCAGGCATCATATGGAGCAAAGAGCCACTTATGGGGATCGACAATAAATGAGTCTGCCGCTTCTATGCCATCAAACATATGTCGCACAGATGGTGCACAGAGCGCTGCTAATCCATACGCGCCATCAACATGAAACCAGATACTGCGATCATGTGCGGCCGTTCCAATTCCTTTTAAATCATCAATGGTCCCAAGGTTTGTTGTTCCAGAGGTTGCTACAACTGCAAATACTCGGGCTTTTGTACTTGAATGTAAGCGATCAATTGCTTCGGCAACTGTTGCACCTTGCAAACGACCATTCTTATCTACTTCCACCTTAAGAACATCTACATCCATGACATTTGCAGCCGAAACAACTGATGAATGAGCCTCCTCGCTACAGGCAATCACCCACCGCTCTGCATTGCCTTGCTTCTTACGTGCCTCTGCTCGCGCAACTACAAGTGCCGAAAGATTACCGATTGTCCCACCTTGCACAAAAACTCCACCGGCAGATTTTGGTAGTCCTGCTAAATCAATAAGCCATTGAATCGCTTGGTTTTCTGCAAAGACTGCGCCGGCTCCTTCTTGCCATGATCCGCCGTAGAGGGCGCTTGCTCCAACAACTAAATCAAAAAGGTTTGCATACTCACTGGGTGCAGAGGGAATAAATGCAAGGTTGCGTGGATGATCGGTAGAAATACAAGCCTTAGCTAAAACATTTGTAAAAACTTCAAGTGCTTCATGTCCGCCTAGTCCCTTGGCGGTAATTGTGTTGCCTACTTCCTTAAACAAATCTTCTGCAGATCTAGGACCATCTAGTGGTGGATCATCTTTTAGTCGTTCCAGGCTGTACTTCAATATCTCCGCGGCAAGTTCCTCTACCGCAGGAGTGAACTCATGCATTGATCTTTGCCTTTTTGACAATATTTCTTATCATGGTTGGAAAAACAAATAGGTGTAGCGGGGAGATTGCATACCAATATAACTGGCCACCCAATCCGCGTGGATTAAATGTTGCCTCTTGCACAATCTTGGTCTTTCCGTACTCCCTTGTAACTGTAAATTCCAGCCATGCCTTACCTGGCAAAACCATTTCGGCATACAACTTCAGTCTGCGCCCTGGTTCTAGCTCTTCCACCCGCCAAAAATCTAAACTCTCACCAACGCGTAAGAAATCTGGATCGCGGCGACCGCGACGCAAACCCACGCCCCCAACTAAGAAGCGATCTAAAACTCCACGAGCCCACCACAAGAAATCTGAACCAAACCAACCATTAACGCCACCAATGCGTTCAACTTGTCGCCACACATCTTCGGCAGGAACATCTGTGATCTTTTCACGACGATCACGCAAAACCATTTCACCGGCCCAATCAGGGTCTCCCTGTGCTTTTTGCCACGGAGCAGTTGGCATCGTCGCATCAGACCAACGGGTTTCCACGTTATGAGTTGTGATCTTTGACAGCGCTAATGCAATAGCAGTTTCAACATCAATTAAACCTTCAGAAGGTTTTGGAATAAGTCCATCGATTGATTTGGCGGGATCTGCAACAACTTCACTAATGAGCGAACCAACAAGTGGCCTAGCAAGAGCAGTTGGAACTGGCGTTACTAAACCAATCCACAAGCTCGATAACCCTGGTGTTAGAACTGGAACCCTAATAATCCAACGCTTTTTTAAACCTGATAATTTTGCAAATTTCTGCATCATGTCTGCATATGACAACACTTCGGGGCCACCAATATCAAATACCTTGTTTACTGGTGTTTCTAAATGCGCCGCACCTTTTAAGTAATACAAAACATCCCGGATTGCGATTGGGTGTGTTTTATTCATTACCCACTTAGGAGTTGTCATGATCGGAAGTCGATGCGTTAAGTGGCGCAGCATTTCAAAGCTGGCAGAGCCTGAACCAATAATGATTCCTGCTCGTAGCTCTAAGACTGCAACAGAAGTCGTGGCAAGTGAGCTACCTGTCATCGCACGAGATGCCAGGTGCTTACTGATATTCACATCGTTTGCGATTCCGCCCAAGTAAATAATCTGTGAGACGCCAGCTTGCTCAGCAGCTTTTGCAAAGTTGCTGGCCATTTCTCTCTCAATTTCATCAAAGTTTGGACCTAAGTTGATTGAGTGCAATAAGTAAAAGGCTGTGTGAATACCTTCTAGCGCCATTTGTAAATCACTAAAGTTTTCTGCACTACCTTCGCAGATGTCGACCTGAGTTGCCCATGGCTGGCCCATAATTTTGTTCTTATCGCGCACCAAGATTCGAACATTTTCTTTATCTTCAATCAGTGCACGGACTAACCGACCGCCCACATATCCAGATGCCCCTGTGACGAGGTACTTACGGTCTCCATTATGCGAGTTCATGCTGGCAAGCCTAGACTTATCCCATGCAAAAGACACTTCAAAAACCGCGAGTAGTGATCTTGGGCGCTGGTTTTGGCGGACTAACTGCAGCCCGCAAGATGGCTGGGTTTGCCGATGTGACAGTGGTTGATCGCCACAACTTTCAAACTTTTCTACCGCTTTTGTATCAGGTATCAACTGCGGGTTTAGCAGCAGACCATGTTGCCCACCCAGTTCGAGGTGCACTGCGAAAAACTGGAGTTCGATTTCGAATGGGAACTCCTATCTCTGTTGACCACAAAAATAAGAGTGTGAAGTTAGATAGCAGCGAAGTATTGGAGTTCGATTATCTTATTGTTGCTCTTGGTTCGGCAACTGCCGATTTTGGAGTTCCAGGGGTATTTGAACATGCACTCGGCATGAAGAGTGTTCACGAAGCCTTAACCATTCGCGCCGAAGTTTTACGACGTTTTGAAGATCTGTGCCGTTTTGAGGATGAAACTATTTTCTCAATTTCAGTTGTTGGAGGCGGGCCAACAGGGGTCGAGATGGCTGGTGCATTTGCAGAGCTTGTTCGTGGTCCACTAAAAAATGATCAGCGGCATGCAGCAGCACATATCAAAATTAATTTAATCGAAGCTGGGCCCCGAATCCTGCCCATGTTTTCTGAAAAGCTCTCTGCCCACGGCAAAAAGGATTTGGAAAAGCTTGGCGTGACTGTGCACCTTAATACCGCTGTTAAAGCTATCAAGCCTCGCACTATCGAAATTAGTGATGGCAGTAAAATTGCTTCAGAGGTAACCATCTGGGCTGCAGGCGTTAAAGGTGAGCCAACGGGTGCGAAATTAAATTTGCCTTTGATCAATACCCGCATCGATGTTGAAAATACCTTGCAGGTTAAGCACTACCCACACATCTTTGCCATCGGTGATATCGCAGGTTTTGTGGGAGAAAATGGGCGTATGTTGCCTATGGTGGCACCCGTTGCACTGCAGCAAGGTCGCCATGTTGCGCAGCAAATCAAAAGAATTGCAAAGGGTCAAGATCTAAAGCCATTTAAATACCTTGATAAAGGGTCAATGGCAACTATCGGTCGCCACAAAGCAATCGTTGAAGTCAAAAGCCTGCGAATGACTGGCATTCCTGCTTGGTATGCATGGCTGTGGTTACATCTGTTTTACCTATTAGGTGGACGCAACAAGATCGGCACTATGGCCGATTGGACCTATAACTATTTAACTTTTGATCGCGGTAACCGTCACATTATGGATTCGCAGTAATGCCCGAGTATTTAAAGGTCGACGGGCATGATGTGTATTGCTATGAATGGGAAAATGATGGCGAAGCAGTTGTTTTACTACATGGTGGTTTAAGTAAAACATCTAGTTGGAATTACTTACTTGTCCCGGCACTTGAAGAAGATTTTCATGTTTTTGGATATGACAGAACCGGACACGGCTTTACCGGAGATCGCACCGGAAGTCTGCACTTTGAATTTCAAGCTCAAGAGGCAATTGCATATCTTGAGACAATTGTTAAAGAGCCGGCTCATTTAATTGGATATAGCGATGGTGGAATCATCGCTCTCATGGTCGCAATACAGCGACCAGAGTTGGTTAAATCAATTGTTGCAATCGGTGCTAATTATCATTACAACGCACCCCTGAGTGATTTCGAAAAAGCCTCTGTCGGTGAAGAAGATCAAGCTGAGTACAACTTAATCAGCCCAGATGCCCCACATACTCTTCTAGAAAAAACAATTCGAATGAATGAGATTTGGAAAACAGAGCCAGACATTTCTCTTTCTGAGATCGCATCAATACAGTGCCCAGTGCTAGTTATGGCAGGTGATGATGATGTAATCGCACATGATCACACCATTTCTCTATATGAAGCGCTACCTCTAGGACAATTAGCAATAATTCCTGGAACCTCACATGGCTTAGTAAAAGAAAAACCAGGATTGATGTTGGCAAACATCATGCAATTCTTAGAGGACCTGACATATCCGCAAACGCGACAACCGATTAGACGAATTAGCAATCAACCGGAGTAATTTTTCCTGTAGCAACATCATAAATTGCTCCACCAACAACAACATCCTTGTTTATTAATCGGTAACTTCTAACTTTCTGCACATCTTCAATCAAGGCTTGTTGTTGGTCTGGAACAGTTTTGAATTCAATTTCAGAGGTATCAATGCCGTACTTCGTATCAATTTCACGGTGAATTTCTACATCATCAACTTGTGCCATTCGGCAGTTTGTATGCGGCATGATCAAAATGCGTTCGACTCCTAGCAAGTAAGTAGCTAAGACCAATGTACGTAAAACGTCATCAGTTACGCGGCCACCGGCATTGCGCAGAATTTTGGCATCTCCTGATTTCATACCAACTACAGACAGCGGGTTTATGCGCGAATCCATGCAGGTAACAATGGCTAGACCTCGCTGGGCTGTGCCTGTTAGATCTGAATACTTAAAGGTTTTGATGTACTCATCATTTGCAGCGAGTGCATCCTTAAATGAATCATGCGGAAAGGAGTTCACGGACATATCTACTCCTCTCCGGAATTACCGGAGCCCCCCGTCAGGATTGAACTGACGACCTGCGCATTACAAGTGCGCTGCTCTACCACTGAGCTAGAGAGGCCTGCTCTTCGAGTTACCCCGAATACAGCAGCCGCAATTATGGCAGTGATGTCCCAAATCTTAAAATCCACGCCTTATGTCACGCCCAACGATAGGTTTACGCCATGAGATTAGGTGTCCTTGATGTGGGTTCAAACACCATCCACCTTCAAGTAATGGATGCTCATCCAGGAGCCAGGCCAACACCAACAACTAATTACAAAGTAGAACTTCGCCTGACTGAATACCTGGACATTTCTGGTGCTATCTCCTCAGGCGGGATCCAACTTCTCAATGATGCGATTAAAGAAGCTGTCGCTCATGCACTTGCTAATGAAACAGATGAAATTTTAGCCTTTGCCACTTCTGCCTTGCGTGAAGCTAGTAATGGCGCACAAATAATTGCCGATATTAATAAGAAGTATGACATTGATCTGCAAGTTCTAAACGGTGATGATGAAGCTTCAATGACTTTCTTGGCTGTCCGCCGATGGTTGGGTTGGTCAGCTGGAAAGTTACTAGTTCTAGATATCGGTGGCGGCTCGCTGGAAATTGCCAGTGGTATTGATGAAAATCCAGAAGCAACAATTTCACTCCCACTTGGCGCAGCTCGCTTAACTCGCGAATTCTTAAACGGTGATCCATATAGTGCAAAGGGAATTAAGGGTCTTGAAAAGCATGCAGAAGAAGTGCTTAGAGATTCAATGCCTAACTCCTTAAAGACACATGATGCTGATCATTTCGTCGCAACAAGTAAAACCTTTAGAACTTTGGCCCGTATTTGTGCACAGTGGTATGGCGATAATCCAAAGTTCATTGAACGAAAATCCCTCAACTCTGCAATGCCACGACTAATTGAAATGACAAGTAAGTCTCGTGCAGAATTACCTGGAGTTTCAGCTAACCGAGCTCAGCAAATTGTTGCCGGCGGAATTGTTGCACTCGCCGTAATGGAGAGACTGGATGTGGATGAGGCTGAGATTTGTCCGTGGGCACTGCGTGAAGGCATTCTTTTACGCCGTTTAGACTGGTTGAGCGACTAAGCCTCCGGCGCTTTCATCCAGTCGATTGCAACAACTTCGCCATCACGGTGATGCAAAATCCATGACTCACCAGGTAGCAATCCATGATCTAACTTTTTAATACTCTTCTTGCCAATAAATTTTGCGACTATACCTGGGATAACTGGATTGTGGCCACAGACAATTGCGTGGGCTTCACTGTCAATAATGTCTTGAACAACATTGATCGCAGCTTTCTTATCCTTTTCGTATGCATATTCACTCAGTTCAGTCCAATAAATCATATCTAATGACAATGAGCGGGCCATTGGCGCAACGGTTTCGTAGCAACGAACAGCATCTGAAGTGTGGATTTCAGCAATCCCAAATGGAAAATATTTTGCCAACATTCGCATTGATTGAATCTGACCAAGTTGTGCAAGTGGGCGATCACCATCATCGCCTTCCCATTCTTCTCGAGCGATTGCTTTTCCGTGACGCAAAAGGACTAGTGGGATTGTGTCGGTACCAATCTTTTCAAAGTACTTTAAAACTTCTTTGTCACCTTCACGTGAAAGCTTGTCATAGGCATCAGCGACTGTTAACCAAATAATTTGATCTACTTCATTTGGATCTAGGGGACCCTTAGCTTCACCAATTGCTTGTGCTGACCAATATCTAACCGATTTAGTTGATGCGCCTACTAGATACTCGACTGTGCAAAGTTCTGGGCCGAAAACGCTCTCAAAACCAGTTTCTTCAAAAACCTCGCGGTGTGCGCAACTAATCTCTGGTTCACCTGGTTCCACTTTCCCTTTTGGAAAGGACCAATCATGATAACGCGGACGGTGAATCAAAGCTACTTGAACTAGTTCATCACTTAAGCGGCGCCACAAAACTGCGCCTGCAGCCTTAATTATGTGGTTGTCCACTTATCGATCCTTTGAATAGTGATCTATTAGCTCGGCGTGGACATTTGTTAATCCCTTTTTACTCGGACGTGACCAAGTTGTTTCTTTCAGATGCCAGGAAGTGGTCTCATCAGAAAGACCTAGATCAAGTAATCCCTGCAGGCGTAGCTGATGCTCTTTTCTCTGAATAAGTACAAGGCTTTCCACGCGGCGATCAAGGTTTCTACCCATCAAATCCGCGCTACCAATCCAATACTCATCATCCCCACCATTAATGAAGTGATAGATGCGTGAATGCTCAAGGAAGCGACCCAAAATAGATTTCACAGTGATGTTCTCTGAAACACCCTTAATTCCAGGTTGTACTGCACAGATTCCACGAATTAATAATTCAACCTTAACGCCAGCTTGCGATGCTTCATATAATTTTGCAACAAAACCCTCATCCAAAATCGAGTTTAGTTTAAATTGAATTCCAGCGGGGCGCCCACTCTTGGCATGTTCGATTTCACGGTCGATGCGTTCGATTAATCCTGAACGCAGTGTTCGAGGGGCGACAAGCAAACGTGAATATGTTGACTGAGGTGCAAAGCCTGATAATTGATTAAACAGACGTGTTAGATCTTCTGTTAGTTCTACATCGGCACTGAGAATTCCAAGATCCTCGTACATGCGCGCAGTCTTAGGGTTGTAGTTACCTGTCCCCATATGGCAATAACGACGGATACCTTGTGGTTCATCACGCACAACTAGTGAGAGCTTTGCATGAGTTTTTAAGCCCATCAACCCATAGACAACGTGTACTCCTGCAGCTTCAAGCTTGCGCGCCCAACGCACATTGTTTTGTTCATCAAATCGGGCTCTGATTTCGATTACGGCAACAACTTGCTTTCCAGCTTCAGCCGCCTCAATTAACGCCTCGATAATTGGTGAGTCACCTGATGTGCGATACAAAGTCTGTTTGATGGCTAATACATGTGGATCCTTTGCTGCATTTTCCAGGAAATGAACAACGGAGGAGGTAAATGATTCATAGGGATGGTGAAGCAGAATCTCGCCTTGACGAATAGCTGCAAAAAACAAATCACTATCTTCAGAATCCACCTCAGACAGCGCTTTAGCGGTGCGTGACCTAAATGGTGCATATTTCAAGTCTGAGAAATCAAGATCGGCGATTTTATGAAGAGATGTCAAATTTAACGGCGCAGTGACATGAAATATATTTTCAGATCCAATGCCAAGCTCTGATCCAAGTTTAGATACTCGAGCTTCATCAACACCTTGTTCAATCTCGAGGCGCACAGGTGGTCCAAATCGGCGGCGTAGCAACTCTTGCTCAAGTGAGAGCAGTAGATCTTCCGCCTCATCTTCATCTAACTCAATATCTTGATTTCTGGTCACGCGGAATGTGTAGTGATCTTCAATCGACATCCCTGGAAATAGCTCTTGTAAATGAATTGCAATCAAATCTTCTAGTGCCAAGAATCGTGTCGAACCAAACTTTGCTGTTGCAATAAACCTCGGCAAAATTTCCGGAACCTTAACGCGAGCGAAAAACTCTTCATGTGTCGTCGGGTTTTTAACCATAACGGCGAGGTTAAGTGATAAACCTGAGATATACGGGAAAGGATGAGTCGGATCAACAGCCAAGGGAGTTAGAACAGGAAAAATTCGATCCTGGAACAACTTTGCAACATATGCACTTTCAGTTTCATCAAGTTGTTCCCACTTAACGAATTCAATTCCGTGCTTTTTTAATTCTGGCAAAATTTCTTCTTTCAAAATTTTAGATTGACGAGAAACAAGTTCATTGACTCTTTTATTGACAACTTCCAAGAGCTCTTTTGGCTTGTATCCAGCAACATTTGCAGCGGTCACATCATTTTCAATCTTGCTCATCAAGGTTGCAACGCGAACCATAAAGAACTCATCCAAATTCGAAGACGAGATAGCCAAAAAGCGCAGTCTTTCCAGAAGCGGAACTGTCGAATCTTCGGCTAATTCAAGGACTCTTTGGTCGAAAGAGAGCCAACTGATCTCTCGGTCGGTCAGGTGCTCCATTTTCATGGTCAAATTATCTCCCGAATGAGTGAACAACAGGTAATCGGGGTGAGGACAGGGGCTAAACCAACCCCTCATTTCACGCTCAAGGAAGGTGTGCTCTCCCTCATTACCTGAGAGACTTCCCTCCGTGATGAACAACTATTGGATGAGCCCAGAGACGACCTCAGTAAACCGCTTGCCAATGCTCAACATCGAACACTTCGAGCAAATTTCCCTAGATGGCACATGGCGTTTCCAGTTGTTACATAGCCCAACAGAAAAATTAGGCAAGCGTTGGGCATCAATTCCAGTTCCTGGATTATGGACGATGCAGGAGCCATCTGAAGTTTTCTTTGATAGACCAATTTATACGAATACTCAAATGCCTTTTGAGGAACATCCTCCTTTTGTTCCTGCAGAAAACCCAACTGGTGTGTATGAACGCGACTTTGATGTTCCTAAAAGCTGGTCTGGCAAGAGAATTGTTTTGCAAGTTGGTGGCTATGAATCTGTTGCATTGGTTTATATCAATGGCCAAGAGGTCGGACTTTCTAAAGATTCACGTCTTGCTGCAGAATTTGATGTCACGAGCTTTGTCCAAAGCGGAAATAACGTCCTCCGCATAGATGTAACAAAGTGGTCTGATGCAACATTTATTGAAGATCAAGATCAGTGGTGGCATGGTGGCATTACCCGTTCAATTAAGTTGTATGCAACTAACAAAGTCTTCATTGAACGATTCAAGACAGTTGCCGGCTTAGGTCAAGATGGCTCAACAGGAACTTTGTTGATCGAAGCAGATTTAGGCGCGCTAGAAAATCTCTCAACTGATGGATACACCCTTCGTGCTTCCATAACTGAGTTGCCAAAGCTAAAGAGTGCAAATCTTTCAAAGACGATCAGGAACTTCACTTCACCAAAATGGACCGAACGTGATGCAGACCTGAAAAAACGTAGCGATGATTACTTCCATGGAAAGTTTTGGGATGGAAAATTGCCAGCTGACGCCAAAGCGGCCATCATGGAAAATGAGCCCTGGCCACATGGAAAAGTAATTCTTGAAACCCGTATCCCAAAGGTAAATCCTTGGTCTGCGGAGGTTCCTAACCTTTATACCTTGCACATCGAACTCATTGATCCTCAAGGAGTAGTAATTGAGGTATCTCAGCAGCGCATTGGTTTCCGATCTATTGTCATTAAGGGCCAAGATTTCCTAGTTAATGGTCAACCAATTATTTTCTACGGAATTAATCGCCATGACTTCAATCGCTTTACGGGCCGCGCTTTAACCCGCGATGACATGCGCCAAGACTTGCTGGAACTAAAGCGTTGGAACTTCAACGCTGTTCGCACATCCCACTATCCCAATGACGCTGCTTTCTTGGACCTCTGCGACGAATTAGGTTTCTATGTCGTCGGTGAAGCAAACATCGAATCCCATGCTTTTATTTCATCAATCTGTAATGACACTAGATACTTAACAGCGTTCGTTGATCGTGTTGGTCGCATGGTTCAGCGCGATATTCATCATCCATCTGTGGTTATGTGGTCACTAGGTAATGAATCTGGAGCGGGAACAAACCATGAGGCTGCTGCCGCATTTGCCCGTAGCTTTGATCCATCGCGTCCTTTGCATTACGAAGGCGGAATCCGTGGCAATTGGATGGGCAGTCATTCACTAACAGATGTCATCGCACCGATGTATCCAATGATTAATGCCATCAAAGAGTATGCAAAATCTCCAAAAGCTGATCGTCCATTGATTATGTGCGAGTACTCCCATGCCATGGGTAACAGCAACGGAACGTTGGCCGAGTATTGGGAAGTAATTGAATCAACACGTGGTCTGCAAGGTGGATTTATTTGGGAGATGTGGGATCACGGTCCTGTCCAAACAATGCCCGATGGTTCAAAGCGCAACGCTTATGGTGGGGATTACGGTGAAACAAAGCATGATGGCAATTTCTGTTGCGATGGAATGGTTTTCCCGGACCGCACAGCTAAGCCTGCCATGCATGAATTTAAGGCTATTGCCGCACCCGCTGTCATTACTGGAGTCAACGCGGCAACTGGTCAATTCAAGATCTTTAACAAAAACTTCTTTAAAGACTTAAGCCAGTTCCAACTTCAGTGGTCGATCACATGTGATGGTGTGATTCAAGATGGTGGAGTTGTAAAACTTCCTAAGGTGGCACCACGCAAATCTGTTAACTTCAAAATTTCATCCAAGAGCCTTGCAAAGAAAACAATGCGTGGAGAGCGTTTTATAACATTCTCACTTGTTTGCATTGCAAGCACCCCTTGGGCGCTGCCAATGTCAGAGGTTGGTTGGAGCCAGATTTCACTTCCTTCATCAGCGTTAGCACCTGCCAAGAAGGAAAAGGGAATTGGGGATGTAGTTGATGAGCATGGTCAAATTATTTTGCCATACGGAATCGTTGCACCATCTGTATCGCTGTGGAGAGCACCAACAGATAATGATCGCATTGGACACATTGCAACCAAGTGGGAGCGATATGGAATCCGTGAAATCTCTCGCACAGATTGTGTTGTGAGACAAACTTCAACATCAATTAAAGTAGCTAACACCTGGCAGACCAGCACCGGAGTTTCTTTTAAGCACACGCAGTTGATTACCCCAGTTGTTGGTGGATTTAGCGTTAAGGAATCCGTAACAATTCCAAAGGCGTTTGATGATGTGGCACGTGTTGGGACATTGTTTGAACTAGATGGCTCCTTAAGTGATCTTGTGTACTTCGGTACCGGCTCACATGAGTCATATCCTGATCGCAAGATCGGTCGCATCGCACGCTATGTTTCAACAGTTGCAGCCCAGTACATTCCATATGTACGACCACAGGAAAATGGTGGTCATGCTGCAGTTCGTTGGTTTGAGGTAACAAACTCAGCTGGAAATGGCCTGCGCTTTGCAATGGGCAAGCCTGCTCAGGTCTCTGTAACGCCTAACAGGGATGCAGAATTGGCAGATGCCACCCACGATGTGGAAGTTAAGGCCTGCGGAAATACGGTTGTACATATCGATGCAGCACATCGCGGTGTTGGAACCGCCTCTTGCGGGCCAGATACTTTAGATAAATACATTATTAAAACTGGTGTTCACAACTGGGAGTGGACTGTTACGCAGATTTAAGCAGCGTTAGATTAATCTAAATGCGCTAGGGGCCAATTGATTGCAATTGGATACTTACATGTTCGACCATCGCCAGAAGACTTACCGCGTGCACGACGCCACATCCAAGGAAGTGCAAAAGTGGCAAACCATGCAATTGTTACAGCTGACTTAACAAACTGTGATGTTGGCTCTTGGGGTGGTAACGGACGTCGCCAAGATGGATCAAATGGAAGACCAATTGTTTCTAGAACTGCTTGAGCAACTCGATCATGTCCCATTGGGTTTAAATGCAATCGATCAAATGCTAAGAAGCGCGGATCTTTAAAAGCTTTTTCTTCGTTTCCATCACAAAGAATTGCTCCTACTTCTTCTGCCATCGCGCGAACATTCTCGTTGAAAATCTTAAAGCGCGCTTGCCATGACTCAGCAAGTCGACCTGTGCTTCCGCTGTCTTCAAGCACTGTAAACAAAATCACTGTTGCACCTGAAGCTGCAACTCTTCGTACCGCCTCTGCATACATCGGCAAGGTTACGTTGGGGTTGAACTTGGGGCGAATGACATCATTAGCACCAGCGTGAAAGGAAACAAGAGTTGATTTATCCACTACCTGCGCAATTGCCGGTTCGATTTGTTCATCGATAACCTGCTTTAGAAGCTTGCCACGGATGGAAAGGTTGGCATATTGAAAACCACTCTGATTTTCAGCCATGACATCGGCAATCCGATCTGCCCAGCCACGATATTGGCCATATCTTTTCTCATCGCACATACCTTCGGTAAATGAATCTCCGATGGCGATAAAACGATTATATTCAATCTCTTTTACCTACTTTGCGCGGCGCTGCTGATCTACGTGGAACAGCGCAATTGAGGTTGCAACGCTTGCATTGAGAGATTCAGTTGTGGTGCTAATCGGAATTGAAACCACAAGATCGCACTTCTCTTTAGTAAGTCGTGCAAGACCCTTACCTTCAGAACCAACAATGATCATTAATGGCTCAGTTGCCACCTTCATAGTACTGATGATCTCATCTGACTCACCATCTAGGCCAACAACAAACATACCGGCTTTCTTAGCTGCATCAATTGTTCGTGCAAGGTTTGTAATTTGCGCAATAGGCAAACGTGCTGCTGCACCTGATGATGCTTTCCAAGCAGAAGCTGTCATAGTAGCTGCGCGGCGTTCGGTCATAATTACACCTGCTGCGCCAAATGCTGCAGCAGATCGAATAATTGCGCCGAGGTTACGTGGATCTGTGACACCATCTAAGGCAACGATTAACGATGGATACTTTGCGCGTTCCATAATTTCTTCAAAACTTGAATACTGGAATGGCTTGATAGCAAGGATAATTCCTTGGCTATTAGGTGAAATGCCTTCAACTTCAGCACGGTGTGCTTCACGAATAGGTAAACCATGGTGGAGTGCTAGCTTTAAACTTTCGGCAACGCGATCATCAACATCGATACTGCGTGCTACTAATAATTCTATTGACGGAACATTCTCGCGTAGTGCTTCAAGTACGGCGTTACGTCCTGCAACGATTTCACCACGAGGGCGATCACCCTTTGCTACGCGCGGAGCACGAGTTTCCTTTTTCTCTGCAGCCTTCTTGCGTTTTGCAGCTGCGTGATAAGGACGATCTTCAGCCTTTGGAGTTGGTCCTTTACCTTCAAGACGTCGCTTGTTATTTCCACCAGTACCGGCAGATGGTCCCTTTTTTGATTGGCGAATAGCGCCTTTACGGGATGAATTGCCAGCCATGATCAGATCTCGTTTCAGTAATTAATTAATAGACCAGCGAGGCCCTTGAGCAGTGTCCTCAATTGTAATTCCTAAAGCGGACAAGCCATCACGGATGGCATCTGAAGCAGCAAAATCCTTACGCTCACGAGCAGATGCGCGCTCTGCAAGAGCTAATGCGATGACGCCATCTAACGCTGCTGTGAGATCTGAGCCACTCGAAGAGGCAAATGCTGGATCAAATGGATCGCAACCCAGTATTTCTAACGCTCCACGGATTTCATCTGCATTTTTTGAAATGCCAGCAATGTCATTATCTGTAATTGCTTGATTACCCAACCGCAGGTTTTCACTGATAGTGGCAAGAGCGGCAGGTACGGCAAGATCCTCATTCATCGCTTTTGTGAATTCTGTGTTGATGCGTGGGGTTGGTTGCGCCCCAACAAGTTCAGTTGCACGAGATAAAAAGTTTTCGATGCGCTTAAAGTTAACGGCCGCCTCTTGCAACGCCTCCGGTGAATATTCCAGCATCGAGCGGTAATGCGCACTACCTAAATACCAGCGTAATTCAATTCCGCGAACACTTTTCAAGATTTCATGAACCTGCAAGGTGTTGCCGAGAGATTTTGACATTTTTTCACCTGATTGCGTAACCCATGCATTGTGTAACCAACGTTGAGCAAATCCATAGCCAACCGCTTCTGATTGTGCGATTTCATTTTCATGATGTGGGAAAACAAGATCTAATCCCCCACCATGAATATCAAAAGTCTCACCTAGGTAGGCATGTGCCATTGCAGAACATTCCAAGTGCCAACCAGGACGACCTGGTCCCCATGGAGTTGGCCATGACGGCTCTCCTGGCTTTGCAGCTTTCCATAACGCAAAATCACGAACATCTTTTTTGTAAGTTTCATCGGCATCTGATGCTGGCTGCAAATCATCAAGATTTTGACGAGATAAGGATAAGTAGCGCTTTAGTTTGCGGACTTCCAAGTACACATCGCCATTGCCCGGTGCATATGCCGCGCCATTTTCAATGAGTTGATCCATTAATTCAATCATTTGTGTTATGTGCCCAGTTGCGCGGGGTTCATATGTCGGAGGCAAAACATTTAATGACGCATATGCATCAGTAAAGATTCTTTCGTATTTCATAGCCAAAGCCCACCAAGGCATCTTCTCAATAGTGGCTTTCTGCAAAATTTTGTCATCAATATCGGTGACATTTCGAATAAAGGTAACGTCGTAACCGCTCTTTATTAACCAGCGTCGCAAAATATCAAAGTTAACACCGCTTCGGACATGGCCGATGTGAGGCGCAGCCTGCACCGTTGCACCACAGATATAGATAGAAACCTGTCCAGCAACTAAGGGTTTGAACTCACTTACTTCTCGAGTTGCTGTGTCATAGAGATTCAAACTCATGG
>Ga0209400_1001367_pt1 | contig 19720 bp, 19 predicted proteins | sample M_130807_EF_Meta_FD_187313 | JGI IMG/M metagenome (GOLD analysis project Ga0209400, IMG submission 187313) | Freshwater microbial communities from Lake Montjoie, Canada to study carbon cycling - M_130807_EF_MetaG (SPAdes) (version 2) | ecosystem: Environmental > Aquatic > Freshwater > Lake... | reverse complement strand
CCTGCTGGTAGGCTTTGGCCAATGCCTCCGATTCGGGAAGCGATGAATTGAACAAGACCGCCACATTTTCAACCTGAATCGGCGCGGGTGCCGCTTGCGAATGCGGCATTGCCAAAACACCCAGAAACAGCCAGCACAAGGTCTTCATAATTGCAGGCACAGGCTATCATAAGCGATGCGGATTGTCGCTGGCAAAATGTTTTCCAACACCTCGTGGTCGATCTCGTGCGAACAATGGACCAAATAGGCACGGGAAACACCCGCTTCTTCGATCAATGCAAGGGATTCATCCATGCTCAAATGAGTGGGGTGCTTGCGGAAATGCAGGGTGTCGAGAATCAGGCAATCGCAACCGCGGATGAGCTCCATGGTCTGGGGAGGGATTTGTTTGACATCGGGAATGTAAGCCAGCGATTTCATCCCCTCCCGTTCAAACAAAAACCCGCTGGTCTGCACCGCCCCATGGATGACCGGCAAGGGTGTCACCCGGAGACTTCCGAGGTTGAAGGGACCTTCGAACACCATGGGCCAGGGCTTGATGTAGCCGCGATAGACATTGGTGTCCGCAAAGGCCCAGGCAAACATGGTTTTCAGAATCTCCATGCAGCCGGGGTTGGCATAGAGCGGCAACGGGTCATCGCGATCCCAGCAAAAGGCACGCAACTCGTCGAAGCCGACAACATGATCCATGTGACCGTGGGTGTAGAGCACGGCATCCACTTTTTTGAGTCCGGCCCGCAGTGCCTGCATGCGAAGGTCAGGTCCGCTGTCAACGAGCACGGTGATGTCCTCGGTCTCCAGCAGGATCGACGAACGCAGGCGTTTGTTGCGGGGATCGGGGGATTGACACACCGGACAGCAGCAACCGATCACCGGGATGCCCGTGGAAGTTCCCGTGCCCAGAAATGTCATGCGGCTGAACCGCTGAGGCTGTGATATTTCCAAGGTCATTCGTCCACAGCAGACTGGCACAGTACGCCGCAACAGGCAAAAGAATTGCCGATGAAAAATTTCCACAAGCACGGTTGATTCCGCGGAATGATTCAGCGTAGTATGGGTGCACAGAAATCGCCCATGCTTACCCTGCTGAAAATCCGCAATCTGGCACTCGTCGACGAGCTATCCTGGGAACTCGGGCACGGACTCATCAGCGTCACCGGCGAAACCGGCGCGGGCAAGTCGGTCATCGTCGGCGCCCTGAAACTGGTCCTCGGTGAGAGGGCCGACAAATCACTGATCCGCACTGGTGAGGAATCCTGCATTGTCGAAGCCGTCTTCTCCCTGCACGCTCCGGAGGAAGTCAGGAACATTCTCGCCGAAAACGGCCTGGAGTTTCCCGAGGGCGACGATCTGATCATCCGCCGGATCATCGCACAGAGTTCCACCCGACAATTCGTCAACGACTCCCCGGTCACGCTGGGTTTGCTGAAAAAACTCGGCGAACATCTCGTCGATTTGCACGGCCCGCACGACCACCAATCGCTGCTTTCCACCGAGCGGCAGATGGCGATGCTCGATGCCTACGCTGCGGCCGATCCCCTGATCAACAGCTACCGTGCCTGCTGGCAGGAGTGGAAAAACAAAGTCTCAGAGTGGCAGGAACTGCGCGATGCCGATGCGGTGTCGGCGCGCGAACTGGAACTGCTGCGCCATCAGGTTGATGAAATCGATGCCGCACGTTTCTCTGTCGATGAGGAAAGCGAACTGACCAACCGCTACCGCAGATCGCTGGGCGCGGCGCGATTGTTGGAAAACACCTCTGCCATCATGGCGTTGCTTGCTAACGAAGGTGACGGCATCCTTTCCCGCCTTGTCGAAATGCAACGACACGTTCGCGAGTTGGTGAAACTCGATCCTTCCATCGGCGAGCGCTGTGTCGGACTGGAAACCGCGGCGGTGGAATTGCAGGAGCTGGAAAACACCCTCACCGATTACCTCGATGAACTCGACACCAATCCCGAAGAGGCAAACGCGTTAGAGGAGCGGGTGAACCTTTTGGAATCCTTGAAACGCAAGTACGGTGGCAGCATCGCACAAATTCTCCAGGCCCGCGATGAAGCGAGCACCCGGCTCGACAACATTGAAAACCGCAGCGAAAAACTCGAAGCATTGCAGGCGCAGATCACGGCATTACGAGTTGACCTCGATTCCGCCGCAGCAAAATTGAGCAGCGCGCGACGCAAGGCAGCGCCCAATTTGGCGAAGGAAATTTCCGCCCAGCTCAAGGACCTCGGCTTCAAGCAATCGGCTTTTGAAATTTCCCTCAACGCACTGAAAGAGCCCTCATCCCAGGGATTGGAAACGACGGAATTTCTCTTTGGTCCCAATCCCGGCGAGCCGCTGCATCCCTTGCGCCAGGTGGCTTCCAGCGGGGAAATCAGCCGCGTCATGCTGGCGGTGAAAAGCGCTCTCGCAGATCAGGATGCCACGCCGTTGATGGTGTTCGATGAAATTGATGCCAACGTCGGCGGCGAAGTCGCCAAGGCCGTGGGAAGGAAAATGGCGGTGCTTGGTGCCCGGCACCAGGTGATCGCGATCACCCACTTTCCCCAGGTCGCCGCCACGGCAGCCCGACATTTCGTTGTCGAAAAGGAAATCATCCACGGTCGCACCCGCTCGCGGCTTTTCCCGGTCAGCGGCGAAGCGCGCATCCACGAACTCGTGCGGATGCTCGGCGGCGGCGGTGAATCGGCCCGGGCGATGGCGAAAAGCCTGCTCGAAAGCTGACGTTCACCAATCGTCGGTGCGGAAGGGTGATGCGGGCAATCCCTCTTTGTTGTAGAGGTTCGCGCCATCGGGATTCATCTCGTAGCCATAACGAACGGCTACCGGCTCTTTGACGTCGGGTGAAGATACAACCACGAGATTTTTCTCGATCACCGCATCGGCCCAGAACCATTTTTTATCGGCTCCGGCGATGGCGAAACGCTTGAGTTTTTCACCTGCGGCATCCACGGCGGTGGCGCGCCCGGCCTTTTTGCCAACCATCAATCCGCCGCCGTTGTGATCAAATGCAATCAGGGCCTTGCCGCCCTGGATTTTCAATGCCTTGAAGATCGGACCCGAAAACACCACTTCTTTTTTCCCGTAGTCCTTGGCCAGAGCCCATTGGGCCAAGCGCGAGCCGACATCGTATTTGTTTTTCGGATGAATGTCGCCGCCCTCGGCAAGAGTGACGGTGTCGATGATCACCGCCATACCAGTGTTGGCGACAGACAAGGTTTTGGTCTGCGCTTCGCGGAGTTTCGCCCAGCCATTGCCGCCTGCGGGATCCTGGTTGGGGTTCTGGAAATTGGCGAGTTGCACGAAGTAGAAGGGAAAGTCACCCACGCCCCATTGCTTGCGCCATCCGCCGATCAAAGCCTGCATTTTGTCGTTGTAAGTCTGTCCTTCCTCGCCGTTCGACTCCCCCTGATACCAGAGCGCGCCTTTGATCGGGAGTTTGATGATCGGATGGATCATGCCGTTGTACATGCCGCCGAAGTCAGCGGGTTTGGCCGCCTTCAAGGCCTCGACAAGCGGCAGTCCTTCGGCTGCGATCCATGGTTCGATGCGGGTTCCGCCCCAGTTCGAATCGATGATGCCGATCGGCACGCCGGTTTTTTGCATGACCTCGCGGGCGAAATAGAATCCGGCGGCGGTGAATCCTCCTGCAGTGGCGGGAGAACAAACCTGCCAGGCAGTCGCAGTCGGTGCTTCCGCCTGTGGTTGTGGGGTCTGCACATGGTTGAACTTGATGCGGCGGATTTTCGGAAAGTCCGCCGCCTTGATGTCCTCGTCGGCCCCGAGACAGCCGCCAAGTCCCATTTCCATGTTGGACTGTCCCGAGCAAACCCAGATGTCGCCGATGATGATGTTTTTCAACGACAGCGCGTTTTTGCCCTTGATCGCAAGCTCCAGATTGTCGCCCACCTCCACGGCGGGAAGTTCGGCCATCCACTTGCCCTCGGCACTGGTCGTGGCCTTTGCCGACTTTTTACCCAAGGCGACGCTGACCTCCTCACCCGCTTCCGCCGTTCCCCAAACGCGGATCGGTTGCTTGCGTTGGAACATCATGTTGTCGGTGAACACTTTCGCCAGAGTCACATCGGCGGCGGCCGGCAAGACACAGGTCATGACGGCAGTAAGAGTGAATGCGATGCGGTGACGCTGCGGGAATGGCTGGGATTTCATGATGGTGCGATGGATGGTAAAATCACAGTCCAAACATTTTGCGGACTGGATTTGTCCAATACGGCAGGTCAACCCGGATTATTGCAGGACAGGCGGATTTTTTTGCGAGGTCCAGCATTTGGTTGCCTTTACCGGGACGACCTTCAAAAAAAACGCACCCGCCGCAGGAACGACGGATGCATAATATGAGGGAACCTGTCTGTCGGGAAATTATTTGGCGGTGAGCACAACATCGTCGATGTACCAACCGGCAAACCCGCCACTTGCATAGGCAGGGTCAAGGGAGTCGTCAAAACTATCCGTGCTCATGAGAAACTCGATTTTGATCGGAGTGGAAAAAGCGATGACCGGCAAACGTTTCGAAAAACTTTCCCAATCGACAGAGTTCCCTTCCACGCCGCCCACCAAAGCGCCCGAGCTGTTTCTGTTGCCCACCACGGTTGCCAAAAGTGCGTCATCACTCGCTCTGAGAATGCGAATGGCACCAAAGTCTTGGTCCCCCGTAGAATTCTCGATTTTCTTGAATTCCTTGAATGAAAGGGTCGCGGAACACTTGGTGGTCAGGTCAATCGAGGGCGTGCGCAGAACTGCCTTGGAAGCAGTGCCGTAGTTCGCACTGATGTTGGTGCCGTAGCATTTGGTACCACTGAATGCGGCACTCGGACCAACGGTGATCGGCGTGCCAAGTTGCCAGGTGGTAAGCTGAGTAAAGTCCGATGGGTCATATCCACTGAACCAGCCGGTGACGACGCCGTCAAAATTTTCCGATAAAACCGTGGTTTCGGGAACAACCGATTCCTCGACAAGATAAAATCTGCGCGGATCGGCTGGTTGAGTGATCGACAGCGCGTTAATCGGCGGAGCGCCGACGATGTTCGACTGCACAACCGGCCAGGAAGCGACGGGAGTCGATAGATCCGTGCTGCTCTTCAGCTTGTAGTTCATCAATTTGCGGCTGTTCCAGGCAAAATTCACATTCGGGGAATTGCGCGCGATTGTCAGGTCGAAGGACTGACCGACCACATCCATGAAAGTGGTCCCGATGCGGATCTCATCACCGAAAATCTTGCCGCCGGCAATCGAGACAGTATCGAACAGCGATTGATCCAAGTCGGGCTTGTAAACGGTAGCCATGAAAGGGCTGCCGCTGCCAGGGTAAGACAAGATCGCAGAGGGCCAGTTGGCCGAGGAAAGCAGCGGTTGTGCGGCGATCCTGGCATCAAAGGCCGCCTCGGTGAGCGTGCAGTCGTTTGAGAGGAACTGAACCACCGAAATCACATCGGGTATGCCCTTCGGTTTCCACTCGATTTTGCCAACGATGATGTGTGGCACGCCGTTGTTGAGGTCCTGCAACATCGTTTGATTGCCATCGACCCCGCTGGTTTGCAGGGCTTGCCCTTGGTCGTAATAGGGGGCCGTGAGATAGTGAACGTCGCCTGCCGCTCCTTTCACCCAGCCCTGCACGTCATATTGGGAGCCGCCTGAGATGCTTCCATGGGTCAGAGGATCACCGTCCCAGAATTGGGGATAGATTTTTCGGGTGTTGCGTTCCGATGATCCCAAACCGCCGCCACCGCCGATCGCTTCGCCCGTGGAGGACGATCCGCGGTCTTCCAGCAAAGGACCTTTGCCAATGGCCAACTTCGCGCCGGCCGGGTTGGGATTTCCCGAACGGACATAAACGAAACTGAACCAGGTGGTCGTACCGTCTTTGAAAGTTGCCGTGACCGCCGGATGAAGCGGACGGGAAATGATCATGTGGTCCGAGGTGTTGGTGCCATTCGGGCCGAAGTATCCGCCCGAAGTGGGCAGGTTGGCACAGGTGCCGTTGTATGTCAGCGGGGTCACAGGCGACGTGATGAAATTGGTGCCCGGTGCCGCTCCCTGGGCGTATACCGTGATATACCTTGCTGAACCGTTCTCAAATGCATTCCACGAACTGCTGGTGGCGAAGCCCATTCCTCCGGTTTTTCCCTGGAGTCTGAAGCCGTTCAGCCCCGATGCGATGCCAGTGGTGGTGGCTGTATCAAATCCCTCGTAGACCAACAAGGTGGCCTGGGCGGAATTTCCGGTGATGAAGGCGAGAGCCGTCAATGCGGCGAGGGCGTTTTTCGCTTGGTAGTTTGTTTTCATTGTGGATTTTTATGGTGATGGAGCGGATCGCCGACTGGATTACAGAATTTCCAGAAGTGGCCGAATCTTGAACGTTGAAACGATACAGAACGCGGGAAAATTAGTCAGGCATCGTCCAGAGTCAATTTTTTTCTATGGACGATGAATTTTTTGCGCGGGTCAGGGTATTCGCGCGCACGAATCCCACGATCGGCCATTTCATTTTGCCAGCAATGATTTCATTGTTTTGCCAAAAGCATCCCCGAGCAGGAAATAGGTTTCGGCATTTTTGAATTCATGGTATCCCTCACCTGTCGGCGATTCCTTTTCCGTGCGCACGAAGTCGTGGGTTTCGCAAAACTTCACCGTGGCGGAGAATTCCGGCTTTTGAGCCACGGCTTTCTGCGCATTGCGGATCGTCACCGCAGCGGCTTCCTTGCAATCGGCCCCCCACGGACCGGTGAACTCACCGATCACCACGGGAAGTTTCGGCACCTTCAAATCCTTGCGCACGTCGTTGATTAAGTTGGCCAGGTTTTTTTCGTATTCGGGCGTGCCTTTGTCGGGACTGCAAAAATCGTTCCAGCCATGCCACCAGACAAAACCGGCAATTTCGTATCCGCCGCCCTTGTATTCGGGAAATTGTGATTTCAGGTCGCCCAACACTTTGTTCACCGTACCGATCATTTCGGTGTAAAACGGCCCGACCGTGCCGCCAGAACTGGGAGGGCGGAAGTCCTTGTACAAATCCCGACCACCCCACGCGGTTTTGATGATCAGCACCTGATCGTCGTACAAATCCCCCATCAAGTGGCCGAACTGCATTTCCGGACCGAACCATTCCCGACTGCCGAGGTTCCAGCCGTAGCCGAATTCGAGGATGCCGTGGCGGTTGCCGAACTCATTGACATCCCATACCCAGACATCGTCGCGCTTTTCATTCCATTCGCCTTTTTTGTCCACCCAGTTTTTCAGCATCGGAGCCTTGGCGGGATCCTTGAGCATCGAGGTCAGGGTGCCGGGTTTTTCCTTGCCGGCTTCATCCTTCATCGTCACCGAACCCTGGCCCTGCATGTTCGACTGTCCCGCCAGAACAAATACCTTGAGCGGACCTTTGCCGACCTTGTTGCGGGCCAATGCGGAAGTTCCGGGTTCAGCCTGGGCCTGAAAAGACAGAAAGCCTGTGCAGGCGCCGAATGCGACAAGAAAAAAAGGATGTTTCATCGTGGCGGGTATACTGTCCCTGCCGTTGCGATATTTCATTTTGCCACTGCGATCATTGAGCCGGTTTGCCGTTCTCATCGAAGTGCTGCACATCGACAACCTTGCCCGCGCTGTCGGCATACGTTTTGGTCGCAACCGTAAACAGATCGGGATGATAGCCGATTTTCATGGTCCGAAATCCCCACTTCGGAGCCTCCTTGCCGTCGGGGCCGGAAAAAGTCAGCAGCACGCGGCGACCCATGTCGTCATATACTGTTTCCATCTAGTGGAAGCCGTTGACATTGTTGATCGGCTCGCCGTCGACCCCGAACCAGGATTCGGACGTGTCAAAGTCACCATCATACTGCGTGACATGTTTGTGATATTCGCCGTTCCAGAGAACCGGTTCGCCGCGAATGCCGAAGTACGAAACCGCAATCAAGTGACCTGCCGCATCGAAGGCATTGACAAATCGATGGTTGCCCTCGGGGTGGGCGATGGGCTTGAGGTCGGTGTCGAAGAACGCCTTCTCCAACATGTTGTTGTGCGCGTCGTACTTGGCAACCCAACGGTGCATGCCAAATTCGATTCCCCACGGGCTTGTCATCGGTGTCCAGCCAGGTGCGTTCGATCTCCCGGTTTTTTCATCGATTTTCAAAACATACCCGTGATTGCCGGCGACGTGAATCGCAGGGTTGCCCTTGCGATCCAGGTAATCGGTAGGTCTCCAGTTTGGCATGGAGCTTTTTGACAAACGCAGCATCTTTCGAGGAATAGGAAATGAACGCCCAATAACTCCGCCCTGCCATGGAGGGACTCTGGCAGTGCCGCGTCGTAGTGGAAAGATGGAATGCGCCACAATGCCGACACCGGCTCCTGCATTTTCAAAAAGTCGTATCTTCCATTTGACACGGGAAATCTTCTCGCCATGATACCATCATGTTGCGCAAATTATTGCTAATGCTGCTATTTCCCGCGCTTGCCTGCTGTGAGCCCGCCAAAGATATGACCGAACAAAAACTGCCCGCTCCAAAACCCAAAGTGCCCGAGGGCGCGGAAGTGATCACACTCGGCGCCGGCTGTTTTTGGTGCATCGAAGCCGCCTACAAACAACTCGGCGGTGTTTATTCCGCCACATCCGGATACATGGGAGGAACCGTTGCCGGTCCGACTTATGAACAGGTCTGCACGGGCACCACGGGGCACGCCGAAGTCGTACAGGTGGTCTTTGATCCGAAAAAAATCACCGCGGAAAAAATCATCGCCTGGTTCTGGGATCTGCATGACCCGACAACCCTGAATCGCCAGGGCAACGATGAGGGCACCCAATACCGCTCGGCGGTTTTTTATCACAGCGATGCCCAGAAATCCGTGGCCGAGGCTTCAAAAAAAGCCGCGCAGGCCAATTTCAAGGATCCGATCGTGACCGAGATCACCAAGGCATCGACGTTCTATCCCGCGGAAAACTACCATCAGGATTACTACGAGCAGAACAAATCCAAGAATCCCTATTGCAAGTACATCATCGAACCGAAGTTGAAAAAACTGAAGCTCGATCACTGACCTTTTCCACTGCTTCGCCGCGCCGCCGAATGGAAACGCTATCTTTGTTTGCGACACCGGATCAGGCTGCGGATGGGTGGATGTTTGTGAAGGGTTTAGGTCTAAACTATCTGGGTTCGAAGCTTGCGTTGCAATCTAACATGGTGCTCAGAATGGTTGCGAGTGGGCGCTTGGAATACTTGACAGCAAGAAAGCGCCTGAGCTTTTGCGGAAGATTGGTGAGGTTTACGACCTGCCAAAGACTAACATCGCAGACAAAACACAAAGCGCCTAGTCGGCACATCCAACGGCGGGTAATGTCCCGATTTGAATTCGGGCTTTCCTCCCCACAGTGGCTGGCCCAAACGTCCACCCGACCAATAATCAAGTCCTGCCTGACATTCATGCCTTGCTTCCCGGTGTGTGGACAGCTACATTCGTCCAACCATTAACACTAGCCGCCATGCCATCAGCAGCCATCACTGAGCACATGCCCTCCAGGGCGGTAGCCGTGTTTGACCTGTTACACGACTACTCGCGGCGACTTGAGTGGGATACTTTGTTGCGAGAGGCACGTTTTACCCGCGGCAACACTGCGGCGGGAGTTGGAGCGACCACGTTGTGCGTAGGGAAGCCACTTTTCGCCATCATTGGCATAGAGACGTCCTATTTGACTTTCAACCGTGGCGTCATCGCCGCGGTCGACATGATCAACCATCCTCCGTTTTTCGAGACTTTTGCAGCCAGCATTCGTCATAAGGACACGGGCGAAGGCTCATCCGTCACCTACCGCTTCAACTTTAGGGCACGCCCTCGCCTGCTGCGTTGGTTGTTGGAGCCCATCATGCTTGTTGTGCTTCGGCATGAGACGAGGCAGCGTTTGAGAGCACTGTCCCGATTCCTGGCAGCCACGCCGAAATGACCAAGCCACACCACGACTCTGTATCAAGAACATTCCATAAATTACACACCAAATATGAATAACACACCAAAGTGCCTCAAGTGCAGCGGCGAGATGAAAGTAGGTTTTGTGGTTGATCAGACCTACGCCCAGATTTCCATCGAAGCGTGGGTAGAGGGTCCTCCTGAAAAAACAATCTTTGGCAGTCCGAAGGTTCAAGATCGGGAAACACGTAAAATTCGGACATTCTATTGCCAGTCCTGTGGGTTCCTTGAGAACTACGCGTTCGTATAATGAGTGCATGAGGTCAAAGGAGTCGGGTTCAGACGCAACCGGATTGCGAATGCATGCTGCGCCTGAGTCAGGAGTCCACCGCGCCCGACAGAATTCGAATAGAACTTGTGACCGTCAGCAGCTAAAGAGAAAAACTGCGGAAAGATCGTGGTGCCATAATCGAAATTGCGCTCGACCGGCGACAATCATTCCCTTGCCAATCGTTTGGTTTTCTGAATAGATTGTCGGCACGCAATTCTATGTCATCGCCCACACTGTTGATCCTCGCCGCTGGAATGGGTTCCCGTTACGGAGGGCTGAAGCAAATGGATCCGATGGGTCCCCATGGCGAAACCGTGCTTGATTACTCGGTATACGATGCCATGCGAGCGGGGTTCGGGCGGGTGGTGTTCATCATTCGCCGGGATTTCGCCGAGGCGTTCCAGTCCGGCATCGGTGCCCGTTTCGCGGGGAAAATCGAGGTCGATTACGCCTATCAAGCCCTCGACGACCTGCCTGCCGGGTTTTCCGCGCCCGCCGGACGCAGCAAACCCTGGGGCACCAGCCATGCGATCCGTGCGGCCCGCGATCTGATCAGCGGCCCTTTTGCCGTGATCAATGCCGATGATTTCTACGGTCGGGATTCCTATGAGCGCGCCGCCCGTTTCCTGCAATCCCCGCCTGAAAAGAATGGACGGGAGCACTACGCGATGGTCGGCTATCAGCTTGAGAACACGTTGTCCGACCACGGCGATGTCAACCGCGGCATCTGCCAGAGCGACGCGGACGGTTATCTCACTGGGGTGGAAGAGGTGGTGAAAATCCAGCGCTCCGACGATGGCACGGTTTATGGCAACTACCTCGACGGCTCGCGCAGGGAAGTTCCGGCCGGTTCGATTGTCTCGATGAACTTCTGGGCCTTCAGCACCGCGTTTTTCCCGCAACTCGAGGCCCACTTCACCCGCTTTCTTGAACAGCACGGCCTAGAGGAAAAATCGGAGTGCTACATTCCGACTGTCGTCGATGAAGTCATTCACAATGGCCTGGCCGATTGCGCGGTATTGCCGACCAGCAGTTCGTGGTTCGGAGTCACTTATCCAGAGGACAAAGCGCACGTCGTCGCCAACATCCGCGCCTTGATCGACGCCGGCGAGTATCCCTCCGCAATCTAAGCAGCATGCACAATCTATCCGTCATCTCCGGGTTGTTCGACATGCGCGCCGATTTCGTGCACGCCCATCCCTATGGTTCCGGGCACATCAACGATACCTATTGCGCCTGGTATGATGCCGCCGGTCAGCGGATTCGCTACATCCACCAACGCATCAACCACGTGGTGTTCGCGAACCCGGTTGCCCTGATGGAAAACGTAGCGCGGGTGACCAGTCACGCACTTCACTTGCTGCGCGAGCAGGGCCATCCCGAAGCCCGTCGTCGCACTCTCACCTGCATTCCCGCCAGTGATGGCAAACCGTATGCCATCGATGCCGACGGCAATGTCTGGCGCACCTATCCCTTCATCGAAAGGGCGCGGGGCCATGATGTTCTCGAATCCCCCGCCCAGGCCTATCAGGCGGCGCTGGCCTTCGGTGGTTTCCAAAAACTCGCCGCCGGACTGCCCGGCGAACGACTGCACGAAACCATTCCGAACTTTCACCATACCCGCAAACGCTACGAGGCACTGATGCGCGCGATGGAAATCGACAGCCATGGTCGAGCCGCGGAGGTCGGCGAGGAAATCGATTTTGTCAGATCCCGTGAGGCCGATTGTTCGATCCTTGTCGATCAAATCGCAGCCGGAGAAATTCCCGAGCGGGTCACCCACAACGACACGAAACTGAACAACGTCCTGCTCGATGATGTCACGGCCGAAGGGGTTTGCGTGATCGATCTCGACACAACAATGCCCGGCTGCGCGCTTTATGATTTCGGCGACATGGTGCGCAGCTCCGTGCCGAGACTGGCCGAAGATGCCACAGACCTTGAATCGATGGATCTGCGGTTCGACATGTTCCGCGCCCTGCTGTCGGGCTTCACCCGTGCGGCGGACTTCCTCAATCAGGCGGAGAAAAACCATCTCGCCTGTGCGGGAAAGCTGCTCACCCTCGAGTGCGGAATTCGCTTTCTCACCGATTACCTCAACGGCGATGTGTATTTCAAAATCAAGCGTCCTGACCAAAACATCGACCGCTGCCGCAACCAGTTTGCCGCGGTGAAAGTCATGGAAAACAGGATGTCCGAACTCGAAGACATGGTCGAATCCTGCCTACAGGAAAACAAACATCTGTCATGAAAATTCTCATCACGGGAGGTTCCGGGTTCATCGGTTCGCATATCGCCGAACACTTTCAATCGAGCGCGGAGGAAATCCGGGTGCTGGACAACTACCGCACGGGTTATGCGAAAAATCTTGCCGGCCTATCGGTAAAAATGCTTGAGGGGTCGATCACCGACCGTGAACTGGTCAGACGCGCCGTGAAAGGAGTCGATGTGATTTTCCACATGGCCGCCTTGGTCAGCGTGCCGGAGTCGATGGATCGTCCCGCCGAGTGCGTGGACATCAACGTGCTCGGACTGCTCAATGTATTGGAGGAAGCGGCGGCGGCGGGAGTGGGAAAACTTGTGTTCGCCTCCTCTGCTGCGGTGTATGGCGACAATCCGACCGTGCCGAAATGCGAGACAATGCGGCCCGAACCTCGCAGTCCCTATGCGATCACCAAGCTCGACGGCGAATACTATCTGGAAATGTTCCAGCGCAGCGGTCGCTTGCAAACCGCGTCAATCCGCTTCTTCAACGTCTTCGGTCCCCGTCAGGATCCGCAGGGCGCTTACGCCGCAGCGGTGCCGATTTTTCTCATGAAGGCGTTGAAAAACGAGGACATCACCATCTTCGGCGACGGCGGGGCGACCCGTGATTTCATCTACGTCAAGGACATCGTCGGCGCACTGGTTTATGCCGCCCAAAACGATCTGCATGGAGCATTCAATGCCGGTTATGGCGGACAAATCACCATCAATGAACTCGCCGAAACCATCATCGGACTGACAGGATCGCGCTCGAAAATCGTCCATCTCCCCGAACGTGCGGGCGATGTCAGGCATTCGCGCGCCAGCTCCGATAAACTTCGCGCCGCGGGATGGCTCCCGCAATTCTCGTTGACCGAGGGGCTGGACAAAACAGTGCAATTTTTCCGCAAGGTCTGAGGTTTTTTTCATCGCATGCACTCAAACCCGGTCATCCTCGCTGTTCTATTCGCATCATGGCCGGTCGAGGCCGCGGAAAAAAGCGCGCCAACAATCGTGAGCAATGCCAACCAACTGCAGGCCGCGCTCGCAGGACTGAAGGACGGCGCGACACTCAAAATCGGCCCGGGCGACTATCCGGGCGGCCATTACATCGAGCGAACCGCCGATCTAACGATAGAGGCGCTCGACCCGCAACAGCCACCGCATTTCAAGGGCTCCGCCAACGCCTGGCATTTCGCCCGCTGCCCCAATCTGACATTGCGGAACCTCCGCGTGAGTGGGCAAACGGACAACGGCCTCAATATCGATGACGGCGGCGAACTAACAAAACCCGTCGCCGGCATCACGATTGAAAACATCGCGGTCAGCGACATCGGGCCTACGGGAAATCACGACGGCATCAAATGTTCGGGCCTCGAAGGACTGACCATTCGCGACTGCAGCGTCACCGGCTGGGGTGGACAGGGTATCGACATGGTTGGCTGTCACAAGGTGACGATTCGTGCTTGCACATTTACGGGCAAAGCAGGGTACAGCGCGACGGCTGGCATTCAGATGAAAGGAGGCACCGCGGATGTCAGCGTGGAAAAATCCCACTTCACCAGAGCGGGCGATCGACCACTGAACATCGGCGGCTCCACCGGGCTCGCCTACTTCCGACCGCAGGGTGCCAAATTCGAAGCTGCGAGAATCACCGTGCGCAACAACGTCATCGAATCAAGCCCCTGCGCGGCGGCTTTTGTCGGGGTCGATGGCGCGGAATTCACCGGCAACACGATTCTGTTCCCGGAGAAATGGATTTTCCGTATCCTGCAGGAGACCGTGGAACCAGGTTTCGTGCCATGCCGGAACGTGCTCATTTCATCGAACCGCATAGTGTTCCGACGGTCGCAAGTGCAGGTTGAAATCAACATCGGTCCGAACACCGCGGCGGACAGTTTCCGCTTCGGGCAAAACCAGTGGTTTGCGGAAGACCGCCCGCAGGAATCACGTCCGACCCTGCCGAGCGCGGAAAAAGACGGCATCCATGGCCGCGATCCGCGCTAGAGGAAAGTCGATTATTTTTTCGCTGCCACAGGCTTGAGGCTGATCGGATCGATCATCATGTTGGGATCAGCCTTTTCGCCCGGCAGATCTTTTTCATGCTCCTTCAGTTCCTCAGCAGTGACCGATGAACCTGCCTTGGCCCGTTTGGCGCTGATGTCCATCGCGGCTTTCGCCATTTCCGGAGAGATCACATCGCCGACCGAATTGCCAAAACTATTGCGCACGAAGGTCATGAGAAACGCCAGATCCTGCGGACTCATTCCCCCACCCTGCGCGGGCATCACGCCGGCACCGTAGACCTTGCCGGTGCTTGTTGGCCCCTGGAGGCCGTTCATGACGATCTGGGAAAACCGTTCACTCGGCCCCGTCGCCCAGGCGGAACCAGCGAGCGAAGGATAATTCACGCCATCACCTTTCGCATCAGCACCGTGGCAACCGTTGCATTTCGCACTGTAGAGCGCCTGGCCTTTTTTCACATACACCGCAAGCATCGGCTTGGGCGGCAGTGCAACTTCATCAGCCATGCCGGGAGGTTTGCCACGAACATAGTCCGGCTTGATCGTTGTGCCGTAACGGAACAATGTGCCCTCGCTGTTGCCCAACACCGAACCGGCGATGATCAACATTACCGCACAGAGAGCGAACGTCGCGATCGACAACGGCTCGCCGCCCGTACCCGGATTGCGGTTTTCCCGGGCTGCCGCCGCCGTGACCGCAGCGGAACTGTGCGCAAAGGAGACATTGATCGAGTCGTCCAAATCCGGGCGACTGTCATTGCTGGTTGAAGTAGGTTGTGACATTGGGATGAAGGAATGGAAGTTGCGGAAAAACGACTTATTTCTCGGCGGGTTTCGGCGGGGCGTGATTCATCGACGCGGGAAGCGCATCGTTCTTTTTCATCGACTGCAGATAGCTGACCAGCGCACGTGCCTCGGGCTTGGGCCGTGGTTGCGAATCCTTGGACTTGTTCGATTCAAAAAGGAAATGGAACGACGGGCAGGTGGACCAGCGCATGTGCAGTTGTTTGCGGGGGTTGTAGAGATGATCGTAAAAAAGTGAATCCGGAGTGACCTTCATCGAATCGTTCCAGGCAGTGCCCAGCGACTCCTTCTTCGCAGCGTTGATATCCAGGCATTCTTTTTCGAAACGGCTGCCGACGTTGGAAAGATCCGGACCGATTCGCATCGTGCCAATCTGTGCAAACGACTCGCCCTGATAATCGAAGACATTGCTTTCCCTGCGGGTGTCGCCCCGGTCAGGATCCGCTTTGAAGCCACCCCAGCCATCGCGGTGAAGATCATTGCCGGCATAGGTGGGTCGAACCACCTGGGTATGGCAGACGTAACAACCGTTCTGCGCATAAACCTTGGCGCCATTGACGATCTGGCCGGTGCGTTTCGGGAAATACACCCCGGTTTTGCCGTCCAATGCCTCATTGTAGGGAACCGGTTGGACGTCGCGCGTTTTGTAAAAGGGCAGAACAACGGCAAACAGCCAGGCCGTGCCGAAGCTGGCAATCATACCAAGAGTGAAAGTGCGGAGTGTCATGGCGAAAATGTGGGCAGTGGATTTCCGTGTGGTTCAATGGGCGATTACCGAGCCGGGACCGGCATTGTCGATGTCACCTTCCGGGCCGTGCGGGTTCTCGACGTGGGCGTGCCCCAGCAAGGTGGGATGCGACGAGCGGCGGCCGAGGCGCATCCACATCAGCAAGAGGTGCAGGAAGAAAAACACATTCGAGAAAAGCACGAAGCACCAGGCGATCAGCGTGGCCATTTGATAAGGATAGGCGCGCTCGACGGCATTGGCCCAGGAAAACTGGAACTCCTCCTGACCCTGGCCGTGCAGCAAGCCACCGAGCACCGAAAGCACCGCGACTGCAATCACGCCATACATCGAAAACAGGAAGTGCATCTTGATGAAGCGTTTGGAAATCCACTCACGCCGGGTGACCCGCGGCACGATGAAATAAATCGCACCAAACATCAGGAAACTGAAGCAACCGTAAATGGCAAGGATATCCATGCCATAAGATGTGATGCTGAACTGGGTCAGTTGCAGCGTGGAACCGGGCCAGTTGATCAACGCACCGGTGATGCCCAGCAGGAACATGCACACCACGCCGCCAGCCGCGAAACGCAGCGAGGGACTGGACACAAACTTCGAGGGGTCGGCAAGCATCGTGCGCATCGTGCTGATCGCGATCGCCACCGTCGGAATGCCGATCAAAACAGTGGCCGCGGCTCCCATGTAGGGAAGGAAAAACGGCACGGGCGCACCAGCCAGTTTCTGCATGCCGGCCCACGGCGCGATGATCGCGAGTGTCCAGAAACCGATCACGGAAAGCGAGTAGCTGTAAACGGGCTTGCCGGTGATCTTCGGGGCCAGGTAATAGGCTGCCGCAGCAGCAGTGGGCAGGAAGAACAAATAAACCATGCCCGACCGGAACCAAGCGGCTACGGCAGCAGACATCAGTGCGTTGCCGCCGACGCAGAAAATCAATACGAACGCGGTGATCATGATCCACGGGAACCAGATCATCGCACCGACCGCATACCATTGCGAAACATAGACCTGACCCGGCACGCGGATGCGGAACTGGATCATCGTCCACACCGCGATCATGGCATACGAGGCCAGCAGGGCGGGCCAGACCATGGTTGGAAATTCCATCCATGGCACACCGGTGCCGAAGCCCGCTAGAATCGCGATCAATCCGATCAAAATGACCAGATTCCAAGCATGTCCCGCCGTGAGGATGATGCCCGGCGCGCGGTTTTCCTGACGTGTCAATCGCGCGATCAACCAGATCAATACCCCGAAGGCCGCCTGACATCCCCAGCCGTAGACCAGCGCGGACATGTGGGCCGCAAAAACCCGGCCCTGTGTGAACCACGCACAATCACCCATGAATTCGGGGGCCACCATTTTGGCGGTGGCAATCACGCCAAGGATCAGCGACACGGCAAGCCACGCCGCGCCACTGGTGAAAAAGAACATCACCGGATGGCGAAGCGAACGGTCGATCGCCGTGCGCAGAATGGCATCCTGTTCCGCTGTTTGATTGGTTTCTTGTGACATCGTAGAGTAAAATTTCCTGTTCGAGAATTATTGCGGAGCTTTCAAATCGGACGCCTGCAACGCCGGCAGACCCACCTCGCCGCGGAACGCCTTGACCTGGCCGGGCGTGACCGCTGATGCCTTGTTGCCCCACGAGTTGCGCACGTAAGTAAGAACCGCCGCGATTTTTTCATCCGTCAAATAGGCAGCCGCCACCATCGGCGCGGGCAGGTTGTAATCCACGCCTTTCACTTTGATGGGGCCACCGAGTCCACGCAACACGATGCGGATCGGATTTTCCACTGGTCCCATGACCCATTCGGAACCAGCCAGAGGCGGTGCCAGACCAGGAGTTCCCGCACCCTCCGGACCATGACAGGCCTGGCAAAGAGCGAATTCGGCTTTACCCGCCGCCATCACCGCAGGATCGATCGGAGCGTTGGCATCATTTTCCGCAACAACCACCGGTGCGGCCGTGGCGGCTTTTTTCTCCAACTCCGCAGCAGCGGCGGAACCCGGCACCACCTGTTCGGGGCGCTCCACGGCGGCGGGTTTGGCCGACGAAAGCATTCCACCGACGTGAGCAAAAACATCGGCAGGCGGCACTTGAACGACCTTGCCTTCTTCGACCGACTTGTAGGCGAAATTGCCATCCTGCGCCGCCTCGACCTTTTGACGGTTGGCGTAGCGATCCACGGCCACCACGTCTTCGAGCGATGAAGGTTTCTTGTCGTTGAAAAGGGCAATGACGGCAAGCAGCGCGCCGAAAAGTCCGAAGACGGCCAGCGCCCAGAAAAAGGCCTTGAAGCGAACGAACGGGTTGTCTTGTGACGGGTCCATGATGGGAAAAGTGGAATGTTGGATCAGTTGGAAAGATTCGCGGACTCGAGAATGCGCGGGTCGCGGTGAGGATACAATGCGTGCTGGCCGAGGGCGCGCAGCAGGAAGAACAGGAATCCAGAGCCGATGGTGACAAAGGCCAGTACGTCACCGAGCCAGGCACCGGGGATGGCGACGCTGATCTCGCCGAAAATCTTGTGATCGATGTTACCTAACGAAATCCCGCGCTCGGGGATCACGATCAGATACATGTCGAGGATGTGCACGGTCAGCATGTAGGCGGCCACGCAGCTCAACAACACCGGCTTCTTCTTCAGCCATTGTTGCAACAGAACAACGAAGGGCAGGACGAAATGCAGGATCACCAACGCGATGCTCGCCACGTTCCAGTTGCCGGTGTTGCGGATCAGGAAGTAGCGCGTTTCCTCGGTGATGTTGGCATACCAGATCAGGAAGAACTGCGAGAAGGTCACGTAGGCCCAGAACACCGTGAATGCGAATAGCAGCTTGCCCATGATGTGGAAGTGCTCGGGAGTCACCACATTTTTCAGGTAGCCGGCGCGGCGCAGCAAGGTGGTGGTGATGATGATCACCGCCATCGAATTGATCGCGCAACCGGCGAAAATGTAAACGCCATACATCGTCGAAAACCAGGTGAAATCCATGCCGATCAACCAGTCATAAGCGGCGAAGGTCACGGTCAGCGCCAGCACCGGCAGGAAGGCGGCCGAGGCCCGGCGGGCTTTGAACAAATTGGCCGTGCCCGGTTTTTCATCGGTGTCCTGATCGGTCGAAAGCTTGCGCAGCCGGTTGATCGCATAACCGAGGCCGACGAAAATCAGGATCGCACGGGCATACCAGAACGGCAGGTTCATGAACCATTGTTTCTCGAACAACAGATGGTTGACGTGATGAAGCGCGTCCATTTTCGAACCCTGGGCGACCGTGTGACCGGTGAAGATAAAACGGAAGCCGTTGAGCACCCAGTTAAGGCATCCCGACAGCCACTCGCCGACCATCGTGCCGATGCCGATGTTCTCATGGCTGATCACGCCGCGGTGGATGTTCATCCATTCGTACAAATACCCCTGCACCTTCGGGCACAGCAAGGGGATCGCGAAAATGCTCATCCACGGGAAGACCGAACCGACATTCTCCATGATCCGTCGAACGCTGGTTCCCCAGCCGCTGTTGGAAACATTGTGCAGGAGCGTCCAGAAACAACCACCCAGCGCCAGGGTGAAGAAATAAAACAAGGCGAAAACCCAGGAGTAGGCGAACGAGCCCTGTTGGTTTTCAGCGGAGAAAAAGAGAAAATAAACG
>Ga0209400_1001366_pt1 | contig 19731 bp, 16 predicted proteins | sample M_130807_EF_Meta_FD_187313 | JGI IMG/M metagenome (GOLD analysis project Ga0209400, IMG submission 187313) | Freshwater microbial communities from Lake Montjoie, Canada to study carbon cycling - M_130807_EF_MetaG (SPAdes) (version 2) | ecosystem: Environmental > Aquatic > Freshwater > Lake... | reverse complement strand
ATATACGATCCAAATAACGGAGAAATATTTGTAGATAAACACAATGCTATTAACTACGAAAATATGTCGGAAGCAATTGCTGACACATTAAGCAGTCGAGGTTATGGAGAAATCTATCAAATGGCTTTTGGTAACGGTGGTGCGTCAGTTGACGAAACCGGAGTTATCACGTATCTACCCCCAAATACAACAGGTCAAAATGCGGCATTATATAATCAAACCTACGCTAAAATTGTAGATGATACCAGTGTTTTCAATCTAGACCCTACAAGAAATAAAATGACTGTATCGCACACAACAGGACGTGTCTATACAGACATTTTAGTACAATGTTTACTAGACTACGGTGAGCCGTCAGGACAGGCAGCATTTGATAATAGCACACAAACTGATTCTAGCTATATTTTTGATGAATTAGGTCTATTAGCAAACTATGGAACTGATAGTAACGGAAACGTTATTACACGATTATTAACACACGTTATTTTTCACCCAGTCCAAAAGAGTTTAAATAGACAAATTCAGATAGATTATACTGTCAGAATCCAAGCACTAACGAACTTAGTGACGATATAAGATAAATAAAAGAGAACACCGGAGTAATATAAATGGCATATACAATTGTAAAAAGTGATGGAACGGTTCTAACAACCATCGCTGACGGTACCATAAATACCACTAGCACTTCCGTAGGACTTCCTGGAAGAAACTTTGCTGGTTATGGTCAAACATTAGACACAAACTTTGTTCATCAACTAGAAAATTTTGCAGATACAACACCACCGGCTAATCCATTAACCGGTCAATTGTGGTATAACACTAATGCAAACACATTGTATGTTTGCCCTACAGATGGATTATCAAACGCAAATGCATGGGTTTCATTAGCTGTAAGTTCAGCAAACTCTACAACTACATTTGGTTCAGTTCAAGTTACTGGTAATTTATCAGCAAACAACGTTACTGCTGTTAATAATGTTCAAGGTGCAAATGGAATTTTTACAAATATTTCTGTAAGTTCTACGGCAAATATTAGTTCAGGAACAGCTAACATTGGTACTGGTAATATTGGTTCTTTGTTCACACAATCTATTAATGCAGGTTCACAATCAACCGCTGTAACGTTAACTGGTGTACTAACCCAAAACGGTGCAGGTACTGCTAATAGTATTGGTGGTACAAGTATGTGGGTTACCGGTGGTAATCTAGTTGTTACTGGTTCAGGCAATATAGGTATCAGAACAAATAACTATTATTATGCTAACGGAGACCCTATCAGTTTCGCAGGCTCATATTCTAATGCTAATGTACAGGCACTTCTACCTGTATATAATGGTGCAATATTAGCTACTACTGTTACTGCCACAGCACTAACAACCGGCGCAAATACAACAGCTGGCACTATGACAGGTAATTTCACACTAAGTGCAGGCTCACGACTACAATCAACTTATGCTGACTTGGCAGAACGCTTTGAGGCTGATGCTTTTTATGATGCAGGAACTGTTGTTGAAATGGGCGGGGACAAAGAAATTACTGCGGTAAAATACGAATTATCAGAAGATGTATTTGGTGTTGTATCAGCCACAGCGGGTTACTTGATGAATGCTATGGCAGGTGATGACAATACTCACCCTGCAATTGCAGTCGGTGGTAGAGTTCAAGTTAAAGTGATAGGTAAAGTTAAAAAGAGTCAGCGTTTAGTAAGCGCCGGCAATGGTATGGCACGTGCCGCACAACGGGGTGAGGCTACTGCATTTAATATAATTGGTCGTTCATTGGAAGATAAACTGACTAATGAAATAGGGGCCGTAGAAGCCTTCGTTAAAATAAATTAAGGAAATATAAATGAGTTACGCACAATTTCAAACAATCGCAGCCGCAGATTACAATGCTTTAGTCGGAGGAAATCCGGTTACCTCTTCAGGAACATTGAATACTGTTTGGGCTACTGGCGGCACTACTGCAGGTTATGGTCAGCCTGCATTAGCAAACGTTGCAACCGGCGATACTATTTTAGCATCAAGTTGGGCTAACTTAGTAAATAAAACAGCAAGTGCAGCCACACATCAGGGAACTTCAATTACCAGCGTTACTGCGCCGGCAACTGGTGGCACGATTACATACCTATCTGCTATTCCTACTAACTTAACAACCATTTATACTAGTAGATTGAATGCAGCCACACAAAGCTCTACTACATCAAACGCAGTAGTATCTGCATCAACATGGTCAAGTATTGCAACATTCACTCAAACAGCTACGTTTGCTAACGGTGATGCGGCACGTTATTTCTTCAATTCAGGTGGTCAATTAGCTGTAACTGTTGCACACGCTAACAATGCTGCCGGTATTAATTTGTTATTGAATAATTTATGTTCTAATGTTGGTACAGTGGTGTTGTCAGCACCCACATCAGGAACAGTAACTATTGCTGGAACATCATATAATGGTGTTACACGTGTTGGCGGGGGCGGTAATGCCCCAACGATTGGTACTAATTCCGGTTACTATGCGTTAACAACTGCTAATGCAAACATTTATTATCAAACAGCATCAACAGGACCTTCAGGTTATCTATCAACTAATATTAACATCTTTGCTAAAACTAATGGTACAGTTGGTGGTAACGGTGACGTTGGCAATATTGTTACGATCACCACAGTGTGGGATGAAATTCCAAACGGCTTAACAGTTGGTACAGGTTCAACAACTACATTAACAGTTCGTCCACCTGAAGTTACTAATATTGCTAATACATGGGGTACTATTACTCTAGCCGGTTCTGTAACACAATCATAATTTTTCAACGGCTTGGTATCTATCTAAATACTCTTAGGAGTTATAGATGGATACCAAAACCTTAATCAGCGAGGCGAAAGCCAGATTTAATCACAATAGTGCCAAAGCACAATTAAAAGACAAGTATGACGGCAAGTTTATTGTTGCCGAACAAGGGGGACTTTGGAAAGCAACTCCTGAATTTATTGGATTCTTAAACGCATTAGATGACGATGATGTTATATTAATTGATACCTTTGACAACCCAGTAGAAGTTAAGCGTGAACAATTATTAGAAGTATTAAAAGCTACTTACCAAAAAGTTATGTTTGATTGGCACAAAGAATGGAAAGAATTAGAGTCTAAACGATGAATAGAGGAGCAATATTATTTGCATTTAACTCGCCAAAGTTTGATTACTATAAAATGGCAGTTGCTACTGCAAAAAGAATCAATCATTTTTTAGACATACCTGTCACCGTTATAACGGATGAATTGTCAGTCTCTAATGATCCTTATAAATTCGATAACACTATTCTAGTAGAACCTGATAAAAGTAATAACAGAGATTGGGGAATGTGGATCAATAAGGGTCGTTACCAAGCATATGAATTAAGTCCATATGATGAAACACTATTGCTTGATACTGACTATATGGTTAATTCAAACAAGATATTAGATGTGTTTAATTATTATGACGATTTCTGTTGTCACAACAAAACAAGTTACTTAATGCAACCTGGTTTAGTACAAGAAGTTCTTAGTGTTTATAGCTTTGAAACATTATGGGCTACAGTAGTTGCATTTAAAAAATCCAATCGTGCTAAACAGATATTTGAGTGTTTAGAAATGGTTCAGAAAAACTTTGAACATTATAGTAACTTGCATGGATTTGTTGCAGGAACATTTAGAAATGATTACGCATTAACACTTGCACTTAGAATAGCAAACGGGCACACATCTATTAAACAAGATTTTATCCCGTGGAACTTAGTTCACTTAGGTCAAAAGAATGTTCATATTTATAGAAACAATGATGATGAATTTAACACAGAATATACTATAATACATGATAATTGGCAGCGAAGTAAACTTAAAAAAGAATATACCACAATCAAAGATATGGATTTTCACGTGATGAACAAACTTAATTTTATGGAATTAATAGAATGACTAGAGGTTTTGTAATCATGGCACAGAACACAGAGAAAACCGACTATGTTAAATGTGCCAAAGTATTAGAACTAAGCATCAACAGAGTAATGCCTAACGCCAATGTGACTATCATTACAACTGATATGTTACCATATGGCGATCAAGCACAATCAAGTGATTGGAAATTAATCAATGACTGGCAAGTGTATGAAGCTAGTCCGTATGACGAAACAATCAAGTTAGAAGCTGATATATTTTTACCAAGAAGTATTGAACATTGGTTTGATATAATGTCAATCAACGATGTGACGTTGTGTACAAATATTCGTAATTATAAGGGTGAAATTTCTAAGGTCAGAGTTTATAGAAAGTTTATTGATGATAACAATCTTCCTGACATTTATAACGCTATCACTTATTTTAAAAAGTCTGAGACAGCCGAACGATTCTACGGAATAGTTAGAGATGTGTTTGAAAATTGGGAAGAATATAAAACAATACTAAAATGTAATCCAACAGAAGAAGCAACAACTGATTGGGTATACGCCATAGCAAGCCATATTATAGGAGTAGAGAAAACTACACTACCTAATTTTAATGAATTGTCCATGACCCATATGAAGCAATTTATTACCGGAACGTTTACTGAAAATTGGACTGATACTCTAGTATACGAGTGTACGACTGATGCAATTAAGGTAAATACATATGTACAAGAATATCCGTTTCACTATCATATAAAGTCATTTAGTGATAAACTAATAGAGAAATATAAATGGAACACGTAATACTCTGGGAAGCTCCCGCTATCATTAAACCTGAATTCAGGTTATACTATGACGACAAAGGTAATGCATTATTTTATACCTGCGAAAAACCAGAAGGTAATTACATTATTATTGATGCGACAACATATGCAATAGGTAGACCAGACGTTAGAGTAATTGACGGTAAAATCTCTACCGTAGTTGCAAGTGCAGTTGTATCAAAGCTTATGCCTAGTAAAAAAGATGGCATTACTTGTGCTGAAGAAGATATTAGCATTGTAGTAAATAAAAACTACAAAGGTAAAACTATTAAATGGAATTTAACAACATATGAACTCGAATGATATTATTGACGTAGCAGATTTAGATTGCATCTACCTAAGCTACGATGAACCACAAAAAGAAGAATTTTGGCTTAAAGTCAAACACATGGTGCCTTGGGCAAAACGTGTTGACAACGTTAAAGGTAGTGATGCGGCACATAAAGCCGCAGGTGAAGCAAGCGACACAGAACGTTTCATTCTAATTGATGGCGATAATATGCCAGAAGAAAGTTTCTTCAACATTCAATTAGACTTTACAGGCAAAGATGAAAAGTTCAGACAAGCACAATTTCGTTGGAAAGCTATCAACAATATTAACGGATTACGATATGGTAATGGTGGTATGAGTTCATGGACTAAAGAATATGTTGCTAACATGAAAACACACGAACATCAAAAAGATGGTGATGTATCACGCATTGCAGACTTCTGCATGGGCGGAGACGATAACCTGTACTGGGCTATGTGGGATTGTTTCAGTACAACCTATCCTAACCATACTCCCTTTCAAGCTTGGCGTGCAGGTTTCCGTGAAGGTGTTAAGATGAGTTTAGATAGAGGTGCCCGCCCTACTGTGGATCAATTTAAAGAAACAGTATCAAGTCGTAACCTAGATAACTTAACAATATGGCATAACATTGGTGCAGACGTTGAGAATGGTATGTGGGCTATTTATGGCGCACGCCTAGGAACATATATGACTATGCTTACAGAATGGGATCACGCTAATGTTCAGTGGTTTGATAACTACATTACATTGTGGGAAGAACATGCACACAGAGATCCTGAAACGGAAGCAACTGCTATAGGTGAAGTACTATATGATAAACTAGATTTACCTATGTGTATTCATACTCCAGAACAAAGTAAATTTTTTAAACGTCACTATGGTGCAGACAAATACAATCGTGGCCCACTAGTAACAGAGATGGAAGTTATTCGTCAGATTCAGGGCTGGTGATGAGCGGCGAGTACGACCAGTTTGCCCGTGATATGCGTGACCGCTTAAATGCGGTCAGTCCATCACTGTGTCTTGCTAAATGGCAACAAGTATCTATACACTTACCTAGTGGACTTACACAGAGTTGTTACCATCCACCTACACATAAGATACCACTAGAGTTATTGAAAGATAAGCCTAGCGTACTACACAACACTCCAATTAAAATACATGAGCGCAAGCAGATGCTTGAAGGTAAACGACCAGATGGTTGTAGTTATTGCTGGAAAGTAGAAGATGCTATAAGTGATGACCCTAAAGGTCATATGAGTGACAGACACTATCGTAGTAGCGAATGGTGGAACGCACCCACTTTTGAAGAAGTTACAGAAAACAAATTTGATTATGATGTTGTACCTCGTTATGTAGAAGTCAACTTTAATCAAGCCTGTAACTTTAAATGTATGTATTGTAGTCCTCATCTTTCTAGTAGTTGGGAAGAGGAAGTTAAAAAACATGGTGGTTATCAATTAACCGGAATGATACATAATAACTTAGACGCATTAGAACAAAAAGGAATGATGCCACTCAGGGTATCTAATAAAGACAACCCTTATGTTGAAGCATTCTGGCAATGGTTCCCTGAAATCTATCGTAAACTACGTGTGTTCAGAATGACAGGTGGAGAACCACTTATGGATAAGAACACATTTAAAGTTTTAGACTATGTGAATGAGAATCCCCATGGTCAATTAGAATTATCCATCACTAGTAATATGTGCCCTCCCGATCAAAAGTTGTTTGACAAGTTTGTTGAGAAGGTTAAAGCTATTGAGACATTACGCACATACGAAGATAAAGAAAACTTCAATATACATAGCGGTAACAATTGGTATGTAGACAAAGGATTCAAACACTTTTGGTTATTCGTATCATTAGACGGTTTTGGGGAACAAGCTGAATACATGAGAACTGGATTAGAGTTTGAGCGTATGTTGAATAACGTTAGAATCTTTTTACGTGAAACAAAGTATTCTACTGTTAGTTTCATAAACACATTCAATATTATGTCTATTCCAAGTCTACATAAGTTCTTAGAAATGGTATTAGAGTTAAGAGCAGAGTTTGGTGGCCGTAGTCAAGTTGAGTTTGAGATTGCACCCGAACAAACTGAAACAGAAAAAGAAAATGATATTGTTCACAAAGTCTATACTCAAAAGAAATATCAACGGGTATTCTTTGATATTCCAATACTAAGATACCCTCCCTGGTTCAGTATTCAAAATGCAGGACAATATGGCATCGATGAAGTAGAACGTTGCTTGAAGTATATGGAAGATAATGTACAAGGTGACGACTATTTGGAAACATTCGAGGGATTTAAACCGTATGAGATATTGAAAATTAAGCGAGACCTTGCTATAATGAAAGAATCTCTACCCCAAGAGCAACTATTACTAAATAAAAAGAACTTCTATATGTTTATCACTGAATATGATAGACGTAGACAAACAAATTTTATGGAAACGTTTCCGGAACTAAAAAGTTACTGGAGAGAATGTATTAAAGCGCATACTAAACACTAAGGAATAAAATGGCAGGAAAGAAACACGAAGAATCATTTGCACAATATAAAGCAAGACTAATTGATCCAATCAGTAATAGCTATTGTGCCGCCAAATGGCTAAACGCTACTATCTGGTTAGGTAATGGACAAACAACTAGTTGTCACCACCCATTGGGGCATCAAATTGATGCAAAAGAATTACTCACAAATCCTTCGGCAATTCACAATACTCCGCATAAGAAACTAATGCGTAAAATGATGCAAGAAGGACAACGCCCTCAAGAGTGTGAATATTGCTGGAAGATTGAAGATATTGGTCGTGATAACATGAGTGACCGTGTTTACAAAACTGCGGTGTTTGAAGAATCAGATGTTCTTAGAACTGCAAAAGCTGATTGGCAAGAGAATACAATGTTGAAGACATTAGAGGTTTCTTTTGACCGTACCTGTAACTTTGCTTGTAGTTATTGCAACCCAAGTTTCAGTACAACATGGGTTAAAGACATTCACAAGTTCGGCCCATATCGTAACATTGACGGTGATGCACGTAGTCACTTTATTAATGAAGCTGACCATGCTAAACCATTACCGGAAGATATTAATCCATACAGTCAAGCGTTTTGGCGTTGGTGGGAAGAAGGTCTTGCAGACAACTTAGAAGAAATTCGAATCACTGGTGGCGAACCACTTATGGCTCCCGGTGTTTGGAAGTTGTTTGAGTGGTTCCGTAATAACCAAGAACGTGCAACAAATCGTCCAGATGGTAAAGTATTGCGATATGCTATCAATAGTAACTTAGTTCCCAAAGATGATATCATGGACAAGTTGATTGAGTATAGTCAATTTGTTCCCTATATGGAAGTGTATACAAGTTGTGAATCATTTGGTGCTCACGCTGAATATATCCGTGATGGTTTTGAATGGAACAAATGGATAGCTAACTTGACTCGATTGCACACTGAGGGCAATATTAAAAAGACACATATGATGATGACTATCAATAGTCTATGTTTGGCTAGTATCGTACAGTTTATGGATCAAATGATGGAATTCAAAAAGATTCATAATACGGTTTATCCCACAATGAGTTTAAACATCTTACGTTTCCCTAGCTTTCAAAGTTGTGCTATGTTACCTACAGAAATTCGTCAAAAATATAAGGACCTATTGCAAGTATGGTTAGACAATCAGATTGCTATGGATTTTCGTACCACTGATGGTAAACAAATGTTTATGAGTATTGAGCGTGAACAAACACAACGATTGATTGATTACCTTGACGTTATTAAGACTCCCCATAAGAACGTTAAAGACATTGAACAGAATCGTAGAGACTTTAAACAGTTTTATGCACAATATGATGTCCGTCGTGGTAAGAGTTTCCGTAATACTTTCCCACCAGAGTTTGTTGCGTTTTACGATAGTATTCAAACAGAGTTACCAACAGCAGATGAAATTATTACCGGCAATTATCGTCAAGGTGTTGACTTAATCCCAGATCATCCACCAGAAGATCCAAGTAAGGATGTATTCTTTAACCAAGATTTACAATGACAAATAAAATATTGCCAATGTGGGGGACGGATGCCAAACCTCATCCAGACAGTCCAAATAAAGTATTTTGCATGGCACCTTGGACTCACACCTATATAAGTCCTCAAAGCGAACGCAGGATGTGTTGTGCATCACGTGAAGAACATAGTTTTCAAAAGCAATATATTGATAGTAGTAACGATTCAAAGTATGGAACCGTAACTGAAAGTAAAACAGCAATAGATGACTATCAACCAGTAAGTTTAAAAGAACACTGGAATAGTGAATATATGAAAGACATTCGTGTAAAGCTAATGCGTGGTGAAGAGATTCCTCAATGTGATGTATGTAATAAGAATCTATTGATGGAGGGTGAAAGCTACCGTGGTTGGTTCACTGGTGTACTATTTAAGGATAAAATACAAGAAGCATTTGATAAAACAGATGATACTGGGTTCACAGCAATGGAGCCAATAAGTTTTGACTATCGTTTTAGTAATTTGTGTAATTTTAAATGTCGTATGTGTGGTGAGCAATTATCCAGCACTTGGGAAACTGAAAAGAAAATCCATAATATGTGGACTCCTAAGAATCAGCCATTTATGATTCCTGAAATCAAATCAGCAATGCAAGACTTTCAGCAAAATGTAGTTGAACCTGAATTCCGTGATGCAGTTAGTCGTGGAATTGTAGAAGAAATGTATTGGGTTGGTGGTGAACCACTAATGTATGACGTTCACTGGTGGACGTTGGAAGAAATGTTAAAGAATGGTTCTGCTAAGAATTGCTATATGCGTTACAATAGCAACTTAAGCCGTGTTCAATTTGGGCAGAAAAATCTATATGACTATCTTCCTCACTACAAAGATTGGATGATGTGCGCTAGTATTGACGGTACCGGTGATATCGTGGAGTATATCCGCACAGGTATTAAGTGGGACAAATGGTTAGAAAATTTCAAACAAGGTTTAGCATTACCGGGAGGTAAAGACAAGATGAAATTAGATTTGACTATTACAGCACCTGGTATGTTTTCATTAAAAGAGTTGTTTGATTTAAGTATTGAGTTAGATGTTGAAATTATCACAAAGATTACCTTTGCATTTCACCCAGATATTATGTGGAGTCCAACTAGTTGGCCACGTGAAATACTAAATGAAATGGTAGATGATATACTTGCTTATTGTGAATCACGTGCTACTTGGAAGCAACGTAGTTTTATTGGTAATTTACAAGCACTAAAAGATAGTCGCAAAACACACGAAGAAGAATGGCCCGACACTTATCAGACCGCAAGGCTTAATGGCAAACGCTGGGTTGAGCATTTAGAAAAGATTCGTGGTGATGAAAAAGTTACTATGCGTAGTATATACAGTCCTAATCCAAAGTTATTGCAGTGGTGGGATAGCATTGGATGAGTAATACTCTATGCGTATTGCCTTGGATGCACTTAGCAACACATCCTAACGGAGGCGCCAGCTTGTGTTGTCGCAGTAATCACACAGACGCAGTAAGTTGGGCAAAAAAGAAAGATACTAATAGTCTTGTGCTACTAGACGATGATAGTGTGGAAGATATAATGAACAGCGAGAAGTTTGTTGAAGTACGACAAGCAATGATTGACGGCAAGCGCCCTATTGAATGTGAAGGTTGTTGGCGTGATGAAGATGCTGGCATTAAAAGCAAACGTCAGTATGAGAATGAGCGTTGGGCACACATTGTTCCTAAACTTGAACAAACAGCGAAACTAAACGATATCAACTTAATATATGTAGAACTACGTTTAGGCAATGTGTGCAACAATGCCTGCTTGACTTGTAATAGCTATAGCAGTACTAAGTGGTATCCAGATGAGAAGAAGATTGCCAATGACTTACCTTGGTTTAAACTACGTGCAATGGAAAACTTTAAGTGGTTTGAGAATGAAGATTTCTATTGGGATCTAGCAAACAAGAGTCAAAATGTAGAAGAAATATATATCAATGGTGGTGAACCTACATTAATTAAGGCTCACTTTGAATACTTAAAGCATTTGATTACATTAGGGACAGCAAAGAACGTACATCTTGTTTATAGTTTGAACATGATGGATATACCTGATCGTCTAATAGAGTTGTGGAAAGAATTCAAGCAAGTTACAGTCAATGCAAGTATTGATGACTTGGGCAATCGTAACTACTATATTCGTTATCCTACACAATGGGAAGAAACAATTGCGAGTATTGAGAAACTAACAAAGTTACCAAACTTAAGCTGGCATGTAACACAAACTGTTAGTATCCTCAATATCTATCATTTAGCAGAGTTTGGTAACTGGTTAGAAACAAACTATAACAAGACCCCTCATCATAACTATGTATTGTACCCGGACTATCTAAGTCTTTCGGCATTACCCGATTTCTACAAAGAAGAACTACGTAGTCATTATGCAAATAGATTACATGAATGGCAACGCAAAGATTTATTAAATAAATTACATGAACCGTACCAACCAGACTTGCTACAAAAAGCAAAAGAGTTTATAATAGCAGTTGATAAGGCACGTGGATTAGATTATAAAAACTATATACCGGAATTAAAAGACATACTATGATACCAATAATACCCGATAAAATTAAAGATTCATTCTGTTCAGCTAAATGGCTTATGGCTACTATGCACTTTGGTATGGGTGAGAATCACTCATGCTATCATCCTCCAATACATCGTTGGAACTTAGAAGATGTTAAGCGTGACCCTAGTATGCTACACAACACACAGCACAAGATTGAACAGCGTAGGCAAATGATGAACGGTGAGAAGCCGAAGGAATGCTACTACTGCTTTGACATGGAAGCAATCAATCCTGACGTGATTAGTGATAGAAAGCGTTTCACTAATGAGCATTATGCCATTGAACGCAGACAAGAATTGATTGATGCACCATTTGATAGACACGTGAATCCTAGCTATTTAGAATTAAGTTTCAGTAACGTGTGTAACTTTGGTTGTAGTTATTGCAGTCCAGGACAATCAAGCAAGTGGGAGAATGAAGTACGCAAGTATGGTAGTTATCCAGTAGAAGATCCTACCGTACATAAAGATAAGATGCACGATATGATTCCAGAAGATGACAATCCGTACATTGATGCATTTTGGAAGTGGTTGCCTGACGCATATAAAGACTTAAAATACTTGCGTATCACAGGTGGTGAGCCACTTGCTACACGTAACTTTATGAAGTTGTTAGACTTTGTAGCAACTAATCACAATCCTAACTTAACATTAGTTGTTAACACAAATCTATGTGTGCCTGATAAGAATTTGAATATGTTCTTTGAGAAGGCAACAACATTACTTAACGCCAAAACTATCAAAGGTCTTGAAGTATATACCAGCATGGATACATGGGGACCTCAGGCAGAATACATACGTGATGGTTTAGATATCGCACGTTGGGAACAAACAGTACGCAAAGTAAGTACAACATTTCACGTACCTATTCGTGTAATGGTTACATTCGGATTAATGAGTATCTTTAACTTTCAAACATTTGCGGAGAAAATTATACAAATGCGTAATGATGGAGTTGATATTATGTTTAACTGCGCTAGACTAGTTGACCCTAAGCAGTTTGACCTTAGAATACTCCCTGACTACTGCGATAAATATTTCACTAGGATAAATACGTTTATCGTAGATAACGGACAAATTACAAACGTAGAAAGAGAAACATGGGCTATGGTATATGATTTTTGGAAAGCAAGGCACGATACAATGACTACTGAGGATCGTGAATGGCGTAAACAACAATTTGCTAAATTTATTAGTGAATACGATAAACGCAGAGATAAAAACTTTGAAGAAAACTTTCCGGAGTTGTCTGTATGGATCTAACTCCATTTAAAGAATGTAGGGCACATGAAAATGCAATCTTCATAGCAAATGATGCCGCCCCATTTAGACCTTGCTGTTGGTTTGAGGGTCAGATCGATGCTAATTCATACAGTGAGTATAAAGAAAAATTATCTCAAATGGATATTGAAAAAAATTGTAGATACTGCATTGAAATGGAGTCAAATGGAAGTGAGTGGAGTCATCGAATGAATTTCATGGATCCCAAGAATGAAAATTTTATTACAATATCCATCTCTTTTGACAATTTATGTAATTTAAAATGCATCACCTGCTCACCCACAAATAGTTCTCAATTAGCTACTGAAATTAAAGACCCTACAAGAAGAAAACTATTTACTTCAATTCACAAAAAGCAACCAATAAAAATTGAATTTTTAAAAAAAATGCTAACCGAAGCTAATAGTAGTACCCATCGAAATGTACGCATAGAAATACTAGGTGGAGAACCATTAATAAATCCTGCAGTATATGATTTTTTAGATTGGTTAATTGAACAACCATACGTATCAACAACGTCTGTAAATATTACCACCAATGGTACCACATTTGATGATAGACTTGTAAAATACATAAACCATTTACAACTTCTGCAGGTGCAACTTAGCATTGATGGTATAGAAAATACCTTTGAATATATACGCTTTGGTGCAACGTTTTCTACTCTCGAAGAAGTGACTAGTAAATTTTATGAGCTACTCAGATTACACTCTGAAAAATTTACACTGTCAATGAACTATACATTGTCTTGGATGAATTCATTGCACATTAAAGAATTTTTCAATTGGGTTAATATCAATTACCCTAAAATTAATCACATATTGGTTACAAAACTAGAATGGCCTAATGTATATGACATTAATGTTTTACCAATTGGAATAAGAGCAAAGATGGTTGAAGAAATATCAAAAACTATTATTAATCCTTGTAAAGGTGTACAATCTGGATTTGATTTTTATAAACAACATATGCTTAATACACCTGATAGCACCACGTCTTGGTACACTATACAAACCGGTATGAATACATTAGCTAGAAATGATAAACTTATAAATAGAAATTCAGATTCTAACATAACTTTTAAACCAATTTTAGATTTACTAAAAACAAATAATATTATATGACACCCGTAGAAAAAGCAATAGAAAGTAAAACTTTTTGTATCTACCCATGGATTCATCAATATGTAGATCCAACCGGAGACGTAAAACCCTGTTGTTTGTACAACCCCAACAAAGAAGGTATCGGAAATCTTAAAGATAATAGTCTTAAAGAAATTTGGAATGGTGATATTACTAAACAAATGCGGTTAGATATGCTCAACAATGTCACCATAGAAGGTTGTTCAAAATGTAATATTAGGGAAGGTGTAAGTACTGTTCATCGGGATGAAGCTAATCAAGTCTGGCATAACCAAATACAAAAAGTAGTTGAACAAACAAACGATGATGGGTCATTGCCGATTCACCAATTAAAATATATAGATGCAAGATTTAACAATTTATGTAATTTTAAATGTAGAACCTGTAGTCCTAGATTCAGTACTAGTTGGAACGATGATTATCAAACTATAAGGAATTTCAAAACACATAATGAATTCCCCAAAACATTATTATATCCCGGTAATACAAAAGAACACTTGTTAGAAGAAATAATAGACCATTTGCCGTATGTAGAACGTATCTATTTTGCCGGTGGTGAGCCCATGATGCAAGTGGAACATTATGTGATACTAGAAAATTTAATTAATTTGAAAAACACAGGTGTTATTAACAATTTGCCCGTTGTTGTGTATAGTACTAATTTTAGTTCATTGCAGTTAGGAAATCGTTCTGCAATTGACTTATGGAAACAATTTCCATCGGTTGTGTTAAATTTAAGTCTTGACGGTAGTTACGAACGAGCTGAGTATTGGCGCAAAGGGACTGTTTGGAATGATATTGTTGATAATTTAAAAACAGTAAAAAATGCCGCCCCAGCCGCACAAATACGTATTAATTATACGTTGTCTTGGGTTAACGCATTTAATTTAATCGACTTGCATAAAGAATGGATAATGTTGGGCTACGTAAATCCAAATAGTATTAATGTCAATTGTTTAGATGACCCCGATATGTACTCATTAAAAGGAATACCCACGTGGAAAAAGAAACAAATAGAACAAAAATTTTTAGAACATATTGAATGGTTACGTGACATAAAATCACATAGTACTAAATACCGTAAAGTATATAATAGAACAATAAACCAATTTACAGATGCTATTAGCTTTATGAATAGTTTTGATTCTGGTAATGATTTTATATACAAACAAAGTTTTAATGAAATAAACAATAAACTTGATCTTATGCGTGATGAAGATTTTTTAAAAGTGTTTAGTGAGCATACAGATATGATAGAATTTATACAAGAAAGATAATAATGGATTTAACTCCCTATAAAAATTGTTTAGCAATAAAAAATAGCATTTTCATTGCTAATGAAGAAAAACCATACAGACCCTGTTGTTGGTTCAAAACATACATAGATGCTACGGATGTTAATGATTATAAAAAACAACTTTCCGAAATGGATTTAGAATACAATTGTGATTATTGTATTAAACAAGATCAGGGTGGAAGTTATAGCTATAGACAAATGTTTACAGACCCAAATGAAATGATTATAACTGCATCGTTTGATAATATTTGTAATTTAAAATGTGTTACTTGTACTCCCAACAATAGTACTCAAATTCTTGCAGAGAGATTTAAATTTGATGAGAAGGTTGATGCTGAATACACTAGAAAATATATTACAGAAGTTGTAGCCAAACAAGCTCCCAAAAAAATAGAGTTTATCAAAACTACCTTAGCTAATGCTACATTTAATAGATTGCGATTTGATATACTAGGTGGTGAACCACTGATTAATCCGGCAATTTTTGAATTTATGGATTGGTTATCTGAACAACCATATGCTAAAAAAACCACGGTAGCTCTTACTACAAATGGTACAACTTATACAGATAAGTTAATCAAATATTTAGACAAATTTCAATGCATTGGTATACAGCTTAGTATAGATGGTATTGGTGAAGAGTTTGAATATCTACGATATGGCTCATCATTTGAAAATTTAGAACAGGTGTCTAATAGTTTTTACGCATTAAAAACTAAATATTCCAATTTTGGAATAGGAGCACATTACACACTTTCCTGGATGAATTGCTTGACGTTTGCTGAATATTTTAATTGGTCACAATCTAGGTATCCTGAGTTAGAAATATATGTTAGTAAATTGCAAAGCCCTGATCATTATTCTATTGAATTATTATCATTAGAAATGAGAACACAAATATTTGACGAAACAATGAAGAAGATAGTAACTCCAATAAATGCACAATATGAAAAGGCATTATTTTTATATAAAGAACATATGTTATCTACTACATATGATGAATACAATGAAAAATTATTAAAACACGGTATGGCCACATTGTGTGTAATTGATTACAGACGCAATGCTGACCATAGAAAAATAATAAAAAACTTTGTGAATTTTCTGTCACTATCTAAAAAAGATGCTTGGTTTAATTATGTGACGAAGACTGAACCTGTTATTTGGGATAATAATGCTAGATAAAAAGATTGAAGATTTATCAGAACATTTTTGTAGTGTACCCTGGTTACAAATTCACACTGAGCCAAATGGTAAAGTGTTTCCTTGCTGTTATTATAGCTTTGATGCAAAGCATGATTTAGGGAACTGGAATAAAGAAAAATTAGTTGATATATTTAATAGCAAAAAATGGAATCAACTTAGACAAGACTTCTTAGCAGGAAAAAAGCCAGAAGCTTGTACACGATGCTGGAAAGAAGAAGATTCAGGATCGACTAGTATGCGACAACGGTTTAATGAGCGTTATTCTGACTTCCCCGATTACACAAATCAAAATGGATACAATAAGTTAAAAGATATCATTACTTATACCAATATCGACGGGTCAGTTGAAAATATTAAATTAGGTACGATTGACTTGATTTTCAATAATCTATGCAATTTGAAATGCAGGTCATGTGGTCCTGGATTAAGTACAGGCTGGATACCGGATCAGATTAAGTTAGGTAGATACCAGATTAATCCAACATCATTAATAACCAATGATGGTGTACTACATATGCAAGAAGATTTAGATTATCTTATTGACATGATTGATCCTTATACTGAAATACATTTCAGTGGTGGTGAACCAATGATGCAAGAAGAACATTATTTGTTTTTAAAATTATTAGTTGAACGCGGCAAGACACAGACAAAAATACGATATAATACTAATCTTACTGTGTACACTTTAAAAGACTATAATGCGTTTGAAATGCTACAACATTTTGACAATGTATTCATTGTGGGTAGTATTGATGCAATTGGAACTGAGGGAGAATACATACGCAAAGGATTTGATTGGGAACTTGCTAAAAAATGGATAGAAACTGCTAAGGAATATTTACCAAAAGCTGACTATGGGGTTAGCGCAGTATTCAGTTTACTAAATTGTTATGGATCAGTTGATTTGCATAGATATATGTGTGAGAGTGATGTATTCAAAAGACCAGATGGTAAAACTTTTGGATTTTATCTAAACACATTACATGCCCCTTCTCAATTACGTACTAAAATTTTACCACTAAGCGTAAAATTAGAAGTTACTGAAAAGATTAATAAACACATTGAATGGTTAGCAGAAACGCAAGAACATGATTTTAATTATGATGTAACCATTGCACATTGGAAAGATGCAATACTGTTTATGAACAGCGAAGATGAGAGTAAGCACCTAGCAAGATTTTATGTAGAAACTAACTTACTAGATGATATCAGAAAAGAAAAATTTAGTGAGGTCTTTCCTTATTTAGATTCAAAATTTAAAGAATATTTAACAAATGAGTGATAACTTTAATCCAGTTGAAATGGCAAAGAATAGCAAAACATTTTGCATTTTTCCATGGATACAGCAATACGTAGGTCCACCGGGCGATGTGAAGCCTTGCTGTGTATATGATAACAAAGATGAGATTGGTAGCTTAAAAGAAAACACATTAGCAGAGATTTGGAACAACGATAAGACAAAGCAAATGCGCTTAAACTTCCTTAATGGAATTGAAGAGCCTAGTTGTAGCATATGCAACCGTCGTGCAGGATTAGGTCATGCACATAAAAACGAATACAATAGAATGTTCTTTGATGAAGATGAAGAAATTCAAAAAATTGTAGCAAGCACTAATACAGATGGATCATTAGATGAACATAAACTATACTACATTGATGTTAGATATAACAATCTGTGTAATTTAAGTTGCCGTAGTTGCGCCCCGCATTTTAGCACAAGTTGGGTGATGGATCATCGTAAGCTATATAACTTAGCTGAAAGACGAGATAAAGATGATGGTTACCAGTTCCCAGGCAAAACAGAAGGTCAAGCATTAGAAGAAATAATCCCACATTTAGCAACAGCAAAGATGATTTACTTTGCAGGTGGCGAACCGTTAATGCAAAAAGAACACTACGAGGTTCTTAACAAATTGATTGAATTTGGTAATACTGATGTAGAGATTCGTTACAATACAAATTTCAGTAATTTTAAATTAAAAAAATACGACAACGTATTAGAGTATTGGAAAAAGTTTAGTAACGTTCATGTATATGCTAGTTTAGATGGTAGCCACGAAAAGGGTGAGTACTGGCGTAATGGCATAGATTGGAAGCAGGTTGTAGAGAATCGTAAACAAATGATGGAAGAATGCCCTCATGTTCACTTTATGATATCGTATACATTAAGCTGGCCAAATGCTTTTAACTTAGTAGAGTTTCACAGAGAATGGTCAAATTTGGGTTATTTAAAGCCTGAACATATGATGGTTAATCCATTAGACACCCCATCATATTATTGTTTAAAGAACATTCCTAATTGGAAAAAAACTGAGATTGAATTAGCATTACAGAAAAATATAGACTGGCTTAAATCTTTTGGAGAGCCATACGGAATCATAAGTATGTATGAGACGGCAATTAAATTCATGTGGGATGAGAATGGGCAATACTATAACGGAATTGATGAGAGCTTGAAAGAATTCAATAAAATCACTACAAAGTTAGATGAAATTCGTGACCAAAGTTTTTTTAAGGTATATCCAGAACATATAAACATAAAGAATTATTTGATACATAATAATTTAAATGATGAATTTGATTATAGCAAATCAAAAAGTAATAATGGACGAAAAGAAATTATTTAAAATAAGAGATGACACTAGCCCAACAATGTGTTTGGCAAAGTTTCATGAGGCAAGTATCTGGGTTTACTCAGGTAAAATTGCCAGTTGCCACTACACCCCATTCATTCAAGTAGGTAATACAGTAGATACATTCTACAATCCTGCTGAAAAACGTGAACAACAAAAGAAAATGTTAGCAGGAGAACAACCACCTGCGTGTGATAGTTGTTGGCGTTATGAGAATTTAGGATTGCGTAGTGATAGAACACGTAAGAGTTTAAGCTTCAAGGATCATTTATCAGCAGAAGATTATAAAAATCCTAACTATATTTTTAAACCTAAGGCATTAGAGTTAGCGTTTCAGAACACTTGCAATCTAGCCTGTAGCTATTGTAGTCCTCAATTTAGTACAAGTTGGATGAATGATATCAGAGTAAACGGTGTTTATCAAGGTATCATTACTGACGACCGCAGACATTATCAAAAAGATATCAACGAACTCAATGAAATGATTGAC
>Ga0209400_1001365_pt1 | contig 19734 bp, 17 predicted proteins | sample M_130807_EF_Meta_FD_187313 | JGI IMG/M metagenome (GOLD analysis project Ga0209400, IMG submission 187313) | Freshwater microbial communities from Lake Montjoie, Canada to study carbon cycling - M_130807_EF_MetaG (SPAdes) (version 2) | ecosystem: Environmental > Aquatic > Freshwater > Lake... | reverse complement strand
ACGTCTGGCGATCAAGGCGGTCATACTTTTGACCTTGCTAAATTAGCAAATCTGCAGATGAGTTCGACAACGCAGAACTTCTTATTCCTCGGTTTCTTCATTGCGTTTGCCATCAAAGCGCCGCTCTGGCCATTCCATACTTGGTTACCAGATGCAGCTCAATCAGCAACTCCTGGCACTTCGGTTCTGCTGCTAGGCGTGCTCGATAAAGTTGGTACGTTCGGAATGATTCGTTACTGCTTAACGCTTTTCCCAGAGGCCAGTAAAACTTTCACTCCAGTAATTATTGTGCTCGCTGTTATTTCAATTATTTACGGCGCTATCTTGGCGATAGGCCAGAAAGATCTAAAACGCTTAATTGCATTTACTTCGATCTCACACTTTGGTTTCATCACGATGGGAATCTTTGCGATGACTTCACAGAGCCAATCAGGTGCGACTCTTTATATGTTCAATCACGGTTTCTCCACCGCCGCGTTATTTATCGTAGGTGGCTGGATGATCGCGCGTCGTGGTTCATCTACCATTTCTGATTTCGGTGGGCTACAACGCGTAACTCCAGTGATGGCTTGGTGCTTCTTCTTAGCGGGCATGTCCAGCTTGGCGTTACCTGGCCTATCTAGCTTTGTAAGCGAATTCTTAGTGCTGGTAGGCACTTATACGCGTTATCCCGTGGCGGCAATCATTGCAACTGTCGGCATTATCTTGGCCGCGCTCTACATTTTGATCCCAGTTCAACGAGCACTTCATGGCCCAACCACTCCAGGTAATGAGAATTTACCTGACCTAAATCTGCGTGAGAAGTTAGCAATTGCGCCAGTTCTGGCCGCGATCATCGCACTTGGTTTTTATCCGTCCCCATTGCTTAATGTGATTAATCCAGCCTCGGTGCACGTTAATTCGCAATTAGGTTTCACCGATCCAGTACCGACAGTTGAGGGTAAATAACATGATCTTTAACTCACCAACACTTTCGTACTCACTGCTTGCTCCAATTTTAATTATTTTGGCTGGCGCACTAATCGGCGTCTTAATCGAAGCATTCGTTGGCAAAGCTATTCGACCAATTGCACAATTAAGCGTTGCGCTAGGTTCTCTAGTTCTGGCTTTGGTCCAAGTAATTCGAATTCGCGATTTATCGTCCACCACAGCAGCTATGGGTTCAGTAATTATTGATGGCCCTGGTTTATTGTTCCAAGGTGCCATCTTGATTATTGCAATTATTTCTATTTTCTTAATTGCCGATCAAGATAATTTTACTTCTAGCGCAGCAACGCTTCCAGGGTCGGATGAAGAACGACAAGCAACTCAAAGTGGCACGGTCTTAACTGAGATTTATCCACTTACCCTATTTGCAGTTGCTGGCATGTTGCTCTTCCCGGTGGCAAGTGACCTAATCACTTTGTTTGTGGCCCTTGAAGTTCTCTCATTGCCACTGTATTTGATGGCTGGTCTATCTCGTCATCGTCGCTTAGCTTCACAAGAAGCAGCACTCAAGTACTTCCTGCTCGGCGCCTTCTCATCTGCCTTCTTCCTCTTTGGTTCGGCTTATCTATATGGGTATGCCGGCACCGTGAGCTTTGCCGGAATTCACGCAGCTGTTGTTGGCGGTACCGGAAACGATGTAATTCTCTTGCTAGGCATAGCTTTCGTGGCAATTGGCCTACTCTTCAAAGTTGGCGCTGTGCCTTTCCATGCTTGGTCACCAGATGTTTACCAAGGTGCACCTACTCCGATTACCGGTTTCATGGCAGCTGCAACAAAGATCGCCGCATTCGGTGCGATGTTGCGTCTGTTTTATACAGTTTTGGCTGAAGCGCAGTGGCAGTGGCGACCATTCTTTATGGTTATCGCAATTATCACCATGATCTTTGGTTCACTAGTGGCGATTTCTCAACGCGACGTAAAGCGCATGTTGGCTTACTCCTCAATTGCTCACGCAGGTTTCTTGTTAACTGGTGTCATTGCGCTAAATAAAGCTGGACTCGAAGCAGCCATCTACTACTTATTCGCATACGGTGTTGCAACAGTTGGCGCCTTCGGGATCGTAACTTTGGTGCGCGACTCAAGTGGTGAAGTTAGCGATCTAAATCGTTGGGCTGGGCTCGGCAAGCGTTCACCTTGGGTGGCATCAGCCTTTGCTTTCTTCCTACTTGCTTTTGCTGGCATTCCATTAACTTCCGGGTTCATCGGAAAGTTTGCAATTTTCTCAGCTGCTTATGAAAGTGGCGCCACTGCAGTTGTAATTGTCGGCGTGCTCTCAAGTGCAATCGCGGCGTTTTTCTATATTCGCGTAATAGTTCTGATGTTCTTTACTGATGCAACTGAAGATGGCACCAGCGTAGTAATTCCATCAATTCTTACTCGACTAACTATCTTGATCTCTTTAGTTATCACCGTAGCCCTGGGCGTCTTCCCAGCACCACTTCTAGACTTCATTAAGCCACTCGCAATCTTTATTCGCTAATGGCCACTATCGGGATCCCTAATCTCTCTACTGAACTTGAGATCGCTCTTTCTGCTGGCATGGCAGAAGTTGAAGATTTATTGCGCAGTCAGATCGAGGGAAACTATCCGTTAGTTGTTGAAACCAGCCGCCATCTAGTAACAGCTGGCGGTAAGCGCTTACGGCCATTATTAACGCTGATAGCTTCACATTTTGGAGATCCACATAAGCGTGGAATTCTAGAAGCGGCAGTGGTTTGCGAACTTACTCACTTGGCAACGCTCTATCACGATGATGTTATGGATGAAGCGCCACTTCGACGCGGCGTAGAAAGTGCGAATAATCGGTGGGGAAATACCATTGCAATTCTTACCGGTGACTACTTGTTTGCTAAAGCATCTGATCTCTTAGCCGACCTTGGCCCAGAGGCTGTTCGCTTACAAGCTCGCACATTTGAGCGCTTGGTTATTGGTCAAATTATGGAAACCCAAGGACCACAAAAAGGCGAAGACCCGTTAGCGCATTATCTACAAGTAGTTGCTGATAAAACTGGTTCGCTAATTGCCACCTCAGCTCGATTCGGTGCAATGACTTCTGGTGCTTCAGCTGAAGTTATTGAAACTGTTACTAAGTTCGGCGAAAAAATTGGCGTTGCATTCCAGTTAGCCGATGATGTTATTGATATTACGAGTGATTCAAAAGAGTCCGGTAAAACACCTGGTACCGATTTACTCGAAGGCGTACCAACGCTAGTGACCTTAAATGTAATGAAATCGACCGATAAAACCGATCGTGATTTGCAGAAACTTCTTTCCAAGCCAATTGCCGATAAAAAAGTTGTAGCTCAAGTCTTAAAAGAGTTGCGTAACCACAAAGCTCTAGATCAATCTCGCTTGCAGTTAATGCAAGTAGCACGTGATGCTCGCGCAGCCCTTGGCCCGTTGCCAGTCAATGATGCAACTGGTGCGTTGTTTTCGCTATGCGACGCTGTTGTCGACCGCTCGGCTTGATCTAATTAGATCAGTTGCCAGCACAACCAGCGCAACCCAGATAATCAGGAAACCAGCCCAGCGCGCAGTCGGCATATCTTCATGTCGAACCCAAACACCAATTGAGAATTGCAGCGTTGGCGTAATGAACTGTAGTAAACCAATAATTGTGTAAGGCAATCGATTTCCGGCACCGTTAAAGAGCAGCAGGGGTATGGCAGTAACAACGCCAGAACCAATTAACAGCAGAGTTAATCCGGGTCCATGCCCGAAGTGACCATTGCCTTGGGAACCAATCCAGGCCAAATAAGCCAAGTAAAACGGGGCTGAAATGGCAGTTTCAATTCCTAAACCTTCGAGTGCGCCGAGACCTAATTGCTTTTTGATAAATCCGTAAGTACCCCATGATAAAGCGAGAGCTAGCGCGACCCATGGCAAGCGACCGTAATCAATTGTTAAAACTAAAACACCAAAAGCGGCAATGGAAACTGAAGCCCACTGCAGTTTGCGCATCTTTTCCTTTAGCAAAATGATGCCGATCGCAATCATAATGATTGGATTTATGTAGTAACCGAGTGACGCTTCAACTACGTGGCCATTATTAGTCGCCCAGATATAAACAATCCAGTTAATTGATATCAGTGCAGTAGCTGCAAGAAGTTTTACAAACACTTTTGGTCGCTGCATAGTTGCAAGTGCTGGCTTGATTGCTTTGGTGACCGTTAAAGCAATTACGCAGAATACTAAAGACCAGACTGCTCGGTGGCCAACTATCTCAAGGGCACCAGATGGTTCAAGCAACGGCCAATACAGTGGGAACAAACCCCAAAGTACGTAGGCCGAAACTCCAAAGATTAGACCGGTCTTAGTATTTTTCAATTAGCGGAAATTCGTGAACTGAACTGCGAAATCAAAACCACCATTTTTAACGAGTTCCATGGTTGCTTGTAGATCATCGCGACTCTTTGAAGTAGCGCGTAGTTCATCGCCTTGAATCTGAGTCTTAACTGACTTGGGGCCCTCATCGCGAATCAACTTAGCGATTTTCTTCGCATTCTCAGTTGAAATACCTTCTTTGAGCGGGCAAGCAATTTTGTAAATCTTGCCACTAAGTTGTGGGGGAGCTGGGTCTAAATGCTTCAGCGAAACACCACGCTTAATCATCTTGTCTTTAACTACATCTAGAACAGCTTTTGCACGTTCTTCAGTGTCGGCTTCGATTGAGATTTTCTCGCCTTCAAGTTCGATCTTTGAACCAGTGTTCTTAAAATCAAAGCGGGTATCGATCTCGCGGATCGCCTGATTGATGGCGTTATCGAGTTCCATGCGGTCGATCTTTGAGGTTATGTCGAAACTTGCATCAGCCATAGTTATGAGACCTTTCAAAGCGGTTTTCAGGCGGTAATTGAGCCTACTTGCCTAAGGTATCCTTTCCCCTCGTAGTATCCATAATTTGCCGCAGTACTTGTTCGACCTTGGCGGGTTGCCCGAGCGGCCAATGGGAGGGGACTGTAAATCCCCCGGCTCTGCCTTCGAAGGTTCAAATCCTTCACCCGCCACCATATTTACGGCGCAACACCCTTTTCTAGCCGCTTATGACAGCGCTAGAAACTGTCAATATAACTATGGCAGCAAAGCGATTCTTTCTAAATTCTAGAAATCAACTTAGGTTTGAAAATCAGATTAGCTTGTTCAGGCTTTTTCGAGCTGTTAGCTTTTGCAACAGTATTTCCGCTCTCGCCCATAAGAACTACCAGCGCATGAGCTGCAATTTCTGGAATATTCTGATCAAGTGAAGTGAAGTTAAAGACTTTTGAGGTAGGGCTATTATCGAAACCGGAAATTGGAAGAATTTTTTTAAGTCCTCGGTATTCAAGTTGCGCACCAAGAGCCAAAGTATCACTTGCGCATACAAGCGCGTCCATCTCTGGAAATTTAGCAATTAGTTTTCTTGCAGAATCACGAGCACTTGAGATTGATTCACCACCAAGTTCAAAGAAATTAGTGCTAATTTTCTTGCTCTTCAGGTTTAGAAGTTCTAATAAAGATCTTGACCATCCTAAGAATCGATCATCACCTACGCTCCGGGGACTGGTTGGTTGGACTGAGAAAGTTTTCCAGCCAATAAAGCCAATATTTCGGTAGCCAAGATCCCAGAATAATTTAGTGGCATCAGCGGTGCCGCTGGCACCATCAATGTCAATCCAAGGATAAGAACTTGCAAACTCGTCAGAGCTTGCCCAAGGCCTTCCAAAGCTTAAAAAAGGAACATTTGATTGAATTAGATATCTTAATCTAGGGTCATCTTCAACCGTTGACGTCAATAGAAAGCCATCAACATCTCTTGAGTCAACTAGCTTTTTAAGTTTGCTCACTTCATCTTCGTCTGGATCACAGGTATAAGTTATAACTTTTACATCTCTAACTCCGGCAGCTTTCACGACTTCGTATACAAACTCATCTTGGATGTAACCGGTGTATAGGCCTTCGGAGCTAGAGCCTGCAGAAGCATTTGAATCAACTCTTACTGCGATGGAAGCTGATTTTTTAGAGCGTAGTCTTCGGGCTGAGAGATTAGGGGTGTAGTTAAGCTTATTTATTGCTTGCATAACCCGTTCAGTTGTTTCAGGCTTAACTCGCTCAGGAAAGTTAAGGACGTTTGAAACCGTCTGAAGCGAAACGCCTGCTTCTTCGGCAACCGAGATGATCGAGGGCATCTTTCTATCTCTCATATCGCCGAACCCAAATCAATATTGCCTAACATAGAAGTTATTTTACCTGTTTGATTAACCAAGAATACGCAGCAACGGTCCAGCCTTGAATAATTTGTGGCGGCTGGGCAACTCGATTAAATCGCTCGGTATTCTTAGTGGCATCGAATGACTTAACATCGTGGGTATATGTGTTTATTAAATCTCCGACTGGCCAATCACCTCTGAAGAATTCTGGATATCCACCGGATGATTCGATCGCTATCCGGGTCTTATTTTGGATTAGCTCAGATTCATTATTAAATCCCTGTGTAAGTAATCCTCGTGCCACGAGAGCACCATCAAATGGCCATGCTGAGCCTGTGTGATAGCCACCAGGACGGTATGAGATATGGCTATTGGAGAGCGTGCGCAAGCCACTCTCACCCAGCAAAGTCGAGTCAGTCACGGCAGCGGCTATTGCTTGACGATACTTTGTGAACTCTTGACCAGAAATAATCTTCGAATCCAATAAACGGCCCTGATTGCTGGCTATTGACTTCATTTGAATAGATTTGCCGGACCCATCTCGCTCCAGTGCTAAAGCAAAGTTATCTCCTAGCCAAAAATTTTCAATCAGAGAAACTTGAAGAGAAGTAGCAACTGTCTCTAATTCGGCAATTGACATTGGCCAATTTTGACTGAGATGGATTCCTTGAATAAACATTGCAGAAAGAAGAGCATCGTAAGCTTCTCCTACAGTTTCAACCGATGCAGTCGAATCCCCACGGGCCAAAGTGCCATCTAAGTGCATGTAGGAATCGCCGGAATCTTTCCAAACTTGATTCTCAATACCTCGAGGATTGGCACGATTAGATTCGATAAAGCCTGACTTGCTACTAAGTCGATTCAAAATCCATTCTGTTGCTGCCAAAGAGCGCTGCCAAAGTGATATTCCGGAAACCTCAATATCTAGAATCTCTGGCCTGCCCAGTGCCTCAGCATGCAGAAGTCGCATCCAAATAAGAGTTGCATCAACTGAACCGTAGTATGGAAATTTCCAGCCACCATGCTCAGTCAATTTAATGGCAACAGGATCATCGCTCTCGCGAACTTCATGAGGGATTCGGCCAGGCTCTTCTTCGCTAACTGGATCAAATACTTTCCCTTGGAATGAAGCTAAAGCGCAGAGAATATTGAGGCGTAGATCTGGACGCTCACCATGCAGTAGATCAGAAATCAGTAAAGAATCTCGGCCGAATAGACACTTATACAAATTCTGTTCTGGAATATCTTGATGTTCGAGCAGTGGAATAGCCGCGAATGGCACTTGGTAGCCCTTCGCAGTACCAATAATCATTTCTATTGCATCAAGTAACAGAGGTCGGTTTGCTGGGTTGAGTGCTGGATCTCCGTCTTTGAGAATAATCGAAAAATTAGTAGTTTCTTCGCCTGCTTTTAAGGATTTCATATATCTAAACTATCTCCATTAACTTCATCAAAAAGTTCATAACCAGTAATATTTATAATTCCTTGCGCCAATGTTAATCCGACAAAGCAAAAAACAAAGATTAGTGGCGAGAGGGCAAAGAGTATGAGTACAGCTGTCAAACTTTGAATTTTATTTTGCTTTAAGTAGGTAAAGAAATAGGCAGTAATAGAACTATCTTTACCTTCGCCGATACTTAGGATGCAGATGGTGTTATAAATTACCATCTCAATTATCCAAAAGAGAAATAAGGTAAGAGATATGCTGCGATAGACCAAATCTAGTTGTGTTGAATCACTTTGATTTTGTGTCAAGTTATCGAGAGAGATGCAGAAGAGCAACCCAGTGAAGAAATTTAGAAGCAATACTTTCTTGAAAACTGAGTTTGTTAAGTAGCTTTGTAAACGTGGCTTCTTACTTGGTTTCTGGGCTACGTGCGCAGCCAGCATGGAAGTTATTGAACCAAAGGCGACTGCGATGCTTTGAAAGTAAAGATTACTACTTTGAATCAAAAAGATAAGGCAAATACTCCAGAAGAAAGCAGCTGGAATCGATTTAACATTTAGATCCCAAGTATGAAGTAAAACCCTGCGGATTAAGTTGTTTTCTGAACGCTCCCTTATCAATGTGATCATCCTTTAACCGATGAAGAAAGTTGCACATTAATTATGTATCTTTGCCCGAATGTGTATAGAGCGAGAATTGGGATTGTAGAAAGCACTACCAAAGCCATAATTGGTGGCCAATCCGTTGAGAATTGACCTTTAAACTGCAAAATTCCAAATGGCAAAGTCCAGTGATTGGGGCTCTGCAGCACAATTGATGGCCAGAATAAATCGTTCCAAGTTCCCTGGAAAGTCATAATTGCAATGGTGGCAAGAACTGGTGCTGCGTTGGGCAACATAATCTTAGAAAATAGTTGGAACGGTCCAGCTCCATCTATCTTCGCTGCATCTTCTAATTCTCTTGGAATCGTTAAGAAGTATTGACGCATTAGAAATACATCCGCTGCGCTAATAGCCTTTACCAAAAATATAGCTAAATAATTAGTCGGTCCAGTATTAATGAGCTCCATCTTTACGAGCAATTGATACATAGGGACGAGTCGTAATTGATCTGGAACCATCATGCAACCTAGAACAACAAAGAAGAGGGCATCTCGCCCTGGAAAGCGCAGCCGCGCAAAGGCGTACCCTGCTAGCGCAGCGAAAATTAGGTGCAATACAACCACAACGCATGCGATAAAGAGAGAATTGGCAAAGAGGGTTTGAAAGTTAGGTTGAATCTTCCCAAATACCGTGGCATAAGCTTTTACTGTTGGATTTTCTGGAATCAGATTGCTTTGATACACCTCATCTGATGGTTTGATAGATGTACTAAAGGACCAAATGAACGGCACAACTGTTATGACTGAATAAAAAATTAGCATTGAGTAGAACATGTATTTTCTGACTTTTGTCATTAGTTCTCGCCTCGCCAAGCCGAAGAACCAAAGATGAACTTCTGCAAGATAGTTAAGCTAAAAATAATGATAAAAAGGATTACGCCAATTGCGCTCGCATAGCCGAATTCAAACTTTCTAAAGCAAGCGTTATAGATGTATAAAACCATTGTCATTAAGGAGTAATCTGGACTGCCATCTGCGCCACCAGCCAGTATGGCCTGATCATAAAGCTGTAGAGCTCCGATCATTCCTGTTGTTACAACAAAGAAGTGAGCTGGCTTTAGTAGGGGCATAGTTATGTACCAAAAAACTTGTCTGCGGGAAGCACCATCAGTAATTGCGGCTTCGCGATATTGTGAATCTACGGTTTGTAGATTGGCTAGATAAAAAAGCATCATGGTTCCGCTTGTAGTCCAAGCATTAAGTCCAATAATTGAATAAAGAGCTGTACGTGAGTCAGATAGCCAGGCACCTTGATTAAATAGATTGCTTACATCTACTCCAAAAAACTTAAGCATTCCATTAAAGACTCCATCGGGAGCCATTAGAAAAATGAATAGCGTCGTGATGGCAGCGCTACTAGCAATTGAGGGGAAGTAAAAAGCTGATCTAAAGAACTTACTTCCTTTGATCTTAGAATTTACGAGAAGAGCAAGGAAAAGTCCTAGTGCACTTTGAATTGGCACAACCAAGAGTGCGTACTTGAGCGAATTTCTTATTGCTTTAAGGAAAATCGGGTCTGAAAGAGCTCGCCGGTAGTTGTCTAAACCAACGCTCTCAGTTGGACCAATCAACCCCCAGTCATAAGTTGATATGTAGATTGCATAGAAAAAGATTCCGACACTTAGGAATAAGAAGAGTGCCATAGGAATTGAGATAAATCCATATCCAACCAGAATTTCTGACTTCCTACGACTCAGTCGAGGCAGGTGCTTTTTTGAAGATTGCATGGATTCACCTCCTTGAGTAATAACTTGGAAACACTTTTATAAATGGAATAAGAGTTGGCCTGAATAGTAAGTTACAGACCAACTCTTCATCCCGTTTTCATCAATTTAAAGCAGTAAGTCAGAAAAATTAGGGGTAAGTGACTTCTAACCACTTACCCCTAATTCATTAACTTTTCCTGACTACCCCTTAGGCCAAGCAGCCTCTGCGGCCGCAATAATTGCGGCAGCTGCCTTCTTAGCGTTGAAGTTCTTGTCTTGAATCTGCTTCTTTGCTTCGTTGTTGAAGGCTCCAACTACATCGCCCCAGCCCTTAAAGGCAGGAGTTGTAATTGTTGTTGCAAGCTTTGCAACCACGCCATTTACTTCGTATCCAAGTGGAATTGCCACATCTGATCGTGAAGGAATTGCCACACCAAATGAAGTCCATACAGTCATGCCACGGGCACCTGTCATGTATTCAATAAATGTCCAGGCTTCTTTTGGATTTGGTGAATCTTTACCAATTGCATAAGCAGCAGTGAATGCAAGTGATCCCGCTTGCTTAGCTTTAGGTAGTGGACCCTTAATCATTGCGTCGTAAACATCTGGGAATGAATCCTTTAGGTATGGATCAAGCCATGCGCCTTCCATTGTGTAAGCACACTTTGCTTTACCGAAAGCTTCTCCGGCCCAGCCAGCTGAAAGTTGTGCTGGAGTCTTGAAAGCACCACTCTTATAGTTACTCATTGCCCACTCAAGACCAGCCTTTGAAGTAGCTGAAGAAAGCAATGACTTATTTGTAGAAGATGCTATTCCGCCACCAAAAGCAACGAAATATGCACCTAGGCGATTGATGTCAGCATCAACGCACATTGGCGTAATGTCTTTAGCCAAAAGTTTCTTGGCATGCGCAGCAAACTGTGCCGTTGTCGTTGGAAGAGCTGTAATTTCGGCAACTGCCATTAGGTCCTTGTTACCTTCTAAAACTAGCGGGTTGGCATCTTTTGGAAGACCAAATAGCTTTGTGCCACTTTGGAAAGGCTTTAGATAGCTAGCGTTGAATTTAGTTAGATTGAATTTGGACGCAGTGATTGATGGCATCAAATCAAGAAGAACTCCCTGAGCTGCCCAATCTTGTGCGATACCAGCATCTAAGTAGAAAACATCATTAGGTGTCTTTGAAGCAAAACGGGCTGCCATTTGAGCACCGTGATCGTTATCGACAATCAAATTAACTTTGATTGTTGGATTTCTAGATTCGAAAGTTGCAACGGCATCTTTTAGGGCCGAAGTTTCAGATGGTGATGATCCCCAAGTTGAAACGGAGATAGTTGTTACCGCATCAGCAGCTACTGAAGATGGGGCAACTGAGATAGCCAAAGCAAGTGCCAGAAGGCCTGCTCCGATTGAGACTTTTTTCATTTTTCTCCTTAGTTAACAGTCATTTGAACGTTCAAATAATATGGATGGGGTAAACCCAATGCAATAGAAATTGGCTATTTTTGGATAACGAATGGGTGAAGATTCCAGCCCTTTTTCTGTAAAAGGCTCACTTTCCGTTGTAAATCAAAGGTCAAGAGGCTAGATGGGAGGGAGGGGACTGTAAATCCCCCGGCTCTGCCTTCGAAGGTTCAAATCCTTCACCCGCCACCATTAGAAAACCGCCACCATTAGAAAGTTAAAGCGTTATGGATAAGGTTCGCGCCATGACTTTAGTGCCTCGACCACGATTTCATTTTGCGCCAGCGCGCAATTGGATGAATGACCCTAATGGTCTGGTTTTCTATAAAAACAAATATCACCTTTTCTATCAATACAACCCACTTGGTGATCAATGGGGCAACATGTCTTGGGGTCATGCCACATCTAGCGACCTGATTAATTGGCAAGAGTTGCCGCTAGCAATTTCTTACACGCAAACATATGGCATCTTTTCTGGAAGTGCGGTCGTTGATTATTTCAATACAACCGGATTTGGAACTTTAGAAAACCCGGCAATGGTTGCGATTTTTACGCATCATCAACACGATGGACAACTGCAGACACAATCACTTAGCTACAGTACAGACGAAGGAATTACTTGGCAGCTCTATAGCGGTAATCCAGTTCTTGATTTAGGAATGAAAGATTTCCGTGATCCAAAAGTGGTTTGGAATACCACTAACGAAGCTTGGGTAATGTCTGTTGTAAAACCGCATGAGTTCACAGTTTGTTTCTACCAATCAAGTGATTTAAAACAATGGCAATTGCTTAGCGAATTTAGCAATAAAAACGGTACTGATGGCGTCTGGGAGTGTCCGGACTTATTTCCACTAGCAGTTAATGGTGACTCTTCAAATATTAAGTGGGTTCTATTTGTTTCAGTAAATCCTGGTGGCGTAACAGGTGGTTCGGGCACTCAGTACTTCATCGGCGATTGGAATGGCAAAGAGTTTATTGCCGATGATTTAACTACTCGATGGCTTGATTATGGTCGCGATAATTATGCAGGTGTTACTTTTGCCGATGCCCCTGATAATCGACGGATCTATCTTGGTTGGATGAATAACTGGGAGTACGCAAAAGATATTCCGGCTAATCCGGCTCGCGGTGCTATGACTATTCCGCGCGAACTTTCACTTTCCGTGATCGATGGAAAAGTGACGCTGTTGCAAAACCCGGTTAAGGAAATATTGGGATCTGCAATTGGTGATGAAACTTTTACGATCACTCCTAAGGATGCTAAATCCGGAATTCGTTACTCGAATGCCAATGGCCATTTAGTCGAAATTGGATTCGATCCAAAGACCAAAGAAATTTACTTAGACCGAAGTGGCGCTTGGTATGAGATCGATTCAACTTCGGTTCACCGAGCCCCTTTTGACCCGCACGAAAAGTCTTTTGAAATCCGGGTGATCAGCGATACTGGCTCGATTGAGCTATTTGCTGCGGATGGGCAGGTGGCGATAACGGACTTGCTGATCCCCAGCACCGCTGCCTATCGGGTTACCTCATTTTAATGGGATTTACGCTCAAATTGGACTGTAAAAACTGTAAAAAACCCGGTAAAAATTGATTACATCGTTATCACAAAAACTCCAAATTGCCGCCAGATTCAAGTATTTTTTCGCACGACCCGGAGGTAGGACACAGCTGTTCCTACTTCCACCCCCTTGAGAGGAAATATTCATGAAGAAGTTTTCAATCGCTTCAATTGCAGTAGCTGCTCTTGCAGCAACTGTTGCGATCATGCCTTCTGCTAACGCTGTTGACGAAGTAACCATCTTTGGTGGCTTCGGCGGCGATCAGGCAAAAGGTTTCCAAGCTGAACTAGATGCATTCGGTGCAGCTAATGGAATCAAAGTTACATACACAACTCTTGCTAACTACGACACAGATATTCGTGTAAAGGTAAAGGCAGGACAGTCACCAAACATCGGTATGTGGCCACAGCCAGGTGGACTCCTTGAGTACTCATCTGTTCTAGAACCAATCGATGGATTGAAGTCTGTTGATCTTGATTCAATTAAGAAGACCTTAGTTCCGGGATGGGCCGGCCTTGCTACCAAGGGCGGAAAGACTTACGGTCTTCCAGTTTCAGCAAATGTGAAGTCACTTGTTTGGTACAACCCAGCAAACTTCAAGGCTGCTGGTTTAACTGTTCCAAAGACAGATGCAGACATGACAAAGCTGACAAACACAATCAAGTCAAAGAAGCTTGGATACCCATGGTGCATCGGTATTGAATCAGGTGGAGCAACCGGATGGGCTGCAACTGACTGGATGGAAGAGTACGTACTTCGTTACGGCGGAGAAGCTCAATACACAGCATGGTGGAAGGGCAAGCTTGCTTGGTCATCACCAACTGTTCAAAAGGCTGCTAAGAAGTTCGCAGAAGTTGCATTGACACCAGGTAACGTAAATGGTGGCGGCAAGGCAATTGCTGCAACAGGTTTCGGAACCACAGCTGCACTATTCGCAACTGACAAGAACAAGTGCTTCATGATGCGTCAAGGATCATTCATCACTGACTTCTTCCCAGATGCAATCAAGGCTGCATACAAGGCAAATGACTTCACAAACGTAGGCGTATTCAAGCTTCCAGCACCAGCTGGAACAACTGATGCAGTCCTAGGTGGCGGAGATCTAGCAGCAGCATTTGATGACAAGGCAGCAACTCAGAAGGTTCTTAACTTCATCCTTTCTGACAAGCTAGGTCAAGGCGCAATGCTTAAGACTTATCCTTCATACCTATCAGCACACAAGACTTTCCCAAGTGCTGGTTATGCAAACCCAATTACCAAGAACATCGCTGGAATTCTTTCTTCAGCGAAGCTCTTCGGATTCGATGGTTCAGATCTAGCTCCAGCAGTTGTTAACGCAACTGAATGGAAGGAACTAACAAACTGGATCTCAGGTAAGAAGACACAGAAGCAAGCATTTGACGCGATCGATGCTTCATGGAGCAAGGCGTAAGGTTTAGTACCTTTCGCAAAGTTCAGTAGTTGTGATCAGCGCCAGCGGGTATTTCCCGCTGGCGCTGATTGCTCTAGAATCCCAGATACTTTTCTTGCCAGGCTCATGACTAAAGGAAAACCGTGAAAGATCTCTTTACAGCAGCACAGGCAGTCATCGTCGGTATTGCTATAACATCGTTCGTTTATTGGTTCCTTAATTTTCTAGTTCAGCGCTTGCCTGAGCGAATTAAGAAAGTACTTGAGCCATACGTGTTCATTGGCCCGGTTCTTCTTCTAATCGGGCTTTTTGTAGTCTGGCCTTCCTTGCAATCAATCCGTTTGAGCTTTATGGAAGAAGCGATCGACGGTTCTACCACCTGGGTTGGCTTACAAAACTTTAAGGATTTATTCGCTGAAGAATATTTCCCCGACATGGTGATTAACAATCTCATGTGGATCGCAATTGTTCCGCTCCTGACGGTTTCAATTGGTCTGGCTATCGCTCAACTTGCCAACAACGTTGGCAGTCGCCAAGAAAAGATTCTGAAATCAATATTCTTTATGCCGATGACAATTTCCTTTGTTAGCGCAGCCGTCATCTGGCGATATATCTATGCTTACGCCCCAGAGGGTGAAGGTCAGGTGGGTTTGCTCAACGCAATCTGGACCAAACTTGGCGGCGAGCCACAAACCTGGTTTCAGATCGAAGCTTTCAAATTCAACAATATTTTATTGATGGTAATTCTGATATGGCTAAGCGCTGGATACGCAATGGTTTTACTTTCAGCGGCAATTAAGAGCGTTCCTGAAGATACCTTGGAAGCTGGCCGCGTTGACGGAGCCAATACCACTCAGATTTTCTTTAGAATCGTGCTTCCGCAAGTTTGGCCTACTGCAATTGCGGTGTTTATTACCGTGCTAATTGGCGCCATGAAAGTTTTCGATATTGTGCTTGCAATGACTGGTGGAAATTACAACACCACTGTACTGGCACAAACTTTTTATCTCGAATACTTCATTTACGGAAACACTGGCAAAGCTATGGCCGCGGTTGTCATCTTGATCTTGGCGATTATTCCAGTGATGATTTATCAAGTGCGTCACTATCGAAAGTTCGAGGCGGCGCGATGAACACAACTAAGAAGAATAACAGCCGCTCATCACTGATTGTGTTGATTGTGCTGGCAGCTTTCTGGCTCATGCCAACAGTTGGACTCTTTATCACTTCACTTCGTGAAAAAACTGAGGCGCAACGTACTGGCTGGTGGGATGTTCTACTTAGGCCATTTAGCCAAAATTGGGATATTGGTTCTTACACATCTGTATTGACTGAGCAGAATCTCGGCATAAGTTTTATCTCATCTCTAGCGGTTACGATTCCGGCAACAGTTCTGCCTTTACTATTTGCGGCATATGCTGCGTTCGGATTCACTTTCTTAAAATTCCGCGGCCGTGAATTCTTCTTCTCCGTCATCATCGGGTTACTTGTAGTGCCTATTCAAGGTGCACTTGTTCCGGTTCTAAAGATGTTCATCTCCTTCACTGATAAAACGGGCATAGAGATATCAGGCCAATACGCAGCTGCCTGGTTTGTTCACTCAGCATTTGCGATGCCACTAGCTATTTATATTTTGCGTAATTACATGATGTCGATCCCTAACTCACTTATTGAAGCTGCTCGAGTTGATGGTGCAAGTAATTTCACAATTTTCTGGCGCTTAGTACTTCCAATTTCAGTTCCAGCCCTTGCTTCTTTTGCGATCTTCCAATTCTTATGGGTCTGGAACGATTACTTAATTGCCTTCGTATTTGTAGGCAATGAGCGACCAGTGCTTACTTACACGCTACTGTCAATGTTGGGAACATATGGCGAGGGATGGCAATCAGTAGCTGCAGGCTCATTTATTAGCCTTTCAATTCCACTTCTAGTCTTTTTCAGCTTGCAGCGCTACTTCATCCGAGGCTTAACTGCCGGCGCTGTTAAGTAACTTTCTCTTTATTTAGTAGCAGCCGGTTTACGCGCTGCACGAGATAGGAAGAGAGCGAATACCAGCGCCACAACAATTCCAGTGTTCACGCCCATTTCTGTTAGGGCGCGATTGAAGTACTCAGTAGTTTTCTCCTTTTCCATTGTCAGAGATGCGCCGACGGTAAGAATGTGTCGAACTGCTGCAATGACTCCAATAATCAAGAAGTTATCTAACTGGAAAATACCATCGGTAAATCGCACAATAACAGTTCGCATTATTTCGAGAATGATGACCACGAAGAGAATGTCATTAATTCCTTGAATCATGCCGATTGGGAAAAATGGCCGAGTTTCAATGAGGCGCTGCAAGCTATAGCCAGCAGCCAAGATTGAAACTACAAACAGAAGGATTCCAAGGAAGCCGTGCAAAATATCTTCTAACTTGTCAATGAAAGTTACCGGGATCAATGACTCATCACCGGTTAGCAAACCTTTTACTGATTTGTATTTCATTTTCTACCCCAATTCTCAATAGTCAAGGGTAAACGCAGGCTCAAATACTGGCAATAGCTAAGTACGATATAGGCTGACTAAATGAAGTCACTGAGCACCCAAGACATTCAAAAGCGCACCATCAGAGTTTTGGCAACCACCCAGATTCTTAGCGGGGTAGGTGTTGCTGGCACAGTCGCAGCTGGCTCATTATTAGTTTCTTCAATTTCAAATTCTGAAACTTTAGCTGGCCTTTCACAAACCACCGCAGTACTTGGTGCTGCAGCGATGGCGATTCCACTTTCTAAATTAACCCAACGTGGTGGTCGCCGATTGGGGCTCTCAGTTGGCTACACAGTTGGATTAATTGGTGCAGCGTTTGCGATTTTTGGTGGTTCGCAGCGAATATTGATTGCAATGCTCCTCGGAACATTTCTAGTTGGAGCTGCCTCAGCATCTGGTTATCAAGCCAGGTTTGCTGCAACTGATTTAGCTGATGATGCCAATAGGTCACGCCAACTTTCATACGTAGTTTGGGGCTCAACTATTGGCGCAGTTACTGGGCCAAACTTAATGGGGCCATCAGGTGCGCTAGCTGAAACTTTGGGATTACCAAAATTGGTTGGGCCATATATTTTGGCGCTAATTGCTTTAGGAATGGGTGCGGTAGTAATTCGGTTGTTTCTAAAGCCAGATCCATATTTAACTGCGGCAAATTTGCGCTCTAACACAGAAGAAAAACAGGAATTACTTTCTGCGCGCAAGACTCTCAAATTGATTCGACAAAATCCAACGGCACTATTTGCGATTGCTGCGATTGCTATTGGCCATGTTGCAATGGTTTCGGTGATGGTCATGACGCCGGTTCATATGGCGCATGTCGATGTGACTTTGACTGTTATCGGTTTAGTAATCAGTATTCATATCGTTGGCATGTATGCCTTCTCACCAATTGTCGGAAGTTTGAGTGACCGAATGGGTCGTCGTTGGGTGATTCAAGTCGGGGTAGTTATTTTGCTGGCATCTTGTTTGGTTTCTGGAATAGCTGATGCCCATAATTCAATTCAACTTGGATTTGGACTTTTCTTACTTGGTTTGGGCTGGTCCTGCACTTTAATCGCCGGCTCAGCGCTGCTATCGGAATCTGTAGAAACTGAACTGCGGCCATCGTCTCAAGGCGCCAGCGATTTGTTAATGAACTTAATGGGTGCCGGTGGCGGTGCAATGGCGGGTGTAATCATTGGAACTTTGGGCTATGGATGGCTCTGCTTATTTGCTGCGCTGCCAATTGCCACATTAGGCATTTGGTCCGTTAGAGTTCCAAGTGTTAGCGAAACGAAAGGTTAGTAAAAATGTGTAGCAAAGTTATCTGTCGCAATTGTAATAAACCGACTTGGTCTGGCTGCGGGGAACACATTGAAGAAGCGCTTGTCGGCGTTCCAGAGTCTGAGCGCTGTAGCTGTACCAACTAGTTAAATCTAAAAGCTTTAAAGCCGGCCAGCTTCGTGGACTCGCTTTAGGAAATCTTGCGTTTTCGAATTTTGCGGATTCTTAAGAACTTGATCAGCGTTACCACGTTCGAGAATCAAGCCTGATTCTAAGAAACAAACTTCATCAGCCACCTGGGTGGCAAAGCCCATTTCATGTGTTGCTAGAACCATAGTCATACCATCGTGCTTTAAGTCGCGCACAATACTTAAGACTTCATTTACTAAAACCGGATCTAGCGCTGAAGTAATTTCATCAAGCAATAAAACGCGAGGGTTAACGGCAAGTGAGCGAATGATCGCGACACGTTGTTGTTGACCTCCACTTAGGCGATCTGGGTACTGGTCAGCTTTATCGGCTAAATCAAAGCGCTTAAGCAACACCATTGCTTGATCACGAGCTTGATCTGGCGCGATTCCGTGAACTTTTATTGGTGACAGCGTGATGTTTTCAAGCACAGTTTTATGTGGAAATAAGTTAAATGATTGAAAGACCATACCCAATTTGCGCCTTACCTCATCAACGCTAATCAATGGATCTGAAATCTCTTGGCCATCAAGGAAAATTTGGCCATCATCGATCATTTCTAGCAAGTTAATGCAGCGCAGAAGCGTTGATTTACCTGAGCCAGAAGCACCAATTAAAACTGTGGCGGTATGTTCTTTAACGGTTAGTGATAAGTCATTTAAAACCAGTTCACTATCGAATGATTTGCGCACATTTACTAGTTCTAGAACGTTACTCATTAGATCGCGCCTTCTGAATTCTGCTTGGCGCTACTGCGTCGAATTACTCGATCAATATATCTAGTTAGTGGAATTGTGATGAGCAAGAATAAGATGGCCGAGACTACATAAGGGGTGTAATTAAAAGTACGGCTAGCGTTAATTTGCGCAGCTCGCACCGCATCGGTAACTCCCAGAATTGAAACCAGGCCAGTATCTTTTAAAAGCGAAACAAAATCGTTGAGCAGAGGTGGGATAACGCGCTTGATAGCTTGGGGCAGAACCACAAAGCGCATCGTTTGCCCAGAAGTTAAACCGAGTGATCTGGCTGCGGCACGTTGGCTGGGGTGAATCGACATGATGCCCGAACGAATAACTTCAGCAACATAGGCCGAATAAGTAAGAACAACTGCAACAGTTCCTAAAACAATTACATTGCTAGTCAATCCAGCTAACCGCAACGCTGGAACTCCGAATCCAACTAACAAAATAATTAGCAATAGTGGTGCACCACGGAAAATATCAACGTAAGCAGTTGCTAAGAATCTAAATGGCGTTAAAGCTGGTGACTTAGTAGTGCGAATTAGCGCTAATGAAAGTGCGATAACTGCGATAAAGAAACCACCAATGAAGGAAA
>Ga0209400_1001364_pt1 | contig 19745 bp, 25 predicted proteins | sample M_130807_EF_Meta_FD_187313 | JGI IMG/M metagenome (GOLD analysis project Ga0209400, IMG submission 187313) | Freshwater microbial communities from Lake Montjoie, Canada to study carbon cycling - M_130807_EF_MetaG (SPAdes) (version 2) | ecosystem: Environmental > Aquatic > Freshwater > Lake... | reverse complement strand
CTTGTGAAAACGGTAATGTAAAATACAGTGCAGCACTAGCTGTTCCTGCGGCTGTAATTGTAAAATCAACTTCAAGGAAAACTCGCCTTCCTATTTTTGTATAAGTAGCACTGTTTAGTGTAACTGTGGTTGGAGTTCCGGTAGCAGCCGTAAACGTCGGAGTCCACGTTCCCTCCTCGTAATCGTCGAGCGTGTTTGCATCGGATGCAGCGACTTGAGTGGCAGGGAATGTAATGCCGCTCTTGAGTTGGAGAACACCGCCGTTGGCGTTTGCACTCGTAACACCCACCAGCAAATTACCACTCGCATCGAGGGTCATCTTGACCGAATTTGCTCCACCCGCATCGAGGAAGAAAGCGAGAGCGTTTGAATTTGCGGCAGTAGATCCTATTCCAATTCCCCAAGTGTTTCCAGACGCTGCAAGCATCAACGCAGCATAAGCTCCAGAACTCACGTTTTGATTGTCAATGCGACTGAAGGTGTACGCATTTTGATCGAGCTTAACGTGAAGTTTTTGCGTTGGACTAACACCAATCCCCAACCCCGTAGAGTTGAGGGTCATGGCGGTGGTGCCAGCTACGGACCATGTGGAGATGCCGGTGCTGTCAATGCGATAGCGTTCATTCGCTCCGTTTGTGTTGAATATTACCGACGAAGAAGTTCCTGCTTGAAGAGTAAGTCCATTGCTGGCAACAACACCGTCATAAGCAATGCTCGTGCTAACAGCGGCGTTATTGCTGTTTACACGCAAAACAGCAGCGAGCGAAGTATTGCTGTCGGAAAGAATGTCAACACGAACTCCCGGAGTTGCAGTACCAATACCAACCCTATCATTCGTCGAATCAACCTTCAGCGTCGAGGTGTCCACCGTCAGTGCGCCGGTGATGGTGGCGGAGCCAGCGGTAACGAGTCCGGCAACGGTCAGCGCGTCGGTTGTTTTGTTGTAAACCAGACCAGTGTCACCTCGCAAAGTACCAGCATCATTAAAAATGATCTGAGTATCTGCACTATTGCCCGTCGTAGACGAGCCGATGTTAGTCTCTAAAACAGAGACTTGTTGCATGATTCGCTCAATAGCTTTCCTAAGAAGCCAGGCTGAGTCGCCTTTTGGTAGAGTAGATAGATCAGACATATCATCAAACTTTAGCTGCCGAATTGCCAATCATAGATTGGGTTGCTTTTTATGCTCCTTAAAGAACAAAAAGCAACCCACTCTTTCGAGTGGGCTGGTTGTCTTACTGAATGCCGAGCTGCTGGATATCGGCGTTATAAACGCCAGCGCCAGTCGCCTTTAGCTGCAGACCAAAGGTCGTGCCTTGAGGAGAGGTCGGCGTAAAGGTCACAGTGCCACTAGCGGGCAGCGTGAACGTGAACACTCGACGAGCTTGATTAGTAGCGGCCGGAACAGTGGTGTTAACAGTAGCCAACACGGTGTTAGTATAGCTCTGCACCACACCAGTGAAGTTGGTGAAGGACATCACTACGTTCGTGGTGTACTGAGTAACGGCAGTGTATGCCGCATAGACACGATTGGTGCTGGTCGTAGAGTCATTATCATAGAGAATGACAGTGTTTGCAGCAGCACTAGTATCCACAACTTGGAAGTTGCGGAGCGAGACGCCATTTGTGCTGATTGACAAGATGGCCGAAGTAAACGTACCGGACACAACTTCCGCGACCAGCAAACCAGCCATCGCGAGGAACGTAGCAAAATACTTAACGAAGTTCTTCATTTTGTTAATAAGTTAGGGTTGTTGCCGTTAGATTACACAAACAGTGACGGAGCGATCTGGCGGCGATAGAGGATAGGAATGATGTTACGGGAAGTGTTGCCGATGATACCGAGCACAGTGTCGGAGATCAGCTGCAAGAACTCACCGTACTTGTTGGTATCGAGGTTGTTCGATCCGTAGTTAACCAGCACGTTGTCGGTCAAGCGAACTTCGCCATTCCAAGTGAGCTGATTGAAACGCTTGCCGTTGATGGCAGCGCCAGTGAACTCGCTGGGCGGCGGTCCCACGTCGATCTGCTCGTAGGCGTTATAACCAATCAAGAACGCTACACCGATAGCGGCGCGAGCGTAGGCAGGATTGATCACAGTCTGACGAGTAGCGTTCGGGGTCGAATAGCCGCTGTCAGGCAGCAACAGTTCGATCTCGGGCGCGGGCATAGTTCCGTCCTCAGCAAAACGCAGAGGATAGAACTCTTCGCGGAATATGATGTTCGGCCCGATAGCGCCTTGGAAGGAGCTGTTCAAGAGGTTCATCGCCAACGGACGAGTGTTCAACACGTGAGCGTCAAACGCAAGACCTTCATAGATCTCAGATCCGCCGCACAGAACGTACTTGCCCTTCGACATTTCGTTGTCGGCAGGAGCACCATTCTGCATTCCGTCCATCGGAGGAATCATCAGGTAGTTCTTCGCGTAGGAAGCAACAGCCTGAATCTGTCGATAAGACAAGAAACCATTGTCGTCAGAGCCGATCTTAGCAGCCTGAGCAGCAATGTAAGCAGTGTCTTTGATCGCGCTGGTATCGGTCGGCAGAGCGGCCGGAGCGTTGATCAAAGGCAACTCGCCAACGGTGGTGTTACCCACGATGTAAATGAACGGCGAGTTCTGGAACACGTTGTCACGTGTGAAGAAGTCGTAGCCGACAGCGATCTGCTTCGAGAGATCTTCAGCAGCAAACTTCAACTGCTTCGTGCGGAAGTCACGGAACGAAGGCAGGAAGTTGAACTGAGGAGACTCGAAGTTATGACGCTTGACGCGGCTCTGGTTAGTGCGCTCCCAAGTGCTCGCCACGGTTTTGAGCGGCAACTCGGTGATGTTCTTCGGGCGATGAACCTGCGTGACGATCGGAGAGTTCTCCGCGATCACACCCTGCAGGATGTCACCCATGTTCTGTTTCCACTTGATCTTGGGAAACATATCCTTCCAGCGAGACCACATCTGCATCTTCTTGGTCTGCTGCATAGCCATCCAGATCGGAAGGCGATTGTAGTTAGCGATGTCTTGCTGATTCCAAAGGCCACTTGAGCGTGGCAAATCCCATGTTGCTGGCATTGTTATACTTTCGTTTTGTTTGATTTATCAGGGCAACAAAAAAGCCCTGATATCTCAAACGGTTATTGGTTAGGTCTGTCCTAGCCGTAACCGCATAGATAGCAGAGCTTCTAGCGGAATCTCACTTGGAGATTCGGTCTGACAATCGTTGCGTTGCTAACGATATGCCAGTGTGTTAAAGACTAGTCGTCTCCGAACATATCTCCTTCTTTGAGCGGAATATCATCGCCGCCTGTGGATCTTCCCATTGGGCCTGCGCTCGGGAGCGGAATCTTGCCGGGCTTCTGTTTCTGCTGTGCGATATAGCTCTGAAACGACTTAGCCATACGCAGGTTGCCGATCATTGCATAGTGTGCAATCTTGCGCGCATCCTCTGCGGTCACGCTATCGGGAATGATCTTCTCAAGCAGCGGCGCATAGTTCTGCTCTTCAGGCGTAAGTTTGTCGGGATCAATGTCCTTAAAGATCTTCTTGTAGGTGCTGTTGATAAACTCACGCTCTTCTGCGATCTTTGCCTTATAGCGATCGGGGAATGTCTTAAAGCCTGTAAAAGACTTCTCGTAGTTTGTCTGCGCTCTGCGATATGCTTCAGACAGCTCAAACTCGACCGCGGGATCGTGTCCGTTGCGAGAAGGCTCTACGGTCTTAAACACCGGATCGCCCTGAGCATCATAGCCTGTCAGAAGATCAAAGGCTTTGTTCTGCTTGATCGCGATCAAAGCATTCTTCAACGAGCCTACTTCAAAGCGATCTGTCTCAAGATCGTTCTGGACCTGTGTGTATTGCTTGTCTAGCTTGTAGGCTTCGGGATGCTGGGTATAATGCTTGGGAATCTCAGCTTGTTTCTTAAAGGCTTCGTACCATTTAGGGAGTTGATCGCGTACGGCGTTATAGGTCTGGTTAGGGAGTTTCTTCAGCACCGAGACCACTTCGTCGGGCAGGTTATTGTAGTCGCGACCTTGTTGCGTTGTGGCTTCGGCCTTGGGTTCTGGCGTTGTGGTGGTGTCTTTGGGCTTGGTAGACTTGATGGCCTCAGAGACATCCTTAGGAAGATCGAAAGGATCTTGCTCTTCTGCGGGCTCTGGGGTTTCTTCTGCGGTTTCTGTCGTAGCTTCAGGTTTTGGCAGAAGCTTATTGACATCAAATGATGTTGAGTCTTCGCCATCAAAATCAAGCGAGATGGCTTGATCGGGCAGAGATGTTGAGGCTTTAGGAGGCAGTGGTGCGCTTGAGGGTCCGCTGTTGATGTTGATGGGCGTACTCGATGCCGCTGTTGGCGTCGACGTGTTGACTGGGGATGTGATGTCCATAGGATTTATTGTTGTGACTCTGCGATATGTTGTTTAATGTCTTCGAGTGTTTTGGCCCGAAGGAGATCTTCTTGCGTTGAGAGACTGCCACAGGCTTTAGCCATGGCACTCTTGAGTCGTCTGTCTTGTTCTTCGTCAAGCCACGCTAGGAAATGTAGAGTCTCCACGCTGTTAGCCCAACGAATCCAACTACCCTTGCTTGGTTCCATTTTGCGGAGGCGGTTGTTGAGCCATGCGTTGTTCGACGGCTTGTTGGAGTTGCTGCAGTGACTCGGCTTCTGGCTGGAACTCAGGCTTAAGTTGGCCGGTCGCTTCGTCAGTTACGGTGGCCTGAAGAGCTTGAGCAAGGCCTTGGATAAGTTGCATATCGTTGCCTTGATTCATAACCTTCGACCACTGATCGTACTTCTCTGGATAACGCAAGCGAATGTACTCCTTCAGCATCTCTTGACCGATCGGTTGCCCTTGGAATAAAGGCATGTCTTGCTGGAGGTTAGAGATGCGCTGCTGCTTTTCTACGAAGTCAATGTCACCGGCGGGCTTTACCTCAAAGCTCACGCTAAGAAGAGCTTCCTTTTCGACCGGGTCAGAGATCTCTATGAGAAACTTGATCGAGCCTTTCTTTGCGGCGCTTTGGACCACAGGCCACGCCATCGTAAGTGCATCACGCAGGAAGATGCTGAACACTAATGCATCTGTGCCTGTGAGCATGCTCTGTTGCTGCTGGGCCGCATCAATCTCAGTCGCAGTCTTGCGTGAGTCTTTGCGGTTATTGACAGCCCAAGCGACCTGATTGGTCTCCATTGCGTTCTGCTGCACAATGGTCTCGATCCCCTTGAAGATCATAGGGTCGGGCCATGGTGACGTGAAGGCTCGCATCGGAGTCTTCCAGATCGCATTGTTCTTGATCTTGAATTGAAGCTGCGCGGGCGCTGCTCCGTCAAGATTCGTACCATCAGGCGACCACATTGTGTTGGCTGCTTGAGTACATCCGTTGACCGCCGCAGTCATCAGCGTCGTCGCGGCTTCTTGCTTGTGATAGTCGTTGAGCGCACGACCTTCTACTTCATCGTGTTTGCGATTCTCGATGATCTGATTGTGCTTGCACGCTATTGGGTAATAGGTGAGATGCACGGGCTTGCTAACGTATGTCGGCTCAGTCATCATCGCGGTTGGATCGATGTTGACTTCAGGCACTTTCTCTTCGATCCCGTTGCTAAACGGCAAAGGCTGCTTGAGCCATTGTCTTGAATCCTTATAGTACCAGCCACGATAGACAAAACCGTTGACCTTTACGAAGGTCTCATAGATCACGAGATCATCGCCTACGTTGTTAACTTCGGACGAGAGAAGACGCTTAGCGATTGCGCTGTATGCATCACTGTTCTTGTCAAAGTTTTCGAACGAATCCCAATGATAGAACGTCACGGCCGTCAGCACGTGCTTAACAAGAATCGCCGGACTATCTTGAATAGACTTCAAGCGACGATCATAGACGATGTCGTTGAACGCTATTGTCTCCATTGACACAGCACCAAGCTTAGTGTTGTCGGACTTGACCATCATGTAGCCAAGCCCATTAAGCTCAGCCCCATCGAGCACCTCAATAAAGGGAACTTCCCAGCCGGGATATTGAAGCACACGTGTAAACTCTGCATCGAGATACGCGTTGTCGCCGGGCACAAACGTAGCCATCCGTGGGGATTGCTTCAAGTACGAAAGCAACGGAGGCAACGTCTGATTGATGTTTTGGTGAATGAGTCGGACACCAATGAATGTCTGATTTTCTTGGAGAAGACCCGCCGAACGCATCCGTTCAACATCAGCCTTATTCGACCGCAGACGCCGATTGGTGATCGTAGTCGCCTCTACGGAGCCGTGCGATGAAATGTACTGACTGAACAACATACTCGCCGTCGGAAGATCAAGCAGGTTTTTTTGCCCAGCTTGCTCTAAGATAGCGGATGCTTCAGATTTGCTTTGCGGTTCGTTTTCCATGATGATTGAGAGTTATTCTTCCTCGTCGAACATTTCAGCTTCCTTGAGAGGAATGCTGTCTTTTTTCTTAACGACACTCTTAGCGAGTGCCTTGGGTACGGTGGCATTACTGTCGCCGCCTTTGGCCTCGTTGTTTGGGCCCTTGCCGTTGGTGTATTCGTCGCTGTCGGAATCGTTAGGTTCTTCCATCTCAGCGGTCATGTCTTCACCTTCTCCCATATCCATCATTTTCTCCTGCAGATATTTGGTTTCTTCAGGAGAAAGACTGGCTAGAAACTCGTCGATATTATCCATGATTTTTAGTGGTTACGAATTGATGATATTGCCCACGTAATTCTTCACGCGGCTCAGCTGAATTTAGCGTTTCTTGTGCCGGTCTGTGTGTCATGTCACCCCAGAGAATTGTGAGCTCTGTTTTCTCGTCAAAACTTAATGGCCCTTTCTTGTTCTTTTCGAGGAGTTCTTGGAAGCGACTTTCGGGTTCTGTCGTGTGTATAATGTCCTCTTTAAAAACCGCCAGAGGAACGCTGTCAAAACATAGTGCAAGAGCGTCTGCTCTGTCGGGCGAACTTAGACCCCGCGAGCGCATCTCAGCTTTGGGCTCTAAAAGCGTAACAATTCCCTTAACAGAGAAGCCCCGCGTGCAAAGCTGTTGGCGAGTAAGATCGTCGCTGACGACAGGAAACGCACGGTCTTCAAGAGCACGCTTAATACGGTTCCAGTTTTCAACGCCTCTGTTCTTGTAGAAATTGGGGTTACTGGATCGAGCTTCGTTTCGTACCGGCACGACATCATAACCTGCATTTTGCACACGCTGCACGATAGGTCGCCCCAGACCACCATCGTCAATGCGTACTTCAGAGGGCGTGACGCTAAATTCTTTAATCCAACTGATGATCTGATTATGGAGAATTGCCTCGTTGCGAATCTTTGTAGTTCGTAGGTGGAGTTTTCCGTGGATAAAGAAGTACGCCACAGTCTCGTCACCGCCGAGCGATAAGTCGATGCCCGCTCGATTGGGCAATCCAAATGTACGAGATGGATTGTTTGGGTAATTTTCGAAGAGTGTAGAAGAGATGAATGCAGCCTCGTCGAGAGAGGTAAACTCAGCCAGTACTTGACTTCGATAGATGAGGGATTGTTCACCGTGTTCGTCCTTAAGATGCTCGATGTGTTTGCCGAGAAGATGAGGGCAGTCGAATGCGGTGACACGACGCCAGTAAAACTCGCCCATGTTAAGGCGGTTTGGAAAGGTATACTTTGCACGCGTACAACGCTTGAAGAAATGGCCGGAATTCTTGCCGGGCGAGGAGATCTCAAGCCAGTAGTTATAGCCTGTGAAACGCGAGAAGGCTTGGAACATTTCGTCGGTGATAGACTTAGCCTCGTTTATGATCACAGCCATCTCTGCGCCGGACTCGTCGAATGGATGTCGCCCTTCGGCTTTGCCGGGGTCATCTGTCACGAAGCATTTGATCTCGCTGCCGGTGTCGTTGCAGGTGATAAGAAACTCTACGATCTCGAATACCTTACGGCCATAGGAAACATTGATCTCTTCGCACACATTCTTTATGTACTTAAACGTCTGATCTTTAAGCTGCTCATACGAAGATGACGTAATGACGCATCGAGAACGGATTTTGGAAAGGCAAAACCAGACAGCGAAGGCGCAAATAACAACCTGATCCTTTCCGCTTCCGTTTGCGGCCACGAGGTTGTAGTATAGCGGAAGCTTGTCGGTGGGTCTTTCTTTGGGCTTATCGAGGTCATTGATATCTGTGTAGCCTGCAAGTTGAAAGAGAGTCTCTGCCTGCCACTGATAGAGCTTCAGATCGGGCCTATGGGCGAGCAATAAATCTGCGGGCGTGTCGATCTGATGCGCTATGTAGCGTTTGTTTTTGGCTGGTTCTTGTTCTTGTTTAGGAACCCCAATAACCCCAATAGGTGGGCTCACCGTCGCTCCTACGTTAGCCTCTTTGCGCTTGGCTGCTTTGCGCTCTTTCTCTGCAGCCTTCTCTGCCTCTATAGAACGACGCGCCTGAACTAGCTTAAGTGTGTCGGCTGAGATGGGAGTCTTAATCATATTTTAAAGGGCTGGGGTTTTGGCGCCGCAGGCTGTACGTCGATTGGGGATTGGTTAGCTGGGGTTTCCTTAGGGGTTTCATTGACGAACGCCTCTACGGTTGTTGGGGCCTCGATGACGGTGAGTTCTTTGGCCGTGAGAGATTGGCCGCTTAAAGCCGCCCTTGCGCGCATAGACGCAGACATATAGGCTTCGTTGATCTTAAGCAATAGCTCGCCTGAGCCCACGTTAAGATCGAGATGCCGCTTATGATAACCCCGCTTTGCGCCGTGGGCATACTTAGCCGCATTCAGCCGGGCATATACGCCGCTCTCTTCGTCGCGCGCTATGTTCTTGATGATGCCCATCATCTCCTTTGCTTCGTTTTCAGACACGTCATCGGTGATGTCGTCTTCCTTTAGGGCTTCTTTTCTTAACACACTACTACCGCCAGTCGCCTCCAGCGCAACCTTAACCACCATATGATCAACCTCAAGAGCTACAGAGATCTCTTCACACGTCATTCCAGCGCGCCTCAGGCCCACTATCTGATTACGCATCATTAGGTCACTCATAGTTTCTCCTATAAAATCTCATTATAATTCAAATAGAGCACAGACAAAGCCAATAAAAGAATACAGTTTTAAAGGCTAAAAAATCAATAAAATGTGGAAGCGGGCATGTTCGGACATCGCGCGAAAAGTTCGGGCCTTCGTGCTGTTGTACAATAGGGGCTATTGATATGTTAAACGCTATGATAATAGGATAGCGTACTACAATAAGAGCTATTGTATTTAAATATGAGTGCATGATTATATACTCAATTAATACTATTATAATGACGTTAGTGTTAAATAGTAACTTTAATGTTAGACAGTAACGCTAAAACACTGATTTGATATGCTTAATGCTATGTGGTCAAAAAGAGCTTCTCTTTATTTTAGGTTGAATAACATATTATTGGGTGACTTGTAGTTATTATATAGTATATATATTAAAAAAAGAATACCCACTTTCTCTGGAGGGTATGTTAAGCATATTGTATAACAATTAAAGATTTTTAGTGTTTAACACATCATTTTTAGTGTTTTTTAGTGATAAATTAGTGTTTAATAGTAGTGTTTAATACTATTTTTAGTCCTATTTGTTATTTATATTGGCGTTGTTTATAAATATCCCTGTTTTTTGTTTATAAATAGTGCCAGTTAGGCGTTTTTTCGCGCCTATTGAGGCCTTGGATGCCTTGGATGCCATTTCTTGGAGCGTAAAGGCACTTTCTAGGCGTTTTGATTGGCTTGGAGTGTGACCATAGCCGTTTGAGGGGAAAGAGCCTAGAAAGCCGGTTTCTGTGCGTTTAAACGCTATGCGTGAGATTCACGCATTTTATGGCGTTAAAAGCCAATGTTTATCGATAACGTGTGAAATTGACGCATAAAGCGTGAAATTCACGCATTCTGTGAAAAGTACGTTATCGATATTCATTGGGTTTTCTGCATTTTTACCGCTTGGCATTCATGGTGCTGCAGTAGCCTTGTTCTTTGAAATCTTCTGTTGGTTGTCAGACGCGAATCTTTTTTCGCCAATCTTTCGATCTGCAGTAAATGCAGTGTGGTTTGAATTCACGCACTTTTTGTGTCTTTTTCTAAGTTGTTTCTGTTTTATTTAAACAGGCTTGGAAAATAACATTATAAAAAGTGTGTGTGTTTAAAATTATGTCCCAAATTAATTCTGAAGTTGTTGCTGAAGTTGTTGCTGAAGTTCCTACTGTTCCTGTTCCTGAAGTTAAAAAGGAAGTTAAAAAGGAAGTTGTTAAATTTAACGGTAAATACGCCGGTATTTCAACGGACTGTTTTGTCTTTCTTACTTTGCTTTGCGGCATTTCAGAAACTGTAGCTACTAAAGTTGCCAACGATGCCGCAAGTTCTATTGGTAGAGTTATGCAAGGTGTTTCAACAGAAGTGTCTTTCGGTAGAATGAATAAAGACACTTTGGCTAACATTAAAGAAACTTCCGTTAGGAAAGGCGTTTCTGTGAATGAGTTTCCGTTACAAGTTGCTTATCTTGCAGAGAAAACCCGCAAGTTCTGTTTTGATAATAAAGTTAAAGTTAGTTCTATTGAATTGCCGGAAAACCTAGCTAATTATCTTCGAGACTTGCAAGTTGCCTAATTAAACACACACTTTATCTCAAAAATAAAGTGTGTGAATTCAAACCACACAAAAAATAGTTCAACGGAGGAAGTGTACCCGTGACAAGCATTTTTCCTGAGGAACGGATTCCGGTTATCGACTAGCCCGGAAACACAAGCGCAGAAAGTGTCTTTTCTGTTTTGACTCGGATGCGGTAACAGACTCGAAGTGTTTTTTGTTTTTTGTTTAACACAAACGACAAACAACACAAGCCAGACTTTTTGCGCCCTGATGACATATGCAAGTTTTGTGTCTTTTTTGTGTCTATTTGACACAAGACACAAGCCACAAGCCACAAGGCTAATATCTTGCACTGATGAGTTCTAACAAGAACGAAATGTTATGGGATTCAAACCATCCACAGAATTATTACACAAGGCACAAGCACGTCGTGATTCTCGTGTAGAGTTTCATGCGTCACAACTTACGCGCAAGCTCTCCGTAGAGCAACGCTATACAGGCACGTCCAAACGTGCTGCTAAAAAAGACTGTTTGTCTTTACACAAGGCAAAGGCTTGGCATTGTGCGCCTTTGCATATCAATACAATTCTGCGCTCCACAAAACAATCTAGCATTACTTGGATATGAAAAAATTAGAAAAAGTTATTATCGGAATCTTTCTCGCACTCGGCACAAGCGTCTTGCTTGTTGGCCTTTACTTCTTCGTCAAAGCCATTGTTGGCTTTGATAATTAAACAAAAATTATGGAATGCAAATATTGTTCAGAAAAAGCACAAGCCAGTGATTGCTTGTGCATCGACTGCCGCTTCGAACTCGAAGCAGAGCAGGAATAAAACAAACACAACGCGCCAGCGATTGGCTTTCGTAATGCAAAAGCGTCTTTATGCACAAAGACGTTTCTTTTGTTTCTACAGGTAATGATTTTCAAGATATGGCATTGCAAAGCGCGTTGTTTAAAACCAATGAAGCTTTGCGACAATCCATTAATCCGACATTCATCCTGATTTACCACAAGCCAGACAATAGCTATGATGCCTTTGATGCAAAAGACATAAACAAATCCGTTACGTACTTCAAAGAACGCAATCCCGATTGGATATTGTATTCAATACTAGCTTTTAGTAAAGATAAAGAAGCAAAACAAGTTCGTGAAGCTTTTAAGTTTTGTAATAAATTAATAGTAAATTCAAAAGGTATTGGACTAAATCTGATATAAATATAATAGATAACCTTGTGTTTAACAGACACAAGGTTTTTTTGCGTTAAAATATAAACTAAAAATTATGACAATTGATCTCAGGATCGCCAATCTGGCGGTCAATCTTAACTGCAACATCTTCGTCGACAAGGAAGGAGATATCAGTCTCGTTCATAAATTCTATGACGATAAAGGCATAAAACATGAACGACGTGAATTTGATCTATACAACTATTATAGCCAAGAGGATTGGCTTAAGGCTATAGAGCAGGGTGATGCTTACAAATTAAAGTGCTAATATGAAAGAACAAGAGCCGCAAGACAAGCCAATAGACGAACTCGAAGAAATCAGAGAAGAGCTTCGCCTCTACGGTGACGAGGCCGTTAGTGATGATAGTGCCTGGGATATTGGACGTTATGAAGAGTTTTAAACTATGACAAATCGTTGCTTACGTTGCTTACAACTAATCGACATCGACCGAAAAGCTCTTGGCTTCGATCGCTGTATCAAATGCGCGCCACAGTGGAGCTATAAGGGCGCGTTGAACTTTGGCCACAAGACAGGCGGAAGTATTCAACCAATGCACCCTGATGTGTTCAAGGTGCACAAGCGTGTTACTGCGCGTTCTGCCAAAGGCACAAACGGCAGAGCTTTTCAGACAGGTACAACAAACATAACAATTAAAGACGCATGATCGTAATAATTCGTTCACTAGATGGAACTTATCATTATTGCTTAACACCCGTATGTATGTCTCGCGACGTACATCAATACGTTAATCATATTAAAAATGCAAATCTGCTTCTCGTTGACTTTCATCTTGAAGGCTATGAGATAGGCCAGATTCTTGGCGGTAACTAATTAGTCTCCACAAAGCAAAGCCCTCTACGGAGGGTTTCTTTTTGTGGAGCTTTTCTTTGTTGTCAAAAATAACTTGGCAAACGAGAAGCTCTATCGCTTTACCGTCCCGTTGGTGACAGTGAAATGTCTAAGGTCGCGCGATCATAAACATCCCAATAAACTACCAACACTTTAGAAACATAAAACATCATGAGTAGCACTAAGAACCTCGAACTCGTCGCATCATTCGCCGGAAGCGTATTCACCAGCGACAACGACGGCAATCCCGTTTTTGTTACCAGCGAACGCTTCGTGCGTAAGACTGCCAAGAGCGCAGAGCGCATCGTCTCGTTCCAAAAGCCGGTTCTGGCCGTCTCTAACCTTGACTACTGGATCAAGCGCGGCGAAGCTCTCGTCGAGATCACGACCGAGCACGTGACCAAGCAGAAGAACGACGACGGGTCCGTGACAGAGACCAAGCGCATCTCCAATGCCTTGACGGATATCGTAGAAGAGCACTTGAATGATATCGCCGAAGACGCTTCGGAAGCCTATCTCAGCAAGGGCAACACGCCCGATTACTTTGCCGCATTCATTTACGGCGTGTCTGCCGATCGCGAGACCGAGAAGTCTGTCCTCAAGAAGATCGACTCTATCCGCAGCGAGATCGGTTCGATTGTGTTCAGCATGGCTGGTGAATGGAGCGACGATGTTGCTCGCTCGCTCGGCGTGTCTGACAAGGAAGCCGCGATTGCCAAGCAGAGCAACCTCATCGGATCTCTGGCTCAGCTTCTCGCCAAGGCCAACGAACTCAACGCCGCGAAGGCTAAGCGCGAGTCCAAGAAGGCCAAGGTCTAATTCTTTTTACTTCCTCACGAAGTAAATCTGCAAAGCAACTTCAATCACGGAGCCTCTGTGGGAGCAATCCTACAGAGGCTTTTTCTTTAGGATTTTAAAGTGTGCTTAGACTAGCTATGCCAAAACTTGGCACACTTTAGGCTCTTTGCCTTAAATAATAAATGAAGTTCTCTCTAAACATAAACCAAACACACAGCTTAGTTCTCAGTCCGCAACTTCAACAGAGCCTCGCGCTTCTACAAGCACCGCTCTGTGACTTGCACGCGTTGATGACCAGCTTCATCAACGATAATCCTTGCGTAGAGCTTCTCGACAAGGACATGAGCGAAGAAGACATTCTCTTTCGCAATGACAAGGCAGAGTTGCCAGAAGATATGCAGTGGACTTCTGCCTATCCTGTTCCTGCCGTAGAGGAGTTTCCGCTAGAGAATAATCCCGGTCGTGCGGATACGTTAGAAGAATTCTTAGAGCGTGAGCTTCTCGTGGCGTGTCACGACACAAGCATCATACATCTCCTCGACGACAGATGTTTCTACACAGGCGAGCTTGACGCACTCACTACGCCTCAACGTGATGCGCTTAGATTCATTCGCACTCTCGAGCCTAAAGGTCTAGGTGCGCTTGGTCTAGCTGATTGCTTGTGCCTGCAGCTCTCACCAGACAGTCTTGCATATCGAATACTGCAAGACGACGAAGACTTGTTTACTCGTCGCCAGATTCCTCTCCTAAGCCGCAAATACAACGAGACCTATACCACAATCGAGAACCTCTACAAGGAACTCGCGAAGCTCAACTATAATCCAGCGTCGGAGTTCACGACATCTATCTATCAGCCCAAAGATCCAGAGATCTTTCTGCGCAAAGACGGCACGATAGATATCCCGCGCGAACGATTGCCTGTCTTTCAGATCAATCAAAGCGTTCTCTATTATCTCGACAAGCTGCCTGCAGGCGAGAGAGAATACATCCGCGAAAAGGTAAAGGCCGGGAAGTTTCTTATCAGGTCTATCATGCAGAGGCAGAGCACTCTCTTCAACGTCGCGAAAGCGATAGTAGATTATCAACAAGAGTTCTTCAAGACCGGCGACATCAAAGATCTCAGGCCGCTTATCATGGCGCAGATCGCCACCGTCTGTGAGATCCACGAGACCACAGTATCTCGCGCAGTCCATAACAAGTACATCAGTACGCCACGAGGTAACTATGAACTACGCTTCTTCTTCACCTCAGCCATAATAAACCATGAACAAAACACTATGCAGTCTAACCTAAGTGTAAAGAATCAGATAGTAGATATCATCGCTTGCGAAGACAAGTCACGGCCACTCAGCGACGAAGAGATCTTCGTTCTCCTCAAAAATACAATCGCCCGACGCACCATCGCAAAGTACAGAGCAGAGCTAGGCATTCAACCAAGTCACCTAAGAAAAGTCTATGCCTCCACAAACTCAACCAAATGAAAACCAAGAAGATGAAAAACAAATCAACAGCTATCAACTCTGGGGATTGTTGTTCCCATCCTGTGCCTGTCATGTCGATACAGAGCGCAGTAACTTCATCCGACGAACTCCAGGGAATAATCTTGCCCATGCGATTGTTGCTTCAAATGAAACAGCAGAATGGGTTAAAGCTCACTGCGCAGGTGAGCATATCCATATTCAGAGAATCGACGAAGACGGACTATCATACAGCGTCGTGTGGGATGCAACAGAATGGAACCTATCCGACGAGCGGAGAAAGACGCTACGTGCAAACCACCTTGCCTCTGATGTATCCTATATCCTCAAGAAAGCAGAAGCCTTGCGCATCGAACTCATCGGCGACGCACTCGCCAAAGCAAAGCTCTTCACCCGGCAGAAAGCAACCGAAGTTGCCATCGCAATCACAAGCCAAGGCGAAGAAGTCTATCTGACAAAATCCCGACAGCTCAACGACGCACTCAAGGGTGCGTTCAACAATATCAACTGTTACTTTCCGATCGAAGAAGTCATCAAGATAGTAGACACTCGCGGTGTCATAGACAAACTAAATAACCATGAACAAACAACTACAGAACAAGTGCCAGAAGGAAGCAGCCCGGCTGAAGAACAAGATGGACAAAGCCACGAAGAAGAACGTCTTGATACGCCAACAGCTGGAGGATGACATGATGGCGCTTCAGAAAAAGCTAACACCTCTGCTCAACAAACGCGACGCAATCAACAAGTGCTACGTGCAGCTTGACAAACCCACAGCAGAGAGCATTGTCTTCGGCGAGTACGTATCTCTCATCAGCAGAACGCCAACCGCATATGGTTTCAAGAACGCTGAAGAAGTGATCGCGAAGCTAATGGATCTATAACATGAACATATTCTCAACACCAACGGGGATAAGAAAAGCCCCATCTACAGAGCCCACCTATACAAGCAACGAGGATCGCCTACAGCAGACCGCCCTTACGACCGCCCGGTCGCAGGCCAAGAAGCTCACTGATCTATACCGCAAGGAAGCTTATGATTGGGACTTCCTTCAGAAGGAATTGTCCCTAACAAATATCCCAACCGTCAAGCTCGATTACGCCACGCTGCTGGGGTTTCTCCAAGGCTGGGTCAACGCTGCCCCGTCGCGCCAACAGAAGGAAGCTCTTCGCCTCGCGGAAGAACTAGCCTTGCGCGAGAAGAGAACCTATACAGCCATCGACATCAAGCTTCCTAACGGCCTCGACTTCAAGCCGCAGCAGAAGAAAGCCATTGGCGCACTGCTCGACGTGCTCTATAACAACAATCAAAGAGGCGCACTTGTTCCTCTCGGCACAGGCAAAGGCAAGAGCTGGATCGCAGCGGGCCTTGCACTGTGGCTACAGAAGCATGACCCGAAGAAGTTCTGTAACTTTCTCGGCCTTTTTCCGCCCATCTTAATCATCACGAAGAAGTCTGTCGTGTTGGACTTCAGAGAGACACTCAAGAATCTAGGTCTCGAAGCTGTGGGTCTTGCCGTAGATGTGTGGTCATACAACGAAGTGTTCTCCACGAAGAACCGTAACTTCTTCAAGGAAGAAACGATAGAGATCTTCGGGCAAGTGACTAAAGTTGTGAGGTTTAATCTTCCTGAATCAGCTGCGCCAAGGCTCATCATTCTCGACGAGTGTCAGGAGATCAAGAAGGAGAAGAGCAAGCGCACTAAATATCTCGACGCATTCCTTCAGTTCCCATCTATCAAGTGGGTCTTCACATCAGCCACGCCCGCCGTCACAGTGTGGGACACAATGTTCATGACGCTCGCAATGGGTGTGTCTTATGGCGCACGGCCCATAAGCAGAGAAACATTCCCAGAGTTCGCTCGCACTCTCACGCTGGGTGCAGATCCGCGCAGTGCAAACGCTGCCGCTCTCGAACGCTGGGGTGCAGCTCTCGGCGACCGCTTCGTCAAGCCGCCGGGCGATCCACAGAAGGTCAAGGCTCTCAACAAAGTCAAGCTCTTTGAGATCACTGATCCGATCAATCAGAACATGATGAAGAATGCCATGAAGAACTATCTTGAATCTCTTGAACGCACAGGCCGCTCAATAGATCCACAAGGTCAAGTCATGGTTGCCTTCATGGTGATGGCTCGGGCAGCAGAGCTTGCCACCGTAGACACGTGGGTTGCTGATGCAATTCATGCCCATCAAAACGGCTATGCGCCAGTCATTGCTATTCGTTTTGTCGAGACTCTCAAGGAGCTAGTGATGAAGCTCTGTGAGTCTGAGTATTTCAAGAGCAAGAATCTCACACAGAAAAAGATCTCTCTGATTTGGGGCGGCAATCGAGAGATCAAGATAGAAGATCTCTTGCCAGAAACCCGCGCCGCAGAGATCGCAGCCAAGATGGGTATGTGGATTCTCGACAATCAAGAGGAAGCGCGCAAGCCAAAGGCCGAAGACATTGACATCTCGAAGGAAGAGTTCCGCGCTTTCCACAAGGGAATTAAGTACACATCCGAGCGCATCTTCCGAGAGATGACGAAGGATGCTTTCGCTCAACGCAATGAGAAACTGCGAGAGATGAAGCTACACAATCAGAACCAGAAGGAACGACACGAGAACGTGCAAGACTTTCTCAATGGCGCGACTGAGTTCTGTATCTATACTCTATCCAGCGGCGGCACAGGCATCTCACTGGATCATCGCTACGTCCACACTAAACCCCGCAAGGTCATGAGCACGATGACCTATTGGGCAGAGGAATTTGCACAAGCTCTTGGTCGCTGCGTGCGAATCACCACCCTCACCGACACAACGCAAGAGATCTATGTGCCCGAAGGCACAATCCTCAGCGACCATATGGCACCTAAGTTGGCGAGGAAACTTAAATCCGTCGACGCCATTGGCTCATCCAACGTCGACCTCGCCGGAGAGTTAGAGATAGCTATCCGCAAGCGAGCCGCCGTAGTCAAGCTCACAGAAGACGACCTCGCCGCGAAGGAATCTACAGGCGTGATCGAGGCCGACGACGATGACGATGATGATGACTCTGAAGAAACTCCTAACAACTAAACAATATGTACGAAAAAAAGAACAATCCAATAGGCCGCAAGAACTACTACCTCACGATCGAGCAGAAGCAAGAGATCAAAGATTATGTGATAGCGCATCCCGAACTCTCACAAGAGAAGATCGCAGCGCACTTCGGCGTGTCTCGCACCATCATCTCTAACATCCATCGCACGCCAGATAAGTATGAACTCTATGAGAAGAAGATCAGCGAATTAACCAATCAACTCAACAAAGCCGCCGACAATATCTTCAAGCTACAGAATGAAATCCTAAGACTAAAAAGAAAATGAACACCTATCACCAGAAGGGTGAGCAGTATAAAGCCAAGCACAAATTCGGATCGCTTGACGAGGAGTACTTAGACAAGGGCGAGCTAACGCTTGCACGCAAAGCGATCATGAAGTATAAGCTAAGAGATCCCGGACCGAGTATCTATAAGAAGAAACCTAAGAATAAAAAGAAAAAGAAATGAACATCCACGCAAACGTCCTCAACACCACAGCCGCCGACAGCTTCCTCGATAACATCCGCAAGGATGTGTTGAAGATCACAGGCGATGCTCTCAAAGACAGCAGCATCCACAGCATCGCATCATGCTATGCCACGCAAGACCCAGCGACCAAGCGTATGCTAACGGCCGCAATAACCTACGCCGAAGAGAGCCTTCAAAAATACAACGTCTTGATTGAGGGACCAAGCGGTACAGGCAAGGAACTCGTAGCGCGCATCCTGTCACACAAACGCAAGCCTCTCAAGGCTATGAACATGGCCGGTCTCACGGACACGCTATTCCAAAGCGAGCTATTCGGTTATATGCCCGGTGCCTTTACCGGCGCAAAGTCTCGCGGAGATGTAGGTTTCCTCCGTGCAGTTGGCAAGGGCACTGCGTTCCTCGACGAGATAGGCGAGCTGCCTCTCGCGCATCAAGCAAAGTTGCTTCGTGTGCTGCAAGATAAGACCGTCTTGCCCGTCGGCGCAGTCGATCCTGTACCTATTCAATGCCGCTTCGTGTTCGCTACAAACAGAGACCTATTGAAGATGGTAAAGGAAGGAAGCTTCAGAGAGGATCTTTACTTCCGCATTAACGAACTCGGGCTGAAGACTTTCAGCCTACAACAACGTGGCGTGCAAGAGATAAGATGTGTCGCCTCGGCTATCATCGCAGAAGAAAACTGGACACCGATTGGCGAGCGCGAACACTTCAGCGACGAGACATTCTCATTTGGGAATGTTCGGGCGCTGCGTAATCTATTACTCAAACGTGAACTAGGAGAGATTGAATTGCCGGAATATGATAAAGGAGAATAAAGATATGGACGACATACTAATCCCAGACAAGTTAAGCCTCGATGGCATTGAATCCAACATGATCGAATGGAGAAAGTCCGGCAAAGCAATCCTAACGATTCACGCCGACGGTCGAATCACTGTGTCGGAAGATCTTAAACCCACAGAGACGGCGGCCGAGGTGTTGAAGATCATGCAGGATATGTGGCTGAGTAATCAGCAGGTTGTAAAGATAAAGGAACTACAAGAGAGGATCAAACAGCTAGAGAAATCTGGCGATGACCTAGAGTCATGGCTCGACCGAAATACACCGTTCACGATTCGCAACAGTTGGCTCAAAGCCAAGGAGGCCAAGCCGTGAGTGACAAATATTTCCCGTGGCCAATTCTGATCCTCCCTTTCGGTTTGGGGTTTGTTGTTGGTATGTTGCTCGGAACGATATCAACCAACAGCTCATGGAAAA
>Ga0209400_1001363_pt1 | contig 19745 bp, 34 predicted proteins | sample M_130807_EF_Meta_FD_187313 | JGI IMG/M metagenome (GOLD analysis project Ga0209400, IMG submission 187313) | Freshwater microbial communities from Lake Montjoie, Canada to study carbon cycling - M_130807_EF_MetaG (SPAdes) (version 2) | ecosystem: Environmental > Aquatic > Freshwater > Lake... | reverse complement strand
AACAAGCTCAAGGGATTTGCTAAACTGCTTTGGGAGGATTGGTCGGTGCGTAATGGTGCGGCTATATTTGAACTATGACCAAGGGAATCGTCACATCAGAATCACCCGAAATTCATTGGCAACATCTCAATGTGGCTGGCGGCAGGGTGCTTGACTTAGGGTGTGCGTTCTGGACGGAAACAGAAAGGCAAGAGGCCAACGGAACAACCAAGTATTTTCTATCACAAAAGCCAGAGTTTTATATGGGGGTGGACATAAACCAAGGAGACATCAACACCCTTTCTCAACAATACCCACAAGGAAAGTTCTTGTGCGAAAAGGCAGACTCCGCATTCCAAATGGATACTTGGATAACAGAGAACTCTATCACCCATATTAAGTGCGACATCGAGGGAGACGAGACTCAACTTCTGCAAATTGGGAATGTCCACAACCTAAAAGAAATTGCTATTGAGCTACACTATTCAGACGCTTGGCTAAAAGAGTTTATGGATTGGTTTGATTCGATTGGGTTTGAGTGCTATCGGCACGACTCGGTTTCTTTTTGTGCAGAGATTAGCGTTATCTATGGTCGCTTGAAATGCTGACCATCTTCACCATCGTTCTTAATGGGATGCCCTTTATCGAGAGGCATCTTGCAGAGTTTCAAAAGCTTAAGATTCCTTGGCAATGGAGGATTGTTGAGGGCGTTAGCGAGCCAGTTGGATGCACTCGCTGGTGCAATCAAGTTCCCGACAAATGGCACAAAGATTTCAAGAGTATAGATGGAACTCACGAATATCTTGAAAGCATCCAAGGCGGGAATGTTATAATTCACAGCCAAGGCAAGGCATTTAGTGGGAAGCTAGAGATGATTCAGCAAGCCCTTTTTGGAGTAGATTCCGGGGTTGTTATGGAAGTGGATGCTGACGAGATATGGAGAGCAGAACAGATCGAAGGGATTTACGAATGTCTTAAGGGAGCAGAAGATGGGGCAACGATGCAGTTCCATTGTAATTTCTTTGTGGGCGAAAATAAGCGAGTGGTTACAAGGGAAGGATTTGGCTCGAACTGGTATGAATGGATGAGGGCTTGGAAGTGGGGCAACGGAGTATGTTTTACAAGTCACGAACCGCCCCGCCTAAACATCCAGTCTCGCCTAGTTCCAAGGGGAGTGACTGAAACTTGGGGGCTGGTGTTCGATCACTATGCCTACGCCATCGAAAAGCAAGTGGAGTTTAAGCAAGACTTCTATGGGTATAAAGGGTTGGTCGATGGGTGGAAAGAATTGCAAAAAACAACCGGGCCAGTCAGATTGAACCAATACTTTCATCATCTAAACGACAAGAGCGTGGCCGATGACACCTAAAACAATCAAATACTCACAGAGGCTAGGAGACATCATTCGTTGCCTACCCGCCTGCAAGTATCTAGCTGACCAAGACCACGAGGTGTTCGTGGATTGCTTGCCCCAATACCACGGCATCTTTGAGATGGTTTCTTATGCAAAGGTTGGGAGCAAGGGCGATGTGATAGACCTTGAGATTTGGCCTAACAAATACCAAGAATATCGTTTCTCAAATAAGACTTGGACAGAGTTTGTCTACTCACACCCAGCCATTAACAAGGCCGACCCGACCAACATCCTTTTTGATAAGCTAGACGATAAACCCGCCAAGGGATTACCCGCAGAATACAATATGGTTGCCCCCTTCGGGATAAGCCAAGGCCATAAGCGAGACCCCCTGCAAATCATCGTTGAGGCAAGAAAGAAGTGCGGGGAAAACAATTTCTTTGTGCTTTGTCCTCCGGGTATGGAGATTAATGGACTGCAGACCTACACAGCTCCCAATATACCAGATATGGCTAGGGCGATAAGAGGGGCTGGTGAGTTTTGGTCAATAGATAGTGGGCAAATGGCAATCGCCGCTGGGGTAAGAAAAGAAAGTAAAGTTGTCTATTTTCCCCAAACAAATGCACCATTCGACAAGGACAATATCTTCATCTGGGACAGCGTAGAGTTAAATTGACATAAGGGGTGGGTTTATGGCGGGGACTATCGACACCACTTATTTCTCCAATGATCTAACCTATATGATTGGAGATATGTTCACGGTTGTTACAGGGCTAGGCTCATCAGCCGTCTCGGCATCAGTAACAGATTTAACCGTTGCTTCAGAGTTAGATATTGGGGGCGAGGTAATTAAAGTGACGCAAAGCCTAACTGTCCCTGCCTCGGCCATCTCCTCACCTGTAACCATCGGGGCGTTAATTACAGTTGGAACTGCCGAAAGAATGATTGCTGGCTATCAACAGAGCGTGGACGGCGTTAGCTTTACTATTGAAGTGGCTGACCCGACAACCTAATGACCTCGATTGAGAGGCAGTTAGAGGAAAGTCTAGCGACTGCCTTGGCGGGGGTTAGTGGGGTTAATATATACAAAAGCGACACTAAAGGAGCAAGATTACTACCCAGCCTTGTCATCCAAGCCTCAATTGGGTCAGAGGAAATTATACCTTATTCTGGCGTATTTCGATGTCCTGCAACCATCATCTATGCAACAAGAGCAGACAGAACAACTAGAACTGTTTTTGATTCAAAGTTTCAAGACATTTTGCAAGTGATGTATCAAAGCCCAAGTCTAGCAAGCGTTTTAACCACAGCCACACTCAAGGTCTTTCTTGCCAATGTAACCTCGGAAAGCCCAGAGATTAAGTCAGAAAATAGGACTTGGTCAAAAAGCCTCTTCCTAGACATTTCTTGCACCAGCATATGATTACACCCCAATTCAAGGTTGAGGACGCTCTGGCAAGGCTTTTAACGCCAATTTCAGGGCTTAATGTGCTTGTTTCAAATAGGACTGGGTCAAGATTGTTTCCATTTGTTACAATTAAGGCTTCTTTGGGCAAGCAATATATTGTCCCTTATTCTGGGGTGTTTGAGGTATCGGCAGAAATTAACTATTCAGACTCGGCGGCCAAGGCAACTCAAGCCGAATTTGATGCGACCTATTACAATGTTTTCTCAAGCCTATATTCCCCGACCCTTACCCTAGCCGAAAAGGTGCAAGACAAGGTAACTGATTTGAAGATATTTATGGGTAGAATCACAAGCCAAAGTCCTACAATTCGAGCCGACAAAAGAGCTTGGCAAAGGGGTCTAACTCTTTCATTTGTAGTAACACCAGACACAACTGCTGACGGAACGAGAAATTATGACTTCTCTGACTTCTTAAACAGCTTCTACCTCGGCACGATTTAACAAGGAGTAAGGCTATATGGCACTTTCCATTTTAGACGGCAACCAGTCAGCAACTACGCTTTCAACTATTGTAACGAGTGGACAACATATTCCAGCCCATACGATTGTATCTCTAGGAGCGCAAGCAGTTACAGATATTTCTACCGCAGTTGGCCTATTACAATCCGCAGTTGCAACACAAGGAAGTGTTGCTAATACCGCCTTTGTTAAAATTGGTGGACATACTGGAACGGCTACAACAGGAAATATAGTTCATGTTTCTTCTGTTGGAGCGATGAAGGTGGATGCGTCTGCCTCAACTCAACCCATCTCTGGCACGGTGACAGTTGGTAGTTTGCAAACTATAGTTGAGGACGCTATAAATAATGTTCCTGATTTTCCAAATAGTCGTTTAGCTACTGCTATTTATGAGGGAAATGGAGAAACCTCACCTGCAAGATTTATCGGAGTCGGATACACTGATAGTAATGGCGATGGTAAAATCGTCTCCGATTCAACTCCATTTCCAGTAAGACTTTTAAGCACAATCAATGTACAGGCGATGGCAGGAACCGCCCGAATCGGCGTGGTGACGATTGGTGGGGGAACGGTGACGATCGGGGCAGGGACGGCACAGATCGGAAGCGTCACAGCGAGCATATCTAACTTCCCAGCCACGCAAGCGGTTTCACTAACTACGCTACCAGCGTTAGTTGCAGGAACGGCGCAGATTGGCTCAGTCACCGCATCGATCAGCGGCACAGTTCCCATCAGCATCTCCTCCGTTACGGTAGGGAATAGCGTCACCATCGGCTCGCTTCCAGCTTTGGCGGCTGGGACAGCTCAGATTGGTTCGGTTACAGCATCAATTTCTGCAAATCCATCGGGAGCATTAACGACTCGCTTTGGTTCTGTAACAACTGCAAATACGGCACAGATTACCACCGCAGTCACCAACACCTCCCGCAAATATCTCTTTGCTCAAAACATTTCAATTGGAAGCGTGACCATAGGCATCGGTTTTTCTCCAACAACTACGCAAGGAATACAACTATCCGCTGGGTCTGGCATTATATTTGATTCGTTCTGCCCAACAGGTGCAGTTTATTGGTTAGGGGCAACAACTGGGGCGGCTTGGTCAATCCTTGAGGGATAACAATGGGCAACCTTTTTACAGGGCAGATTAACACGGCAGATCAAAAACTATTTAACATAGGTAGGAGTATTGCGGGAAGAGTAGGTTTTGGTGGAATGTATGCACTTGCGTCTGGAACTGGAACAACTAACGATGCTTCACAAGCTCAAGGCTCGTTTAACTTAAATATGAGAAGCGGAACATCTGCCGCTGGATATGTAAAACAAGGATATTACGACCCGCTAGAAACAGATTTTCAATATGGTGCTTCTACCATAGATTATTCAAAAAGGATACGGTTTGCTGTTCAAGGAATGATGTATCTTGCATCAACAAATTGTCGCATTCGTTTTGTATTTGGAGGGACTGGCAATAGCGTAGCCGCTCCTGCCGCTGATTCAAATGGACTCACAGTAAAAGGGTTTGGGGTTGAGTTTTTTGTGGTTAGTGGAGTTGTTCAAGCACGACTCATTGGGTTTAACTCAGCTTATCTTACCCCATCATCATACACCACGCTCACAAATGGTTTTGCTACTGTGGCAAATGCAAATCGTTATTTTGCTTGCATGATCGAAAGCGATGGAACTGGAAACATAAATCTTTATGGAGCAGAATCATCAACAGTAAGAAACATTGTAATAAGCCCAACTCCCTTACTTACTCTGACAGGAGGTCCGACTAACTCCACAAGCTCCAATCGTTTCGGACCAGAAATTCAAGTCGTTAATCATTCAACCATAGTTCCTACGGCATCTCCGAATGGTTTGTTGTTTTCTACTAATGACAACTGGATTATGGATATCCAGTAATGCCCTTCCTACTACTCACCTTATTGCTCTGTTCCTGCTCCCCAAAGTCAGCAAGTAACACAGGACTGCCAAACTACAGCGATATGCAAGCCGCCGAGGACGCAGGGCAAACGCCAAGCAAGTAGAGCCGGTATGATGCACCAATACACTTATGAGGATTTTATGTCCTCGCTCAAATGGCTTGAGGCCGAGGGCTACATAGAGAAGTTTTACGATAACAACGGCGATCTATGCGTTCGTGTGTGCGAGGGGGCAGAGGATTGTGAGATATGAGCGCAGATCAAGTAGCGGATTTGAGGGAGAGGCTCGCCCGGATTGAAGAACGGCAGACTAACATAATCTCAATTTTAGAACGGCACACTAGCGAGTTGGCTCAATGGACAAGCAAGATTAACAGCAAGGTGGACACCCTAGAGAGGGAGTCGCACACCATCAAAACAAAGCTCTGGTTGGTTGCGCTAGTGTCGGGTGCAATTTTTTCAACCATCTGGGAACTGGTAAAAGTGCGGGTGTTCTCACGATAATTTGACACAAAGGAATATCAAATGGCCGCCACAAGTATCGGACTTACCGGAATTGCCTTTGGATTAACCGCTGAAACTGGCGTTGTTATCCAGAGTTTTTCACTCACTCAAACTGCCGAGACAACAGAAGTTTCAAAGCACGATGGCACACATTCAGCGGTAGCGTTTTCTGGTTTTAAGCGGAATGTTAGCCTTTCTGGTAATTGTAGTGTTGCTGTTGCCTCTTCTGGAATTGGTCAGACTCTTGCTTTAACTGGAAACACAGCCGCAGTATCAAGCGGGACTTACTATGTCACCGACACCTCATTTACGGAAGCCTCTGATGGATTCAAAAGTTTTGACCTTTCCGCAACTGCATATACAGGGTTAAGCACCTAAACTTTATGGCCGCAACAATCATTGGGAATAGCACAGACCTAGCATTTGGCATTGCTTCTGCACAGACTGGAATGGTGATTCAGTCCATTTCATCCTCGGCCTCGGCTGATGCGGTTGAATTAAAGAACAAAGGCGGGGATGTTACTGCGGTTGTGTTCCGCAACAAGAAAGTTACTTATTCGGTTGAGGGTGCATACACGACCTTTAGCGGAAGCGTTGGGGCAACAATTACAGTATCTAATGGAAGCAATTACGATTTATCTGGTGCGGCTTATGTTACAGAAATCTCAAGGAATCGTAGTGCAGACAACTTTGAGACGGTATCTTTCACGGCAGTTCGATACGATGGTATAAGTTAATTTTTACCTAGAAATCCTTATGCAAGAAAAAATCCTTTATACTCGCAACATTAAACTAGCCTCGGTTCTTGCCACATTTGGCATACCCTTTAGAGACAAAGAACCGATGGCGGTAGTTGAGGATGCTGATGACGGTAATAAGAGAAGCGTCACCTTTTTCTTTACCGATCTTCCCAATGGCCTCGGAGGGCGGTTGGTTGAGTTATGGGAGAAGGGCTGGTCAGCAATCACAAACTATGATGACCCCCTAGCCTACTGCCGAGCCGTGCTAGAGAATCGTGAGCGTCTCCTAGACGCAATCAACAACGCCACCCCACTAGTCAAAAAGCAGTTTGGGAAAGCTACCTTGCTAGTCAGCAAGAACGCCTCCCCAGAACTGCGAAAGAAATTAAGTAAATATCTATGAACCTCGACCTACAAAAAGACGAAGAAATTCTAAACAAATCCCTAGATAAATCCTTTGTGATTACCGAGAGGGCTTTTAAGGGGAGCAAGCTGAATAAGTTTAGCTTGGGGACAAGAATCATTATTAACCAGATTCGAGAGGATAGCGACACCACAGAGTTCTTCATTTGGTCTACACTTTATTGCCTTACACGCCAGCGAGCCGATCTCGTGAAATTAGCGTGGGACAAGGCTAAGTTTCGAGAAGCGGTCTTGGATTGGTCTGATGAGTTTGTGGAAGCAGACTTTATGGAGGGGGTTAAGATTGTCGATGAGATTTTCAATGAGGTTGCTGATGCAAGGGTGCAAGCTAGCGGAGGGAACGAACCCCCAAAATAGTTCAGCCAGCCGGGATTGCTTCGCTCGTCTGGCTATTCGCAAAGGAGTTTGGTTGGACAGCAGAGCAAATAGTTTGGGAGATGGCAGAGGTGCAACTCGTTCAGCTTGAACACGCTATAATGATAAACAAGGGAATCAGCGTGCGTAGGCATAACAAGAACGCCACAAACATTATCGATAGCCTCCTTGACGAAGGAGAATAGATTTATGCTTACGAAGTTCAAGCTAGACACAACCGACTTCAACAAAACGATTGATCGATATGTGCAGGAGAGAAATGTAGACTTTGTAAAAGAAGCAAACAAAAGAGCCGCTAACATTATAATGAAGGCAATGCAATACACAAAGAGAACAAACCCAGCTAGGGTAATTGCAGAGCTAGGAGCGATTGAGAAAGTTCGGCTCTTAAAAAGCGGAAAGGAAACCAAGGCAAAAAAGAATCGTGAGTTCTACAAGGGAACACCGGCAGGATTTAAGATATTTAATTGGAGGCGAAAGTTTAGGCCAGAAAGTCTGCCCCCTAAACTGCGAGGCAAAGGGCTGGGCGGCAAAAAGATGGGCGTTCTTTACAATAGTTTTGTTAAATCAGCAAAAAGGTCTTGTGCCTATGTAGTGGCCGGATGGTTGCCAGCATTAAATATATATAGAGAGATTGGGGTAAAACTAGGCAAACAAGAGGCGGGACAAAAAAGATCGCCATCCCCAAGAACATCAGCAGGCAAGGGGTATGCAAGGCCAGCCTTTGCGGCCAAGGATTTTATTAAGACAACATTTGCTAACGCAGTTAATGGGATTGACAAAATTGGCCGTGCGCCGCTTCGCCTTGCTATAAGGCTAGAAGAGCTTGATATGAAACAATATATAGAGAGGAAGGAGCAAGAAAGGCTTAACAAGCTCCAAAGATAATATGTCGTTCATTCTTCAAGGCGAAGTAGTTATTGACGGACGCAAGGGGACGACCGCCCTCAAAGATGTCCAGAGGGAAGCGAACCGAACTGCCGATACATTCCGAAAGGCAGGTGGTTCTACCGAGCGACTAGGCAAAAGCCTTTTATCCCTTGGCCTTAACGCTGGCCGAGCGGGAACATCCCTTGGGGCTTTGTCTAGGCTGGGGGTTGGTGGTCTGTTTGGGGCGGCGGTTCTTGGCTCAATCAACAAGTTTGGAGAAACAGTCAAGCAAGCATCAACGGATTATTATGAATCTCAAAAATCACTTTCGGATGCGTTTGAGACATCATTCAAAAGCACATCGGTTGAACAGGCGCAAGCAGGGCTAGAAAAGACAGAGAACACGATTGACTCCTTACGAGGTAAGATCACTCAACTAGGAGCATTAGGAGGATTTTTGGCGGGGCTTGAAAAGTTTTCTGGTATCAACCTAGGAGTTGGAGATACCAAGAAAGCACTAGATGACGCAAGGAATCAGCTTGTCGCACAAGAGGGAATTGTAGCGGCTAGAATTAAAGAGAGAGACGCACTCAAAGGAACAGAGGATTCCTTAAAAACACTAGAGAAAGTTTCTGCACTTAATAAAATAGACATCAAGACAGCCGTTCTTCGTGGCGATGCACAAGACGAGAATGTTGCTCTCGCCCTAGAAGAATTAAGAACGCTAGAGACAACAATTTTAGCGGAAAAGGAATTGCTTAAAACCCTTGATTCAATTACTGGAGCAAAGAAAAATCAAGAGGCAATAGATAATACCTTAAATACTCTTCAAGATTTGAGGGTTAGGAAAGCACAATCAGAATATAATCTTGCCAAAGCAACAAAAGATCAAGGCACAAAATCGTTTGGTCAAGCCCAGCAAGCAGGGGGTGGCTTATTAGGAGCAAGCAGATCAGGGCAACAAGCTCTTGATACGGCAAGGAAAGTGAGGGCTAGAGAAAACAAGACAGCCGACTTCAAGACGCAAGAGAAGGTCTTTGGCGGGATGCAAGAAGAAGAAAACAAGAAAAGAGCAAAGCAGGGATTACCACCTATAAGCCGAATGGGAATTATGGAAAGAGAGGCCGCCAAACAAGCCGCTGGCGAAGCTCCCAGCCTATCAGAAAAATTACTTGCAGGGCAGACAGGACAGAACCCAGCACAAATAGCCGCAGAACAAGCAAAGGGCGGTGGGGGCAAGGACTCACAAACTCTGCTTCTTAAGGCGATTGAAGAATTAAACAAGAAACTACCAGCCGCCGTGGCTCAATAAGGATAAACTATGTCAGCTACAATCATATCTAATATCAGCTCGTTTGATTACGAGCCAGATATTCAAACGGACAACGGCAGAGACGGAATTACTTCATTTCAGTTTTCTATTGTTGGAGGGTTCTCTGCCCTCAACTCCAACTTCTCGTTGGGGCAAGATATAAGCGGAGTGCCAGACCAACCACCCGGCAACTTTAAGGTTGTCCGAAGGAATATGAGTCATATTGCAGGCAATACAATCGATGGCCTATATCGTGTGGAGATAACTGGGGAAGGCGGGACTGGGGATAACAGTCTGTTTGTGTTGGAAACGAGCTACCAATATCAGAAAGAAATAGTGTCTGGGTTCATTCAACTGCCAGCAGTAGATACACAAATTAGTTATATCTGCGAATGGCTTTCTCCAACAGTCACAATAACAACTAATAGTCAAACCGAAGATGTAACTGATGTTCAAAGCAGAGCTAAAGCTTTAGTTGCAAATCAGCAAGTGCAAATAATAAGGAATAAGCCAGATAGAATTGCGCCAGTTGGAACAGTTTTATATCCTGTCTTTGGTGCTGGAATAGATGAGAATGCAATCAATATCATTGGCTCATCTGTTGAGACGGCTGGTGGGCTGTTTCGAGTAAGAGCCTCGGCAACTAAAGGCCAAATGCAATTAGTTATATGAGATCGGGAACAGGAAGTTCTTTTTCTAAAGTGCCGGTCTTGGCTGATAATGGCATTATCACCAAGACCTACCTTCGTGACCTAGAAGCCGCCGTAAGGCAACGAACCCCAGTAGCAGGGGCAAATATCGACATTAAGGTGACTGACGGAAGCTATGTAATATCCGCAACCGCAGGAGTAAATGTTGGGGTGGGCGGTGGAGGCTTTCGAGAGATTACACTCACAGTCTGCTCTAGCGGAACACCCGCCCAAATCACGGTTCTAGGCAAGTAATTGACAAGGGCATAGACTAAAGTGAACGCTCAAGAGCTATTTCTGGATGTGTCTAGTGGGAGATTTTTGGATGGGCAAAGCGCAATCCCAACCAACAAGCCAACATTTTATTCAGACGAGCAAAAAAGAATAAATCTTTCAGTTCTTAAGATACAAAATAATAAAGTTTCAATAGTTACGGCATCGGCAGATAGCAAATTCAAGTTTAGACTTGGAACAACGGCCTTAAAACTTGTTGATGCAACTGATGTCACAACTGCCGCACCCACTTTATTTACGGCCATTGGTACGGTATCAACCCTTTCAGCTTTGCAAGCCAAGGGGCAATCCACAATAGTTACATATTCGCCAGTCACAGCAACCCTAGAGGCCATTGTCGTGACCTTTCCTGTTGTTACTGGAACATTTGAGGCCAAAATAAATTATGTTGCACCAGTTACAGCAACTCTTACTGCGGGAATCTCCAATGTTGTTCTTCCGTCAATCAATATAGATATTCCATTGCAATCAGTTCCATCAGACTTTTTGCCAAATTTTCCACAAACAAGAGTATTGTCTTTTTCTGCAATATTAAACAACCCAGTAACAGCAACATTTATATCAACAATAAGTGCTGGAGTAGTTACAACAATATCTATCATCGAGGATGGTGCAGGATATCTAGACGGAACATATGGATTAAACTTTTCAAGCGGTGCGGCCTCTGCATTTGCTGTTGCATCTAATGGAAATATCATATCAATCAATCTTGTTTCTGGTGGAAGTGCGTATGGCTCTGCCCCAACAGTTACATTATTTAAACCAGCCGCACAAATTTCGGCAATACAACCAACAAACTTATTAAACTTTACAAGTTATGGGTCAAATTTTCTATGGGCTACTTGCACGCAAGGTGTAAGGGCAGACCTTAATTTTTCGCCACTTACAGACACATCAACACCAACGGCCACCTCCGTTGCCTCTGCATATATGCTTTCTCAAGGTGGCGATTTGTGGAGTCTATATCTTGCTAGAAATGGTTATGGGTATTCTAATGCTGTAACTGTCACACACGACCCAGTTAAAGTAACGGCAAGTGATTTTAGATTGCAAGCATCTTTAGGAGATACAAATCAAAATTTATTACAAAATAAATTCAAATTATTTTCATCTATTAAATATAGAAATGTTACAACAGCAAATCAAATTACAATTAGAAGTGGTGGACTTGCTCCATTATTAACTTCAGAATTTGCTCCGTTGGGAAGTAATCAATATTTAGGATTCCCAGTATTCCTTACAACAGTATCTTCCCCATCAACAAATGATTTTTCAACTCTTAATGGGGCGGTTGGAGACACAAGCCCAGCGATATTTGTTGCATCTCCTAAAACCACATTTAACCCAATTACAAATAATGTTGAAGGCCAATCATTTATTGCTGTTGCCGACCCAGTAAGTTACAAACCAGAAACTTATGCAATATGCAGAGTAACCTATAGTGCGATATCTAGAGGATACAATGTTGTTCAATATTTTGAAGGAACTCAAACTGGAATAAATAAAAATAGATTTACCACCCAGCCCGGAGGTGGAGTTTTTGAGCCTACCTTGAACTGGTTAGATTATGGTTCTGGATATAGAAATAATACAAGCGTGGTTCTGCGGCCAATATCATCATTAGAATCCAAATCTTTGTTTTCTAGTCCAATAAATAGAAGTGCATCCGTATCAACTGCCTTTGGGTTTTATTCAACAATCTTATCTAAAACACCAACAGTAGTAACGGCTTTCAATGGTTCTAATATAAACTATATATCTCAAGATGGTGGTTTTGGTTTTAGCAAGTCTGGTATTTTGGAGATTGCGTCAGCAACGGTTTCTGGTGGAATTACGAGCATAAGAATTAGCAATACACCAACAAACTATATAGATGGAGAATATAGTTGCTCTGTGATTGGAACAACAACCGGCCAGCAAGCTCAAATTGGAATTAGGGTAATTGACGGAAATCTATTCCCATTCATAAGGTCGAGTGGTTTTGGATATACCACAGCACCAGTTGTGACCGCCCCTGCACCCAACAAGGAATCTGGACAAATTACTGGAATCGTTGTTGTAACTCGACCTCAAGGCTATTCATTAAACACCCAACAATACTTGCAAATTGCATCATCTCCGGTAACTGGTGGCGATGCAGTTGCCTATTTTGAGACAAATGAAAACCAGATAACAAATACCGTGATTGTGAATGAGGGCTTTGGATACCAATCTGCTCCAACAATAACAGCGCCATCCCCAGATTTGGCCTCAAAGAATGGGTACATAAGCTCAATAAATTTAACCAACAAGCCAAGCGGTTATATTGTTGGTCAAGAATACGATCTTCGCATTCAGAATAGTCCTACTGTTAGCGGTTCAGCTATCGCAAAACTGTTTAGGTCTGATGAAACTAGATTTGATGTGTCCATCATTAACTCTGGATATGGATATACTTCAGCCCCAGTAGTTACAGCCCCAGCACCAGACGCTCCGCAAGGGGTTTTGAATATCGTTTCTGTTACCACTTTAGGCCGTGGCTACGCACCCGGAACATATAATTGCACGGTTGATAAAGCCCCCGGAGGCGAATCAACTGCTATCGTTAATTTCATATTTGAATCTCCAAAGGTGGGTAGGTTTGAGGTTGTTAATGCTGGCAGGGGTTATCTGGTCGCACCAGCGGTTGTCGTTCCAACCCCAGCGGGCAATGTTTTGAATCAAATTACCATATCTTGCCAAGGGAATTATTATATCAATAGAACAGCTAATTTTGTTATTTCTGATGGCTCTGGGCAGGGTCAAGAAACTAGCAACGCAATTCTTAACGCTGGTAAAATACTTGGGGTAAATGTTTTGAATGGAGGATATGGATTTACAAATAACCCAAGCATAGTATTCGCATCACCAACCGCACCAGTTGTTGCGACTATCCCAGAATATGTAGTCCAAGGCGATCTAAACATCACCGTGGCATCAGCCAGCGCCATCCTATCGACATCCACGCAAAAAGACATCTTAATGGAAGTCTACGAGACAGACGGAACGAATGAGCAAGTAGTGGCTCAAGCCACAGTCAGCCTCGCCAAGCGAGTTTTAGAATAACCTTGGGGCTGATGCCCTAAAGACATCCTATGGGTAAAGTTATATTTCCAGATTACTTTCCTTATTTATGTAGAGACACAGGGGGCTTTGCGTCATTTGATGGGGACTTGAATGGATTTATGAGAATGTATTGGAGAGTAAGAACTTGGAAGGTTACGGCAACTTTGACTGGATACAAAAACCAAGATGGCTCAATCATTTTACCCGGCCCCGGTGATTATGTTTTTAGATATGAATGGAACGCACAGAGAGAAGAGGATTTAGTATGTGAAAGACAATTTCAGTTAATATCTGCTCCAGATTTTCAATGGGATCAAACCGGCTTTTTCTTTTTTTGGTCATTACAATCTAAACCATCACAAGGAAGCATAACAAATTATCAACCCGGCTTTGAGCTTTTTATTCGACCGGGAGATGACGGTGCGGATGCAGAAACCTCAAATAATCCAGTTTATGCGCCCTTACCGAATTATGAATCTGTTACAATACAAGTGGGTAATTTCGGCGGCGACAATATGTCTCTGACATATTACAGGAGTACTCTTGCCAACAGATTCGGAGGTATAAGCCTTAAGGTCGAGGCTGAAAAATACTGGTCTTATGGAGGCACTTTCAACACATCTACTGGAGAGCCTCTTTGACACCCCCCCCTTTCTTATGAACACACTCCTATCCTTCGTTCAAACACAAGACTTGTTTGCTTGGCTTGGAGCATTGACCGCCCTTCTGACTGCGGCGATTGCTATTTGTGCATTGATACCCGGTGACGAGCCGGAGGCCACGCTCCAGAAGATTTTAGATTTCATTTCCAAGTATCTCTCACGGAAATAACAATGTGGGAGGCCATTCTCGCCTCGCTCGCTGGTCTAATTGGAATCATTGCTTGGTGGACGAAGAACCGAGCCAAGACCCGCAAAGAACGAGACGATGAAGAGATTGCTTACAATCGCCGCCTACGAGATGCGGAAGTTGATTCTTGGATTCACCGCAACTAGCGTTCTTCTTTGTGGGTGCGTAACAACCCGACCTTACGACATTGGCGAAGTCCCGAACCAAGATTCAATTACCGACTTCATTATGCGGTGGGATAAGCTCGACCGAACCAAATCAACCCCAGAAGAATACAGACAGCTTTTTGGGCAATCGCTCAAAACGATTTCTCGACTCGTGGAGGAGAATGAACGACTCCGAAAGAGGCTCGATCAATGACGATTCGAGAGGCGGTGGAAAGGTCAAGAAGCCACATAGAAAAGTGTGAGCCTAGTTTTGGCAAGAGGGTGGGTGCTTGGTACAGCGAGCTAATGAGCAAAAAGATTCCGGTGCTGATCTATTGTTCGGTGCGTACCCCTCAAGAGCAAGAGGAACTATATGCCCAAGGACGGACAAAAGCTGGGAGGAAAGTCACAAACGCTCGTGGAATACCCCCACAATCGCTCCACATTGACCTAGGTAAAGGCTCTCACGCCATCGACTATGTTCCCCTTGCCCAAACTCCTAGCGGCGATCTAGTGACCTCTTGGGACGATGACCAAGGCTATTCAATCACCCGCAAGATTGCAGAGAAGCACGGCCTTCGTGGATTGGACTGGGAACAGCCCCATCTTGAGGATGCGAATATCTCTGGATGGCGGGAGCTTGTCTCTCCACAAAAGCAAGAGGTGAACAATCAAAAGATTTCCCTAGTCAATAAGCGTCCGTGGTCTAGTCGTTAATGGATGACATCAGAGCAAGGAGTGGAGAAAACAATCACGGAAGTTTTTACAAAAAAACACGATCTTCATCTCACTACTTTGCAAATGGCGGCTGTCGAGTCAATGGAGAAGAAATATAAAAAGGGAGTCGTAGAAAATTGTGGAACTAAATTGTGGGAGATGCCGACCGCCCGCTTAGTTGAAGAAGCCATAGCGGAGGCGACAGATCAAATGGTATATCTCCTCACCCTCCGACAACAAATGCACATCGTGATGGAACTTGCAAGGGATGGATGCACGGACGAAACATTGACAAATCCCAGAGCTAGAGAGTGTTGTAATTTAATTTACACAACTTTAACTGGACAATCTAAACCCCAATTATGAAGCCAATTAAGTTTGTCGCTTGTGGTGATATCCACGGCGACGAACAAGACGCTCCCTCGGTAAAGGCTCTGTTGGCTTTTACCAAGGAATACATCGGCAAAGATGGTGGGCTTGTAGTCTGCATAGGTGATCTCTGGGACTTTCGTGCCATTCGTAAGGGGGCAGGGGATGAGGAGCAAGCATCGAGTCTGCAAAAGGATTGGGACGCAGGGGAGGAGTTCATTCGAGAGTTCTTTAAGTTCGGTGATGAGAGAATCTTTTTAAGAGGCAACCACGATGAACGGATTTTCGATATGGCTAGTAACAGCCGAAGCGGTTTGGCTCGTGACTACGCCAACGATGGAATAGAGAACATCGAATTGATTATGAAGGAAACCAAGGCGAGGATGTTCCCCTATGATTCTGTGGGTGGAATCTACAAGTGCGGCGGGCTTTCATTTGTTCACGGCTATGGCCACGCTATGCACAGCGGGAAGCAACACGCAGACGCTTACGGAGATGTTATTTTTGGGCATACGCACGCCATCGATTATTTTAGAAGCGTATCCATCGACCCTCGGACTGGATACAATATCGGATGCCTCTGCAACAAGACCCCGGAATATAATCGAGGCCAACTCCGCAGACTCCGCTGGCAACACGGCTGGGCGTTCGGAGCGATCTACCCAGACAAGACGCACGAAGTTTTTCAAGCACGGCAACGAGGCAACAAGTTTTATTTACCCACGGACATAAAAGCGTTTTAATTATGAAAGCACAAAATCCTTGGCAGAAACTTTTACAAGAACACATCAAAGACAAGTTTGCACCGCCCCCACCACCGGGATATCACACGAGGGAGGAGGTGAGTAAGTTGTGGCAAAAATCAATGAACACAACCTCAAGAATGTTGAGCCAAATGCTCCTTGAAAAGAAAGTGGATATGAAAAGACATCCCTTTATTATCCCCAGAAAAGACCATCGTGTAGTTCGCAACCTTAAAATCTACAAGATTATCCCCACAAAGTCCCCTCGTAAGTAGCGTGTTTATAGGGACTTATAAACAATCGTTAAGATAAGATAAAAAAAAAGTGGACAACTTGGGGGAGTGTGATAGGGTGTGGGTATGCAAACAACCACAGCGAACACAAGATACTCGAAACAAGCCCACTCATTTACCAATGAAGATGGGGAAACAATAAATGCAATCGTTTATGGGGGACTAGATCATCCAAACGATATCAACGGAAACATACACATTGTTGATCTTGGGGAAGGCCACGAAGGCGGTCGTTATATGCTGACCCTAGAAAATGATGGATGGCTTTCCGATGATTTGAAAGACCTTGAGCCTCGCCTCTTTGAATGGATGAATGACTCTGGTTACGAATACGATTCTAAATAACAATCAAGAAAGGAAACTAAATCAAATGAATAAACTCCTTATATCCTACATCGCTGGCCTCGTGATCGGGGCTGGCTCGGTGCTTGTAATAGTTGAACATCTCCTCAAATAATACTTTACAACTAAAATCAAAATCCTACAACAAATCAAATGACATCCTTCCCACTCCCCGCACGGCCAGTAGGTTCAGCCGTTCCCGCCTTACACGATGAGTTTTCCGAGGGCTTCTCCATCGAAGGCAAGCTCAACGGATGGAGAGGCTGGTTCGATCAAGAGACAAAGCAGGGCTACAACCGCCACGGCAAGTTTGCCTCGAACCACAACCTAATGGCCGAACGAATCCTAGGTTCTGGAATCAAATCACGCTTTGTAGATTGCGAGATTATGGGACAACGAACCAAGACTGGCAAGGGAACAATCGTGGTTATGGATGCGTTCGACCCTGCCAACCCCAAACCCTACGCCGAAAGGATGAAGGAGATCGAACACCTCGAAGCCGTCACCTTTGATTTGCAACCCAACAAGCTCCTCCGCTTTGTCCGTCTCGCCCACCACAAGATCAATGCAATCTGGGAGGAGATGAACTTTCAAAACAATAAGGCGGGGGAAGTTATCTGGGAGGGTTTCGTGATGAAGGCTCTGGATGACGGCAAATATCCTTACATCACCAACCCCTCTTACTGTTCCCCCGCTTGGCAGAAACAGAGGATTCGCTGGTGATTTTCGGCCTCGTAGTCTTTATCGGGCTTTTAATCCTTCAAGGACTACGGCTCTTAGGCAAGCACATCGACCAGCAGAATTATGAGAGGCGCAAGTTTTATTTATTCGTGGCCGCCGAGTTGGACAAGATGGACAAGATCGTAGCCGAGGGCAATCAGCCCAAAGAACCAAAGCAACCAGAGCTAGTCCTGCCTAGCAAGAACTGGGTGGGGCGAAACTAAATGAAGCTCTCCCCATCAGCCAAGTTCGAGATTCTTTGGAAGAGTCTGGGCGGGTGGGGGCTGATAAGGGAATACAAGTTTGCCGATGGCAGAAGGTTTCGTTTTGATTACTATCACATCGACGGCGTAGCCATTGAATTGGAGGGCGGGGTGTGGGTGCGTGGCAGGCATACCAGACCCTCCGGATTCCTCAACGATATGGAAAAATACAACCTTGCCGCATCGATGGGCATCCTAGTTTTCCGAATACCCTCTCACGATATCTCTGCCAAGTGGCTTTCCCCGATAATAAAAACCATAAAAGAAAGGACAACCAAATGAGTGAAGAACTGCCTACATTCTGGCATCAAGAACCAGCCATGAAAAAGTTACCAAATGAAACTACGGATGAATGGGTAGTGAGAGTGTTTGGAGCGTTCCCCGATACAGAGTTCGACCAGCGGAATGACTTTAGATGCTTGAACTTACCCAAGACACAGAAAGAAAACGCCGAAGGCTTTGGCGTATTTGATGACGGACAGAACAAACAATAAACAAAGAAAGAACCAACAAATGAATGACCAACTAGCAGTACACAACGGCAACGGAGTCTCCAATCATATCCGACAAGCAACGGATGTGGCGGGGGCTTGTCGTGCCATAGTAAAGGAAACTTGCCAACGCATCGGCCAGAAAGATTATGTCCGGGTTGAGGGCTGGCAGGCTATCGCAGTAGCTCACGGATGCGTTGCCTCCGCAAGAGATGTGGAGAGGCTTGAAGATGGCTATCGGTGCATCGGTGAGGTGAAACGAATGGACAACGGCCAAGTGATCTCCCAAGCCGAGGGGTTCTTGGGTGATGACGAGCCGATGTGGGAGAAGCGTCCGACCTACGCCAAGAGGGCGATGTGCCAGACTCGTGCAATCAGTCGGGCTTGTCGCTCTGCCTTTGCCCATATCGTAGTCCTAATCGACAAGAGCCTATCCACCACACCAGCCGAGGAAGTTCCTTATGGTGGATTCCAAGATATCAACACGGAGAAGTTTGAGGAAGCCTCAAAGGCCGAACCAGCCAAGATCAGTAAAGCAGACCTAGCAGATATCACAGCAAAGCTCAACTCCCCCAATAAGACCAACGGCACAGAGCCTAGGGATATGGAGTTGAAGTTTGGTAAGTATAAAGGCTCTACCCTTCGTCAGATCGCCGCCTTTGGTGAAAAGGGGTTGGACTACTTGGACTGGTTGAGCAAACAAGAACTTAAACCCGGCAAGGACGGCCAACCATATAAGAACGACATCATACGCAACGAAATCATCCAAGAGATTCTTTTGGAGAGCGAGGCGTTAAGTAAAGGAACACCCGATGAAATCCCATTCTGAACTCATCCAAGATATTCTTAACGATGTGAGGAGTAAGGCCGCCGATCTTGAAAGAGAACGATGTGCCGACTTAGTTCAACAACTAGCAGACGGAACGGAGGATGCGGTCATCACCGGAATCTTGAATGAGGTGGTGCTTGCAATTAGGAGGCTCGGAGATGTCAGCCGTTGATGTTGAAGTTCCAGAAACCAAGTGGTCGATGCTTGTTTGGAAAACCTTAAAGGAGAAACCACATAACGATGAAAGAGTTCTTATGGATATCGGCGGTGAGGTTGTTGTCGGTCGTTTCATTGATGGCTCGTTTGTCTCTCGAAGCTGGGGGCATTCTGAAAATGATGTTCGGCTTTGGGCAAGATGGCCGAAAGCACCCAAATGGTAAGTTTCCTTTCATCCATCGGGAAAGTTTTGTGGGAATTGTTCGTGGTAGGTATAGGATGCTTGAGTATTTTTCTCACCATTCTATTTCTGGCCGACCTATTCTGGGATTTAGTAAAAGATATATGGAGG
>Ga0209400_1001360_pt1 | contig 19776 bp, 17 predicted proteins | sample M_130807_EF_Meta_FD_187313 | JGI IMG/M metagenome (GOLD analysis project Ga0209400, IMG submission 187313) | Freshwater microbial communities from Lake Montjoie, Canada to study carbon cycling - M_130807_EF_MetaG (SPAdes) (version 2) | ecosystem: Environmental > Aquatic > Freshwater > Lake... | reverse complement strand
CTGGGTTCACGCCTTGGCAGCACCTTCGTAGATGGTGGCGTCCACCCACGCTTTGGCACACGCAACTTCACACTGCCTCTTCAAAACGGTCAATACATCGAAGTTGTATGTCCACTAGATCACCCAGCAACAGAGCAAACTCCTTGGGGTAAAGCTGTTAGCAAGAAAGCACAAGAAGGCGGAGGCTGGCTAACTTGGGTTTTTGCAATAGAAGATATTTCTAAGGTTGAAGAGAAGTTTGGCCGCAGTGCAATCGAAGGTCACCGCACACGCCCAGATGGAACCGATCTTAAGTGGAAACAAATCGGAGTCAATGAGATTACCGATTCTCGCGAGCTTCCATTCTTTATCCAATGGTTAACCGCTGATCACCCATCACAAGATGGAAAGGCGGTTGCTGCGATTGAGAAGATTACGATTGCGGATACCGATCACCTAGCAGATTCTTGGTTTAAGTCAGAGATTCTAGGTGGGTTAAACGGCGCGGATATCGAATTTATTGATCCATCAACAAATGATGGTGAGTCTGGGATTGTTGCCGTTCACTTAACGACACCTACAGGATCTGTAGTTCTGGATTAAGTAGGAACACCACAGTATAAATGATCTGATCACCCAGCAGTTGATTGCAAAACGATTCCAATGATCATCAAGTTTGCAGGGATGATTCCGCAGATAAAAAAGAGGATGCGTCCAAATGATACCTGAAATAAAAGACTTTCTTTGCAATTAATTAAATACCTCTTCGCAATGTATACTAAAGAGGAAGTATCAAGATCAAGTATTCTTCTTAAATACGTTGGCCTAAAGATTCGCTATAAGCACAATTCGGAGTAAGCCTCAGACGAGAATTAGAAATCAAGGGGACTCTAGTAGAAGTAAATATCTAGTTGTTTTTGAATTTAGGCTGAGGAATGATTGGTAAATGAAACTTCAAGAAATTAGCGCTATAAATTCCCAATCAAAACATCAGAAATATAGGTTTCTAGAGATTGGTCTAACTGATATCTAATAATTTTAGTACACTTGCAATTCTCATCGAGATTTTCGCTATAATTCAAAGATGGAGAGCACTACTTGGAGTTAAACGAATGAAAGCCAAAAAAAGTAGATTTTTTATAATTGGCCTCTGGAATACCTTTTTTAGTATTGTACTGTTTTACCTTCTTTTGAGAAGCTTTCCATTTTGGAATTATCAATTCTTACTTTTGTATTCCTTTGTGGTCTCAACGATCCAAAGTCACTTTATGCAAAGATTTTTTGTTTGGCAATCAAAAGACAGATACATTTCAGAGCTTCTAAGATTCTTTTTTAATACTATCGTTTTGTATATAGTTAATGCGTTGCTTCTTCCTCTAATAATTATTGTGAGTGGATTAGGCGTTTTTTACTCCCAGGTTTTAATCACCTTCTTTTTGGCAATATTTAGTTACTACCTACAAAAATTGTTTGTTTTCAAGATTCGTTTTACGGATAAATGAATATTGAAAACAAACGATTTTGAGTAATATATTAAAACATATAAGTAAGAGGGTTATCCCTATGATTCTCTCATTGTGAGAGAAATTTTGATTGGGCCTAGAATGGGCACGCATCTGTTTTTGTAAAATACAGAGTCATTCAACGTGCACATGCATAAAAAATAGTTTCAAAACTCTGGTGTGCGTAATTTCTCAATGAGAATTTGTTATAATTCCCTAGTTTCATTACCGTCTCCGAAAGTTCGAAAATGTCCTCGGGTTTATGATAGACAGAGATAGCCATATTCGGATTGAGAGTTTCAATTGTCTTTTTCATTCCCAATAAAGCTTTTGCCTCCATACCTTCAATATCCAATTTGATGTGGGTGATATGATGGCGTGGCGCTATAGAATCGAAGGCGATTAGTTGCGTTTTTGGAAGATCGGATGATTCTATCTGTGCGCTTCCTGTGCTTGCAGTGAAGTTGAAGGTCGCAAGCGAATTCTCATCACTAAGGCCAGCCTGAAATGTGGTGACATCAAAGCCGAGGTCAACAGTGTTAGCTCGCAGTTTAAAGTAGTTTGACGGATCTGGCTCCAAGGCGACAACGCTAGTTAGATTTACACCATGCAACCTTGCAGAAATTATCGTGTCTCCATCATAGGCTCCACCATCCAACAAGTTTACGTTTCCTGACCAGAATTCTTCTATGCCCGTTACGAAATACTGTTGATCGAGACTCTGAATAAATGACTCATTAATGAGACCGGAACAGCGGTAGTTTAGAATCATGTCTAAAGTCGAATTTGAAAAATCGTCAAGGATTGGGTTGAGTAGAGACCTTGATTTTGTAGCCAATTCGTGGACATATCCTTTATGGGTGGATAACCAGTACCAATCAGAAGATATCCCATTTTCTCCAAAATAAAAGAAAACTTCTGGCGGCGTTAGTACGGTTCCCGCACCCGATTGATATAAAGAAGAACTAACTTTTGCCATACTCACAAAGTTGTTTAAAACAGCTATGAATACAGTTGAGCCAACTTTTATCTCTGAGGTGTCAACTACTCTAAATCCTGCCAGCGTGGAATCAACTTTCTTGGGATCGATAACAGAAGCCACTTTGATACCAACTTTATTACATAATTCAATCATATGCTTGGCAAGCATGCCAGCACCATAAATATGAACCGATTGCATTTATGAAGTGTACCTTAAGTGCCCCAAGTTTGGCTAAAACTTTTTACTTCCGCAAGGGTTCGACGTAAGTATCTGGTGACATCAATTTTTTTGAGATTAACTGGGTGCTCTTTATTCCATAACACCTTGTCTCCAAGTACGACATCTTCAAATTCTTCAAAATCAAAGGCTTCAATTTCTTTCAAATCAAGCTGAAGTTGTTTACCCGCAATTTGTTTCAGGTAAGGTATCCAGAATGCGAGATCGGCCAGCGCTGATTTTGCTCTTTCAACATTGCTTCCACCTATGGAAATTTGAGATGAACGATATTCACCCCGTAACAAAATTTCATAATTAAGTGCACTGAAATATAGGGACCAGACGTGTGGCATAGTGATCTGAGATGCCAAAGCTTCACCCACAGTATGAAGAGCCCCAGTTCTGGTGTTTGAGATGGCACTTCCTCCAATGTATGAAAGAACTTGTAAGCCGAGTCGAGACTGAACTGTGCTTACTTGTCCTTCAGATTTCACAAAATCCATTAAACTTAGTTTCGCAGCTTCAACAGCATGCATAGCGAATGGCGAGTATTCAAGATTGCAAAGGGACACTTCAGTTAAGTGACTCCAACAATCAAACAACTGTGTCCTTGCTATTTCAGGCGTCAAATACGAAATTAAATTTGGGTCTACTACTACAACTCTTGGGAGTGCTTGCCAGGAGCGGCTTGCCTTTTTTCCCTTCTCTTGAAATAAGACGAAGTACCTGCTTGCTTCACTTCCACTACCCACAGTTGTGGGTAGTAAAGTTAAGAAGTCATATGCTGTTTCAATACGCGACGTTAGATCCCCGCTCTCACCATAACCTACGCGCAAATCGTTCGGATAATGTCTCGCACAAACGATACCTTTTGCAAGATCCATAGTGGCTCCACCACCGATTGCAATAACGTTGCAAGGAGTATCCGGTAGTAACATGATGATTTCCTGAACTCTTGATACATCCGGCTCACTTGTGACAGCAATCGCGAGATCTCCAATTACGCCCAGGTTTACATCACCTAAATCAACTTTGGAATCATATAGAATCACAGTAAATCTACCTTTAGGAACAAAATTATGGACCTGTTGATGGGTATCCGGTCCATAAACTATGAAACTATTGTTGAAATGACGCCCATTAGAAACCCCACTGTTAAATTTAGGAAACTTGAAATCAAAATCTATAGACATACTTGAATCATACGCAGATAACTGGGTACACTTGTGACCATTAGTGAGAGAGGTCTAAAATTTCAGTTATTGGTCTAGATTTCGATCAAACGATTGCAGACACAGCTGATTCAATTCAAATTTCATTAGAGCTCTTATGTGACGATTATGGGATAAAGCCGAACCTTTTGGAGATTCAGAACCTCACTAAGTCTGGGAAAACTTTATCGGAAATCCTCAAAATTTTAAGGATCGACGAACCTAATGCTGGTGAAAAGTTTAAAATTCACTATGCATCAGATGGCCTACAGCTCACAAAATTTGCACATGGTGCAGATGTGTTTTTGAACGAGATTACGGGAATCGGTTTGCAGCCAGTTGTTATTAGCGCAAAGACACAATCTAATCTAGACGAATCAATGAAATTTTTGGGTCTTGAGCATATTCCTGCATTTGGAGAACTACATGGTTCCATGAAGACCTCCAAGCTATTGGAGTGCACTGCGGTACTTTATGCTGGTGATCAGATTTCCGATGTTGTTGCTGCGAACAAGGCTAATATCAAATCTGTATTGATCGGTAGTAGCACTACCTCAGAGCTTTTAGAAGAATTACCAGACTTTGTCTTCACAAATATGCTCGAGTTTAGCAAGCATATATCTACAATACTAAAATCTTAAAGCATTCAATAACTCCTCTTCATCTATTGCCGGCTTCAAGTACTCCATGGGCGCGGTTTCGAAACGCCCATTGGCTAATATCTGTGTTGTCGTTCTAGGTTCGGTGATTTGATTTGGATCGACTATGATTTCAATTATCGTTGGCCTATCATTTGACAGCACATTTGTAATACCGGTAATGACATCGGAATTGGAAGCAATCTTGAGATAATCGAGACTGAATCCGCCAGTTATTTTCTCCAATACAGGCAAACCAAGTCCGTTAGTACGGTCAGTTCCTATTCGTCTACCATTGAAGTACCCATCTTGCGAACTCTTTATTGAACCATAGCCATCGTTATTTAGGACAAATATCTTTATGGGCAACTGCATGTATTCAATTGTTGCCAATTCTTGCACGTTCATAAGGAATCCACCATCACCGTCTATGCTGATTATTCGTTTGCGTTGGTTTGCAATACAAACACCAATCGCAGCAGGCACACCAAAACCCATAGGTCCCAAAGCTTCTGAGTTCAAAATGCGCTGTCCAAGTTTAACTCTAAATGCCTGCATTGTTATCTCACTGCAAGCACCAGAGCTTCCAGGCACAATAACGTCATCTTCACTAAGGAGATTGCTCAGTTCATTTATGAAGACATAGAGATTTACCCCCGAAGTTGGGTTTAAGTGTTTTTCTTGAACCAGTGGGTAGGTGTGTTTCCATTCTTGAATTCTCTTTATCCAATTATCGGTATCTGGCAAAATCTGTGATTTACGAGCCTCTGTAAGCAATTGTTCGATGAAAGAACCAGCATCAGAACAAATCCGAACCGCTTCTATACCCTCGAACTTCTTTAGCTCAGAAGGATCAATATCTACAATGAATTTTTCTGCCCGTGGCGCGAAAGTGTCCATGCGATACGCAACTTGACCTAAATCTAATCTAGCACCAATACACAAGATAAAGTCTGAAGTCTGCTGTGCAAAATTACTCCATCTTTGGGCTATAGCGCCTGGTCTCCCAGCATTAAGTTTGTCGGAATCATCAAGTAAGTCGAGGGCCTTCCAAGTTAGAAGAGTTGGAGTTCTTGTCAAAGAAATCAATTCACGCAAATTAGCATCTGCTTTGGAGAGTCGCACTCCATTACCAACAAGAAGTATTGGACGCTTTGCGTTATTCCAAGACGAGATGATTCTTTCTATGACTTCCTTTTGGACGGAATGGGGTTCTTTCCTTTTTTCAATTAAGGGCAATGGAGAATAGTTTACTTCCATATTTTGCAAATCAAGTGGAATATCCAACCAAACAGGACCTGGACGCCCGCTTTGAGAGAGCTCAATTAGTTCCGATAATATGGATGGAAGATTAGTTACGTTAGTCAGCGTGATTGAAACCTTGGTTATCGAGCTCACAATAGAGGTTATCGGAACCTCTTGAAACCCAAACTGACGAACTCCAGTTGTTGTTCGCGAGTCGCTTGATTTAACTTGTCCGGAAATGAAAATTACAGGGGTGGAATCTGTCCAGGCGGCCGCACAAGGCGTAATTGCATTTGTTCCACCAGGACCAGTTGTAACAAGTGCAACCGCTAACCCATTTGTATATTGAGCATGTGCCTCAGCTGCTACACCTACGCTTTGTTCGTGTAACAAAGTTGTTACATTAATATTCTCTCGGCGGACAAGTGCATCAACAAGATACATACAACCGCCACCAGGCAGCATGTAAAATTGATGAATATTTTGGTTTACCAGAGAATCAACAACAAAGTCACTAACGGTATAAGTCATGTTAAGACCAGTATTTAATGAACGTCTTTCGGTCTTTATTACTAGCTACCCGTTCGTCTAGGTAGAATGAATCCGTGTGTGAGTGATTAGAAGAAACCTCTTCGATAATCGCTCCATTTATTGTCCAGAACTCATGAACTACCCCTGGCTTTATATGAACTGTATTGCCTATATCTATAGGACAATTAATGTCGTCAAGATGTAGAGTTAAATCCCCATCCAGTAAGAAAAAAGTTTCATCCTTGATTTTATGATACATAGCTGGATGCTTTTGACCTGGAAGCAGCACTAAGATTTTTTTGCAATATTCCCGATTCACGACTGTGATCATACTTACACCCGTTGAATTAAACTCGTTTAGTCCAAAGTGATGGGAAATTTCCAATTCAGTGTTGCTGGGCACCGTGATATGCGCATCACTAAGCATTTTGGCAATGGTAGACCGGATCTCAGAGACTAAATCTACATTTGATGTACGAAGTGCTGAACTTGAAGTGACTGCCTGCCCAGCCTTAACATCTTTAAGAATTTCAAACCTTGCATATTTTGAGAAATCATTTGCTTGAAATTGGTCAATCTCACCAGGTATCGCATAGTACACAGAATTAAAGTCTACGATATCCCCAACACTAAGGTTTGTTTTTGCAAATGCATATCTCCTGAGTCCCTTTAGTGCAGATTGTTCAGACTCGTTACGGTGATTCCAGACATCTTGTGCGCCCAACATTCCTGAGACAGCAATCAGTGCATAAATCCATTCCTGAAGCTCAAGCGCTTCTGAGGAGTATTCGTTCACATTCACACCGGGGGCTGCTGCGGCAACGTGACGCTCTAAAATGACGGCACCTGAAGCCAATGCAAGTCCTCCCGCAACCATATTTTTTGGATCTTCGTGCGTCGAATACCCTATGGGAATTGAACCGTAACGACTTTTCATCTTTGAAATTCTACTTAATTGTAAATCCATGTCCGCAGTTGGATATGCTGCTACACAGTGCATTAGCGCAAACTCTTTTGTGCGATTTTGTAAAAATGTGACTACTCTGTCAATTTCTTCAACCGCAGCTCCTGCGGTTGAAGCAACGATTTTTCCATCCCATTTTGAAATTGCCTCCCACAAAGGCCAGTCTTGAAAAGATGCTGATGCAACTTTTAAAATGTCGAAATCATGTTCAACTATCTTTTCAACCGAAAACTCGTCAAATGGGGTACAGGCGGTCAAAAATCCTTTTGACGAGATGTAGTCTTTTAATTCTTTGAATTGGTTCCAACTCAATTGAGTTGATAAGAACCTATCAACATATTTAATGTCTCGACGTTCCCTCGATGCCTCATGAATAAAATTAGGCAAATCTCTATACTGAAACTTTATCGCAACTAATAATCCGCAAAAATCAACTTGCGCGAGATTGTCAATAATTCGCTTAGCATGATTCATGTCACCATTATGGTTATTGGCTAAGTCAAGAATTATGAGAGGGTTTTGTTGTGTCAACTTATTAAGAGAGTCAAGATTCATGCTCAAATTGTAGCCCTCTACCGATCGATTCACCTTCAATTCATAGAATCATTGCTTATTTTGCCTAAAACTTTGTATCCTCAGCCTTAACATATATTGGCCGCGCCTTTACTTCCTCGTAAATCAATCCAATATACTGAGCGATGACGCCTAGCGACAACAAAATTAATGACAAGCTCATTGATATTAAACCAACGATCGTTCCGTATCCTGCGAATGGGACACCATACAAAAACCAAAAAACGGCTAAAATCAAGGTGGAAACAAGAGAGGTCATACTTAAAACTAACCCACTTACGGCAATAATCGAGAGGGGAATTGTTGTATGAGACAAAATAGCCGAACTAGCCCAAATAGTAACCTTCCATAACTTTACCTTTTCATATTTTGAATCCCCAGCATATCTGTGGGGCCTATCGATTTCGACTACTCCTGTCTTGAACCCAGTCCACGCTATCAAACCCCTTAAAAATCTGTGTCTCTCTCGGAGACCCCTAACTGCAAAATAAGTATTTCTAGACATAAGTCTAAAATCACTCACATTTCGAGGAATCATGTTTTGAGTCAGTCGATTTGCCAAAAGATAAAAAACTTTTGACAGTAAACGCCTCACAGGAGGCACTTCATTTTTTTTGCGCACTCTTGCAACAACTTGGTCAAAGCCTTGTTCCCACAATTCAATGAATTGCTCGATAACTTCAGGTTCATCCTGTAAGTCTGAGGCCATTAAAACAACGGCGTCGGTATCTGACTCATCCAAGCCCATCGTAAATGCCGCATCTAAACTAAAGGTGCGTGACATTCTTATTCCGCGTACCCTTGGGTCATCTTGACTTAGCCGATGGATGAAGCTCCATGTGTTATCGGTCGAACCATTGTCGCAAACAAGAAGGGACCAGGCGTATTGTGGGTGTCTTTCGAAAACGCTTTTGATTCTTGCGTAAAACTCTGGTAGACACTCTTCCTCATTTAATGCAGAGGTTATCACTTGAATAGTTTGCATAAACTAGGCACCTTCTCTAGTGACTCGAAATACTTACTTAATTATGTACTTTTGACTTTCTCTAAACTAGCATAAAGTGCGTGCAACCCCAGGATAGACCTCCACCATCACTAGATATTTTAAGGATAATCGCTCGAGAAGAGCCAACCTTGAAAGCGATTGCTGGTAGAAGGATTTGTATAGTCGGAGGTTCAGGTTTTATCGGAACCTGGCTTTCAAACACTTTACTTGAAGCAAATAGTAGATACCATTTAAATCTGTCTATCAATATAGTTGCTCGGAACCAGAAGAAACTTGAAGATCGCCTGCTTCCTGGGCACCTAGGAAAATTCAGATTTATAAAGACAGATTTTGCTACCCAAAATACTGTTATCCCGCAAAACGACATATGTTTTCTTGCTGCTACTCCTTCAAGTGTTCCGCCTGGTAAGAATTACGACAGAGTGGCGGCCAGTGTCACAGAGAATTCGACAAGGGCCATTTTGGAGAGCCTAAATTTGGGATCAGAATGCGCGATAATTCATCTAAGTAGTGGTTCTGTTTATGGACACCAGGCGATGGATCTAAAGTTCATGCCTGAAATAGATGTCGATGCAACAAATCGGAGCCTTTCTGCTTACGGTAAGGCCAAGCTAAAAACAGAGAATTTGCTTACGGAGAAAGCTATTGCTTCTGGCGGAAATCTGCGGGTAAGCAACCCACGACTATTTGCATTTGCCGGTCCTCTTCTTCCACTAAATGCCCACTTTGCAGTTGGTAATTTTTTGCAGGATTTACTTTATAAACGTGACATTCAGGTTAATGGGTCTCCGTATACTATCCGCTCTTATCTATATCCGACAGATTTGATTTCTGCTCTCATCCGAATAGGAGCACAACCATTTTCTGGCCCTATTAACATTGGATCGGAAGAATCAATAACTATAGGAGATTTGGGTTCTCTATTCACCCAACTTTCATCCAGCTCTAAAGTGCATTTTATAGAACCAAATTCTTCTCCAACTAACTATGTGCCAGAGGTTAAGAATTTAGTCCAAGAGTTTGGATGGACTCAGGAAGTAAGTCTTGACGATGCCATAAACAGATGGAGGAATTGGGCTACTCAGTTATCGTAAGCCATGGAGGTGAAATACGAGCTGCTAATTCCGAAAGCGTAGTTCTTTCGCGTAATGTATCCATAGGTTGCCAAAATCCTTCATGTTTATATGCACTTAATTGCCTGTCAGCCACAAGTCTAACTAATGCATGCCCCTCAAAGGCCTCCAGTTCAGCGTGGATGTATTTTCGCACTTTAGGTTCTAAAACAAAGTATCCACCGTTTATCCACCCAGCATCTGCTTGATTCTTCTCACCAAAGTGTGTGACGAGACCATTGTTCTCCTCAAGGACGCCAAACCTTGCTGGCGGGCGGACAGCTGTAACTGTGGCAAGCCTGTTTTGGTTTTGATGAAATTCAACTAGTTTTTTTAGATTGACACTTCCAAGTCCATCACCGTATGTTGCAAAGACTCTTTCACTTCCAATAAATTCCATACACTGGCGAATTCGGCCGCCGGTCATTGTATTCAGCCCCGTGTCGAGAGTTACTATTTTCCAAGGTGATACAAGTGCCTCGGCCCACTCGCGGATTACATACCCGAGATAACCTGTTGCGACACAAAATTCTGTTACTCCCTGACGAGAAAAAGCATTCATTATGTGCCAAAGAATTGGTTTGTCATCTAGGAGAACCATTGGTTTTGGTTTTGTTTCTGTCTCTTCAGAAATCCTTGTCCCTAATCCCCCGGCTAGGATTATCGCTTTCATACGCGAACCTCAAGTATTGAATAGATTCTTTCAATCACGTAATCAAGCATTTCCAAGCTCAATCCTGGCCAAACGCCAATCCAAAATGTGTCGTTCATAATCCGATCAGTGTTTACCAAATCTCCAATTACTCTTCTCGGTGTTCCCATAAACGCAGGTTGGCGTAAGAGATTTCCACCAAACAGAAGCCTTGTACCTATCTTTTTGTCATTTAATTCTTGAACTATCTCATTTCTCGTTTTCGGCCCACCCTGCTTTACTGTTAGCACAAAGCCAAACCAAGATGGATCGCTGTGTTCGGTCGCTTTTGGAAGAACAAAATACTCCTCCAGGTCCTTCAAGCCACTCAGTATGTAGGCCCAGTTGCGCCGACGGAGCTCAATAAATGAATCCAATCGATCCAATTGCGCTAGACCGATAGCGGCTTGAATATCACCGGACTTGAGGTTGTATCCCAGGTGCGAGTAAGTGTATTTGTGATCGTAACCTTCTGGGAGACCCCCTAACTTCCATTCATAACGCTTTAAGCAGGTGTTATCGCATCCAGGTGGGCACCAACAATCACGACCCCAATCACGAAATGATTCAACGATACGTTTGTGTGCAACTTTCTTGATTAAAACTGCGCCACCCTCCCCCGTTGTAATATGATGGGCAGGATAGAAGCTAAATGTTGAAAGATCACCAAAGGTTCCCAAATTCTGACCCCGATATGTGCCACCCAGTCCATCGCAGCTATCTTCTATCAGCCAAAGGTTATGCTTTTTTGCTAGAGCTTGAACAAGATCCAAGTTAAATGGATTGCCGAGCGTGTGAGCCATCATGATGGCCTTGGTTTTGGATGAAACGGCTGCTTCCATTTGCTCATCAATTGCAACATACGTTTCAAGATCGACATCAACATAAACAGGAACTAGACCATTTTGAAGAATTGGAGTCACTGTTGTTGGGAATCCAGCCGCAACAGTAATAACTTCGTCGCCTGGCTTCAGAGCGCGCTCACCGTGTGCGGGACTCGTTAAAGAGCTCAGTGCCAATAAATTTGCTGATGACCCTGAATTAACCATGAATGCATGACGCATTCCGACAGTTTTTGCAAAACGAGATTCAAATTCTTCGGTGTAAGGCCCAGAAGTCAACCAAAAATCTAGACTGGCTTTTGTAGCTGCCTGGAGCTCTTCGCGTCCGAACACTTTTCCAGTGACAGGAATATTGGTCTCACCAGCAACGAATGATTTTGAAGGGTGTAATTCAGCAAATGCGTCGCCTACTAACTGGTCAATCTTTGAGTCTAAATTCTCGCTCAATTTCATCCCTGACTGCGCCACATTAGTAGTGCTTCGCTGGTTGTTCGATGGGTAAAGACTACAGTTCGACCATGGAATATCCACTTGGGCAACGCTTGCGTGAGTTGCCAGGGCCATTGCTACTAACTGGTCATACTGGTTTTAAAGGCACCTGGATGACCTTTTTACTGGAGCATTTAAATGTTCCAGTAATTGGATACTCATTACCCGCAGAAAAAAATTCACTTTACGATCGAGCGGAACGCACGGGAGCTATCCCTGAGGTCTTTGCAGATATCCGTAACTATGAAGCATTAGAGAAATTCATTGATTCAAATCGACCATCAACAATTATTCATATGGCCGCACAGCCATTAGTCCTTAAGTCCTATGAAAGCCCTCGTGAGACCTTTGATGTAAATGTTATGGGTACGGTGAATATTTTAGATATTGCATTTAAAAAAGATTTCGTAAAGGCGATTATCGTGGTAACAACCGACAAGGTCTATAGAAATGATAATTCTGGACAAGCTTTTGTGGAGTCAGATCCACTTGAAGGCAAAGATCCATATAGTGCTAGTAAAGTAGGAACCGAGTCAGTGGTAGCTGCCTGGCAGCAGATAACCAAAGTTTCAGGCGGACCTTCTGTCGTTTCAGTTCGCGCTGGAAATGTTGTTGGCGGGGGTGACTTTGCAGAGAATCGAATTATTCCTGATCTAATTCGTGGAGTGATGACGGGAAGTCCCGTTGAGCTTAGAAATCCTGGTAGCACGCGTCCCTGGGAACATGTAATTGAACCATTGATTGGGTACATCCGTATCCTTGAATATGCAATGTGGGAAACAGGTGTTTCATGTATAAATTTTGGTCCAGATGATAGAAATCTATCTGTAGAAGGGGTTGTGGAAATTTTTCAGAAATCGTTTCCCGAAAAATTATCCATATTGCTCATCCAGAATGACAGTCAAGCAGAATCAAAATTCCTTGGCTTAAATCCTCAATTTGCTAGAGAAATTTTGAGTTGGGAAACGACAATCTCTCAAGAGGACGCAGTAAGAATGACGGCAAACTGGTGGTCGAAATTTTTAGAGGGTGATACAAGTGTTATTGATTTGTGCAAACAAGACATAGAGTTCTTCATTCGACTGCATAGCAGTAAGAATGTCAATTAAATGAAAAGATTGAATCTTTTGAGGACTTTTCCTCAATATTTAGGTAAAGGACTTGGCCCCACGCTTTATGTTTTCATTTTGGTGTCAATAATCTTTCCAAATGGGTCAAAGACATTAATGGGCGTGACGAATCTGCCATTAAATTCGAATCCTAAAGAGATTAGAGACGCATGGGGACCTGGAGACGCAGGCTCATTATTGGAGGTTGCCCTGACTTGGTCAAAACTTCACCAGCTTGATCCGACTACACAATTTTGGATTGTTCGCCTTTGGGCACCCGGATTAGCAATCCTTGAAGTTCCACTAATTTGGATGAATAACTTAATCAAAATTCCAATTTTTTGGAGTTTGACGCTTGTGACCATCTGTGCACTTATGGTGGCATTCCTAATTTTTAAAAAAGTAACCCAGAGTAGTTTAGAGAAATTCATCTTCGCCGGTGTAGTGGTCTCCTTGCTTCTATCTTGGGATTTCGCCTACATACTACGAGATGGTGTTTTTTATACTGAAGGAATTGGCTTTGCACTTTTGTTATCTGGACTTGGCTTGTTGAGTCTGAATGTTCTTAGACTTGAAAATGGCGAAAAAAGGCAATGGCTATCTCCTGGAATTTTGATAGGCATATCCGTCTGGGTGCGGCATGTAACTGATACAGCCTTATTTGTTCTCATAATTCTAGCCTCCGCAATATATGTGGTTTTATCGTTGTATCAGAGAAAACAACTAAGAGGTGTGTCTAAGCCTCGGAAGAAACAAAAAGTAGAGAAATCGAAAAAAAGCTTAAAGTTAATTCTTGTAGCGTCAATAATTGCTGTTGCAGTAACTATCCCTTGGCGAATAATTTCGCAAAATGTATTTGATGGACTTCCATTAGTAATGTCTTCGGCTTCAGCTGGTGTTGGTGAGGGATTGTGGATCGACGAGGTAAAGAATCCAGACTTCTACTGGATTCCCTACAACATGAATTGGGCCTGTAACATCGACAAAATCAAATGTGATTCAATTAATAATTCCGCAAGCACGCTTTCAAACAGAACGAAAACTTCAGAGGCAATAAAATCTGCAATAAAAAATCCGGTTGGATATCTCAACGAGCGCGGGAATTTTTTAGGGAAAACATGGGTGCCAGGATTCAGTTCAAATGCAGGCATAGTTTATAAAGTTACGGCAATTTTCCCTATTTTTATGGCATTCATGATTATCTATTTCCTGCTCCGAATCCGTGATAAACGGAAATGGTACGTGTTGTTAATTTGGTTCCCATTCATAGCCATGCTGACCGGTCAATTGCTTATCATTCACTTTGAGTCCCGATACTTTATTCCTGTGAGGTTACTAACTACGGGCTTATTCATAACTCTGCTGAATCTGTTTTTGATGGAAAATTCCAATTACCAAAATAGTTTTGAGTTATTTCGAAAGAGGGTTGCAGCTTCAATTAAAAAGAAAGTAGAAGATATAGGGTTCCAGGGGAAATGATCTTGCAAATTATAGAAATCTCTCCGGATTTCTTTATATCTGTTGGAGAGATATATGAATAAAAGAAGCGTTTGCCTGGTGGGTTTTGGTTATTGGGGTCCTAATTTAGCCAGAAACATTGTGGCTTCAGAGAGTTTCAATCTATCGTTCATTTTGGAGCCGGATAGGGCTAAGCATGCGAAAATTGCTCAACTATATCCAGCTGTTAAAATCCTATATTCGCAAAATGAATTAATCAAGCACCAATCTGAATTCGAAGTAGCCCTAATTGCAACACCGACTTCCAGTCATTATAAATTAGCAAAAGCATTCCTAGAACTAAATTGTCACATCTGGATAGAGAAACCATTCACAAGCAATTTGAATGAAGCCAAAGAGTTGTTATCTCTTGCAAAAGAGAAGAATTTGAAGATTTTTATTGACCACACCTACTTGTATACTTCAGCTGTTTCAGAAATAAAAAAGCTGCTTTCCGAAATTGGAAAGATCACATACATTAATTCTACACGCGCCAATTTTGGAATTATTCAGAATGACTCTTCCGTAATTTGGGATTTAGCTGTACACGACCTTTCAATAATAAGTTATCTCGTGGATAAAGTCCCAATAAGCGTTATTGCAACAGCATCGACACCTTTCTCAGGGATTCAGCCCTCTGTAGCAACAATAATAATTAATTACTCCGATTTTTTGTGCACAGTTCACGTCAATTGGCTTTCGCCATTTAAAGTTCGAAGCTTCACTCTGGGTGGAACACGTAAATCAATTCATTTTGATGATACTAAAACTGATGACAAAGTAAAGGTGTATTCACAGAGTATTGAAGACTTGCCGAACTATACGAAGAAAGATGTTCGCCAATATAACTATAAGTTTGGGGATATTTTGATACCTGACATAAGTAACGAAGAGGCTCTAGGAATAGCTTTACACGAGTTTGCTGACTACATAAACGGTGGGAATGAACCACCTAGTTCCGGAGATAAAGCCTTAGAAATAATCAAAGTATTAATAGCTGCCGAGACGTCAATTCAGAGGAATGGCGCTTTGGTCAGTTTACAGTCTTTTCAGGAGGATGCTTATGAATGACGCAAAAGTACCATTTAACGACCTTAGTCGAATCCATTCGAAACTTGCCTCTGATTTTTTAATTGAAACTCAAGAGATGATTTCGAACTCATCATTTGTTTTAGGGCCGCGAGTTACATTGTTTGAGAAAAACTATTCGATGATTGAACAAGCCGAATTTTGTGTTGCGGTAGATAACGGTACTAATGCAATTGAATTGATGCTTAGAGCCGCTGGCGTTGGACCCAACGACGAAGTTATCACTTCGGCAATGACGTTCATTGCAACTATTTTTGCGATAGAGCGGATTGGAGCAAAGCCAATCTTGGTAGATACCCTTCCCGGGTCACCTTTGCTTGACTATTCGAAAATAGCCGAAAAAATTACTAGTAAAACTAAGGCCATTATAATTGTCACACTTCATGGTCGAGTCGAGCACATGAAACTTTATAGTGAAATTGCTTCTAAGTTCAATGTTCTACTTTTTGTTGATGGCGCTCAATCCCATTTAGGAAGATATGACGGCTTTCCTTTAACGAAATTTGCGACCGCTGTAAGCACGTCTTTTTACCCTGGAAAAAATCTTGGCTCGCTTGGAGAAGGCGGTGCTGTTTTGACAGATCAGCCTGATTTAGCAGAGAAAGTGAAGCTATTCAGGGATTGGGGCGCGAAAGAGAAATATGCACACGATTACTGGGGAGGGAATTTTAGAATGCACTCAATGCAGGCTGCTTTCTTGAATGTCAAGATCCCATTCCTTTCATCTTGGTCTGAAGAGCGGCAGAGTATTGCTGGTAGGTACTTAAAAGAGATCCGAAGTGATTTACTGCGATCGAAAGTTGAATCGGCTGGAGATCATATGTATCACATTTTTGATTTGAACGTATCAGACAGATTAAATGTTATTTCATTACTTCAGGAAAACGGAATATCTTCTGGTATTCACTATCCGAAAATAGTGTGTGATAACAGAGCTTACAGACATTTGGATTCAAGCGATTTGCAGAATGCTAGAGATTTCGCCGCATCAACATTATCGATTCCATTATTCCCAGGAATGACGGAAGATGAAATTTATTCAGTTATAGAAGCATGCAACCAGATTCAAATTATCTAATGATGAAGAAGGTTTTAATCGTAAAACGAGCCGATTTAGAGTTTGATATACGCTGTCAGAGAATCGGAACTCATTTGAGTCGGCTATACGACGTAACTATTCTTGGCACTGATTTGAGTTCGAGAATTCCAATCAAACAAGTGAAAATAGCCGATTATGATAACGCCAGATTAAGCATCCCCGAGAGAGCCGTAAGAAAATTTAGAAGGGAAATTTTACTGAGGAAAATTCAAGACAAACCATTTGAATACAGATTTAACAAAGATAAGTGGACTCTCGAATTGAGTAAACATTTGAATTCAAATCAATATCATGTTGTTATTGCCTGCGATATGGATTCTATAGCTTCTTTTTTGAATTCAAGTAGTAATGCCAAACTAATTGGTGATTTGCATGAGCATGCACCTACGGAGTTGGCAAACTCGCCTGGCTGGATCTATAGAGTTGGTGATTATCGAAAATGGCAGTGTGAGACGTTTTTGCCAGATGTTGAAGAATTGTTTACCGTATCAACATCTCTTGCAAGGTTGTATGAATCTGAATTCAGTTTGCCGAAGGTAAATGTTCTTCGAAATGTTGCTCCATATAATCAAAGGCATCGTCCTGCAAGTAATCTGAAACCACTTAAATTTATTCATCATGGGATAGCCGCCCCAGTACGTGGATTGGAAGAACACGCAACACTGGCGGCATCCCTTGGTTCTGAGTATTCAGTTTCCATGCTCTTGAAACCAGTGGATTTCGAATACTATAAATTTCTAAAAGAAACACAAAAAGTTGTTAAAAATTTTCATGTACTAGAACCTGTACAGCCCATCGACATGATCAGCCAAATTTCTAGATTCGATGCCGGAGTCTATTTGCTGAATCCCTCCACGCGTCAACTAGAAGTAACACTGCCTAACAAATTTTTTGAGTTCATCCAAGCCCGACTACCCGTTTTCAGCGGAGGTTTGAAAGAGATTGATGAATTAATAGATCAGTACGGTGTCGGATTAAAGCTCGGCACATTTGATGGAATTGAAGCATCAAGAGCGATAAAATCAAACCAAGACTTGGATTGGAAGGCTATTCATGACAATCTAGATTTTGCGGCAAAAGCGTTGTCGTCAGAGGAGGAGTTTAAAAAAATTTCCTTAAAGATCGAACAACTTTTAGTAAATTAGACTAAATGTATTTTCTTGCCTAAACTTAAACCCAGATAAAAGCAAATGCAAGCAAACTCACGGAAATTTGGAGCGCCCACGATTTTACAAAGTGGAATGAGATGTTGAATTAATCTAGATGGCTTTCCGGAAATTGCGATGCTTCTAAAACAGTGGAAGTAGACGAACTGTCTTGCAAGTTTTGGAGAAATTTTAGAAAGACGTTTCACCCAGTCGGCATCAATAGAGAGACTTTGGCGGGATGCAGAACGAATATGACTTGGATGTACAGATCCAAGTATTGTTTCTGAAAAAATAAATTCAATTCCCGAATCAAAAATTTTTTGCAACCAATCTAAATCTTCCCTAATGATTAAAGTCTCATCAAATTCTAACCTAGCCGCTTGAATCGGGAAAATCATTGAAGTGAGATGGAAGTACACAGCGTTTCTTCTCCACGGCAAAACCGGAGCATAAACACTTTCAAGAGGAGATAATTCTCTCGGGAAAAATGAGTTTCTTGTGGTAAATCCCAATTCATCCACCGCATTTGTTTTACAAACTAACACGGCTCCAGGAGAAAGACTCTGTATTACTCCCTTGAAAGCTTCCCCATCCCATTCATCATCATCTGTAAAAATTCTAAAGAATGGGGTTTTAACTTCCTTTATGCCCATTGTGTAACTGACACTAGGTCCTAATTGGATTGGATTAATGATTACCTTCCAGCTCAACTTTTCCCATAATTCCAAATTTGGGTTTTCCTTGCTCACTCCGTCGAGAACTAAAACAACATTTATAGGTAAATCCATGCAGGATTTTTGTATATCCATCAGAATCTGAGTCAAACCTGGTCGGCCAATAGAGGCTATGACCACAGACATCTGTAAGTTTCGCTCCACGAGTACTATTGTTACACAAGTCATAAGACTAATTTAGAAAGTTGGGTGGAAGTGCTGACATCATTGAATGTTGATATCTCCAAGTCGGCGCAAATTGGACAAGGCACAAAAGTTTGGGATTATTCAAAAGTCTGCGACGACGTTCGAATCGGTAGTAGTTCGATCATAGGTAGATCTGTTTATATTGGACCAGGCGTCGAAATTGGTGATAACTGCAAAATTCAGAATAGTGCTTTGATATACGAGCCAGCTAGAATAGGAAATGGGGTTTTTATTGGCCCAGGAGTTATTTTTACTAATGATTTGAATCCAAGAGCAGTCACATCTAGCTTTGAATTAAAAACTCAAAATGATTGGATTAAGCAAGGGGTAACCATAGAAGAAGGTGCATCTATAGGAGCTGGCTCGATATGTGTTGCCCCAGTCTCAATTGGGAAGTGGGCGATGGTCGGGGCGGGCTCTGTTGTTTTACGTGACGTTAGGGATTTTGCACTTGTTGTTGGAAATCCCGCCATTCAAATTGGTTGGGTAGGTAAGTATGGCTTTAGGTTAATGGAAGCTAGAAGTGGCGAGTTCTTTTGCGAAAAAACTGCCGAGAAATACTCTTTAGTTGATGGAGTTATGAGAACGACTAACGAATAACTAAAAGTCGGGTTCAAGAGATTTTCAGTTGCCCAAAAGATTCAAGACCTTTCCACTGTGGCTTGGGCCGGGATCGAACCGGCGACCTAACGATTTTCAGTCGTTCGCTCGTACCAACTGAGCTACCAAGCCAACAAAGATCTTGCTAGTAGTTGCCCACCAGTACGCGTGGCACACAAATAAATTTGCATACAACACCAAAACCTTTGCGACCCGGACGGGACTTGAACCCGCGACCTCCGCCGTGACAGGGCGGCGCGCTAACCAACTGCGCTACCGGGCCTTAAGTAATTGATAAACATAAGTGGCTCTTATGTCACCTTAAAGCCTTTA
>Ga0209400_1001358_pt1 | contig 19790 bp, 19 predicted proteins | sample M_130807_EF_Meta_FD_187313 | JGI IMG/M metagenome (GOLD analysis project Ga0209400, IMG submission 187313) | Freshwater microbial communities from Lake Montjoie, Canada to study carbon cycling - M_130807_EF_MetaG (SPAdes) (version 2) | ecosystem: Environmental > Aquatic > Freshwater > Lake... | reverse complement strand
GTTTACAGAAGTTGGTGGAACTTTACTTGCGCAAGAAAGTGAAGTGGATGAAGTTTCATGGTTCCCACTATCTGAAATTGTTGAACGTTTGGCATATCCAGATGAAAAGAAATTAATTGCTAAAAGTGCAGAGCTGGCGCAATGAAGAAACTAATTCTCTCCATCGTGATGTTTCTAATCATGTTGCCCTTATCTCCGGCGCAAGCTGCTGATTCGATTGTGCGAATTACATCAATGGCTCATCAAACATTTACTGGTGAATTTAGAAATGATGATCTGGCGCAAGAATTAACACCTTCGGGAGAACTAGGGCTTCTTGTTTATACACCCCGTGTTAACAACAAAACTTGGGTTATTGATCCCGCGCTCATTGATGAAGTTATTGCAATGTCAGGTGATTACACCTTAGCAACCGATGCTGCGCCCATTGGCAGTCAAATTGCGACAGACTGGTTGAAACAACTTCGACAAATCACTGACGGCCAACAGGTAATTGCACTTGCATACGGAAATCCTGATGTCTCGTTGGCTAAACAGTTAGCACCGAGTGAATTAAGAAACTATTACGCTTTTGGTAAAACACAATTAGAGGCAGCCCTCGGTCGCACTGTTCGTAGCGAACCCAATGGTGGCTGGAGCACAGGTAAATCAGGGCTGAGTTATCCACTGCGAAAGGCTTACTCAGATAATCGCAAGGCTTTGACAAAACTCTCTCGGGTTGTAGATGACCCTGAATTAATCAAGGTGCGAGCTCAGCTTTCAAAGTTGTTATCACCTAAGTTAGATAAGGATTCTCGCGAATTCTTTTCTTATAGCGCACGCGCCGCCGTTGATGAGATGGTGCGCAAACTGCGAATAAATAGCGGCAGATATCAGATCACCACTACCAATGTTAATTTACCCGTAACGGTGATCAATGAGTTTGATTCTGAGATCACAGTCAATATTTTGATGATGCCTAATAATTCACGTGTTCTGGTTAATAGTTTTGAGAATGTGACAATCCCAGCGCGCTCAAAGAAACAACTAGAAATGGGTGTGACTGTGATTGCCCCAGGTGAGACAACGGTTTCAGTGTTGATAACAGATAGTGATGGAAATGGAATCGTCCCGGAAGCGATATTGACTCTAAATTCGACTGTAATTGATTCACGTGTGACCTGGTTTACGACTGGCGCTGCCATACTTCTTTTGTTGGCTGGGGTCACACAAAGCTTCCGCCGGGTTCGCAGGAGGGTTGAATGAAATCTAACGATCTCTTCCGCGCATCAGGAATTATGGCTCTAGGAACAATAATTTCTCGCATTACTGGATTTGTTCGCGGAATTTTAGTTGTTGCGGTGTTAGGAACGACTTTACTTGCAGATACATACAATGTTGCAAACACAATGCCAAATATTTTGTATAACTTACTTGTTGGTGGCGCTCTAACTGCAATTTTTATTCCACAACTAGTTAGATCATTTGACCATGCAGATGGCGGCGATGATTTTGCGTCACGGTTAATTACGACGATTTCACTCATTCTCCTTGTTCTCGTTTCTTTAGGAATGTTTTTTGCACCTGCATTAGTTCGTCTCTATGCGCCGGAGTTCTTTACCGTTGGTTTTGAAACCGAAAAAGATATCGCAATTGCTTTTACGCGCTACTGCCTGCCCCAAATTTTCTTCCTTGGCTTATTTACAATGTTGGGCCAAGTTGCCAATGCGCGTGGATCTTTTGGGCCGCTTATGTGGGCACCTATAGCCAATAACCTTGTGGGGATTGTACTTTTTGGCGGATTCTTAATCTTTTCCCCTGGTATCAATCTCTCCAGTATCACCGACTTTCAAATTGCATTGTTGGGGTGGGGAACGACATTTAGTGTGGTTGTCCAAGCGTTAGTGCTAGTCCCGGTCATTAAAAAACTAGGCATATCAATTAAACCCAGGTTAGGTGTTTCAGGTTTAGGAAAATCTTTCACTTTAGCTGGCTGGACTCTTGTTTATGTCTTGATTTCACAGCTGGGATATTTAGTAACGGTTAATGTTGCCACTTCGGCAGCGGTTCGCAGTGCACAGGCAAATATTGAAACTGGTGTTGGTTACACACCTTATACATATGCCTATTTTGTTATGTTACTGCCATATTCAATCGTGACGATTTCAATTATCACCGCCATTTTGCCTCATATTTCAAAGTTAGCACTCGATGGTAAGCGTGAAGAAGTTAAAGCCCAACTGGTGAGAGCAATACGTCTCGTTGGTGTTATTACAGTTCCAAGCGCTGTTGCCTTCTTACTGTTTGGTCCACTCATTACACAAAGTATTTTCATTGGGATCTCTGATGATGACTCTCGCTACATCGGTTATGTTTTATCCGCCCTTAGCTTTGGACTGGTTGCTTTTTCTATAAATCTCATTTTGATCAGAGGTTTCAACGCGTTTGAAGATACAAAAACTCAGGTCGTCTCGATATTAGTAATCAATATTTTCTCAGTTGCAATGTCCTATTTCTTCTTATTCTTCGTGAAAACTCAATGGGTAACTATTGGTTTGGGTGTTGCCTTTTCTGTTAGTTATTTAATTGGGTTGTTTGTGACCCTTCGTCTGCTAAAAAAACACACAGGGCGGTTAGCTTTATCTGAATTTATCGGACAACATTTTCGGTTATTGATTGCATCTCTCTTAGCAATGCTTCCACTTTTTGCTATGACTCAATATATTTCTTGGCTCAATATTGAATTTTCACGCGCTGCGCGGGCGGGCGAACTATTGGTTGTGATGGTGGTCGCATTTGTTGCATACATAGTGGGCGCTAAAGCCCTGGGTATTGAAGAGATTTCAATGATTCGCCATCTGGGTAGTTCAATGAGCCGGCGTTCAGCAAAAACCGAAGAAAACGATTAGATTTCAGGGTCTAGGAGGCACCATGAGTGAAGTGAGAAATGTTGTAATTGTTGGATCAGGTCCAGCTGGATATACCGCTGCTATTTATGCTGCGCGCGCGCAGTTGGAACCAATTATCTACGAGGGTTCTGTCACAGCAGGTGGCGCACTCATGAATACAACAGAGGTGGAAAACTTTCCTGGATTCACAGATGGTGTGATGGGTCCAGATTTGATGGACAGTATGCGCAAGCAAGCTAAGCGCTTTGGTGCAGAACTAATTACAGATGACATTGTTGAAATGGATTTATCTGGGGATATAAAGATTTTGAAAGATGGTTCAGGAAATACAGTGAAAGCAAAATCTGTAATCCTTGCAACCGGTAGTGCATACCGTGAAATTGGTTTAGTAAATGAAAAGCGTTTATCTGGTCATGGTGTTTCATGGTGTGCTACCTGTGATGGTTTCTTCTTCCGCGGACAAACAATTGCTGTTGTTGGTGGTGGAGACTCTGCAGTTGAGGAAGCAACTTTCCTTACACGTTTTGCTGACAAGGTAGTTTTGATTCACCGTCGTGACTCATTACGCGCATCAAAGATTATGGCAGAGCGCGCCAAGGCTAATCCTAAGATTGAATTTTTGTGGAACACAGAAGTAATTGATGTTTTAGGTGCTGACAAGGTTGAAGGATTAAAACTGCGTAACACTGTTGATGGCACAGAAAGTGAACAAGCATTTACTGGTCTCTTTGTTGCAATCGGACACATCCCTCGTAGTGAATTATTGATCGGTCAGATCACCTTGGATAACGAGGGGTATGTAATCTGTGAAGGTCGTTCAACTCGCACCAACCTCGCCGGTGTCTTTGCATGCGGTGATCTAGTTGACCACACCTATCGTCAGGCAATCACAGCAGCTGGATCTGGATGTGCAGCAGCCCTTGATGCAGAAAAATTCTTAGCCCACTAGTAATCTTTAACTAACAAACACATAAGGAGCAATACGATGGCAACAAGCAAAGTGACAACAGCATCATTTGATGCAGAGGTTCTAAAGAGCACAACCCCTGTTTTGGTTGATTTTTGGGCTGAATGGTGTGGTCCATGCCGTGCTGTTGGTCCAATCCTTGAAGAGATTTCAGATGAGTACGGCTCAAAGATCAAGATTGTAAAACTCAATACTGATGAAGAGTCAGCAATTGCAATCAGGTACGGAATCACATCAATTCCATCCATGTATGTTTTCGTAAATGGCGAAGTTGTTAAGCAAATGGTTGGCGCTAAGCCAAAGCCTGCACTGCTCAAGGAGCTAGAAAGCTTCCTCGTATAAATCCATGTCAGATTTAACCGAGTCGGAAATCCGCTCATTCCAACAAGCCCGTGGACTTGATGTCACGGGTTTTGTTGATGCGGTTACCGCTCGCGCCTTAGAAGAGGCGCGCTGGAAGCTCGGTGATCGTTCGCTGTATGTGCAGGAACATCCGTTAATGCATGGTGATGACATCGCCGCTTTGCAAGCACGATTAACTGAAATGGGTTTTGATTGTGGTCGAGTAGATGGAATTTATGGTCCTCGAACCGAATTAGCTGTTAAAGATTTCCAAAAATCTGTTGGTGCAACCATTGATGGCAAATGTGGCCCTGCGACAATTATCGCTCTGATTCGTTTAACAAAGATTGTTTCAGGGGGAGTGCCTTCAACACTTCGCCAAAATGCTATGCAGCAAAGTCGTGGTCCGGCACTTGCTAATAAAGTTATTGTTTTAAATCCTGATGGTGATGATCAACTTGTTTATGATGTTGCAGTCCGTACTGAGGGGCGTCTACTTGCTTTAGGTGCTTCTGTTTTCTTAACACGGGGTGCAACAAATAATCCAACAGAATCTGAACGGATCTCTTTTAGTAATAAAAGCAGCGCTGACTTAATGATTTCTTTAAATGTTGATTCCTATCTCAATGACAAAGCACATGGCGCGGCAACGTATTTCTATGGCAGTGATGCTCATGGTGTGCACTCAATTGTTGGTGAGCGGTTTGCATCCCTTGTGCAACGAGAGATTTGTGCGCGCACTGATTTAACAAATTGCCGCACCCATGCAAAAACGTGGGATTTGCTGCGCATGACCATGGCACCAACGGTTCGAATCGATTTGGGGTATGTAAGCAACCCTGGTGATTTAGGACGCCTCTCACGACCGGATTTTCGTGATGTGATTGCTGAAGCATTAGTAATAGCTATCCAACGTCTTTATTTAGCCGCTGAAGATGATGCAAAGACTGGAACTTTGCGTATTTCTGATCTACGTAATGCTGGTATCCGCCGCTAAATAACATGCGGTCATTTCCTTAGGTGTGACAGAATTAGGCCATGTCGGAGATAACGCAGCGCTTTTCAACAGGTGCGCCTCAAAATCTTGAAGAGAGATTTGCATCCAGAGCTGCACATATGAAGCCAAGTGAGATTCGTTCACTCTTTGCTGTTGCCTCCCGTCCAGAAATTGTTTCTCTCGCAGGTGGAATGCCAAATCTTTCAGCACTTCCCATGGGAATGATGGCTGATGTTGTAAACAACCTTATTCGCAATAATGGACAAGAAGCGTTGCAGTATGGAAATGGTCAAGGCCACCCAAAGCTGCGCGAACAAATCTGTGAAGTTATGGCACTTGAAGGTATTCGCGGTAATCCTGATGATGTTTTGGTTACCACAGGATCACAACAAGCCTTAGACCTTATTTCACGCATCTTTTTGGACCCTCAAGATGTTGTATTGGTTGAAGCACCTTCCTATGTTGGTGCACTTGGAACTTTTCATCAGTACGAGGCATCTGTCGTGCATGTTGAGACAGATGAGAATGGTTTAGTGCCAGCAGCCCTTGCTGAAGCAATTAAGAGTGTGCGAGCCGCTGGACGTAAAATTAAATTTTTATACACAATCCCTAACTATCAAAACCCAAGCGGTGTTTTATTGCCAGCATCTCGTCGCACCGAAATCTTAAATATCTGCCGTGAAGCAGGAATTTTTGTTGTGGAAGACAATCCTTATGGGCTGTTGGGATTTGATAAGCCATCACCGAATGCGATGCGTGCTGAAGACTCTGAAAATGTTATTTATTTGGGCTCTTTTTCAAAGACAATTGCACCCGGTTTGCGTGTGGGTTGGGCTTTATTGCCACCATCCCTCAAGGAAAAATTGGTTATCGCAAGCGAGTCATCGATTTTGTGTCCTTCAAACTTCACTCAATTAACAATCTCAAGTTACTTGGCTGATCAGCCATGGCGTGATCAGATCGCATCTTTTTGTGAGCTCTATAAGGTCCGTCGTGATGCGATGTTGGAATCACTTGATGAACACTTTCCAGCAACTGCGCAATGGACTAAGCCTGGTGGTGGTTTTTATGTGTGGGTTACTTTGCCACCTGAAATCGACACAACAGCGATGATGCCTAAAGCGATCGTTGCAAAGGTTGCCTATGTCCCAGGTACAGCCTTTTATGCAGATGGTTTTGGTTCATGGTCACTTCGTTTGTCTTATTGCTATCCAACACCAGAGCGCATCCGTGAAGGTGTTAAGGCACTTGGTGGAGTAATTAAGCAGGAGATGGCAGGGCGTAAAGGGCTTGAATTAAAAGGTTAGTTTTCTAGCGCCTTGGTAATTCGCTTTAAATCTTCTGCTCCAGCAAATTCAATAACAATTGTTCCTTTTTTCGCGCTGCCTTGAATTGAAACTCGAGTGTCTAGAGCATCGCCAATACGTTCTGCGATTTCCTGTAGTTCAGGGCTGGCCGATTTTGTCTGCTTAGGTTTTTTAGCAGATTGTCCTTTGGGTGCACCCGAAGAGATTATTTCTTCGGTAGCGCGCACAGATAAACCTTCGCTGACAATTCGTGCGGCAAGTTTTTCAATAGCGCTGGCATCACTTAATCCCAACAATGCGCGGGCGTGGCTTGCTGATAGAACACCTGATGCGAGTTTTTGTTGAACAGATGTTGGCAAATTCATCAAACGGATTGTGTTTGAAATCAGTGGACGTGATCGTCCGAGTTTTTGGGCTAGCTCATCATGTGTGCAATTAAAATCTGTTAGAAGTTGTGAATATGCAGCTGCTTCTTCCAGTGCATTTAATTGGCTGCGGTGAATATTTTCAATTAGCGCTTCTCTTAGTAATTCATTATCTGGTGTTTGCCTGATAATTACTGGAATGCTTGTTAATCCAGCAGCTTTTGCGGCGCGGAAACGACGCTCTCCCATGACTAATTCATATTTACCTGGGGATGTTTGGCGCACCACCGGTGGTTGCAAAATTCCAATTTCTTTTATTGATGCAATTAATTCGTTAAGCGCAACCGGATCAAAGTGTGTTCGAGGTTGGCGTGGATTAGGTGAAATCGCACTGATTGCAACTTCATTTTGCTGTCCTACCTCTTTGTCACCGACAGTTAATGAAGTTGGAATCAATGCATCAAGGTTTGTACCTAGTCCACCACGACGTGCCATTAAGCGATCTCACCTTCGCGTTTGTAGTTAATTGAAACAACATTTGAATCAAAGGGTTTCCCCCGCTCTGCTAACTCTCGAGCAACACCCATGTATGCGGTGGCACCCGGTGAAACAGGGTCATAAGTCATTACTGTTTGTTTAAATCCTGGTGCTTCTGAAACGCGCACAGTGCGGGGGATAGGAATATCAATTAATTCATTTGGGTAATGTTTTCTAATTTCATTAGCAACATCGTTGGCAAGATTTGTATTGTTAAACATTGTTAATACAAGTGTTGACAGTTTTAGTGTTGGATTTAAACGCTTCTTTACTAATTCAAATGTCTTTAATAGTTGTGATAGCCCTTCAAGTGAGTAGTACTCGCATTGAATTGGAATTAATACTTCTTTCGCAGCTGTAAATGCATTGATTGTTAATAATCCAAGTGATGGTGGGCAATCAATGAAGATGTAATCGATCGTTTCACCCGTTGCTGCGCGATCTGCAATTAACTCTTCGATTGCTTCTTTTAAACGCATCTCGCGAGCAACCATGGGAACGAGTTCAATTTCTGCTTGTGCTAATGATGTATTTGAAGAAACGCATTCAAGTGAAGGAAAGCCAGCAACTTTTTGAATTACTTGCGACATTGTTGAATTACCCATCAACACTTCATAAATACCTTCATTATCAACATGCTCAACACCTAAAGCGGTGGATGCATTTCCTTGTGGATCAAGATCAATGACGATTACCTGTAGGCCGCCCATAGAAAGGGCAGCTGCCAGGTTGACTGTGGTGGTGGTTTTACCAACCCCGCCCTTTTGGTTGGCTACGGTGAGGATTCGAAGGGAGGCAGGTTTGGCCATCGCCTCTTTGAGGCGGCGGGTGCCAACTACTGTTTTTGTTTCACGTGAATCATTCACGTGGGTAGTTAAGCACCTTTTTTAACTTCAACTATACGGCTGAGCTCAATTCCCTCAAGATTTACCTTGTGGAGGATCGCTTTAGGCACAGATTTCATCTCTTCTTGGGCTTTTTCACCCTTCATGGCCAGTAATGAGCCATTGGTTTTTAAAAGGTGCCAGCTAATTTTCTTTAACTTTTCTAAAGGGGCCACGGCGCGGGCTGTTACATAATGAGCTGTTGCCTTCACATCTTGGGAACGACCGCGGATTACCTCAATATCAAGGCCAATTACAGCCTCTTGGAGAAACTCCACGCGGCGTTCAAGGGGCTCAATCAGGGTTACTTTCAGATCTGGACGGGCCAGTGCTATGACAATCCCAGGCAGGCCAGCACCAGATCCGATATCAAAGACGGTGGCACCTTCTGTGAAAAGGGTGGTGATTGGAAGGCAGTTAAAGATGTGGCGCTCCCAGATGCGGTCAGCCTCACGGGGGCCTATTAATCCACGCTCAATTCCCGCTGTTTCTAGGAATTTGGCGTAGGCGTGAACCCGCTCAACATCTGGAAAATGCCTCGCGATAAGGGTTTCACGTGAAACCTCCACGATTTAGGCTGGATAAATAACTACGAAACGGTTTGGATCTTCACCATCAGATTCGCTGGTGAGTCCAAGGTCTTGGATTGTGTCATGGATGATTTTGCGCTCAAAGGCGTTCATTGGCTTCAATTTAATTGAGTTACCAGTTGTTTTTGCCTCTTCAGCCATATCCTCAGCCAATTTTTTGAGTTCTTTGCGGCGGCCAGCGCGGAATCCATCGATATCAAGCATTAAACGGCTGCGATCACCTGTTGAGGTCTGCACAGCTAGGCGAGTGAGCTCTTGGATAGCATCTAGAACCTCACCCTCGCGGCCCACAAGATGGCTGAGCTTTCCACCAACGATTGCAAGAGCTGCACGGTCGTTTTCAACATCAATATCGATGTCGCCGTCAAGATCTGCGATATCCAAGAGTGCCTCTAGGTAGTCAGCGGCGATATCGCCCTCTTCTTCTAGCTTGGCCACGCCTTTAGGTGCTTTTTTGCTCTCTACCGCCTCTGTGCCTTCAACAACGACCGTCTCTTCAACAACCGTTACCTCTACAGTTTTACTCTTTGCCATGATGCCCCCTTTGTCGGGATTGTAGTAATAAGTCCGTTTTGTCTACTTCTTCTTTTTCTTCTTTTTGGGCTGTTGGCGCTGACCTTTTTCTTCGATCGTTGTGCCTTCAGAACTCTTTGGCTCTTCGTTCTCTTCTACGCCGTTTTTCTTATTGCGCTTTCGTTGCAACTCTTCATATGCAGGAGATCCTGGTGTTGGGTTTCGTTTAATGACATAGAACTGTTGTCCCCATGTCCAAAGGTTTGTTGTTGACCAATAAATCAAAACACCGACAGGAAAGTGCACGCCGGAAAATGCAAAAATTAATGGAAATGCGTACAGCATAATTTTTTGTTGTTGCAACATCATGTTATTAGACGAGTCCATCTTTGGCATTCCCTTTGTCATTAACTGACGTTGGGTTGTAAAAGTTGTTGCGGACATAAAAATAATTAATGCCGCGGTAACTATTTTTACAGTTGTGATGTTACTACTCATAAAGGTTTCTGAAATTGGTGCACCAAAAAACTCAGCTTTAGCAGCACTTGCGCCGTCTGCTTTAGTTAAGACACCTTTAGTAACAATTGGATCTTTTCCAATTCCATTTAACACTGTAAACAACGCAAAGAAGATCGGTGCTTGGGCAAGTATTGGAAAACATGAGGCAAGAGGGTTTGTTTTGTGTTCTTTGTAAAGCTTCATCATCTCTTCTGATTGCTTTTGGCGATCATCTTTGTACTTCTTTTGGATCTCCTTCATATGTGGCTGAAGGGCGGTTAATGCTCGCTGGGATTTAATTTGTTTTACAAAGAGTGGAATCAAAATAATACGAATAATGATTACGAGTCCAATAATTGCCAGCGACCATGAAACACCACTGTTTGTTCCAAAGACAGGAGATAGTAAATCGTGGATCGTAACAATTACCCAAGAAACAGCGATATATAGGGGTTTTAGGATGCTATCCATTAAATAACTACCTTCTCTTTCGGAACTGCATAATCAACACCACCGTGTGACCATGGATTACAACGCAATAAACGCCAAGTGCTCATTGCAATACCTTTAAGACCGAAGTTTTCAATTGCTGTTACAGCATATGAAGAACATGACGGGTAATACTTACAACGTGGGGCAAACATCGGAGAGATCCATTTTTGATACACCTTGATCGGCGCGGTCAATAATTTCCTCATTTTTGATTTGCCTTCTCAGACAATTTTTTTAAGAGCTGTCCGACAATTACTTTTATCTCTTGGGCAGCATCTGCATCATGTGCGTTGTTAAGCGCCCTCACTACCAACAAACCACCAGTTGGTAGTTGTGAATAAATATCTCGAAAGGCGTGACGGAGTTTGCGGGCGATTTTGTGACGGGTAACAGAGCCGCCTACATTTTTACTAATGATCAATCCCGCGCGAGCAGGTTGATCTAAATTGGTTGGGTAGAGATATCCGACAAAGTTCTGGGTTGAAAATCTCAAACCACTCTTTGTTGCGCGCGCGAAGTCGGCGCTCTCAGTAAGGCGTGCGCTTTTTGCAAGCACGGGTATCGGTTATGAACCCTTATGCAGAAAGCTTGGCGCGACCCTTGCCGCGACGAGCGGCAAGTACTGCACGGCCTGCGCGGGTTGCCATACGGGCACGGAAGCCATGCTTTTTGGCACGACGGCGTGTGTTGGGTTGGAAGGTGCGCTTTGTCATTGAAAACTCCTAATAATGATCTTCTACTGCGGGCCAGAAATACGGGGGAAGCTAGGAGGCAACGGTAGAGGTCTGGGGATAAGCCGGTCAAACTGGCTTATGAGGGGTTGGGGGTTTGTCCAGATTGTGGATAACCAGTTGCTTTTTTTGCCAAATCGCTCTACTTTTCACTCCCCCTCCACAGGTAATCGACCTTTTGGGGGTTTTGTAGGGCTCAACCTGGGGTTTAGACCACAGGCTGTGGATAACCCTGTGGATGAGTTTTTCTGAGGAATTGAGGCCCTGGGTGAGTGTTAAAGAGATTAACGAGATTGAACTACCCACCCTTTGGGGCCGTGTAATTGAGGAAGTTGCGATCGACGCCCCACAACACCGGGCATTTTTACAGCTAACAAAACCTTTAGGTCTCCTACATAACGATGATCAAACAACTTTATTGGTTGCTGCCCCTAATCTTTTTGCAAAAGATGTTTTAGAAAGTCGCCTGCGCACAGTTGTTAGCGATGTTTTAACGCGCGAACTTGGATCAACTACAAATATTGCAGTAACCGTTGATGATTCTTTGGAAGTTGTTACCGCCCCACCACAAGATGTTGAGGTTGAGTTTGTTACTCCAAAAACTGGCACGGGTCGAGACGATGCTCCGGCTTTAAAATCTGCCGAGACCTCGACTTTAAACCCTCGTTATATATTTGAAACTTTTGTTATTGGTGCATCAAATCGTTTCGCACATGCTGCTGCGGTCGCTGTCGCTGAAGCACCAGCTAAGGCATATAACCCGTTATTTATTTATGGTGAGTCTGGTTTAGGTAAGACTCACTTGTTACACGCGATTGGTGCTTATGCCCAAGAGTTGTATGGAAATGTGCGTGTTAAGTATGTTTCATCAGAAGAGTTCACAAATGACTTTATTAACTCTATTCGAGACGATAAGGCCTCTGCCTTCCAGCGTCGTTATCGCGATCTAGATATTTTATTAGTTGATGATATTCAGTTCTTAGAAAATAAAGAGCGCACACAAGAAGAGTTCTTCCATACATTTAATACTTTATATAACGCGAACAAACAAATCGTTATTTCAAGTGACCGACCACCAAAGCAATTGACAACTTTGGAAGATCGCCTGCGTTCACGCTTTGAGTGGGGTTTGATTACAGATATCCAGCCTCCTGAATTAGAAACACGCATTGCAATCCTTCGCAAAAAAGCGGCGCAGGATAAGTTGAATGCCCCAGATGATGTTCTTGAATATATTGCAAGCAAGATTTCGACAAATATCCGTGAACTTGAAGGCGCACTCATTCGTGTTACAGCTTTTGCATCTCTTAATCGCCAAAGTGTTGATCTTTCACTTGCTGAAATAGTTTTAAAGGATTTAATTCCTAATGAAATAAACCCGGAAATCACTGGCGCAACCATCATGGCCCAGACCGCGGCCTACTTCAGTCTGACAATTGATGATTTGTGTGGAACATCCCGTTCGCGAGTGTTAGTTAACGCTCGCCAGATCGCGATGTATTTATGTCGAGAGCTCACAGAGCTTTCCCTGCCGAAAATCGGCCAGACATTTGGTGGACGTGACCACACAACGGTTATGCACGCTGATAGAAAAATCCGTCAATTGATGGCTGAGCGCCGATCGATCTATAACCAGGTCAATGAGCTCACCACAAGAATCAAACAGCAAGCACGATAGAAAATGGTTGATTTGGGCCATATGTCCGAATTGCCACTCTTTACCCCCAGTTGGGGACAAGTTGTGGATAACTGTGGAGAATTAAGGCAATACCGTGGATAACCTCGGTGGATTAATGAGAGAGAAAGGTGGGGCCGATATGAAGCAGAGTTATGCCCACACTTTTCCACCTGTTATTCACACCTTATACAAAACCAATCCCCGCGATGAGCAGGGGTTTTATCACTTACCCACAGAAAAACGCTCTAGTTACTACGACTACCCTTATATACATACATCCAGTTACGCGAATAACCTTTCCACATACCCATCACATTACAAGATGCTTAAGAGTCGAGGATAGAAATGAAATTTACAGTCGAGCAGTCAGTGTTAACCGACGGGGTTAACTGGGTTTCACGCTCTCTATCAACTCGTCCGATCAAAACAGAGCTACTAGGAATTGTTATAGATGCAACAGGTGAAGAAGTCTTTCTGTCAGCCTCTGATTTAGAGACAGCAAGTAAGGCGCATTTTGTAGCGGAGGTAAAAGAACCAGGCAAGGTTTTAGTACCAGGAAAATTACTTGCTGAGATTTCACGTTCCCTTCCCAATAAACCAATCACCTTTGTTTTAGATGGAACACGAGTATCTGTGACTAGTGGAAACGCCAAATTCACATTGCCAACACTTTCAATCAATGAGTACCCAAATCTTCCTGAACTTCCAGACTCAACTGGAACGGTTTCAAGTGACACATTTGCAACAGCTGTGGCACAAGTTGCAATCGCAGCAGGCCGTGATGACTCACTACCAACACTGACCGGCGTGCATGTTGAAATCAACGAAGACACAGTTACCTTTGCCGCAACTGATCGCTACCGCCTGGCGGTTCGTGAAATTCAATGGTCGCCATCAGCACCAAACACTTCTACTACAGCACTACTACGCGCTCGCACTATTGCAGATGCTGCCAAATCACTTACTGGATCTAAAGATGTTTCACTATCTTTTGCTCCCGCCACAAGCAATGATCGTTTAACAGGTTTTGCTGGTGATGGAAAAACAATGACATCACGCATGTTGGATGGAACATTTCCCCCATACCGCCACCTACTTCCACAAGAGGTAACAACAACTGCGCTAATTGAAGTTGCAGCTCTCTTGGATTCTGTTCGCCGCGTGGCACTTGTTACAGATAAAACAGTTCCTTTGCGTCTTGATTTCGCAAATAACACCCTTTCACTCGAAGCAGGTGCGGGTGAAGAAGCACAAGCAACAGAAGCAATTGATATTTTATTAACAGGCGAGGCAATCTCAATTGCGTTTAACCCAACATTTCTTGCAGATGGTTTAAACGCGGTAGGAACAAAGTTTGTGCAGATCTCATTTACCGGATCAAACAAACCAGCAATCTTGATGGGTAAGAGCGACAAAAATGGTGCGGTAATTGAAAACTACCGTTACTTATTAATGCCAATGCGCTACGCCTCATAATCGCAAACCTTTAAGGACACTTAGTGCGCATTAACAAGTTGGCGCTGACCAACTTTCGTTCATATAACTCACTAGAGTTAGAATTAGAACCTGGCGTGATCACATTTATTGGTGATAACGGCTCCGGTAAAACCAATATCGCTGAATCGTTGATCTATTTAGCATTTCTTTCTTCCCACCGTGTTGCTAACAATGTGCCACTCATCTCTCTTGGAAACCAACAAGCAATTATTCGGGCCGAGGTTCAACGCGAAGAGCGCACCCTTCAAATAGATCTAGAGATTAATGCGAGTAAAGCCAATCGCGCACGTATTAACGGCAACCCAACTCGCAGCCAAAGAGAGTTGTTGGGTGCTATTCAAATTGTTTACTTCTCCCCAGAAGATCTAGACCTTATTCGAGGTGAACCGGGTAACCGTAGGGATTTTCTAGATCGGCTACTTATTACCCGAACTCCGCGTTTAGCAGGTGTTATTGCAGATTATGAGCGCGTGGTTAAACAACGCAACGCGCTATTAAAAACTAGAACGTCGGCTGCAGCCCTTGTGCCCTGGAATGAACAACTTATTAAACTAGGGGCAGAGCTAACCGCTGAAAGAATTGCGCTAGTTGATGTGTTGAACCCATGGGTGGCTAAGAACTATGCAAACTTAAATGAAGTTAAACCGGCTTCTATTTCATATAAATGTAGCACCGAAGGTGTTACTAAAAATATTGATGACAATATCGCTGCTTTAAGCGCGCGCTTAGAAGAGGTTGCATACCAAGAGATCGAACGCGGTGTTTCTTTAATCGGCCCACACCGCGATGACCTACATTTACAAATCGGGGATTTTCCAGCAATAGGATATGCAAGCCATGGTGAATCCTGGTCGATGGCAATTTCATTACGTATTGGATCTTTTAACCTTCTAAAATCTGAAGGCTCTTCCCCAATTCTTATTTTAGATGATGTCTTTGCAGAACTTGATACATCTCGCCGCATTCAACTAATGTCTGCTACCCAATTAGCAGAACAAACATTTATAACCGCAGCTGTTGAAAGTGATCTACCTCCAGAGTTGTTAACACAAAAGTATTATGTGACACCAGGTGTCGTGAAGAAAGGAAAGAGTTAATGGTAAAACGGGATTTAGCTCTTGACCTTTTTAAATTATTTAAAACAGGTGTGATAAGAAAACCAAACAAACCTGCACCAACTGTGCGAGTCGGACAACCAGGTGATCCTGAATTAATCGGTGGAGTGTTAAATGATTTAATCTCAGATCGCGAATGGGATTCTGGATTAGCAGAAGGCAATCTATTTGTTAACTGGAAGAAAATTGTCGGTGATGAGATTTCAGAACACGCGCAACCAATTTCTATATTAGATAATGTTTTAACAATTCAAAGTTCCTCAACTGCTTGGGCCACCCAGCTACAGTTGATTTCTAATGAGCTTCTTTTAACCATCCAAAAAGATGCCACTGGGGTGCTTATTGAGCGGCTTGTGATCATTGGGCCTGCGACCCCAACCTGGAAGAAAGGGGTCCGCACCATCCGTAACGCCCGCGGCCCCCGAGATACTTATAACTAAGCCGAACCCACATCACCCCAACCCCACGCTCAAAGTTCGGCTATACCCGTCCACAGGGTTTTTCTCGGCTATTTATTATCTCTATTTATGACTAGGATAAGCCCATTCCGAGAGGTCTATCCTCTCCAAAGGCCTTCAGGGGCGTTTTAACCCATTTTTACAGTTTTGGAAGGAGGAGGTTGCAATGGCCGAGAACTCCTATAACGCCAGCAACATCACCGTCCTAGAGGGCTTAGAAGCGGTTCGCAAGCGCCCAGGAATGTATATCGGATCTACGGGAGAGCGCGGCCTCCACCACCTGGTTTATGAAGTCGTAGATAACTCTGTTGATGAAGCTCTGGCTGGATATTGCACTGAAATCAACATAACCCTGATGGCCGACGGCGGCGTTGAAGTGATCGATAACGGCCGCGGAATCCCAGTTGATATTCACCCAGTAGAAAAAAAACCAGCACTTGAAGTTGTACTTACCGTTCTACACGCTGGTGGAAAGTTCGGTGATGGCGGGTATTCAGTATCTGGCGGGTTACATGGTGTTGGTATCTCTGTTGTTAACGCACTTAGTACAGATCTTTCGGTAGTTGTTCAACGCGATGGAAGTTTTTGGTATCAAGAGTACAAACTTGGTGTGCCAACAGCGCCAGTACGCAAAGGTGATGCATCCACACAATCTGGAACCACTGTTCAATTCTGGCCATCAAAAGAAATCTTTGAAACCACAGATTTTTCTTTCGAAGTTTTATCAACCCGTTTTCGCGAAATGGCATTTCTGAACAAAGGATTAATTTTAACTCTTACCGATATGCGCGCTGGACATGTTGATGAAAAAGGCGAGCAACTAACAGTTCGTTATGAGTATGACGGCGGTATTTCAGATTTTGTTAAACACCTTAATTCAACCCGTGGTGAAACCCATAAATCAATTATTTCTTTTGCATCAGAAGATAAGAAAAACAAGATCTCACTTGAAGTATCCATGCAATGGAACGCTGGTTTTTCTGAATCTGTTTACACCTTCGCAAACACTATTCACACCCATGAAGGTGGCTCCCATGAAGAAGGCTTCCGCACCGCGCTAACTTCAATTGTTAACAAGTTCGGAGAAGAGCAAGGATTCATCCGCAAGAAGGAAGATCGCCTAACAGGTGATGATGTCCGTGAAGGTTTAACAGCAATTGTTTCAATCAAACTTGTAGATCCACAGTTTGAAGGTCAAACAAAGACAAAACTTGGTAACTCTGAAGCAAAAACATTTACCCAAAAAATTGTTAACGAAGAATTAACCAGTTGGTTTGAGCAAAACCCTGCAGAAGGCAAGGAAATCGTACGCAAAAGCATTGATGCTGCAGCAGCTCGAGTGGCTGCACGTAAAGCACGTGATCTAAGCCGTAATCGCAAAGGATTACTAGAAGGTCGTGGGATGCCTGGTAAGTTAGCGGATTGCCAATGGACTGATCCGGCAAAGTGCGAGTTATATATCGTCGAAGGTGATTCTGCCGGTGGTTCTACAAAAGGCGGCCGTGATTCACGCAACCAAGCCGTGCTTCCAATTCGTGGAAAGATTTTGAATGTTGAAAAAGCACGCATTGATCGTGTGCTACAAAACAACGAAGTGCAAGCACTAATAACTGCGCTTGGTACAGGCGTTCATGATGATTTCGACATCGACAAGCTTCGTTATCACAAAATTATTTTGATGGCAGATGCTGATGTTGATGGTCAACACATTCGAACACTTCTTCTCACTTTGTTATTCCGCTTTATGCGCCCGTTAATCGAGCAAGGTTATGTTTATTTCGCACAACCACCACTATATAAATTGAAGTGGGCTGGCAAAGAACCGGTTGAGTACGCATTTAGTGACCGTGAACGAGATGGAATGATTGAACTTGGTGTTGCGGCAGGAAAGCGTTTACCTAAAGATGATGGAATTCAACGCTTCAAAGGTTTAGGTGAGATGCCAGCAAAAGAGCTGTGGGATACAACCATGGATCCAGAACACCGCGTTCTAGTTCGCGTCACACTAGATGATGCTGTTGCGGCAGATGATTTGTTCTCAGTACTAATGGGTGAAGATGTTGAAAAGCGCCGCGCATTTATTCAGCGCAACGCTAAAGACGTCAGATTCTTGGATATTTAATGGATGAATTAAACCCAAAAAACCTCGAGAACTTCGACAAGATTGAAACAGTTGATCTTCAAGTTGAGATGGCTCGTTCATATCTTGACTATGCGATGTCAGTTATTGTTGGTCGCGCACTGCCAGATGTCAGAGATGGTTTAAAACCAGTTCACCGCCGCGTTTTATATGCAATGTATGACGCTGGCTATCGCCCAGATAAGGGTTATTACAAGTCTTCACGCATTGTTGGTGATGTCATGGGTAATTACCATCCACACGGAGATGGCGCTATTTACGACTCCGTTGTGCGTTTAGCTCAACACTGGTCACTTCGTTATTTATTAATCGATGGAAACGGAAACTTCGGGTCACCTGGAAACGACCCAGCCGCAGCGATGCGTTATACCGAAGCACGCTTGTCCTCACTCGCTATGGAAATGATGCGAGATATCGATGAAGACACAGTTAATTTCATCCCAAACTATGACGGCCGATCACAAGAACCAACAGTTCTTCCCAGTCGCCTACCAAATCTTTTAGTTAATGGCTCTGCAGGTATCGCAGTTGGAATGGCCACAAATATTCCACCGCATAATCTGCGTGAAATTGGTGATGCTGTTATTTACTCTCTTGAACATCCAGAAATGAAACAAGAAGAGTTATTGAATGAATTAATCAAGATTGTTAAAGGCCCAGACTTTCCAACGAAAGCCTTAATTGTTGGTCGCACAGGTATTGAAGAGGCATATCGCACAGGTCGCGGTTCAATCACGATGCGCGCAGTTGTTCAAGTAGAAGAGATCAATAAGCGCACATGCCTTGTGATTTCAGAACTTCCTTACCAAGTAAACCCAGACAACCTAGCATTAAAAATCGCAGAACTTGTTAAAGATGGAAAGATTAAAGGAATTGCAGATGTTCGCGATGAAGGTAACGAGCGTTTAGGTCAACGTCTTGTAATTGTTTTACAACAATCAGCAATTCCAAAAGTTATTCTTAACAACCTATACAAACAAACACAACTACAAGACACATTTGGTGCGAACATGTTGGCACTTGTCGACGGTGTTCCTCGCACATTGCGACTTGATGAGTTTATACGTTACTACATCGAGCACCAGATAGAAGTTATTGTTCGGCGCACCAAGTACCGTTTAGCGGAAAAAGAAAAACGAGCACATATTTTGCAAGGGTATTTAAAAGCTCTAGATGCCTTGGATGCTGTTATTGCCTTAATTCGAGCATCAACCACACCCGAAGAAGCCCGTACAGGCTTGATGAAATTGCTCGATGTTGATGAAATTCAAGCTAACGCTATTTTAGATATGCAACTGCGCCGCATTGCTGCGTTGGAGCGCCAAAAGATTAATGACGAGTATGACGGCTTAATGGCTGACATTGTTGAACTCAATACAATTCTTGCAAGTCCTGAAAAGCAACGCGTTATTGTTAAGACAGAGCTTGCAGAATTGGTCGCAAAGTTTGGCGATGAGCGCCGCACCCAAATCGTTGCAAGCGAAGGTGACTTTAGTGCTGAGGATTTAATTCCAGATCAGGATGTCGTTGTAACAATTACACGTGGCGGATATTCAAAGCGCACCATGGCTGATCTTTATCGCTCACAGCGCCGTGGTGGTCGTGGCGTAAAGGGTGCGGCGTTAAAGGAAGATGATGTTGTCGATCATTTCTTTGTAGCCTCAACTCATGATTGGTTGTTGTTCTTTACTAACCAAGGTCGTGTGTATCGCTCTAAAGTTCACGAATTACCAGATGCTGGACGTGATGCACGTGGACAGCATGTTGCAAACCTCATGGCATTTAAACCAG
>Ga0209400_1001357_pt1 | contig 19797 bp, 11 predicted proteins | sample M_130807_EF_Meta_FD_187313 | JGI IMG/M metagenome (GOLD analysis project Ga0209400, IMG submission 187313) | Freshwater microbial communities from Lake Montjoie, Canada to study carbon cycling - M_130807_EF_MetaG (SPAdes) (version 2) | ecosystem: Environmental > Aquatic > Freshwater > Lake... | reverse complement strand
TTATAAATAACTAATTGCGCTTAGTTTGTTTGATTTTTCTTTTTATTTGTTTTTTACTTTTTTGTATTTTTAAGTTTTTGAAAATATTTTTTTTATAAGTTTTATGGTTTTTTTTTCTATTGTTACGTGTATATTTTTTACCACCACCATGAATTCTAAAAACTTCTCCCGGAAAATCAATATCATAATCACCATTGTAAAAAGATGGTATAGCGCCATATCTTTTTGATGGTGAATTATAAAGAGACCATAACAAACAGTTTTTTGCGGACCCATCTTGTGCCATCAAATCTAATGTTATTTGACGTACTATACTTGGTCTATCAGTTACTCCACCTAATATAGGTCGATGATTTCCATTTATTGGAGAAGTAATATGATATTGTGCTGGTTGAACATTTCTATAATATAGGTTTTGCGCATACAAACAACTCATTTCGATATTAATATCAGCAATTGCTTTACTACCACCATATTGCATGAATTTAAGCATAGGAATTACCGCGTCACCTGGAAGAGGTACAGTATCAGTTCTAAAAGTTTCCCATAAATCACCATCAGGGGGTATCAGATCACTTAAGATAGGTTTATTAAAATAAGTTGTAAAATAATTGTTTAAGTTATTAATTTGATTTCTTAAAACGTATTTAGCAGACAAAGCCGTTGTATCGGTAATATTCGCATTTTCAATATCTAATCTAAATGGGACTCCGTTAATTAGTAAAGATGTTTCTAATTCCAAATTAAAATTTCCGGTTGCTGGGTCAAAATTTCTAACGTTTTCTTTATAAAAGTGAAAACCATCATTATTTCTGATGTTGAAATAAAATCCTTGTCCCAGTTGAGGTACTTCTGACACAATAGAGGTTTTACACATTCCATTATTGGTAGCAACACACCCACTAGTATTCCAACCATCAATAAATGTAGGTATATTACATAAAACAGTAGGCATTCGATCAATTACATCTAAATTTGTTTTATTTAATGCGTTGTCAATAAAAAATTTCTCTAATTTGGATGAATTATTATCATTACGCCAATCAGTATTATACCAATGATTATAATATTTTATTATATTGGCTTTATTATTATTTATATGTGTATTTTCATCTAAATAAAAAAATCTATTTTTTTTATAATTTTGGCCCATATCGCCATTAAAAATTTTGATTATTCCATCTTCTAATTTATCATCAATAGTAGAACCATCCAGTTTTCCAAATAGTAGACCATTTACTGGTGGATTACTATAATTCGCTAATTTTCTTAAAATTTGTGTCTCCAATTTAAGAAATGGATTAGCATTTATAGCTATTTGAGTATAAACTCCATTTGCGTCAACAAGTCCAGTATAAACTCCATTTGCGTCAACAAATCCTAACCCTTCTAACCCGGTTCTTGCATAGATTTGAGAAATTTTCCAAGCGGCTTTTATGTCTTGATGTTCACCTTGATAAACAACATTTGCTTGTGCGCTTTGTTCTTTCTCATGTTTAGATGCGATTTTTTTCATTGCTCGCTCTTCTTTTAATATATTTTTTAATTGAACATCGAAATTTCTTCCAGAACATGTATAGAAGAAATCTTTTAAAATGCGTACCAAACTATATATAAAGGTATTGGCATTCCGTGGTGTTCTGTTTAATCTCGTTCGTAAATTTGTAATTAATGTTCCAATTTTTTCAGAAGGTATTTCTAAATCTTTTAGTTTTGAATTAAAAAATGCTTCAAGTTTTTGTAATAATTCTTCTTCTTGAAATAATGTGTTACGATTCATAATAACCCTCATAATCTCTTCTCTTTCTTGGCTTACAGAAACACTTTCATCAACAGTTAAATTTTGAATAAAAAACAATAAATTATTGTATAACTCATTGTATTCGTCTACTCCGCCAATTTGTTTTTTTGTATAACCACCAGTTATGTGTATTTGGGGGTCATTGAATGGTGGTATTTCATTTATTCTATCTATATAACTATCTATATAATTAAAAATAACATTTGCCATGTCATCTGTAAAATCATTACAAGCAAATATATTATTTATTGTTAATTCCATACAAATTTGTTTTTTTTTTTCAAAGCAATCTTTTAAATATTCAAATAATACTTCTTCACCATTTGGTATTACATTCGAATCCTGATTAGAATATATATATTCACAAACATGACGCATAAACAATAAAGTTTCATCACATGCGAAATAATTTATTGGTAATGTTATATTTCCCCTTGGTAATTGAATTTTATTTAATTTTTCAAAATACATTTGTAAACATTTTACAATAATTAAATCAATTATTATACCATCCTTCTCAATATTATCTGCTGTTTGGTAAATAGACAATACTTCAAAAATATAATATTCAAACGCAGCGTCTATTTCCTTCCATAAAAAATTTATAATATAATCTGTTCTATTCAATATTTCGAAATCTGTAATTTTCATTTGTACATACCCAAACACACCTAATAATATGCGACAAAGTTCTTCATCAAGTGTTAATTTTTCTTGTTGTTGTCGATTGTCAATAGATGGTGCGGTTGACGAGATTGTTAATTGTGGTGGTTGTCGTTGTGGTGGTGGTGATTGCTGTTGTTCCTCAGTGATATCATCTATTAAGTTTGTTGGATCTATTGATATATAATCATTATTATCAGCAACATTTTGTTGAGTCATGATAATATCATTATTCGTAGGCGGGTAATTTCCAGGGGTAACCGTATCCCCTCTTCCACTACCACCAAAAATTTTAATAACAGGATTGCCTTTCTGGTCGGCTAAAGAACGGATTACTTTAATCAGTCTATCTTTACCTACAGCAGTATTTGGACTTACATCATGTAAGTAATCATGAATAATAGCTACTAATAAATAAAACATCATAGTATTATTATCTAATTTTATGGAGGATTCATCATTCTCGTCGTAAGTTATTTCAGTACAATCAATAATTATAGGATTTATTTTTGACTTCTTTGGTGTTATTTTCTTTGTTGGTTTTGCTGCTCTCTTATTTGATGACATTATATATATATATATATAATAATTTTATAATGTTTTTATCACAACTAGATAAACTTACGACGTTTGGTTCTTTTACGTTTTTTTGTTTGGTTGTTTTTTGATTTTTTGTTTCGGGTTATTTTGTTACGTTTATTTTTTGTTTTTCTGGATGGTTTTCCACCAAATCCAGCCACCATTTTAGTGTTTTCGTCTTCTTGAGGTTCGTCGTCTTTTTCGTCTTCGCCAATTTCACCAGTGATATCTTTATCAATATATCCGTCCATAGCTGCGGCTAACGCAGTATTTAAGTCATCCTCTTGATTTTGCGAATTTAGAAAATCTTCATCTGAGTGTGTGGTTTTTTTTGTTGGTGGTGTTCTAAAACTAAAGTCTGTTACATTTCCTTGTGGCGATGTAGGGTCCAATGATTGTTGAACAAAAGGGTTCATTGATTCAGGCGATTCACCTGTTTTAGAACCTATTAAAAAGTCATCTGGTTTTGCTAGTTCGTCGAGTAGGTTATTGACATTATCAAATTCTTCTTGTGACGATGTTTCAGTATATTCTAAAATCATCGCTTTTATTGTTTGGGCATCTTTTGAATTTGCTAGCATATTTGATATTGAATATGGTAAATTATCTGATGCTTCCTTATTTATTTCCTCTTTTTTTTCCTCTGTTACTTCCTCTGTTACTTCCTCTGTTACTTCCTCTGCATTTAATTGAGAAAGTAGATTTTGTGAATTTTGAGAAAGAATTTTTAGTGAATATTGAGAAAAATTTTTTAAAACTTCTTGTGTTGCGAAAGCAGATGCCGCACCAGAACCTTCAATTATTTCTCTATAATTATTATATATGTAATAATACAAACTTTCATCATTATTATTTCCCCATTGGTTTTTTGCCTCAATCGATCTTAAAATAAATTTTAATAGATTCAAAGGTTGTTTTGCTTTTTGTCTTATTTTGTATCTCTCTACTTCACCTGGATCATTTTGATTTTGACGTGTAAACCCGCCAAAAACATCGTTAAATACAGCTAATAAGTCTTCATATGAAGAATTACTATTTAAACCATTAATATTACCGATTTGTTCTTCAATTATACCGATTAATCTGTCTTTCAACATCTCGATATATCTACCAATAATTCTTTCAGCTGAAATAGTTTTTCGAATGACAGCCGTCAAAAAATATAAAACTATTTTTTTCAATCCTAATTCATCATTGTTACATGGATACACTTCACCTAATAATTGTTCTAATGAAGAAACAAGTGAAATTCCTCTTTCTATAATTGATGCGATTTCATCATCCTTATTATCACCATTAGGCATTCCCTTGATAATATTCACACGTGTTTGAATTAATAGAGGATAATCAACTTGTATTTTTTTTAGAATATTTCTCAATCTATTTTTAAAATTTTCAAATGAATTATCTACTTTTTGTTTTATAAATAACAATTGTGGATTCACACATAATTCTTTTAATAATAGACAATTTTCATTATTGATTTCTAAATCTACAACAGTTTCAATATTGTTAATTAGTTTTATTATTTGTTTTTGTTTTTTTATGGTAATAGAATTATATTCAGCTTCATAAATTTTATTGTAAGCACAAGTTAATATATCATTTAATGCGTCATTATCAAACCCATTAATGTCAACCATAAGAAAATAATTTTGGTTTTTAGCTTCATTTAGAATATATGGTTTAATATCAGATATGTTTTTATTGTCAGATATGTTTTTATTGTCAGATATGTTTTTATTATAATCGTTAATTATTTTTTCTATACATTGCGAAAGAGAAGTTTTTTTAGGTTTTATCATAGACAATATTTCAACATTTCTATCTGGACTTAATAAACCGAAACCGGTTCCTGCTAAGGAACTTGGAGCTTGTCTTGTGGAAAATCCATTTACAAAAACATTTCTATAAGTACAACACACATCATTTGATAATAAATTGACAGTTATTTTAAATATTTTTGCTAATATTTTAGTAATTTCAATTGCTAATCCATCGCCAATTGTTTTGCCATATAAGATATGACAAAATTTGACATTTGGTGTTATATCATTATCTAATATTAAAAGAGAATTCGAAATAAGTTTTGATTGTGTTTTGGATGATAAACATCGACGTTTAACACCATATAATGCTTCTGTAACTTGGTCGGCAGTGATTTGACCTTTTTGTATTGAAAAAGTAGGCTTAAAAGTAGGCTTGCCTTTATTGTCTTTTTTTATATCCATAAACATATGTAAAAGATATGTGTCATCCGTATCATTGGGAAAGAATTGTGGATTTTCTGGTATTTTATCATTTATTTGTTTTACCAACATTTCAGCAACATACTCGTTTGACATAAAACTACCAAGACGATTTGGAAACCTAGAAAAATAACCATCCATTTCACCAAATATTTCTGTTAATTTTTCGGTTCTTAATTCACTTTGTTTTATTACAATTGTGAAAGAATTTGGAAAATAATTACTAAAAAATCTACATAATGGCGATTTATGACCTGTATCTGGGTTTTGTTGATTTTCATAATTATATCCATTGGGATTGTCATGAGTAATTATATTGTTCAAAATACAAAATTTTTTTTCAATAACATTATTTTCTATTAGTGGAAAATCTTTACTTCCTAAATCAAATCTTGTGCTAGCAGTTCCTTTTAACATTATTGATACATTTCTAGTATTGAGAACATTGACACTAGTGTTATTTGGCAGACCACCCCTATGTGTTTCGACTATTGTTAAATCTATATCTTTTTTCTTTAAAGAAAGTTGTAAATCTTTTAATTGTTTGGGTTCTTTACTCATTGAACTTGTGTAAGGAATTCGTCCAAAAGCTTTTAGAAATTCTGAGTCTAAACCTTTTAAAATATTTTCCATATTATTTTTGATAGCACTTTGACTAGTAGAATTCCATCTATCGTCTCTGTATATATATGTTAAATCACCAGGATCAAGTTCAATAATCTGATTATTTATAAAAACAAGTTTTGGATATTCTCCAACAAAAGATCTACAATATTCTACTAATGGATTTTTATCGTATTTACTTCTATTCAAATCATGGTCAGCATCGTAAATTTCTAATATAGTTTGTATTAGCGCAAATAATATTAATCCGCCTAAACCAAGTATACATGTATCTAGTGTAGCAACTTCACCATTTTCACATTCGTTTTTTATTTTTTCAATATTGACTTCTAAAAAATTTGTAACTGTATTTCCAGTAATATCAGGAGCAGGAGCAGGAGCAGGAGCAGGAGCAGGAGCAGGAGCAGGAGCAGGAGCAGGAGCAGGAGCAGGAGCAGGAGCAGGAGCAGGAGCAAAAAAATTGAATGGATTAAAACGAGAACTACTAAAACGAGATCTTTTTTTTGGAGGTGTTTCTGTATTATTATTATTACTCATATTTATATATATATATAATCTATTTTTTTACTAAAATAAACATTATGTATTTCATTACATTTTTTATAACAACATAGATTTGATTTACATAACGAAATGAAGAAATGATGTTATCTTTAGATGAATTTTTACATAAACACAATCTTGATAAAGATATAGAAAAAATCAAAATGTTATTAGATATTCAAAAAAAACAAATATAGAAATAAATCCACATAATAATCTAACGAAATGTCAAATACTAGTGATTCTGAATATGTACAAGAAACTGATACCGACCCTGATTCGATTTCAATATCAAACACCGAAATATCATCTACTGTCGACGAATCAATCGACGAATCATTACCCCTAGAAAATGACGATATAACAGAATTGACTATCGACATTTTTGATTTATTGGATGAATATCATACAACCCATATTCTAGAAATTTCATCTCCAAACTATTACAAAAATGCTATCGAAAATACTGCCAATATTATCATTAATGAGTGGATAGATGCCGATATATGCGACGATGATGATTTCGATGACGCATATGAAGAACTCACCGAATTAATCGAGTCCGTATTAGAGATTTTTATAGAAAAAAGTGGGCATATACAACGCTCAAAAAAATATACAATAGATACCATCAACATTCCATCATCAATCGATATCCCCGCACTGACAACCAAAATTCAAGAGTTACAGAATATTCCACAACCACAACAAAAAACAAAAGAATGGCATGAATATAGATATAATTTAATCACCGCCAGTAATTTATGGAAGGCATTGGGGAGTGAAGCTCAAATGAATAGTCTTATTTATGAAAAATGTAAACCATTGAATCTAAACGGTACCGATTATAATTATACAAATACAGACTCCGCATTACATTGGGGTGTAAAATACGAACCAGTGACTGTAATGGTATATGAACATATGTTTCAAACACGTGTCGGCGAGTTTGGTTGTATTAAACATTCAAAATACCCTTTTATAGGAGCAAGTCCGGACGGTATCAATATCGACCCCCAAAATCAACGGTATGGACGTATGTTAGAAATTAAAAACATAGTGAATCGCGAAATAACGGGTATTCCAAAAGAGGAATATTGGATACAAACCCAAATACAAATGGAGACATGCGAATTAGATGAGTGTGATTTTGTCGAAACCCGATTTTTAGAATATCCAGATGAGACCGCATTTTATAACGACGAAACTCATGAATACAAAGGAGTGATATTGAATTTTATTGAACGAACAACAAATAGTGTTACCAAAAATACGAATCCAGTATATCATTATATGCCGGTAGATGTTTCTAGTGACCGTGATACCATCATGAACTGGATACAAATAAAAAAAGACGAATTACGAAAAAAGGGAATGGTTTTATATTCAACAATTTATTGGTATATGGACCAATTTTCGTGTGTTTTGATACAGAGAAATAAATCATGGTTTGAATTAGCAGTGCCGAAAATAGAATCTGTTTGGCAAACAATCGAAAAAGAACGAGTAGATGGTTATGAACATCGTTCATCAAAAAAACGCATACCGAAAGTCAATGTAGTATTATCATCAGATAGTTCAAATTCGTATATGATTAATAATTTAGTTTTAACGAATTCAATTTGTTTAGTCAAATTGGATAGTTAGAAAATACGTATTTTTACGCGGTTTTCATGTTTTTCATACATTATATTGTTTTTATCAGTAAAGAAAAACAATATAAAATCTACTCAGTATATTATTCAATCAGGCCAGCATGGAATCACCTAAAAACTCTTTCGAGATATCCGAACAAGACGAAATGTATGTAACAAAGCGTAATGGCCAACAAGAAATCGTATCTTTCGATAAAATCTTGAAAAGAATAAAAAAAATAGGACAAGAAGCAAATATCAAAATCAATTTTACTACACTGGTTATGAAGGTAATTGACCAATTATATAATGGAATTTCATCCACAAAATTAGACGAATTATTGGCAGAACAATGTGCGTCTATGGCATCGATACATCCAGATTATAACGTATTAGCAGGTCGTGTAATTATATCAAATCACCATAGAAATACATCGAGTTCATTTTTTTATGTCATGTCGCAATTATATAATTATCAGGATAAACACGATAAGCATTCACCGATAGTAACAAAAGAATTAATGGATGTAATTACCGAAAATGCCGAGATGTTGGATAATTTATGTAATTACGAACGCGATTATTTGATAGATTATTTTGGATTCAAGACATTGGAGAGGGCATATTTAATGAAAGTCGATAAAAAGACGATTGAACGTCCACAACATATGTGGTTACGTGTGGCGATTGGTATACATGGTAACAATCTAGAAAAAATATGCGAAACATATGAATATATGTCACAAAAATATTTCACACATGCCACACCGACATTGTTCAACGCTGGAACACCTCATCCACAATTATCATCGTGCTTTTTACTTTCATTAGAACAAGATAGTATCGAAGGTATTTATAATACGTTGAAAGATTGTGCTTTGATATCAAAATGGGCAGGTGGAATTGGGTTACATATTCATAATGTTCGTGCGTCTGGTAGTCATATTCGCGGAACGAATGGTGTATCGAATGGAATTGTGCCTATGTTACGGGTATTCAATAATACTGCAAAATATGTAGATCAATGCGTTCTTCCTGAAACAATTATTTACACAACACAGGGTCCTAAACAAATACAACACTGTGTTATGAATGAAACTGAAATTTTTAATTTGAAAGGAGAAAGTGAAGTTATTCAAAACGTTCTTGAACATCATTATGAGGGAGAAGTGCTCGAAATAGAAACAATGCATTCTATACATAATTTAACAATTACACCAGAACATCCGGTTTATGTATTGCGTGGTCAGAAAAAAGGTCTTAATTACAAAGTAATTAAAAATAGATTGGATAAAAAAATATGTGATTTTGAATGGGTAGATGCGAAAGATATTGATATGGATGATATGATTGTATATCATATTCCAGATTTCTCAAAAGATATCTCAAATATTAGTGCGGAGGATTGTTATGTGTATGGTGTTATTCTTGGCGATGGTTCTATGTCGAACAAAACAGATAGTTGTGGATATATTTCAATGCATACAACGAATAAAAAACATATTTTGGATTTTATGATTAATTATTTTAATGATAGATGTGTAAATTACAAAATAGAAACAAATAATAATACAACAAGAATAAGGTGGAATAGATGTATTCATTTACCATTTAGATATAATGATTTTTATGATGAAAATAAAGAAAAACGAATGTTACCAAAGTGGTTAAATTTACCAATAGAAAAATCTAAATATATTTTGAAAGGGTTATTAGAAACAGATGGTTGTTTAAAAGAAGAATTAGTATTTGATAACACATCATATAATTTAATTGAATGTGTAAGATTTTTATCAATGAAATTGGGAGTATTAACTAGTGGATATATTCGAGATAGAATAGGCGAAAGTCATGAAACTGAGAATGGTATAATTGAAAACAAAAAAATTAGTTATGTATTACGTATTCCAAAAACAACTGAAATTTGTGAATTAATGAATATTACATACAATGAAAAACAATTTTCCAAATTTATGAGATACGATAATTTATTATTAAGTCGAGTTCAAAAAATAACACCAAAAACATACAATGGAATTTTATATGACCTACAAATGGTAAAAGAACATAATTATTTACTGCATAATGGCATTGTACATAATGGTGGCGGTCGGAGAAATGGTAGTTTTGCTATTTATTTGGAACCTTGGCATGCAGACATAGAAATGTTTTTACAAATGCGTAAAAATCATGGAGATGAAGAATTGAAAGCCCGAGATTTATTTTACGCTTTATGGATACCGGATTTATTCATGGAACGTGTGAAAACCGACGGAAATTGGACTCTTATGTGTCCAGACGAATGTCCCGGTTTAAGTGATGTATATGGCGACGAATTCAAAGAATTATATACAAAATACGAAGAAAGTGGTAAAGGGCGCAAAACATTCAAAGCACGTGATTTATGGTTTCAAGTATTGGATTCTCAAATGGAAACCGGAACCCCATATTTATTATATAAAGATGCTTGTAATAAAAAAACAAACCAGAAAAATATTGGCACCATAAAGTCGTCAAATTTATGTGTAGCACCAGAAACAAAGATATTAACTGATAAAGGTCATGTCGAAATCAAAACATTAGAAGGGCAATCCGTAAATGTTTGGAATGGTGAAGAATTTAGTAATGTACAAGTATTCAAAACCGGAGAAAACCAAGAATTAATAGATGTATATACAAGCGATGGATGTAAGCTAACTTGTACAAAATATCATAAATTTTTTATTCAAAATAGTTATTCAACAAAATCAATTAAAACCGTAGAAGCAAAAGACCTTGAACCGAATGATAAAATAATAAAATGTGAATATCCAATTATTGACGGCGCTGAAAAAATGATATATCCATATACTCATGGATTCTTTTGTGGTGATGGAACATATTCAAATAACCATAAAGAAAATGTACGTTGTAATTTCAAATGTATGGATGGTCGTTATTATTGTAAAAGACATATCGATTTTGAAACAGAACATAGTATTCAAATATTAGATAATGATGAAACAATAGAAAAAAACAGATGTAATGGATTATCATATGTAAAGAAACCAATTATTTATTTATACGATGAAAAGAAAGAATTATTGAAATACATGGATTATAGGACTACAACTGAAAGTCAAAATAGGGTTGTTTTACAATTACCACTTGATATTGAAGAAAAATATTTTGTTCCAATGAATAATTCTATCAAAGATAAAATGGAATGGTTTTCTGGTTACTGTGATGCGGATGGATGTATCACAAATAATCAAAATAATCAACAATTACAGATTTCTAGTATTAATAGAGAATTTTTAATGAATGTAAAACTAATGTTACAGACATGTGGTATGAATCCAAAAATTAGACAAATGAGAGAAACAGGTACTAGTTATTTACCAGATGGAAAAGGAGGTCATAAACATTTTGTAACACAACCATTATTCAGATTATTAATTACATCATATGATTTAGTAAAATTGGTAAAATTAGGATTTGAGCCAAAACGACTTGTTATAAATGAAAAAAATTTACCAAATCGTTCGGCAAATCAATTTATAAAAATCGAAAAAGTCCTAGATGAAGGTAGAACAGATGATACATATTGTTTTACTGAACCAAAGAAGAATAGTGGCATATTTAACGGTTTAATTACTTCACAATGTAGTGAAGTAGTGCAGTATTCAGACGATAAAGAAACCGCTGTATGTAATTTGGCCAGCATAGGACTACCAACATTCGTTACTATAGACGGACCAGCCGCACCATTCATCGATTACAAAAAACTACATGATGTCGCAAAAACAGTGACATATAATTTGAATCGCATTATTGATGTCAATTATTACCCAACCGAAAAGACAAGACGTAGTAATATGCGCCATCGTCCAATTGGAATAGGAGTACAAGGTTTAGCAGATGTATTTATGTTGATGAATATTCCATTTATAAGTGAAGAGGCAAAACGTATCAATAAACGTATTTTCGAGACGATTTACCATGCCGCATTAGAACAATCATGTGAAATGGCAATTACCGAAGGCGCATACGAAACTTTCCAAGGGTCACCAGCGAGTCAGGGAATTTTACAATTCGATATGTGGGAAGTAGACCCATCGAAAGAAGAACAACGATACGATTGGTCACTAATAAAGGAGAAAATCAAAACTCATGGATTACGTAATTCACTTTTATTGGCACCAATGCCAACCGCATCGACATCACAAATATTAGGTTTTAATGAATGTATTGAACCAATTACAAGTAATATCTATAATCGTCGTACATTAGCTGGTGAATTTATATTAGCAAATAAGTATTTAATGAATGACTTAATCAAACTCGATTTATGGAATGAGAAAATAAAAAATAACATAATAGCAAATCATGGAAGTGTTCAACATATCGATGTTATTCCACAAAATATTCGAGATAAATACAAGACTGTTTGGGAAATACCAATGCGTCATTTGATAGATATGGCGGCAGACCGTGGTGCGTTCATTTGCCAGAGCCAGAGTTTGAATTTATGGTTAGAAGACCCAAATTACAATTCATTAACATCGATGCATTTCTATTCTTGGAGTAAAGGATTGAAAACCGGTATTTATTATTTGAGACGTAGAGGCAGACATCAGGCACAGCAATTTACGATTGAACCAGAAAAGAAAGAAAATGGCGGAACAACCGAATTTTATGAGGACGATGAACCTTGTGAGATGTGTTCTTCATAAAAAAACATGTAAAGTTTTTGATTTTTTGTGATTTTTGTGACTTTTTTTGAGGTTTTTGGATGTCTATTTTTTGAAGGTTTTGACAATACGCTCGAAATCATTAGCGTCAATAATAATATTATGTCGCATTTTTAAATAACAACGCAAACAAACTAAAACATCCATCATCGAGTTATGAAGACCAGATACGGTTTCGCCAACAAATAGATGTTGATACAATTCTATCAATCTCGGAAATTTTTTGGCAGTAGGTTTTCCCGGTTTGGATTCAACCAGAATATTACAAATAGAAATACCCTTACGCATAGTACAATAACGGTCGATGTTATGGATTTTTTCATAAATATCATTGAAAGTAGTCAAAACACAAGGGAATGTTGATAATATTTGTGCTCGATTACGTTCGATTTCGATTTTAATCATTTCTATATCGAAATAAATATTATGTGCTATCAACAAATCGCAATCAATATATGCGTCGTAAAACTCTTTCAAAACATTAGTAATCGCAATACCTTTTTTACACATATTTTTTGTAATACCGGTTAGTTCAGTGATAGAATCACTAATAACTATATTTGAATTTATATTTACATAAGCATCATATGATTTAGTAATTTTTGATTCATTCAAATCATATATTACAAAACTGAGTTGTAATATATGAGGATAATCGTCGATAGTCAAACGTGGCCCATTTATTTTTTGTTTCGGAATCAAATTCGTTGTTTCCACGTCGAATACTAAAAAACGACTTTTACGAACAGGTGGTGGAACAATAATGGTTGTCATAATAATAGATTTTGGTTGATTTATATGACTGATTGTATTATTATGATTTGAAGTCAATTTTTTAGTAAAAATATGAAAAACCAATACAAATAATACAACCGAACAAAAATAATTTACAATTTATACATTGATTTAGCTATAAAATAAAATGCTATAAGTCCACATGTTTCTACTAATATATGATATGGGAAATATGGATAAAATTGTAACATACGATTACAATTGAAAACCTCATTTACTTCAAAACCAATTACTAAAAGTGTAAATAAAAATATCAATGGAATATTTTGTTTGAGTGATTTTGGTAAAAAAGAATAGTAAGCAAATAAAATACTAACAAATATAATTATTTGAGATATGAAATAATAAATAAAAGGTAAACAATTAAACGCGTAAATATCGAAAGAATATAATAAAACTAATATCAAAATGAAACCGTATGAAGGATATATTTTGGTTTGATAGACAATCCAAAAGAGTAATGAAAATGTAAATAAATAGGATGTATAATGTACAATATGTACTTGTTTATTATCAGGTAAATGTGTAAAATGTGAATATGTATGTAACGATTCAAAAATTAATAATGATAAAAAAACCATTTTAGTTGGTAAAGATTTTGCTAGAAATATAAATATAATAATAAGAATACAAGTTATAACACCGATTATAGTACTGTAAGGTTGTTTTACAATAGTATCAAATGATTTTTTTTCGCATGTATCATAGGGAAATTTATATTCTTGTAATTTCTTGTTTTCGTTTTCGTTTTTCATAATAATTTTCTATATTATTATGTTATATTTTATTATTTGCCTTTTTGTACAGGCAAACCATAATCAACCCATCCGGCGACAGGCACACCTTTTGCTGGTGATATACCATAACCATATTTTATAGAAACTACATTATATCCGAGTAATTTCAACAAAGTTAATACTTGACTACTTGTATGTCCAACATAACAAATCAGGAAAATAGGTTTATCTTTTGGTAGTTTTTTCAAATTTTTTTCATCTAAAATATTCATCCAGTATATATTTTTCGACCCTTTTATATGATTTTTTTTGTATTCTGTTTCATCACGTAAATCAATCAAATAATAATCTTTTTTTTTCAGATAATAATTATTATAAAAATCGATAGGAGTTATATAATTCCAATCATCTTTTGTCGATTTTATATATTGTCTGAGTGTTTCAATTTGGTTTGTATTATTCATAATAATATATATAATTATTATGATATTTTTATCTAAATCAATTATAGTAGTGGATAACTACCTTGTAATAACATACCACATTGGCCATCACCATTATTGAATTCTGGTCCTAAACCCAATTTGATAAATCCTCGGTCGCCCCATGAAAGTCCCCATGAATTCTTCACCAAATAATAGTCTGGACCATATCCAACAACCAAAACGCCGTGGTCTAGTTTGTTTCCACAAACACCAGTGAAAATACCGGATTTGTATAATTGGAATTCACGTTGGTCGGCTTCAATGGCAATCGATACTGGTTGTTGTGAAAGTGCTCTCATCATGGCGATGTCAGAACTAGGCTCAACGTCGACAAAACTAGTGATTTTACTGTTTTCAATGAGAGAACATGATTTTTTACAAGTGCCTGTGGTTTTAGTTTCACCTGAAACATATGGATAATCGGTTTCAGAACATAAACCACCGTTTTTCTCAATCCAAGTAAAAGCATGGTCCATCAAACCACCATTACAACCCATATCACGTCCACCATTTTTGAAACTATCACAATCGAGTAATTGTTGTTCAGAGAAAGTTTCGAGATTTCCATTTTTGACAAAATACGCACCTTCTAGAGCACCGGTTGTTGAAAAACTCCAACAAGAGCCACATTGGCCTTGGTCTTTTACGTCGGTTACGGCGCCTTTTTTAACCCAATTGACTTCTTCTGATATTGATACAGTGGATTCAGAATCTAGTTTATTGAAAACACGTTCGATAGGAACACCAGAGTAGCCTAAATATTGACGGAAATCATCACTATTCATTCCTGAAAACTGGTTATGGCCTAAGACATACGAAAGGTTCTTGTCATTGACTTCTTCAATGAATTTATCATTGGATTGCCAATTTTGATAACTGGTATGGAAATGGTCATCGGATTTGAATTCGATATTGAAAAATTCGGCCCATTCAGTAAATCGGTTGATAAGGGAGGATGCGTTTAATAATGGAAATATTATAAATAAAAGAGCGAAAATGCGATTCATTATAGATGTATAATATATGTATATTGAGATAACTTTATACCGTTTGTGTAAAAATCGATATAAAAACATACGGATTGAATAGATTAGAAAAATGACAGAATTCATAACAAAAGATTCAAAAATAACATTCGTAACGTCGTTCATAGATATTTATGAAACCACGTTTGAAGACAAAACGATAGAATGGCGTTTTGAAAAATTCCGCGATATCGTTTCAACTGGTATTCAAATCTGTGTATATGTAAGTCCAGAATGTTATGATGTCTTATATGAATTTGTAAAAGATTTCACGAATGTCAAAATAATGAAACGGGTTTCGATAGAATCGACATGGATAGCGAGGGAATGTACCGATGTGGAATATTATTTACCGGAATATCGTAATTATCCCAAAGATATACCACATTATATGATGTTGATTAATTCGAAATGCGAATTTTTATATGATACCATACAAGAGAACCCATGGGGGTCAACCCATTTCGCATGGATAGATTTCAGTATTTCTTATGTGTTCCATAATAAATCGGCAACGTTGGAATATTTGGCAGCATTATCGTTGAGAACATTCACAAAAGAACCATTTTTGTTGATACCTGGTTGTTGGGATAAAATCGCCGAAAATAATGTCGACCAAATAACGAATGGTGTTTATTGGCGTTATTGTGGAGGGTTTTTACTAGGCGATGCGAAATCAGTAGAAGAGATGTTTTTGTTATATAAACAGTATTATCCAGAATGGATACGAACACATCAAAAATTAGTTTGGGAAGTCAATTTTTGGGCATGGTTGGAGGCAAATACAGAATGGTCACCTAGATGGTATAAAGCCGACCATAATGATTGTATTATTCATATTCCATTGGATGTATGTTGTACAGTTTTAATAAATGATGGTTTTGATGCGATGACTACTTATGATTATCCACAAATAGATACATATGAACCCGCATCGGCATCGTATATTTATTTCCAGGGAAAACATATATTAAATACGCGTTACGTGAATTACTGGTATTGGGAAACTGGTCATTGTCATATAAAGCACCCAGAGGATTTTATTATCACAAAGAATATATGTTCGGAATTAGATGGGGATACATTGAGACCGATGTTTTATAAAGAAATGGACGATTCCAGTGTGGGATTTCAATCAAAACGGTGTTATTTTTATGGGTTGGAGGATATACGTTTGTATGAATATCGTAATACAATACGTTTTATAGCAACCAATATCGATTATTCGCCGATGGAATGGAATCGAATGATTGTTGGTGAATATCACCCAGATACACAAACATATTCGAATTGTAGGATTACCGAACCGCCATATGAAAGTTGGTGTGAAAAAAATTGGATTCCGTTGGTACGTAAAGAAGCAACTGGCGATAATGGTGAGTTAATAGAACAAGAATATTTCATTTATAAATGGTATCCGATGGAAGTAGGAAAATTAGATGAAAATAATAAACTCAATATTGTTCATCGACATATAATCAACGCACCGGAGTTCCATCGAGTACGAGGTTCAACCCAATTTATTGATAATGGTGAATATTTAATAGGTTTAGTACATTTAAGTGAATCTACATTACCAAGACGTTATTATCATATAATGGTTGCGTTGGACCGAACAACGTTTAAACCTACGAAATATTCCGAGATATTTTCATTTCGACATATAGGTATCGAATTCTGTATAGGTTTTGCGATATGTAATGGTAAATATGTGTTTTGGACATCTTTGAAAGACAGAGAACCAATGATGGTTATGTGTGATTTCAATAGAATTCCGTTGATTTATGATTTTTGGTAAAAAAATATATTTTTATTATATACAGAAATTTTGTTTATAATAATATAATGAGTAATTTATTTGAAAAAGTAAGAAGGCAAAATATAGAGAATAAAAAATTCTATGATGAGGTAGAATCTTTATATAATAATTTAAAAGAAAAATACGACCCAATTGGAGAACATAATTCGATAATGGAAGCACGTGGCATTGGAAATGGAGATAAAATAATAATAACAGCAGAAACAACTGACGACGGACGAATCATAGATAATAGTGTTGAAATAAACAAAGAAACAAAAACAATAAAGTCGGTGGATATGGATGATTTTAAAGTTGATGATTTTAATGTTGATGATTTCGATAATTATTGGAATGATGTTGATAGTATATCAAGTAGTGAAACAATCGAACCTGGTAATGCAAATAACAAAGAAATAATCAGTCCAGAAGAAAATGCTATAAATGATTACATAGAAACAATTAAACAAATTTCTAATTTATCGGAATATATATTGAATAAAATAGAAAGTATTGATGCTGTGAAAATGGGTCGTATACAACCAACCGAGGATACAGCAAAATTTACAAATAAAATTTATGAAATTATTGAAGTATTTCAACGTTATATTTTAAAAATATTTTCAAATATTGATATAATCAAAGGAAATATAATTTATTATAACATATTTGATATTATTAAAAAAAATGATCATATAAATGAACTCATACGTAAACAAACTCATTTTATAAATAGTAAGAATACATTTAACGGAAATTATAAAAATCCTATAATAAATCCTATAATACGTAAAGATTTTCAACGTGTATTACAACAAGAAAAGGAATTTTTACGCATTATTAACGGAGAATGTAAATATTTATATGATATTATAGAACAAAATAAAAATACGATTGATATACAAAATATTGATGTTTATACGATTGAAAATGAGCAAATTATTGAAAATATAAATAAAAAAATAAATGATGTTGGTGAAGGGTTCAATGCTTTATATAAAATAATATTTTTAGCTAGACCAAGTAGTGCTCCATATGAATCATATACAAAGACCAATATAATGGGTTCAAATAATAAGAATCTAGAAGTTTCAAAAGATGATACTAATATACGATTTTCAAAAATTGGAAAGACTAGCGATTATTTGAATAATGATAATCCATTAAATGTAAAACGAGGATGGTTTGGAGGTTCAAATAATAAAAAAAAATATACAATAAAACGACATCCTAATAAAAAATATACAATTTCCAAAAAAATGAAAAATGCTCGTTTAAATAAAACAAGAAATCGAAATATTAGAAATAAAAATAAAACAAAAATAAACAGACTTATTTAGCGAAAAAAATATAGGGTTATATTATATAAATAATATTTTTATAATATAATGAGTTCAAATGCTATAAATAATCCTAATGACCAAAATAACTCAAATCTTGATGTCTTAAGACAAAATATAATTTCACAACTTCTTTTTAAATTTGGTGATATTAGAAAAATTGTTGATGACTTAGAAAAAACTTCTTCGAAAAAAGATGAGATTAATACAAAAAGAGATGAATTGAATTCGTTTTATGATACGTTAGAAGATGATATTCTAACCGGATCATATGATAATAATGCGGATGTTCCTGAAGAAATTTTTGATGAATATATTGATAATTTAAAAAACGAGTTATCTTCTTTAACAGATAAAAAACTGGATGGTAATAATGATGATGTGATTGAAAATCTTTCATCATGTGAAAATGAAGTGATTCAATGGTTGGATAATGATATTTTAATTCCAAGAGCTCCAACTAAAGATGATTATGAAGATTTTATTTATGGTAAAAATGAAGAAGATATTAAAAATATTAATCTTTGTTTAACCGAATTAAGTATAGCTATTGATGGTGTTAATTTTGCTCCATCAAAACCTCCCAAACCAAATGTTACCAGTAGTGGTTCTGGTGGTGGTTCTGGTGGTGGTTCTGGTGGTGGTTCTGGTGGTGGTTCTGGTGGTGGTTCTGGTGGTGGTTCTGGTGGTGGTTCTGGTGGTGGTTCTGGTGGTGGTTCTGGTGGTGGTTCTGGTGGTGGTTCTGGTGGTGGTTCTGGTGGTGGTTCTGGTGGTGGTTCTGGTGGTGGTTC
>Ga0209400_1001356_pt1 | contig 19806 bp, 33 predicted proteins | sample M_130807_EF_Meta_FD_187313 | JGI IMG/M metagenome (GOLD analysis project Ga0209400, IMG submission 187313) | Freshwater microbial communities from Lake Montjoie, Canada to study carbon cycling - M_130807_EF_MetaG (SPAdes) (version 2) | ecosystem: Environmental > Aquatic > Freshwater > Lake... | reverse complement strand
CTCACAGTTGGTGTAAGAAAGAAACCTGTCAAGGTAATAAGACCATGACTCTACCGGATTGGCCAGAAAATACTGTCTAGTACCAGTCTCAACCGCTCTATTTGACCAGACAGCATCTGGATCTGATCCTCTAAAAGTTGGAATACCTGAAGCCAGGGACACACCGGCACCGGTAAGAATGTATGGCTTCATAAGTATCTTCCTGTTTAGGTTCCATCACGCTTCAAAAATTCTTGAAATCTCTCCCACTCTGGAGTTCCAGCTTTTGCAGACTTGTTAATGTATCCACCGTGGCCACCCTCATGCCAAAACGCCCAAAGCACTCCGTCAATGGTAGCCGTATACCAGGGATCTGAAATATCCCAACCAACATACCAAACTTCGCCACGATCAACACGCTCCACGATTTTATCGTGATGAAGCAACTTCAACGCGGTGATGTTTTCGATGCCTCCCAACCTGCGGATATCCATTGTGTAAAACACAACCGTCAATTCCAGATGGCTGGTGGCTTTCAAAACCTTTTCTTTAAAAGCCTCCGGGGTCATCGGCCATTGATTCTGAGGGGTTGGAATCAGTGTTGTGTAATGATCGTTAGGATCTTGTGTACCCCACCCACTTCCATCTCTAGAAAGATAGAAATTTCTATAGCTATACACAATGATCTGAGGGTCTTCAGATGGAACATTGTCAATAGCAGGATCGCCTGTGAGCCTACTGGGACGCTCATTAAAATGAAATGAACACCCCGGAATGTTTCTGAACGCCATCGTCACTTGCAGCTCAATCTTCCGCTTGAGTTCGTTTGCCTTCAATTCAAGGTCAAATAGCTGATCTCGAAGAGAACGCAGATTGACTGCGTTTTGCACTTGAGACTCAGGGCTGAGAAAGCTACTCATACAAACCTCAAAACATGATTAAGTTGCATAAACCCGCGATAGCTATCGCCCGAAACATCTTGTTCCTTCACAACCTGAAGGACACCGCAATCCACCATTGCTTGGATTTTTCGGGTAACGTTGACGTATCCACCAAGTTCGGCATTCTTTATGTAGAGGCTTTTGTTAAGAAGATATTTCGTTTTTTTCGAATATGGATTCGTCCATATAACGACATTAACATCGAGCAAGCAAGCTTCAAACTTGCCAAATGAAATTGAATTTGATCGAACACCCCCGGCCCGATCTCGGAGGCCAGTCATGAAGATAGGGTTGTCAGTCTTAGACTCTGCCTGTAGCCAGGATTTGGCAACTGCCGTCCACTTTCGAACTCGACGAGCAGTATTTTTTTCATCACGACTAATCATTTTTCTCCGTCAAATTAAGGCTTGGAAGAATTCCGAGTCTTTCGCGAATCAATCTCTCGCTGAATGTACCAAAGCGCCTTTTCCAGATCTTCAACAGTGTTGCCTTTGTGCTCTGCTCGGGCAACATACTTCACAACATTTCCAAGATTGAAGCCAAGACGCCAATCTTCAATAACATCAATGACTTCAAACTTACCTACATTGTAGTGTGTGGGATGGTTCACACTTTCAGGCTTTGTTTCAATGACGTCCTCTTCAACCTCGTCCTTGGAAGTTTCCCGACGAGGAGGAAAATTAATCTCCTGCTGAGGAGATTTCTGAGCTGGCTTTGGAGCCTCCTGGCGAGGAGAATACACAGCTGGCTTTGGAGCAACCTTTGGGTCTGCGATCCTGCCTGGCTCGGATGGATTACGACAAAGCGACTCCATCACTTCTTGAATGTATTTGTTGCGCTCATCAAATGACATTTTGTTGATTCGAGCAACTTCGTCATTCACCTTCTTAAATTCAGCTTCTGACAAACCCAGAATATTTGGTTGGAATCTTACCGAAGACCACATTTTTTTATCTACCTCTTGTTAAGAATGGTAGGAGTGGAGGGACTCGAACCCTCAATCCTTTCGGCCGCGCATTTTAAATGCACTGCGTATGCCGTTCCGCCACACTCCCATATTAAATGATATTGGACGGTTGGATTTGCACCAACACCTTGTGAACGTGACCGCGGTGTGGGCGGGGTTCACTGCTCTGTCTGTTAAGCTACACCTATATGGTCTGGGTGACTGGGATCGAACCAGCGACCTGTTGTTTCCAAAACAACCGCGCTACCACTGCGCTACACCCAGAAAGGACAACCACATACATGATACCATGTGTCGTTTGCAGGACAAAATTAAAGAAGATGCTCATACCTGCGACCACGTATGTGATTGTTGATTGACTTAGAGGATCAACCGAGAGTGTTGAACCTTAAAGGTTCAACATGAACCTTTTTGGCCAGATTTGTAGGATTAGGCCGTAGTTGATGTAGCGAAGTAATACATCAACACCTCTGTAAAATGGTGTGTCCTGTAAGAATCGAACTTACAACCCCCGGCTTAGCATACCACTATAGTTTTCACTACCACATTAGTGTTCGTGGTCTGGACTGTCCCTCAACCATGCGATTTCTCGTTTAGGCCACTCCCATCCAGTCTCTACACCTTCCCTTTCGGGCTTGGCTCGGGATTGCCATCAGCATTACCTGGAAGGTTTCCCCGAATTTGAGAGTGTATGCAATGTGATGTTTCTATCACAAGGCTCCACTGAAGGCCGGTGCTCTATCCTGTTGAGCTAAGGACACAGTTTATCAACATTTCAACAAAACATTTTTGTTCCGTTGATGTTTTTAATATAACATCATTTGAAGAGTTGTACAGGTTTTTCAAACAAAATTTTGAAAGTGCTTATTCAAAATCCTTCTTGCATGTGTATGCGAAACATTCATTTTTTTTGATAATGCTGATATGAAACCGCGTTTTGTGCAATCAATTTCTTTAATTGCTTTTTCCCAACAATCAAAATTTATTTCTTTTTTTTCTTTTTTCTTTTCTTTTTTCTTTTCTATCTTTGTAAAGGATAAATCAACATTTTGCAAATTATGTTTTTTTATCAAATTGTTGATAATGTCATTCAATTTATTTTTATCATAACAAATTGAATAGTGAATTTCAAATAACGACCAACCTGTTGCTTCAATTAAATCATGTCTTTCTTGATAATACTTTTTAAGAGTTCCATTACGATTGTAATGTTGCTCTCCATTTATTTCAAGCCCTATTTTCAAAGAAGGAAAAGCAATGTCAATTGAAAAGAACCTATCTTCAAGAGGATTGAATTCCTCTTCAAACAAAACATTATTTGAGGATAAAAGATCTTTCAAAATTTGACAAGGTTGGCTTTTGAATTTTTCCTTATTTTTCCAAGGATGCTTATCAGGATTATTCTTTAAGAATTCTTTTCTTTTATTAGAAATACGATGTTTTATGTCTTCATTGCTTAGTACCAATTTGGTATTGGCATTTCGACAATCTTTTGAGCATAAAGTTTTTCTCTTATCTAAAGACTCAAAAGTTTTTCCACAAATTTTGCATTTTTTCTGTAAATCTTTTTTGATGCCGCAAAATCTTGCATGCGCTCCTGCGCTTTTTCCAATGATTTCTTTTTGACATTTATTGCAATGCATTTGAACCTCAATATAAATATAAGTCTCAAATGCATTTTCCAAAAAAAGTGGTGGGACCATCGGGGATCGAACCCGATCCGGAGGATTAAAAGTCCTCTGCTCTACCCTTGAGCTATGGTCCCAAGATGAAGAATGATTTGTTTTCGGGCACCACCCCGGTGGATTAACCCACGACCCAGTGGTCTAGGACCAATCGCAAATCATTCAAATGGTCTGGGTGACTGGGATCGAACCAGCGACCTGTTGTTTCCAAAACAACCGCGCTACCACTGCGCTACACCCAGTTGAAAGTTTCCACACAATTGTGGAAGATATGCATTAAGACTTGAAGTCTGCGAGGAGAATGTACTCGCCAAAAGCTTCACGCTCCCAGAGCTTGTGACCGTAGATCTCCCGCTCAAACCAGACTGCATATGCCGGGAAGCTTTCCGGCATCGCCGCGAATGAATAATCTTCTTCGCTGTCACGACAACGATCACGCTCAAGATCAGCTCTAAAGTTGATCCAATCATTGGAATTTCTAAGAAACTGTTTGCGAATCATCTTAAGTTCCGTATGAGTTTGGGGTGTGCCCACTAGAAAAATGGTGAGGACGTTTGGGAATCGAACCCAACCAGTCACCCGCGGGTTAAACGGGCTATAGGCACCAGCACTTTCGCCAGCCCGCGGGCTGACATCCTCATAAATTCAAAGAACCGTTTGTTCCCCTTTTGTTTTATTATTATACAACAGGTGGGGAGGATTTGCACAGGTGCAGGAAAAAATTTTATTCGCTGCACCTGTGCAATCTTTCAGCGAACGTAGTAGGAGGTGCCCATGGGACAGTCAGCGACAATCCGATGACCATACTCCTCGATGAAGAACTCACACTGGCGCTGGGTGCCGGAGAAAAGAACCTTCTTGGTAGCCAGGACCACGACGCTCATCTTTGCATTCATGCTCATGTTTTTTCTCCTTGGTTATTCATCTTGTTGGCGGGCAGCCACCATGCTGTTCGTCATTCCTATTATACCACCTGCAGGTTCGGGTTGCACAGGTTCAGGAAAATTTTATTCGCTGCACCTGTGCAATCTTAAAACGAGCATTGTGCTCAATGCGATCGTGAATTCCTTCAGCGACGGACATTGCCAAACGCTTGATCTCATTGGAGTAGACATCAGCCTTCGACGGCAGGCGATCCCAAGCGGCGTTGAGACGATCACGCATCTGCTGGAAAGTTTCGGGCTTCCAGGCAGTCGGACCATTGTCGTAAATGGTCTCAAGCATGTTGAACTCGTTTCGATAATCGTCCCACTGAACACTGGTGGAAGGATAAATCGTTGGAATTCCGGCAACCTTGTTCACCTGCAACTTTCCAGGCAAGCTCGCCTTGCTCCAATCGGACTTAGGATTCTTCATGATAGGAAGTGTGGTGCCATTCACCGTGATGGAGCAGACCTTGATTGCAGCCTTCATGGTGTCTCGAGTCTGGGACTGTAGGAGGCCGCCGCCCATACCGAAGGCAACATTCTGCGCGGAGTAGCCGGCAGCCGCCACCTCGTGGAGGATATCTTCAACCTTTTCAATCGTCAGGCCGTCACCCTGAATGACCGCAGCACCAGTGATGACCTTGTAACCCTTGCTGTTGGTGACATAACCAAAGGCCTTGGAGAGACCATCAAGACCGGTAAGAACCGCCTCAACGGGGTCACCAGAATCAGGACGAAGAACAAAAACGATGCCCTTTGCCTTTGCCTCATCAGCAATCTGCGGGACGATGTTGTACACAAAATTCGTGTAATCGTACGAGTCGGCAACACAGCTGAGAATCTGGCCAGTCGGAGTCTTCGAAATCAGGTGACGAACAGCGGTGAGCTCGTCCTGATGAGTGGTCATGACCGAGTGCTCACTGGCGATGACGCTTTCGCCAACCCCGACGCCGTTGTTCCAAGTTGTGGCAAGCCAACCAGCAGTCATCGTGTCAGTTCCGTCAAAGGACAGAAGGTGACCAATACCAGTCGTCATGGCAGTCTCGGCCGAGGAGACGCCTCGAGAACCGAAATCGTGGAATCGAGAAGGAAGCAGGAAGAAGCTGTTGGAATCAACGGTCTTGTCAAAGTATTCCTGAATCAGGCCACGAACGTGGCGACTCTTGGTGGCCGTGACGCTTGGAGACCAGATTCGCATGAGTGAGGTTTCAAGCCAAGTGGTCAACTTGGCATACTTGCCAGTGCCAGTGATGGTGAAGACCGGGACGCCAGGATAGATGACCTCACCATCGCGGAGGGCCTCAACCTTGAAAGGAAGACGACCATCGTTGGTGTCGACGATATCCTGCCAAAGGTCCTTCGGCCAATCGATTCGACCACCCATCACACCATGATGAGCAAGATAGGCCTCGGCCTCGTCAATATCACGCTGAGTGATCCGGCGAAGAAGAATGTTTTCAAAGGCATACCGCAAGCCGCAGACGACGATACGACTATCTTCGCGACGAAGAGGACCGCGGAAAGTGAAATAGGCGGTCATTTCATCGATGCCATCACGATACTGAAAGTGATGGGTCGCCTTGTAGGTATCCGTATCAAGAAGGAAAGGAACCATATTGCGACTGTTGTTGAGAAGCATATTAGGAACAGGGAACGACATTTTTATCTCCTTTTGTTACCAGTTTTTACGCGGCTGGCCCTCGATGGTTGGCATCAGCCATCCACTTAGTTATTATAACACCATTTATGGTGTGGTTGCATAGGTGCAAAAAAAAATTATTCTTCGTACAAAGACATACTTGGTGTAATCTGAATGTCCTGGTCCCAAATTCTGACCTTGTCAATGGCAAGGCCCGTAGTCAGGAAGATTATTGTAATCAGTTTTTTTGAATTACGTGGTAGATTACATTCAAAATTTGTGCCACACCAATCGTTGAACAGAAACCCTTCTTTGTCAAGGGCTACCACGTTTGGTTCCTCAAAAGCAATTTGCCGATCGGAATCGTTTGCCAGACAAATAACCACTTCGGTCTTGCTAAAATCATCTATTTCTTTAACAGAGAGGATTGTGACACTGCCAACTTTCTGAAGATCGTTCCATGACTTGACTGTATCTATATTTTCAATATAGTAGCGACCAGCGCTCATTAGAATGGAAATTACAAAGCAAAGAAAGATTATGAGGAAAAAAAAGGGCAACTGCAATATCAAGCTCAGACATGCAAATTAAGACTTATGGATAATGAAATCCGATTTCTTTGGATGATTTCAAAGGACCATTGTCTTGATGATGTTGAAGTGATCTTCCATGAAAGTTGCCATGTTCATTGGATCGTCAAGGTAAGTAAGAGGCATCCAAAGAGCATCAGCAGCATCATCGGCGGCTGCAATACTCACATTAAGAGTGTCAGGAATCTTCCAATGAAAGGCATGCGTGATTGTGCGACCACGAATAGAACGACTTGGAGCATCAAAGACCTGAGACTTGATGAACCACTCATTCTGGAAAGGAATCTTTGATCCACTTCGGGAGTTGAAGATTTCGATACTCGTCTCTTCCCGAAGTTCCCGCAGCGCGGAAGCTCGAATAGTTTCCTTTTCATCAATGAATCCACCAGGAAGAGCGTATAGGCCTCGACCCGGATGACCCTTTCGCACAATGGCGAGAAACTTGTCACGATGACAAACAACGTTGTCAGCAGTCACAAAAATTGGAGGGAATGGAGAACCGCTCCACAGCTTTGCGTACTCCTTGACATGCCGCCATTCTTCAATGAGGCTGGGAGCGACATAAGAAAATTGCTCCATGAGGAGATGGTTTGCTTTCATGGAAGTCGATTGATACTTTTCACACTCAGTAGACCAACAACCCTTGCTAAAACCTGCAAACATTGCATTTCGAAACTTGGTCGCATTCACAGTTTCGCCGCCATCAAGGAAGAACTGTGGAATTTGAACAACCTTCACATCACCAAAGATGTTGAGGTAGTATGTAGACTCGTCCTTGTTCGAACCCGCAATGCAATAAGACTGTCCATTCGTAATGGACGCGATGAGAGCCTTTACCTGGGACACCCAAACATTGTCATTGTGGTAATCGTTTAGAGGATACACATTTTCATAGCCGGCGGCCTTCAGCACCTTGGCACGCTGGGAATATGTATATGGGTTTCGGATGCTCTTTGGAGCATTTGCGCTACCAACAAGCACGACCAGCTTCTCTCCATGGAGAGAGGCAGTCTCAAGAAGAGACTGATGGCCGATATGGAAATTCTGGAACCGACCGATTACAAACACATACTTAGTCATTTTGTCCGTCCGAGTTGCTATTTTGACTGTTTTTAAAAGTGACAAGCTTGTCACGGTTTATAGGAAATGGCGGAAGCGGTGAGATTCGAACTCACGGACCCCCTTTCGGGGCTCATCCGCTTTCAAGGCGCCGCCGTTATGACCACTTCGGTAACCTTCCATATTGGTGCGAAACTTACCAAGTTGGTAAGTTTCCAAGTTCCATTTCGATTATATCACTTTCTTTCAAAAGAATAAGTTTGTGTGGAAAAAATTCCCAATTATAAATCATAACCAAACTTTTCTAAGTGTATAACTTTTAGTTTAGTTTTGAAAATCACTTGAACACCAAAGCGTACAAATGTCCTTCGATTATTTGAACATCACGCTTTGCCTTTTCCAGCTGCTTCTTCTTTCTTTCAATTGCTTGCTGAACACACTTTTTGGCCCATTCATCTATCTTTTCATCGACCAAAGTTTTCATTCCAAAACACTTGGTCGCGACATGATAGCTTCCAATTTTAACATGGAGATCTACTCCTGCATAGATTGGTTCACCGCTGTGTCCAACGTAAACAGAACGCTCAGTCAAATAAACTGAAATTGATGTATCTGGAACAGATACAGTTTAAAATGTTTCATGGCGTTTGTTTCCTTATGCTACCATAATACCAGGTCGCGGGCAGGTTTGCATATTTTCCGTCAACGATAGTTCAAATTCTTTTGATACCGTAAGTTCCTTGATACTTACGGTCTACTCCTGTGCTGTCTTGACGAATCGTATAATGGTAAATCTTACGCCATTCCTCAAATTCTACATTGATGACGGTTCCATGATAGCTATCTTCGATGCAGCATCCACGCCGACACGTCTCCTCTACATAAACCTTGTCATCAACATCAAATTGGTTTTGGAGGTTTGCAAGAGTGCTGGTTAGCTCATTCATCTTTTTATGGAGCGGAGCATATACTACGTTCAGAGCCTGAATTTCTTTTTCTACTTCTGTGATCTGTTCTTTAAAAGTCATTTTGCTACTATTTGTCATGATTACAATTCCAATGAAATTTCTTTAATAAGAGCATTAATTCCGTCTTCTAGAGTTGAAAACACAAATTGATTTCTAAAGAATCTTAAAGTTTCACTAACATTCGTTGCGCGAAAATAATCATCTTCACACACAACAATGATTTTTTTATTGGTGCGAATCATTAACCCAAGCTCAAGGAGAGAAATTGGGCTAATCGTTCCCTTTGCAAGAAAAAAGAAAACGATATTTGACTCGGTCAGGTGACTAAGCTCCCAATTAATTTGGGTCGTCAGTTCTTTTTCACTTGCATTTGGATTCCATTCTTTTCGTCTTGGATTAAAGAAGACAACACTTTCATTAAACAAATCTTCACGATTATTTTTCGTAAGACCTTTCATTACCTTTTCATAAAGGTCGGCCTGCCAATCAATTGCTTTTTCATTTTCAATGGAACCTGCAAGAAAAATTCTGCGAATGAAGTAGTCATCATGACCAAGAATGTCAGGGGACGTTAAAAGCGCTTTATCCTCTCTCAAATGCGGTTAGGTAAATTGCGCCAGGAGTGTGGTTCTTCAACTTCTTTTTGAGTTTATCAGAAGCGTTTCCTGTGTAGATCATTCTTTCAATGAATTTTATTTTGCGATAAAGATCTTCTGATCCGCTGTATTCACAAACGGTAACAATAGTGTCATCATCATATTCTTTAAGCTTCTTGATTAGATCTTTAACAGTCATTCCGCCTCCTTTTGTTTATCGAAGCTTAGAGAACAATTCCTCATCATCCCCACACTTTTCTTTTAGCTTTGCAAGCCAGGCCTTACTTTTGATTTTAAATGTGCTGGTGCTGTTTTTACAAACAACTCCTTCGAAAGTCATGCCTTCAACTGTTGAATCTTCAACACTCTTTTGGAAGTTTTCATCAATGTTACCAATGCGAAGCATCCTTGCATAAGGGATATTGTAAGCTGCAGCCAGCGGCAAAAACTGATCTGGGGGCAGGATTCCCTTTTTATAAACGTCAATATCAATCAAGGAGACTTTATGAGGCTCATCAAAGTGAGCTCCTGAGAAAGAGGAATCTCCATAAAATTCAAAAAAGAAAGTTGCTTCTTGCCACTTAGAATCTTTTACCATTCGGATTAGATTCTTGCTAAGAGCAGAGATAAGGTCTTTTGACTCAATCAGAAACGGGGTTTTGTCATCAAGCAAACCGCTACGCTTTCCAAGCTTTGTAAGAATGCCGCTCTTGATTGCTTCCTTGTCTACGACGACCCGCACATTTGATCCATCAAGCTTATCAAACACATAGTACGTGTCATTGAGGTTTGTCTTTTTTGTTAGATGGCTAATCGAAGGATATTGTTTCATTTTAAGTCCTTAAATAAAAATTAGAATATCAACGTCCCCAACAATCCATTGGAATGGACATCCAATCATGAGGAATGGCAACCAAAACATTTTTGTGTATAACTTTCCAAGATTTGGAACGAGGAAGATCAGCTCCCCTTCGTACGGTGTGTGTTGCATATAAATCACCTGAATCAGATACAAGAATATCGACTGAGTGTGTTACACCAAAACTAAAAGATCTTGTAGTCAAGACCTTATAACCTTCCTTCACTTCAGTTGCATCTAGCAATGCTTTAAACACATCTGCAATCTTGCGGGCAAAAACTGGAATTTCAACGTTATTTACTGTCGCCCAAAACAAAAAAGTATCCTCGTCCATATCTTCTCCATTACATTGTCAATGTCAATGTCTCACATGAATAGTTATAAGTGTAGGTGTACTCTACATCACTTTCTTTCTTATACTTCATTATAGTGACAAGGTTGATAAGTCTTTTCAAGTATCCCTTTTCATAGGAATCATAGCCTTGATAAGTTGAACCACCCTTATGAGTAAAATTGGCATCTGAAGTTTCTACTTCATAAGTTTTATCACGTCCTTCTATATAACTATGTCGCCTTTTTGCGTAACTAATCATATTTCTTTTTAGCTCCTCAAGGGAGGCGGCCACAGCTACAAAGTTAGGATATTCAAGATCGTTCCAGGCGCCACCTGTTTCTACAACTAGAAAAACAAGATCACCATACTTTTGCAGTGAAGAAATAGGCAGGGAAATAGATCTATCTTCATAAGGAGCAACTTTGGAAAAATGATTTATAATAAATCATTTTTCAAACATAACCTTTGCATTATCACCTTCTACTGATACAACGATTCCAAAACCTGGAAAGTTTGGATGTGTTACAGTAGAGGCATAACGAATTGGCAAAGAATCTTCACTCTCAATTTGATATTCAGTAATCAAATATTGAGTTTTATATTCATTGCAAAGTATGGTTATGATTTGACGACTTTTATCTTCCAATTCCTTTGTTTCAATTACCCTTGGATCATGCTCTGGTTTGCGATCTGGATATTTGTAATATCCCTTAATAAGCTCTATTAGCTCGGGCATGGTTTTCGCAACATAACAAAACTCATACCTTTCATCAAAACGAAGCACATGACCAGGCCAATCTCGATCATTTTCAACTCGTGCCGGAATATATCTTTGCGCAGTATAAAAAGGACTCATGCTATTTTTTCTCCAGGTAGAATAAATTCTACATCTAGTTCTGAAACTATCATCCAGGTTTCTTCTCCTTCTATTAGGAGGAGAACATATCTATTTTCACCATGTCCAACGCTTGATGTTATAGCGCGCAAAGGATATTTTTTGCCACTTCTTATTTCCTACAGCATTCATCAAAAGAAAAACTTTGTCTTTCATACTTTCATCAAGAGCTAGAGGCTGATTATTGACCATCCATTTTACTGGTGATGTCAGCTTAATAAGCTCTCCAACGTGGGCCTGGAGTTTATTAAAAAAGTTCATTTATCGAAACCCTTTGAATGTTGCTTATTAAGAATTTATTGATTATTCTTCCAGCGCTTTCTTTATAGCATCAAAAAATTTGTCTTCAAAATCATAATCAAGACCAAACATACTTCTTTGCTTTGTTTTAATTCTAATGCTTGTTTTTACATTATGTTTGTTAGCAATTTCACAAACATTACGCTCACCTTGCTCGTGCCAAGGCTTGACAACAAAGATTTCTAATCCAAATCTATTCTGAATAGAAAGCTTTGAAGGGTGGTAATGGCCGGCCATATCATCTTTGTACGCAATGTCGTATAGCAAATCTAATATGCCAGGATATTTCATATCCATATCTTGATATTTGAAAAGTCGTTCAAAGCATTTACTATTTTCCATCAAGTATCCCATCCTTCGCGTATTTCTTTTGCTTTTCCATCTGCAATGATTTGCAGAACTTCTTTTTCAGTTGGATGGGGCGGAATCCAATCAAAGTCGCTTGGGTCATCATCATTACAAAATGAATATATGCCATAAGCACCTATGCGAATATCGGCATGATACTTCTTGTTCCAATCACGATGTTCAAGCTCATACTTTGCAAGATCAACGGGATTGGTCGATTCCCAGTCTTTTGTTGCATAGTCCAGAGAACTGGGCTCGTCTTCGAACGTGCCGTTATACACAAACTGTGCTTGGCAATCCCGGCCTTCCCACACAAAATTGACTTCAAAGCCATACATGTTTGAAGACATTTTTTCTCTCCATAAATCTTAGATACCTGAACTCTCTACATCTCTTACGTTAAATCCGAAATTACCATGAGTAACCTTCCACCACTGGGAGCCCTCATCAGACCCAAGAAAGGCATCATAGTTTTGGATGTGCATGAAATCTGAAAGTTTCACATAATATGGAAACCCAAAAAACAGACCAACCTCATTCATCGCCTCATCTGCCTCATAAGAACACTCATCAGCGTCAAGATTTGAAAAAACAAAAAGCGCTTCTCCTAGTAAGGTGCTGTGATCAGCGCCGTCTTCAATATGAAGACGATAACAAATCGTTTCAAGAGTCATAAGCAGCTTGCACAACTTTTTGAGTCGATCCCTGAACTCTAGGGCGTCAATCTCTTCCTCTGAATAGAGAGGAATCATGGCATATGTAGAAGACTCAACATAACCTCTACTGAGGAAGAAAGTCCTTGACTTGTGTGACAGAATCTCAGACATTGACTTATTCATCGTGACCCCTCTAATTGACCAATTATTTGGGCAATTTCATCATGAAATTGAATTCCAATTTCATTGGAAATGAAAATTATGCCCGAAACGAAAAGAATGAAAGCAACGTGATTCCAGTTAAAGTTTTTAATCTCTTCAAAAAGAGAATGTTCTTCTTTTAAGATTCCCAATTTGCTTCTTAAATCATCAACTACACACTGAGCTTCATATGGATCGTAGATGTCAGGTGAATGTGACGAGAACCAATGCTTACCGCTAGGAAGGTCTTTAAAAGAGACAGAATAACTAAAACGCACGTTCCAATATGGATTGGAACGTTTATCGTGTTCATAAACACTGATCTTGCAATCTTTAGGTACAAGATCATTTTTTTGGATTTTCTTTTAATCTCCTCAATCATTTTATCTACAATGAAACTACTGTTTGACCGAAAAGATTCCACCCCACACCTCTTTCTTAGAATTCTTGTGGAAGCTTTGCAACGTCATTACAGACGAAATGACGCTTGTCGTTCGTCTTGCATTTCCAGTCGCCTACATTTGCGATGAAGTAAACTGTTTCGTTTGACTCGCTGCAACGGACAGTTCCGTCATCACAACCAATTTGCCACATGATTGGCTCCTTGTGCTCAAGCGAGCACACCAGGGGCCAACCGTCAGGTCGTGAGATAATGAAGACAAAATTGATAAAAAGAAAAAAAGCACCAAAAAACCCACATCCAACATTGCGCATTTCAGCGCTATTCTTATCCATTACAACAATTTGCTTAGTTTCCGTTGTGGCTGCCCGCCACGCAAGAATCTTGTCTCGGTCTGGTTCGTCAAGCAAACTGAGAATTCTTTCTCCTTCTTTCTTAGCAGCTTGTCGAAGAATCTCATCTTCTTTAGACATAGAAGCTCCTTACCAAGAAAGCTGAGGGATTCCGCCGCCACACCCCATACAAAGATACAGGATGTAAAATGGGCCGAAAAAAGCATGAATCACAGCCCAAACGATGCTATGATTGATAGTCCAGGAACAAATCGCAGCAATCACCCGACAAGTCACACCCCAGAAAGTGAGACCCCGGCTACCAATGGTGATCTTGACGTTTTTATCACTATTGCTCATTTGCTTCTCCTTTGTTTGTGTTTTTATAAACTACTCTTCGCTTTCACTTTCTTCTGGAGCATGAATGATCACCATGCTCAGTCCGTAGCAAAAATCATTTAGAATTCTGGCAAGTCCAGGAAAAATGGGCTCGCTTTTTACAAATTCAAGCAATTCACTGTAACCTACCCAGCGCATTTCGGTGCACTTATTGGGCTCCATGATTTGCGGCACCTGGTCGGGCGGCACTTGGGTAGTATGATACAAAGTCACGCTGCGGCAACCAATATCTGGATGGTCTTCAGTAGTCCATTGATAGTGATGGACCTTGGACTCTTCAAGGGTGATTCCCGTCTCTTCTGCAACCTCGCGGCAAACCGCCCCCGAAGTCGTTTCATCAGGACGATCGAGCCAACCTCCAGGAACAGCCCACTGGCCGGCGCAATGAGCGCCTTGACGCTTCATGAGAAGAACTTGAAATTTACGGCCAATAACCTTGTAGATGATACAAGCAGTTCCGACGCCGACATCATTTGGACGAGGCATTTTCTTTCCTTTTAAGGTATTTTAATCTTCAAGGTTTGAATTGTTAGAATTTTTACTTAAGCAAATGAACGTATAGTGACATTACACTCATCGACGAATTTGAGACTAGCGCCATTAGGAAACATGATGTGTAGCGTAGGAATGTCAGATTCATAATCTTTATCAATCACAAGTCCCACCAAAAGGTGGAAGCTAGGGTGAATGGAAAGCACCTTGTTGATACTAACCAAATCTCCAATCATCGGGAAGTCAGGGCGATTTTTCAAATTCCACATTGGAAACTCCTACAAGCTCATCTCTTCCCAGACACCGAACCAATTGGTATAGCGAACCTTTTTCACGCCTACATGCTTTAGAAAATGCTGGCAATGAATGCAAGGCTTTGCCATGGTTGCGGTTCCGTCCTTGAGGAACCGAACAACACTAATCTTCTCAGGAACATAATCGAGCTTCAAAATGAGATCAGCCTCGGCATGAACCTCATGATAAGTGTTCCTGGTGTTCCTGTAACGCTTTACAAACTTGGATGAATTTTTGTTTCTATTATTGACCCCAAATGGTCCCTTCTTATTTGCAAAGGCGGCCAAATGAAAATCAAAACTGTTGGTCAAAGCAATGTCCTTAGCCTTATAGTACACTGGACATAAGAGTCCGCTCCTGTAGGTAGTTTGTTGTTCAACCTGTACTATTTTACCACTATTTTGCACGTGTTGCATACTTGCAAAAAAATATTAGTTGGCGTTTTTTGAAATAATTAAAGTTATGAAAAATGAAAATCTTGAAATCAGAATTTTGAATCGATTGCTAAAAGAATTTAGATTTTCTGAACGTAATGTCGATCTTTCTTCATCAACTTCCAATGTTGCTTTGGCAATTTATAAAGAGCTATCTACAAAACGCTTCAACGGAAAATCTATTCCAGCTTTTCTTAGAAGCGTAAACGAAGCTTTGATTAAAGTTAAAGAACCAACCGAAGAAATGTTTGATTATTTTTACAATAAACTGGACTCCGACAAAGGAGACTTTTATGATGCCATCTCAACTTATGTTAATGACGATGTCAACCGTTGGTATTCAACAGGCTATAAGAAAAATGAAAAACTAGACGCTAATCTTGCTTCTATTTTTTATTCATTTCTTTTATTCACGTCAGGAAGTGTTAGCACTATTAGAAAGCCTTCAGGGTATGAAAGTTGGCAATCTCAGGCAATTAAGCACAATGACAGCCCATATAAAGAAATTATGCCTACTAGAGAAGATTATAGAAACGCAAAGAAAATTTTGCAATTTGCTGCTCAAACCAAAAACAGAATGGGACCACAAAATCTTTATCGAGGAATTGGATTGACAGAAGCTGTAGGCATGAATTTAAAAGCAGGAATTCAATTTAAGAATTTTCCAATTTCTTCTTGGACAACCGATGGACAAACAGCAAAACAATTTGCTGCTGACAGTAACCAAGATTGTGCAATCATTCTCAAAGTTAAAGATTGTCTTTATGGAAGCGATGTTTCAGCGGCGAGCAATTATGATGAATCTGAAGTTATTATGGGGAAAAATCTAAAAATAACAGCTGTCAAATTCAATCTTTTAAATCGATCATTTGATCTTAGCGGGCCAGAATTTAAAAAACAAAATGAAATTTGGGATAAACTATACCCTGATGAGGTTGTTAAAGACTTGTTTAGCAACACTTCAGTTACAGCTATTGTGATGTGTGAATTAGCTTGAGGGAAAGGAACGTTAATTCCTTTCCCTCAGCATTTTTGTATGGTAGGCCAGATGGGATTCGAACCCCTAAAATCTACGTTCTAAGCGTAGCATGTATACCAGTTCCATCACCGGCCCACTTTGCTAATATATGAATTTGGAGGCGCTTTAGAGAATCGAACTCTACTTAAGATGATTTGCAATCATCCTCCAGCGCCAGCTGGATAAGCGCCTTGATTAAATGGTACACCCAACGGGAGTCGAACCCGTCATTCCGGCGTGAGAGGCCAGCGTCTTAACCGATTGACCATGGGTGCATGAAAATGGCGGTGCCAGCGGGGCTCGAACCCGCGACCTCCTGATAGACAGTCAGGCGTTCTAACCAACTGAACTATGGCACCGTAAGATGTAAAAGAGGCGGATACAGAAGGATTTGAACCTTCGGGGCCCGAAGACCCGCAGCTTTAGCAAAGCTGTGCCTTAAACCGCTCGACCATGTATCCAATATCTTTACTATAAACCAAAAATGCAATTTTAAAAGAAAAAAGTTTAAATTTTTGGTTTATAGTTTGAGCTAAGTTACTTTAACAAAGTCATAAATAAACGCTGAAGATAAAATTGAGTTCAAATTGTTCTTTGCAAGAATGGAATAAGCTTTGTTATAAAAATCTTTGTAGTTATTATCTTTGTAATAACGAGAGTAATCATAACCTAAAGAACTCAGGTCACTTGGATCAAGATTGTTATTGATCATAGCAGAACGTAATTCATCTTTAATTTTTTGCATATCAATAGTTTTGATATGAACAAACCTAAACTTCTTACGAAGAGTTCTTTCAGTTTCTTCCGACGATTTAGATTTCTCAGGATAGAGTCTATATCTCCAAGAGATTGTATACTCATGATATAAATGTGGCTGCTTACCGTCTTGAAAGAAACAAAACCAACCAGATTGCTTCATGGAAAAATAAGGGATGTAACTTCTTGTGTATGGATTTGTTGTATTTTGAGATGTGTATCTCACATGATCTTCATAATCAAAGATGTGACCGTAGTTGTTTTTCTCAGCAAATTCTTTGATTTCTTTCTTGAGCTCAGAATTAATAAATTCTGAGATTAACGTTTTTCTTTCACTAGTTTTCAGTCTTTGTTTAGCGTAAGCATTATTTATCTTTGATAGCTTTTGAAATTTCTGATGTTAGTTTGTTTTTATTTTCTAAAAATGTTTCAATAGTATTCATTTGTTTCATTGTTTTAAATGATTTGTTAAATGGTTATTGATCCTTAATCACTTTAATTTGTGTTACTGGAATAGTGAAGTTGTAATATCCTTCAAGCTCTACATAATCATCATAGACCGTTTTCTTTACGAGACGAGTTTTTGGTTGGCCCGCCAGCCATGCCTTCATACGAGGAAAGAATGGCAAAACTTCCTCAACTTCAACTTCTTTTCTTGGCCACCAATCAGGTGGGTCAAAAACATAATCACTCATCAGTAACGAAAATGAGTCTTCATTCCAGCGAAAACAATGACCATTTTGTGTAACAATAGTAATTGCCTTACCTATTACATTAAGAAGAAAATCATTTTTATCTGATGTGTTAATCTCTACATCATAGAAAGTTCCACAATGTGCTGTAATGTTATGTTGAAATTGAAGTGGGAACTTTTCATTTAAAACCAAAGTTTTCATTCTTGTTTCCTTTTAATCATCAGGATGACATTTCTTACAATTATAATCATCCTATTGAACTCCTGTTGGTCCAATAATGTAAATACAATGAGTTCCGTCATACCAGAAATGATCTTCCTTGTAACCAAGGGTCCAATTCTTGATTTTCATCAAGCAAATGGAGCGTACATTGGTATGAGAGCTTTTCCATTTTCCGTCAATATGGTATTGGTGAAGCAACGCAATTGAATCAAGTCTGATTTCGATTACTTTTCGAAACGCCTTACAAGGAAAGCCTACTCTTGTCTCAGGCTCCTCAGTAAATGGAATTGGAATTATCATTTTAATCCTTTTATAAAAAACAACAGTATATTTTAGTCGCGATCCCAATCATGTTGGCGCGGAGATACAGTAGCGACATTGCCTTCAACTACCATCAATAAAGCATTTTCATCAGGATTAGGCGAAGGATTGATATTCCATTTTTCAGCAAAGGCCATGTAATCACCATTTGATGACTTCCAAATATCAACATTTCTGCCAAGAAGCGTTCCGTACACACGGATATTATCCAACTTTTTAATTTCAGTTATATCTTTCATGTGATATAAAATATCAGCAATTTCGTAAGTAAGAACAAGAGTATCAACAAATTCGTTATTTTTCTTAACCTTAACGCTAAAGATAAAAGCAGAAGTAATTGTCGATGGACGATGCATAATTATCCTTTTATTAGCTGTATATTACCTTAGATGAAAACACACTGTCTTAAAAAGGTGTCTGGCGGGACTTGAACCCGCATATACCTGGGTCACAACCAGGCCCCTTAACCAATTAGGGAACAGACACAGCGGTAGCAGGTATCGGATTCGAACCGATGAATAAAGCAAGTATGAACCCGCTCGTGGTAGGCCACTTCACCAACCTGCAACAAAACTTATTTGAAATGGTGGGAGGTATTGGGTTCGAACCAATGACCCATAGCTTGTAAGGCTATTGCTCTCCCGACTGAGCTAACCTCCCATTATTGAACAGGATGCACTGTGCATCATCTCCACCCCTCCGCGGAATGGTGCTCTAAGCATTCTCCAAAAGATGTCTAATGTGTGTCGACCCACACTAAAAATTTTTCTGGATATCGTAACAATACAGAACCTTGCGCGAGGATTCCATATCATCTCTTGAGCTACTGCCAAACTTAGTTTGTAAGAGCAAATTTTGCTCAATTACAATTAATCTTATTCACTATATTCAACAAGAGCGCATTCACCACAATTGGGACATTGACCAAAATCAAGAGAGTACTTCTTGTTGGTGGTGCTCTTAACAATCTCAATGAGCTTGGATTGATCCCAATAACTTGGATGATACCAGGATTGTTCTTCCTTAAAGAAGACTGTTCCGTCATTTTTGAGGGTAACATAAAGACCTTCACCAGCTGTATCAATGTAATTGTACAGATCCAAATGAAGATGATCTACCTCACCGCAACCAGAGTTTGGAATAATTTCCTCAGCATCATCAACTTCACAGCAAACAAACTTCATAGTGAAGCTCATGTATTGCTCCTTTTTAAGATGGAAGCGGGGGCCGGAATCGAACCGGCGTCCTCAAGGTTATGAGCCTTGCTATCAGCCACTGATATACCCCGCATCAATAGTTTTGATTGTTAATCCAATCACTTTTTAATAAAAGTAGAAATTGTATCCAAAACAAATGCAAAGCAGAAAACCAGTACTGGTAGGAGTATAGCATTAGGATTTCCGCTAACAAACAAGTCACGCCAATAAAATAAAGCTGGAAGTATCCCTACACTAGCTAACCTTGCTAGTACAAGAACCATAAAAAAAACTGACAAAACAT
>Ga0209400_1001355_pt1 | contig 19808 bp, 15 predicted proteins | sample M_130807_EF_Meta_FD_187313 | JGI IMG/M metagenome (GOLD analysis project Ga0209400, IMG submission 187313) | Freshwater microbial communities from Lake Montjoie, Canada to study carbon cycling - M_130807_EF_MetaG (SPAdes) (version 2) | ecosystem: Environmental > Aquatic > Freshwater > Lake... | reverse complement strand
AAAGACCCTGATGAAGATCATTGTTGATGGCGAGACGGATGTCGTTTTGGGTGTCCATATTCTGGGCCATGAGGCCGGAGAGATGGCGCAGTTGCTTGGTATCGCTGTGAAGCTCAAGGCGAAAAAGGCCGATTTCGATGCCACAATGGCGGTTCATCCGACAGCCGCCGAAGAGCTGGTGACGTTACGCACCCGCTCAGCCCGCTACTTGCGCGAAACGCCGGGCCCTGCGGCTTAAGCCCGATCACGGGACTTCGACAAAGGTCGCGGAAATTCATGTCCCCCGCCCATGACTCTTTCATGTATAAGGCCCTCGCGTGCTGGACTGCGGCCGGGGGAGGGGTTTGCAGGCTTGCACAGATTTATTGGAGTTTGTGATGCCGCTTGAACATTGGACCCCTGAATCCTGGCGCTCAAAGCCGATCCAGCAGGCTCCCGTTTATCCCGATGCCATCGCGCTTGGTGATGTGGAGCGGCAATTAGCCGGATTCCCGCCGCTGGTTTTTGCGGGTGAAGCCCGCAAGCTCAAAAAAGCTTTGGCCAAAGTGCAGGCGGGTGAAGCCTTTCTGTTGCAGGGCGGCGATTGCGCCGAAAGCTTTGCCGAACATTCAGCCGATAATATCCGCGACTTCTTCCGCGTCTTTTTGCAGATGGCCGTGGTGCTGACTTTTGCGGGCTCGTCGCCCGTGGTGAAGGTTGGCCGCATTGCGGGTCAATTTGCCAAGCCGCGCACCAATCCGACAGAGACGATCAACGGCCTCGAGCTGCCGATTTATCGCGGCGACATTATCAATGATTCCGAATTCACGCTGGAAGGACGCACGCCCGATCCGCGTCGCCAATTGGAAGCCTATCGCCAATCAGCCGCGACGCTGAATCTGCTGCGCGCTTTCGCAACCGGTGGTTACGCCAATCTCGAAAATGCGCATCGCTGGATGCTGGGCTTTGTCGATAACAGCCCGCAATCCTCGCGCTATCAGGAATTGGCCGATCGCATTACCGAGACGCTGAATTTCATGAAGGCCATCGGCCTTGATAGCGAGGCGCACCAGGAATTGCGCCAGACTGATTTTTATACGTCGCATGAGGCTTTGCTTCTGGGCTATGAGCAATCGATGACGCGTATCGATTCCACCTCGGGCGATCCCTATGCCACATCAGGTCACATGCTGTGGATCGGTGACCGTACGCGCCAAGCCGATCATGCGCATATTGAATATTGCCGCGGTATCAAAAATCCGATTGGTCTGAAATGCGGCCCGTCGCTGAAGCCCGATGATATGCTGCGCCTGATCGATATTCTGAATCCGGCCAATGAAGCGGGGCGTCTCACGCTGATCGCGCGTTTCGGCTCCGACAAAATTGCCGATCATCTGCCAGCTTTGATCCGTGCGGTTGAGCGCGAAGGCAAGAAAGTCATCTGGTCGTGCGACCCGATGCACGGTAATACAATTTCGGCTTCCGGCTTCAAGACGCGGCCTTTCGAGCGCATCATGAGCGAGATCCGCTCCTTCTTCACCATTCACAAGGCCGAAGGCACTTATGCGGGTGGTGTGCATCTCGAAATGACGGGCAAGAATGTCACCGAATGCACGGGCGGTGCGCGTCAGGTTCTCGAAACAGATTTGCGCAATCGCTATCACACTTATTGCGACCCGCGCCTCAATGCCGAACAGGCGATTGAAGTTGCCTTCCTCGTGGCGGAATTGTTGAAGGCCGAGCGTGCCGGCAAGGCGCAACCGGCGGTGAACGCGGCTGAATGACCGCGTTCCCATCCATTTTCGTTTCGCATGGTTCGCCGCTGGCCGCTGGCCGCGAGAGTGATCTGGCGGACTGGGCTGAGCTCGCCCCCTTTGCGCGCCATTTGGAAAAATCGCGTGACCCCCACCCCTAGCCATTCCCCACAAGGGAGAGGGGAATGGGCAGCGGGGTCTCCTTCCATTGCCCCTCGGGCCGCCTCGGGTTAGATGGTCCTCATGACCGCTTCACCCGCCCGGACGGACCGTCTCGTCCTAGCCCTAGCCCAGACCCGCTCGACCGTTGGCGACCTTGTCGGCAATAGCGCGATTGTGCGCGCGGCCCGTGCTGAGGCTGCTGCCAAGGGGGCTGATCTCGTCATGTTCCCCGAGCTCAATCTGGCTGGCTATCCGCCCGAAGATCTGGTGCTCAAGCCCGCCTTTCAGGAAGCCTGCCGGACCGCTGCTGAAGACCTCGCCCGCGAGACCGCTGATGGTGGTCCCGCGCTGCTGATCGGTCTGCCGTGGGTGGAAGACGGCAAACTCTATAATGCCTATGCGCTGCTCGCAGGCGGGCGCATTGAAGCGGTGCGCTTCAAGGTTGATCTCCCCAATTACGGCGTCTTTGACGAAAAGCGCGTCTTTGCGCGCGGGCCATTGCCGGGGCCTGTTGTGTTCAAAGGCGTGCGCATCGGCATTCCGGTTTGCGAAGATATTTGGACAGATGAAGTCTGCGAATGTCTCGCCGAGACCGGCGCTGAAATGTTGCTTGTCCCGAATGGCTCTCCCTATTGGCACGGCAAGAACGACGAGCGCGTGCAGATTGCGCTCTCGCGTGTCATCGAGACGGAATTGCCGCTCGTCTATCTCAACCAGATCGGCGGGCAGGATGAGCTTGTCTTTGATGGCGCCTCTTTCGTGCTCAATGCGGATCGCGCGCTGGCCGTGCAAATGCCGGCCTTTGAATCGCGCGTGTCGATTTGCACTTTTGAGCGCGGTGTCGATGGTTGGGCTTGCGTGACGGGCGAGCGTGCGGTTTTGCCCGAAGGCGATGAGGCCGATTATGCGGCCTGCGTTTTGGGCCTGCGCGATTATGTCGAGAAAAACGGTTTCCCCGGCGTGGTCATGGGCCTGTCGGGCGGGATTGATTCAGCCCTCTGCGCTGCCATGGCGGCCGATGCTTTGGGGCCGGAGCGCGTTCACTGCATCATGCTGCCCTTCCGCTATACGTCGCAGGAATCTCTGAGCGATGCGAAAGCCTGCGCAGATGCTTTGCGCGTGCGCTATGACATTTTGCCGATTGCGCCAGCCGTTGAAGGTATTGAGCAGGTTTTGGCGCCGCTCTTTGCCGGGCGCGCGCGTGATCTGACCGAAGAAAATTTGCAAAGCCGCGTGCGCGGCACTTTGCTCATGTCAGTGTCGAACAAATTCGGGCCGATGCTGGTGACGACCGGCAACAAGTCGGAAATGTCGGTGGGCTATGCGACCATTTATGGCGACATGAATGGCGGCTTTAATCCGATCAAAGATCTCTACAAAATGCAGGTCTTCCGCCTTTGCCATTTGCGCAATCGCTGGAAGCCGGATGGGGCGCTCGGCCCCGACGGTGTGGTGATCCCCGAAAATATCATCACCAAGCCGCCATCGGCCGAATTGCGCGACAATCAGAAGGACGAGGATTCGCTGCCTGCTTATCCTGTACTTGACGATATTCTCTCGTGCCTCGTCGAGCAGGAAATGCGCGTCTCCGATATTGTCGCGCGCGGACATGATCTTGAGACGGTCAAGAAAGTCGAGCGCCTGCTTTATCTCGCCGAATATAAGCGCCGCCAATCGGCACCGGGTGTGAAGGTGACGCGCAAGAATTTTGGCCGCGACCGCCGCTATCCCATCGTCAATCGTTTCCGTGATTCAGGCAGCGCGATGCGCGCACCTGATCTTTCCATTGCGCCCAAAAAGCCGCTCGGCACATCAGAGCGTTTCGAGGAATGACATGACACGCGTTCGTTTCGCGCCCTCGCCCACCGGCCACATTCATATTGGCAATGCCCGCACGGCCTTTTTCAACTTCCTCTTTGCGAAGAAGAATGGCGGCTCTTTCGTGCTGCGTTTCGATGACACTGACCTCGAGCGTTCCCGCGAAGAATATGCGCAAGGTATCGAGACCGATCTGCGCTGGATGGGCATTGCTCCCGATCTCATCGTGCGCCAGTCGCAGCGGTTTGCGCTTTATGATGCGGCCGCCCAAAAGCTGAAAGAGATGGGCCGTCTCTACCCTTGCTATGAGACGGCGGATGAGCTGGATCGTCGTCGCAAGCGCCAGATCGCGCGCGGCGTGCCACCTGTTTATGATCGTGCGGCATTGAAGCTGACCGATGAAGAGCGCGCGGCGTTGGAAGCGCAGGGCCGCAAAGCCCATTGGCGCTTCAAGCTCGAAGAGCGCACGATGCATTGGAATGATCTGGTGCGCGGCGAGAGCCATATTGAAGCGGGCTCTTTGTCCGATCCGGTGCTCATCCGCGAAGACGGAACTTATCTCTACACGCTGCCTTCGGTTGTCGATGATATTGATCTGGGCATCACCCATGTCATTCGCGGCGAAGATCACGTCACCAATACGGCCGTGCAGATCCAGCTGTTTGAAACGCTCGCCGGAAAAGCCCCGATTTTCGGCCATCACAATCTTCTCACAACCGCGAGTGGTGAAGGCCTCTCAAAGCGCTCGGGTGCCTTGTCTATTGCGAGCTTACGCCAAGCCGGCATCGAACCGCTGGCGATTGCAGCACTCGCAACTCTGACTGGCTCGTCGGATGCTGTGCAACCGGTGGCCTCGCTTCAGGAATTGGGCGGGCTGTTTGATCTCTCGCATGTGTCGCGCGGTGCGGCGCGCTTTGACGAGAATGAACTCGCAACTTTGTCGGCGCGCACTCTTCACGCCATGGCTTTTGGCGATGTCGTGTCGCGTCTTGCGCAAGAGGGTGTATCCGGTGCCAAGGCGGAAGCCTTCTGGCTCGCCGTGCGCGGTAATCTCGAAACATTCGGCGATGTGCGCGAATGGTGGCGTGTTGTCGAGCAGGCGAGCGATCCGGTCATTGAAGATGCGGATTATTGCAAAGCGGCTTTGGCACTCTTGCCGGACGAGCCTTATGACGCGCAGACATGGAGTCGCTGGACAGCTGCGATCAAGGAGCAGACAGGACGCAAGGGCAAAATGCTCTTCCATCCTTTGCGTCTGGCTTTGACGGGCAAAGAGTCAGGGCCGGAACTGGCGCAGCTTCTGCCGTTGATCGGTCGCGTTAAAGCTGCGGCCCGACTGTCCGGACAGTCTTCTTAGTTCCATCCGGCGTCGTGACTTCGCGCTTGGCGCCATCGGTCAGCGAATAATTGCGGCCATTGTTCACGCCACCAACAGCAATGCTGGTTGAATCGCGTGAAGCGGTTGGCGCTTGCGAGCCGATTGCGGCTTCCGCCGCAGCATCACGATCAGCTTGAGTTGCTTTCGGATCGGGCTTTCTCGCAGGCTGCGCTTTGGCCGCTTGCGGGCGCGAGAGTTCTGCTGCGCGCTCGGGCGTTACAATCTGATCGCGACGGCTGTCGCGCCCGAGCATGCGCTCTGCATTGCCAAGCGCTTCCGACCAGCTCTGGTCTGCTTTTTTGCAGGTGCAGGCAGGGTCATATTTTGTGCGGAAGCGTCCGGCATTGGGATGTGCGGAATAGGGGCGGCCATCGGCGGCTGAGACCGATTGCTCCACTTCACGTCCAAAAGCCATGGTGAAGAGCTGCGTCTCCACATTCGGGCACATGGCTTGGCAGAGTTCGCCGAGTTCCTGATAGCGCATGCGATTGGCCGAATAAGAAACGGGGAAGAAACCGCCGTCACAAGTTCGTACGCAAACAGCGTGCGAGCCGCTGCCGGGTTCTTCAGGCGCAAGCGGTTCGCCTTCGAGCGGCATGTCCATCGCGTTGCTTGGTGTGCTGCGACCAAACAGATTGTCGAAAAAGCCGCCGGCATTGCGCTGCTGTGGTTGGCCACGGCAGGCGGAGTCGAAACGTGCGACGAGCTCGCGACGGGTGGCGTCATCACCGCCCGCTTGCGCTGCATCTTGGCGCAATTGCGCGAGATTGGAACGCATGCGCGCAATCTGCTGACCAATGGCCGAGCATTCGCGCGGGCTGTCATCGAAGAAGAGGAATTGGCGACGGCCGCAACCAATCGAATTGGAATAGGCAACCGTGCGGTCGAGTTCGGTGGCTTGGCGTTGCGCAGCGTCGCGGAATTGCTGGGCGCGTGCCGGATCAGCCGAACCAACGGGCCCAAGCGCTACGATCTGTTGTTGCAGACGGTTGCAATCAGCTGCTTGCGCAAAGGCACTGGTTTCGCCCGCCAGCAGACCCGCGCAGGCGGCAATCATGGCAAGGCCGCGCGTGAGTTGGCGCAGAGGCTTTGTCAAAATCGTCTGAGGGGGCCGCGTCATGAAAACCTCTGTTGCGCCACTGGGGCCTTTAGCTTTCCTTTCTTTGCGCACCTATGGTGGCGGCAAAAAGGCAAAGCAGGGCTCCGGGCGCGCTTTTCCATAGCAGAGCGCGGCCCTTAAGGTCCATGGAGCGGAGGGAGATGTCCTGTGGCTTTAGTTGGCGCAGGTGACGCGGTAGCCGCGCGGGGCGCGGGTAGCGATCTGCTCGATGGCGGCGCCCTCAGCCAGGCCGAAGGAGACCGAGGGGCCCCGGCCCATGGCGGCGCACCAGGCATCGGCCACGGTGCGGGCGCAAGACGCGCCAGAGGCAAAGCATTCGCCGATTCCGTAGCCTTCATCCTTGGGAATAAAGAAGGTTTCCTGCGCTGAGCCAGCCACGGGGGCGGTCAGGAGGAGGCCAAGGCAGAGGACGCGGGACAGAAAACGCATGGGGTGGCCTGAAAACAAGGTAGGGGGCGGGGTCAGGCGCGCAATCTGCCCCAAAGCCCTTGAGACTTTGTTAAAGCCATTAACCTCTTGGGGGCCTCTCGCTTGACGCAGCGCCGCCTTTTGGCCAAAGGTGCCCTCATGACGCGCACGACCTGCACCATCTGCCGGATTATTATTAGCTAGCATCCCTGCTGGCTGGCGCCGTCTTGCATCCCAAGACCTTCGTAAAGAAGCAAAGCCCCCGGCCAGCAGGTCCGAAGGGGAAACCATGTCTCAGGCTCCGCAATTGCGGCTCTACAATACGCTCTCGCGCCAGAAGGAAGACTTCCGGCCGATCGATGCGTCGCATGTGCGCATGTATGTCTGCGGCCCCACCGTCTATGACTATGCCCATATCGGTAATGCGCGGCCGATCATCGTCTTTGATGTTTTGAACCGCCTGCTGCGCCATCTCCATGGTCAGAGCGCTGTCACTTATGTGCGCAACATCACTGACGTTGATGACAAGATCAACGCACGCGCCGCAGAGCGCGGCATTTCGATCCGCGAGTTGACAGAAGAAACTGCGCGCATTTTTCATGAAGATGTGGCGGCACTCGGTTGCTTGACGCCAGATGTCGAGCCGCGTGCGACAGAACATATTGTCGAGATGATCGCCATCATCGAAAAGCTGATCGCAGCCGGACATGCTTATGCGGCGGAAGGCCATGTGCTCTTCTCCGTGCCGTCGATGAGCGAATATGGCCAGCTGTCGCGCCGCCCTCTCGACGAGATGATCGCGGGTGCGCGCGTTGATGTCGCGGCCTACAAGCGCGACGAAATGGATTTCGTTTTGTGGAAGCCCTCGAAAGAGAGCGAGCCGGGCTGGGATTCGCCTTGGGGTCGCGGGCGTCCGGGCTGGCATATCGAATGCTCCGCCATGAGCTGGAAGCATTTGGGCGAGACATTTGATATTCATGGCGGCGGGATTGATCTCGTCTTCCCGCATCATGAAAATGAAATCGCGCAATCGCGTTGCGCTTTCGGGCATCAGGTCATGGCCAATGTGTGGATGCACAATGGCTTCCTGCAGGTCGAAGGCGAGAAAATGTCGAAGAGCCTCGGCAATTTCATCACTATTCGCCAGCTTCTGGCGACGGAAGATTTCGGCGGTCAGAAATGGGCGGGCGATGTGTTGCGCCTTGCCATGCTGCGCACCCATTATCGCCAGCCGATTGATTGGACCGCGCGTGGACTTGATGAGGCGCAAAAGACGCTAGAAAACTGGGCTGATCTCGTTGCGCGTCACAAGATTGCTGCTGCCACGCCCACACCCCATGCGAGCGTGATCGAGGCTTTGCTGGATGATCTGAATACGGCAGCAGCTTTTGCGGCTTTGGCTGAACTCGCCAAAGCCTCGCGCCATGATTATTCGGCTGCGCAAAATCTCGCCAATACGGCGCTGTGGTTGGGCTTTGATACAAGCGCCTGGTTTGCGCGCGCGGGTGAGAGTGCGGGTGACAATCTTGATCCAGCTTTCAAGGCTGAGGTTGAGCGGCTGGTGGCCGCGCGTCTGGAAGCCCGGGCGCAGAAGAATTTTGCCGAGTCAGATCGTCTGCGCGATGAATTGGCCGCCAAAGGCGTGCAGCTGAAAGACGGCAAGGGTGCCAATGGCGAAGCTGTGACGACTTGGGAGGTTAAGCGATGATCCGCACTCTTTCCGTCATTGCGAGGAGGCCCGAAGGGCCGACTCGGCAATCCATGGCGCTCATCAACGGAGTTTGGTGCTATGGATTGCTTCGCTGCGCTCGCAATGACGGTGGAAAGGTGGTGGCGTTATGACCATTGCTTTGCGTCCCTACCTGGCCGCGGATGCTCCCATTCTGGCAGCGATCTATGCGGCAGCTATCGATGAGCTGACGGCTGAAGATTACACGGACGAGCAGCGCTATGCCTGGATTGCGCTTGCCGAAGACGAAAAGACTTTTGGGCAAAAGCTGGCAGCAAGCCTGACTCTCGTCGCCATCGTCGAAGGCGAGCCGGTGGGCTTCATTTCACTTCGCGACAATCTGTCGATTGAGCATCTCTATGTCTCGCCCAATATCATCCGTGAAGGTGTCGCCACAGCTTTGTGTGACGCGCTGGAAAGACTTGCAACAGCGCGTGGCGCGCAAAAGCTCACCGTGGATTCCAGCGATACGGCTGAACCCTTTTTCAAACAGCGCGGCTATATTTTGCAGAGCCGCAATACACGCATCGTCGATGAGCAATGGCTTGCCTATATGACGATGATCAAGGAACTCGCGCCTGCCGCGGCTTCGGGAACAGTGCAATGACCCGCGAAAGACTGACCCTTTTCGATACGACCTTGCGTGATGGCGCGCAGACGACGGGCGTTGATTTCTCGCTCGAAGACAAGCGTCAGATCGCGACGCTGCTCGATAATCTCGGCGTTGATTATGTCGAAGGCGGCTATCCGGGCGCCAATCCGACCGACACGGAGTTTTTCTCGAAGCGCCCGAAGATCAAGGCGAAATTTGCAGCCTTCGGCATGACCAAACGCGCGGGCCGCTCGGCCGCCAATGATCCGGGCATTGCGGCGCTGCTTGATGCCAAAGCCGATACGATCACCTTTGTCGCCAAGACATGGGACTATCATGTTCATGTGGCGCTCGGCTGCACGCTGGAAGAAAATATCGAAGGCATTGCCGATTCCGTTGCGCATGTGCGCAAGGCAGGCCGCGAAGTCATTCTCGATTGCGAGCATTTTTTCGATGGCTACAAAGCCAATCCGGATTTTGCGCTCACATGCGCCAAGACAGCCTATGACAATGGCGCGCGTTGGATCGTGCTCTGCGATACGAATGGCGGCACATTGCCCCATGAGATCGAAGCTATTGTGACATCAGTGACCAAAGTCATTCCGGGCGATCATGTCGGCATTCATGCCCATGACGATACGGGCAATGGTGTGGCCAATTCTTTTGCTGCAATCCGCGCCGGCGCGCGCCATATCCAAGGCACGTTGAACGGCCTTGGCGAGCGCTGCGGCAATGCCAATCTCGTCACTATCATCCCGACGCTTCTTTTGAAAAAAGAATATGCGGAGCGGTTCGAGATCGGCGTTGATGAAGGCAAGCTTGCCCAGATCACACAAATCTCGCGCACGCTGGATGAATTGCTCAATCGCTCGCCCAATAAGCATGCGCCTTATGTGGGTGCTTCCGCATTTGCGACGAAAGCCGGCATTCATGCCTCTGCGGTCATGAAAGACCCGCGCACTTATGAGCATGTGACGCCCGAAAGTGTCGGTAATCGCCGTAAAGTCCTCGTGTCTGATCAGGCGGGCAAGTCCAACATTCTGGCCGAGCTGGATCGTCTGGGTGTGGATGTTTCTAAGGATGATCCGCGTGTCTCACGCGTGCTCGAAGAAGTGAAAGAGAAAGAAGCGCTCGGCTATGCCTATGAAGGGGCCGATGCTTCTTTCGAATTGCTGGCGCGCCGCATGTTGGGTGAAGTGCCCGAGTTCTTTGATGTCGAGCGTTTCCGCGTTGTCATGGAGCGCCGCCACAATGCGACGGGTGATTTTGTCAGCGTCGCCGAAGCGGTGGTGAAGGTCGTCATCGATGGCCAGACTTTGACCTCGGTGGCGGAAGGCAATGGCCCCGTGAATGCGCTGGACCTCGCACTACGTAGCGACCTTGGCAAATATCAGCGCCACATTGCCGATCTCGAATTGCTCGATTATCGCGTGCGCGTTTTCAATGGCGGTACGGATGCGGTGACGCGCGTCTTGATCGAGTTTGGTGATGAGGCGGGACAGCGCTGGTCGACTGTTGGCGTCTCATCCAACGTGATCGATGCTTCTTTCCAGGCCATACTTGATGGCATCAATTGGAAGCTGATGAAGGCGGGCGCTTAAAAGCGCTCGTCGAGATCACGCACTTCGCTGCGTGATGCTGCTTTTTGCAACATAGGCACCACGTCTGAAATTTTTTCGCTGACAAGATAGCGCAGCTCGAATTCTTCGCGGATGAAGCCCGTCTGGCGCATATGGGCGAAGAGCGAGAGCAGAGGTTTCCAGAAGCCGCCGACATCGGCAATCAGCACAGGCTTGCCGTGACGGCCCAGCTGCACCCAGGTTAATTGCTCGACCAATTCTTCCAGCGTGCCGATGCCGCCGGGCAAGGCCACAAAAGCATCTGCGCGTTCAAACATGATGCGCTTGCGCGTGTGCATGTCATCGACCAGCACAAGTTCTTGCGCCTTTTCGAGCATGGATTCGCGTTTGCGTAAAAATCCGGGAATGACGCCTGTCACATGGCCGCCGTGTTCGAGCACAGCTCTGGCGACGGTCCCCATCAGGCCATTGTCACCCCCGCCATAGACGAGGCCAAGCCCATGTTCGGCCATCGAGCGGCCGAGCTCTGTTGCAGCTTCCATGAAGATCGGGTCAATGTCGTTAGCGGAGCCGCAATAGACGCAAATATTTCGAATCTCTATCATGTTTTTCTTTTCGCTTTGCCCTATGACAGCGTCAAGACATGCTCTCTCAACTTGGGCTCTGGCTTTCATCGCAGTGGCATATTACACTTCATTTCGTTTCTGTTTTGAGTAAGGCGACATGCAGGCGCAATCGCGGACCCTACTGTTCGGCGTGAGCACGGTTTTGGCTGTGGGAGCGGTCGCCTTTTTGGCGTGGCGCGCCATGGAGCAGACACCGCTTTTGTTTGGTGCTGCATCGCCACCCGCTATTGCGCCCCAGCAGAACAAGCCAGAGCCGCCCCGCGCGGAAACGACGAAGTCTATTCCCGCCACCTTTGATGTTGTGAGTGTCGAGCCTGACGGTTCGACCGTTGTGGCTGGCCGCGCAGAGCCGGGCGCACAGGTGCAATTGCTCAACAATGGTGTCGTGGTTGCCACCGTTACGGCAGATATGAACGGGCAATTTGCCATCGTCCCGCCAGCTCTGACAGCTGGAGAACATTTGTTGAGCCTTGCAACGGGTGGCAAGCCGGCTGAGCGCGCGCAGACAGTGGCTGTGGCAGTGCCCAAAGACCGAATGGGTGAGCCTGTTGTGGCTTTGACCGAACCGGGCGTGCCAACGCGCATTTTGTCAGATCATGCGCCCAAAGCACCTTTGCGCCCCACGCAAGATGCGCCTGCTGCCTCTGCATCGCCACCCCAGCCAGCGCCCAATCTTTCCATCCGTACCGTTGAGGCGGATGAAGCGGGTGGCTTTTATGCGAGCGGCGCTGCTGCGCCCGGCGCGCAAATCCGCTTGTCGCTCAACGGTACGCCTTTGGCCCAGGTGCAAGCCGGGGCAGATGGCAGCTGGTCGCTGAAGATCGAAAAGGGCATGGCGGCTGGTGCCTATGCCGTCAAAGCCGACCAGCTGGATGCCACAGGAAAAGTCCTGGCGCAGGCGGAAGTGCCTTTCGACTATCCGGCGCGGCCTTTGGGGCAAGCGCAGGGCCAAGCAAAGGGCCAAGCTGCTGCCAGCGCCTCCCATGCCGTCTTGACCGAAGTGCAGAGCGTCACCGTGCAGCGCGGCGACAGCCTCTGGCGGATCAGCCAGCGCCTGTTGGGATCGGGCTATCGCTATACGCAAATCTATGCGGCCAATAGCAACCAGATCCGTGACCCGTCGCTCATCTATCCGTACCAGATTCTGGTGGTTCCGGGCGGCGCAAGACCCAATTGAGGGCGCTTGCCTGTGCGTTGTGAGGTCCGGGCAGGGTGCGCTGGGCCGTTTTTGGGCTTATATCTTTTGGCGAAAATGCCCACGGCCTGACGCAAAAGAAGAACATGACGCCGCACCACAAGTCACAACAGCAATCCTCCTTTTCCTCCATCAAGGCCGATGCCTCGCTCGCCACCACGGTGAAGCATTTGTGGCCCTATATCTGGCCGAGTGAACGGACCGATCTGAAGTTCCGCGTCTTGGGCGCTTTGGCGCTGCTGCTGGTCGCGAAATTTGTCACCATTGCCGTGCCCTATTCGTTCAAATGGGCGACCGATCTCATCACAGATCCCAATGCCGATGTGCCGCTGCCCGCCATCATCGCGGGGCCGGTTGCGGTTGTGGTCATCTACACTTTGCTGCGCATCTTCATGCAGTTCTTCACGCAGGCACGTGATGCTCTGTTTGCAGCGGTTGCCATGCATGCGGTGCGCCGCATTGCCAATGAGCTTTTCGTTCACCTGCATCAGCTGTCGCTGCGCTTCCATCTGGAGCGCAAGACAGGTGGTCTGACGCGCGTTCTGGAGCGTGGACGAGAAGCCATCCAGCAGATTGTGCGCATGTCCATGCTGACGGGCGTGCCGACGGTTGTGGAATTCGCGCTGATCCTCGCCGTCTTCTTCTTTGAATTTGATTGGCGCTACGCGCTGGCCGTGATCGTGATGATCTTGGCTTATTTGAAATTCACCACCATTGCGACCGATTGGCGTATCTCCATCCGCCGCAATATGAATGAGAGCGATACGGACGCGAATACAAAGGCCATCGACTCGCTGCTTAATTATGAAACGGTAAAATATTTCGGCGCCGAAAAGCGCGAAGCGGAACGCTATGATCGCTCGATGGAGAAATACGAGCGTAATAGTGTTTCAAGCTATGTCTCCCTTTCTGTGTTGAACTCGGGCCAGGGGCTCATCTTTTCGCTGGGCCTGATGACTGTCATGATCTTGTGCATTATGGGCATTCGCGACGGGCGCAATACGATCGGCGATTTCGTGCTGGTCAATGCGATGATGATCCAGCTTTACCAGCCGTTGAATTTCATGGGCATGGTTTATCGCGAAATCAAACAGGCAGTGATCGATATTGAAATGATGTTCACGATTTTGGGTCAGCACCCCGAGATCAAGGACAAGCCCGATGCTGCTCCGCTCAAAGTGGCGGCGGGTCATGTCAAATTCGAAAATGTGCATTTCGCCTATGATCCCAAGCGCGCCATTCTCAAAGGCATCAGCTTTGAAGTGCCCGCTGGCAAGACCCTTGCCATTGTCGGCCCCTCGGGCGCAGGCAAATCGACGATCTCGCGTCTGCTGTTCCGCTTCTATGATCTGCAATCGGGCCATATCACCATTGATGGCCAGGAAATCTCATCTGTGACGCAGGATTCCTTGCGCGATGCCATTGGCATGGTTCCACAGGATACGGTGCTGTTCAACGATACGATTGCTTACAATATTCGTTATGGCCGCTGGAATGCGAGCGAAGAAGAAGTGGTTGAAGCGGCGAAAGCTGCGCAGATTGATGATTTCATCCGCTCTGTGCCCAATGGTTATAAGGCGCAAGTGGGCGAGCGCGGTTTGAAATTGTCAGGTGGCGAAAAGCAGCGCGTTGCGATTGCCCGCACGATTTTGAAAGGCCCGCCGATCCTCATTCTCGATGAGGCGACATCGGCGCTCGATTCCTTTACCGAGCGCGAAATTCAGACGGCACTTGACCGCGTGTCCAAGGGCCGCACCACGCTTGTCATCGCGCATCGTCTTTCGACCATTGTGAATGCGGATGAAATCCTCGTTCTCGACAAGGGCGAGATTGTCGAGCGCGGTCGTCATGAAGAATTGCTGGCACTGGGCGGCGTCTACAAGGCCATGTGGAATCGCCAACGCGAAGTTGATGCCGCGCAAGAAGCTTTGCGCCGCGCGGCGGAAGAAGAAGGTATCAGCGCGCGCGTGGATTGAGCCTTAAACGAATTCAGCAAGGCGTGGCGGGGGATCGCTCGCCATGCGCTGGCTTGGCGCCACATCCACGCTCACAGTCAGTGTCTGATTCCCGGAGGCTAGGATTACCCCGTCAATCGGCGAGACATCAGCATAATCACGCCCGCGCGCAATGACGATATGATCATTGCCTGCCATCAGCGCATTGGTCGGATCGAAATCGAGCCAGCCGAACGCTTCTCCGCACCAGAGCGACACCCAAGCATGCGAGGCATCCGCACCCACAAGGCGCGGTTTTCCTGCCGGCGGGATTGTGCGGATATAGCCCGAGACATAAGCAGCAGGCAGGCCAAGACCGCGCAGCGCTGCAATCATAATATGCGCGAAATCCTGACAGACACCGCCGCGTGACTCGAAAGCCTCCGACAAAGGCGTCGAGACCGCGGTCGCCTTTGGATCATATTTGAAATCATTGCGAATGCGCGTCATCAGTTCAGCGGCTGCCTCGACAATGGGGCGACCATTTTGAAAACTTTCCTTCGCATAAGCGGTCGCAGGCCCATGCATTGGCACAATGCGGCTTGGATAAAGAAAATGCGCGGGCGCAGTGGGGCCCAGTGCTGATGAGGCAAAGGCGTTTTGGCGCACATCTTCCCATGCAGGTGTCAGCTCGCCTGCCGGCGCCGGACGCCGCTCCACTTCCACGCGCGACATGGCGGTGATGCGCAATTCGCGATGGGTGCTCGCAATCGTCACATGCGCGATGCGCGTGCCAAAAAAATCCGTGCGCTGGATGATGGAAACAGGCTGTGGCGCTACTTCCAAGCCACTGTCAAAGACGCGCTGACCATCATCATCAGCGGGCAAAAGGCGCAAGGTACAACGCGCGGCGGAGACCGGCGCATCATAGCGATAGGTCGTGACGTGACGAATATCGTAGATCATGCGAGGTCCATTTCGCGGCCTTGCCGCGTGGCGTTTGGTCCTTGCAGGAAGTAACGCTGCGCAATGGCTTCGCCTAGCGCGATGAGACGCTGTTCGACCGCCAGAATTTTCTGCTGGTCGAGGTGGTCGGCATCTTCCACTTTCAAATCGGAGACAATTTTGAGCGCCAAGCGGCTTGGCGCTTCCATAATACCGTCCCCATTTAACAAGGGCAGGGTAGCGAGATGTTCATTGATGCGCTCGCTCTGGAAGGCGACGGATCGCGGATTGAATGTGTCAAGCAGAACCATATCGCGCACGGGTGCCAGCGCCACACCGACCAGATAGCGCGAGCGATAGGTGATCTGCGAGTCGATGAGATCAAGCAGGACGTCGAGATTTTCGGCTGTCGCGTCTTTGTCGGCAAAGCTGCGCGCAAAGCGACACGTGTTGATGGCGCGCTCCACACGCCGCCCCATATCCAGAAAACGCCAGCCCGCGACACGATTGGTATTTTCCTGGAAGAGGCCAGACAGAGCTGCAATGACGCGCAAGGCTTCATCGGCGGTGTCGAAAGCTTCCGCTTCCGGCATTTGCTTCACATCATCATGTGCCAGACTCACATCGAGCGCGCGCAGCAAATGCCATGCGTCGGGTGACAGACGTTCACGGATCACACCCGCCGCGCGCCGCGCAGCAGAGGCAATCGCGCTGGCGGAGCCGACATGGTTTTTGTCATGCAAAGCGGTAGCGGCGATTTCGGCTGTTGTGGCTTCCGCCATTTCAGGTGGCACGGCGCTCCAGGCGCTTAACATGCGCGCCAAGCGGAAAGTTGATTGTCGCCCGCCGCCCGTCATGGAATCTGGATCCATCATGCGTGCGCACAGGCAGCGCACAATGCGCAAAGTCGCTTCTGCGCGCTCCATATAGCGGCCGAGCCAGAACAGATTATCCGCCGCGCGGCTTGGCAAATTGCCCAGCAGGCGACGGATTTTCACCGTGTCACTGGAGGGCAGAAGCGTGGTCATCTCGACAGGCTTATCTGCCAGCACCCAAACGTCTGCCGATTGCACGCCTTCGCCCATCGAGACAGCCCGCGCATCGCTCACCGCTGAAATGCGACAGAAACCGCCGGGCATAATCTCCCAGCCTTTTTCAGTTGCGGCCGCATAGACACGCAAGACGAAGGGGCGCGGTGTCAGCTTGCCATCTTCCCACACAGGCGTGGTCGAGAGCTGCACCATTTCCTGACCGACATAATCAACAGCACGTTGCGAGAGATCGCCCATCAGTTGCGCGCGTGTCGCGGCATCCAGATCAGCGCCAATCAGATTGCGCACGCCCTTCATGCCGGGGAGGTTTTCGGAAAAGGCGCCGGAGACGACGAGTTCATCAAGCCGCGACATCACTTCATTGCGCGCGTTTTCCTGCCCGCACCACCAAGTGGCGATATTGGGCAATTGCAAATCTTGCCCCATCAGTCTTTTGCAAAGCGCCGGCATAAAGGCGAGCAGCGCACGCGATTCCACAAGCCCAGCGCCGGGCATATTGGCAACTGTCACGGTGCCATTGCGAATGGCCTGCATGAGGCCCGGCACACCCAGACGCGAGGCGGCATTGGCTTCGAGCGGATCGCACCAATCGGCATCGACGCGCCGCCAGATCACATCGGCGCGCTTGAGGCCTGCAATGGTGCGCACATGCACCATGCCATCTTGCACAGTGAGGTCATCGCCTTCGACGAGCAGGATGCCGAGATAGCGTGCGAGATAGGCCTGTTCGAAATAGGTCTGGCTATAGGGTCCCGGTGTGAGCAGGCAGATGCGCGGCTCTGGTCGCGTCGCGGAATCTGTGAGACCTTTGCGGAATTCGCGGAAGAAGGGCGCAAGGCGCTCGACATTCATGTCGCGATAAAGATTGGGGAAGGCGCGCGAGAGAACGAGGCGGTTTTCGAGCGCATTGCCTGTGCCCGATGGCGCTTGTGCGCGATCACCCAAAACCCACCAGCGCCCATCAGGCCCACGGCCGATGTCGCAAGCATAAAGACGCAGCCAGCGACCGCCCGGCGGTTTCACGCCTTGCATCGGGCGCATGAAATCCGCACTGCCTGTTACGGCTGCTGCAGGCAATGCGCCTTCGCTGACAAGCTTTCCTTCGCCATAAACGTCGGAGAGAATGCGCTCCATCAATTCCGCGCGCTGCGTCACGCCTGCGGCAATGGCTTTCCAGTCGCGTTCGGGAATGAGCACCGGCACATGCGAGAGCGGCCAAGAGCGTTCATTGGTCTCGCCATAAACGCGATAGGAAATATCAAGGTCGCGGATGTGGCGGTCGGCGGCAGCAAAACGACGATCGATTTGATCATCTTCAATGCGCGACAATGCGTCGAGGAAGGATTGCCAGTGGGCGCGCGGCTGTCCATCCCGATCGATGAATTCATCCGGGATTCCAGGCAGGGCTTGATAGCCAGTCGTCCAGCTTTCGACGCGCTTTTCCGATCCGCCGTTTTGGCGGCGGTCGTTCTTGCGCGACGCGGCGCTCTCGCTAGGCAAGTGTCCTCCTCAAGTCCAGCGTCAGCGGAAATTCCGCCGAGGGGCTTTCTTGTCGCACATTCATTGTGCCGGGAGTATGACCTTGATTCTGGAAGCGGGCCAAGCGCCTAGCCTGTGCTTCATAGGAATTGACGGGGAAAGTATCGTAATTGCGCCCGCCCGGATGGGCGACATGATAGACGAAGCCGCCCAGCGAGCGCCCGTTCCATGTATCGACAAGATCAAAAGTGAGCGGTGCATGCACAGGCATGACCGGATGCAGCCCCGAAGCCGGTTGCCACGCTTTGAAGCGCACGCCAGCGACGGCCTCATTGTTGCGGCCCGTTGATGTCATCGGCAGAGGGCGACCATTGCAAGTGATGAGATGGCGGCCCGCCACAAAGCCTTGTGCCAGCATTTCGACGCGCTCGACCGACGAATCGACATAGCGCACGGTGCCGCCAATCGCACCTTCTTCGCCCATCACATGCCATGGCTCGAGCGCTTGCCGCAGCGTCATGCTGACGCCGCCATGTTCTGCATCGCCGTAGAAGGGGAAACGGAATTCGCGCTGGGCTTCGAACCAGAGCGGATCAAAATCATAACCCGCGCCGCGCAGATCAGAGAGCACACCTGAAAAATCTTCCCAGACGAAATGCGGCAGCATGAAGCGATCATGCAAAGCCGTGCCCCAACGCACAAAAGAGCCTTGTTGCGGCTGGCGCCAGAACCAGGCAATCAAAGCGCGCAAGAGCAATTGCTGGGCAAGCGACATGCGCGCATCGGGCGGCATTTCAAATGAGCGAAACTCGATGAGGCCGAGGCGGCCTGTCGGGCCGTCGGGTGAAAAGAGTTTGTCGATGCAGATTTCCGCGCGATGCGTATTGCCTGTCACATCGACCAGCAAATTACGAAAGAGGCGATCGACTAACCAGAGCGGCGTTTGGCCATGGTCGGGCGAGGGCACTTGCGAGAGTGCTATCTCCAATTCGTAGAGGCTATCATGGCGGCCTTCATCTATGCGCGGCGCTTGGCTCGTGGGGCCAATGAAGAGGCCCGAGAAGAGATACGACAGCGAAGGATGGCGCTGCCAATAGAGCACAAGGCTCTTCAGCAAATCGGGGCGACGCAGAAAGGGTGAATCCATCGGCGTGGCGCCGCCCAGCACCACGTGATTGCCACCGCCCGTGCCAGTGTGGCGGCCATCGGTGAGATATTTGTCGGTGCCCAGTCGTGTTTGTCGCGCTTCTTCGTAAAGCGCGACCGTATTGTTGACCGCGTCACGCCAATTGGCTGCAGGATGCACATTGACTTCAATCACGCCCGGGTCCGGCGTGACTTTGATCACTTCAATGCGTGGGTCTTGGGGTGGCGGATAGCCCTCAATATGCACGGGCACTTTGCTGGCTTCCGCTGCCAGTTCAATGACGGCAAGAAGTTCGATGTAATCTTCCAACCGCTCGACGGGCGGCATGAAGACATGCAGCACACCATCACGCGGTTCAATGGCAAGCGCTGTGCGCACCTCGCCCTCAACAGCCACTTGCTCATTTTGTGTCTGGCGCGACGGGTCGTTAGCGGTCTCACTATAGGTGCGGCGGATTTCGTTGGGATCAGGTAGTTGGCCGCGCACATCAGTCGGGTCTTGCGGCATGATGTAGGGATAGGAAGAGGCTGGCACATAGGGCAGCGCGTTCAAAGGCAGGCGAAAGCCTGCAGGGGAATCGCCGGGTGCCAAAAACAATTTGCCGCGGCGTAGCGCCCATTTTTCGCTTTTCCAGCGTGGGGCTTTAGCGCTTGCGGCATTCCATCTTTGCACAGGCAGAACATAGCCTGTGGGATGAGACAGGCCGCGTTCAAACACACGCACCATGCGCGCGCGGGCTTCCGGATCTTCGATTTTTGGATCGCTCGGATCGACATTCACCGGCAGTTCGGCTTCTTTCAAAATCCAATGCGCTGGATCTTCATAAGCGGGAAGGGCGCAATCGGTTGGAACGCCCAGACGTTGCGCTGTCTCATGCGCAAGGCGCTCGGCATCGGCGATCAAAGCTATT
>Ga0209400_1001352_pt1 | contig 19830 bp, 26 predicted proteins | sample M_130807_EF_Meta_FD_187313 | JGI IMG/M metagenome (GOLD analysis project Ga0209400, IMG submission 187313) | Freshwater microbial communities from Lake Montjoie, Canada to study carbon cycling - M_130807_EF_MetaG (SPAdes) (version 2) | ecosystem: Environmental > Aquatic > Freshwater > Lake... | reverse complement strand
ATATCTTCCAACAACCGCTGTTATATCGCCCAACCGATCCCAACTTTGGCGTGGCAAAAAATGTAACGTATTATCATGCCTATGGTCTTAGTGCCGCTACATTGGATGAATATGTAGCCAGTCTAGATATTAACCACTATTGGAAAAATCTTGTGCTGGGTCAAATTGAAGTTGCACAGGCCATTGACAGTTCAGGCACAGTCTTATATGAAGTGGTTTACAGCAAAATCATTGATAACCTGGTCAACGCACAAGGTGAAAGTGTCAGTAAAGATGTTACCTTACCTTATCCAGTTACCTCTGGCGTGGCCGACGGAACTACCATAGTATATCCCAACAGTTTGATCAACATGCGAGATCAAGTGATTGATACAGTAGGACAAATTTCAAATACATTGCCCTTGTGGATGATCTGTAAACAGGCCAATGGTCAGACTTTGGGATTTACTCCGGCCTGGGTTATAGCCTATGCCAATCCTGGGCGCGGTGAACAATTGGCCTATTACATTGGTCAAGATTTTATTGATCGACTCAACGTTATTGACTTTGAGGTTGATCGTTACGAATTGGACAATCTGTTGACACGTAATTGGAATAGAGAGAATCAACAGTGGGGTTACGATGCCAGCTCAGCGACCCCTCACCCACCTAGCTTGACCACATTTGATCTTATTGGATTACCTATATTCTCAACGACTACTGCTTATCAAGTTGGTGATGTAGTAGCATATCAAACCGTAGTTGGTGATGTTAGAATTAATAAAATATACGAATGTATACAAACAACTACCGCAGGAACGTTACCCACCGATCCTACATATTGGGATCAAAATGGTCAAAATGTAGCCAGCTGGATCAACGATGCAGATGCAATAACCACTTGGGAAGATGACAATTTTACCCTGGCCAATTGGACTTATGCAACACCTCCGGGCACCACTTTCGACGGCGGCAGTATGCAGTTTACTGCCCCAGTTGACATGTATTCCAACACCAATGAATACGATAAATATCTCGTATTCCCCCGTCGCAATATTTTGAGTCCGTTGTTACCTCGGTATAATGTAATCATATGGACCAACAATCAGTCTCAACCGTTTAATTGGGTTAACGATGAAGATCAGCCCATTGAATGGACCGGGCTAGGCTCATAAATATTAGCTAACCCAGAGACAGGACACAAATGACAGTTCCATATATTTTTGCCAATGCTGTTGGTCTAGTACCAGCAAGCGAACTTGACGTTAATTTTGCTTATGTCAGCAATAATGTAAGCACAGCCAATACAGTGGTATCCAATGCACAGCCAAATATTACCAGTGTTGGCATATTGACAAATTTAAGTGTTGCCGGAAATGTAATTGCTGCCCGACTCAAAGGTGAAGGCGGGAACATAAGCAACATTTCTGGCGCCAATGTTTCCGGTACTGTTGCCAATGCAACCTATGCAGTCACGGCCAACTCTGCTGCCTATTCTACCAATAGTATACAAGCCAACATAGCCAACATAGCCAACTCAGTCACTGGCAGTAATGTAAGTGGATCCGTGGCCCAAGCCAACATTGCCAACATTGCCAATTTGATTGTGGGCAGTAATGTAAGTGGATCTGTAGCACAGGCCAACATAGCCAACATAGCCAACTCAGTCACTGGCGGTAATGTAAGTGGATCTGTAGCACAGGCCAACATAGCCAACATAGCCAACTCAGTCACTGGCGGTAATGTTTCAGGACAAGTTGCTAATGCATTAATTTCCGGAACTGTTTACACTAATGCACAACCAAATATCACCAGTGTTGGCACATTAACGAGTTTATCAACGTCTGGTAACATTACCGGCGGTAACTTATTAACAGGTGGCATAGTCAGTGCCACTGGTAACATCACTGGCGGCAACTTATCTGGTGCTAATATCGAAGGTACTCTAATTACAGCAAGCCAAACCAACATTACCTCAGTTGGCACATTAGATAGTTTAAGTGCAACTGGTAATGTTACGGGTGCTAGATTTTTAACAGGTGGCTTTGTAAGTGCTGTAGGCAATGTTACTGGTGGCAATGTTAGAACAGTCGGTTTTGTAAGTGCCACTGGCAATGTCACTGGAAATAATATATCCGCAGTTACAGCGTTTCAATTACCAGTGTATGCTAACACAACTACCAGAGATACTGCTATTTCAAGCCCAACTGTTGGTATGTTAATAGTAGTCGGTAATACATATCAAGGTTACGACGGTGCATCCTGGGGTAACATTACATTAACTTAACAAGGCAAAAATGACAGTACCATACACATTCGGCACAGAATCAAGTCCAATACCGCTTAGTCAGTTAGATGCAAATTTCGCTGCACCAATAGCATTTGCCAACACAGCGGCCAATGTCAGCAATGCTGCACAACCAGCCATTACCAGTGTTGGTACTTTGGTTGCGTTGTCAGTTGCTGGTAATATCACAGGCGGAAACCTAAGAACAGCTGGAAGCATATCAGCTACAGGTAACGCCACAGTGGGCAACATTGACACTGGTGGATCAATCACGGCCACAGCCAATGTCACCGGTGGTAACTTATTAACAGCTGGATCAATCACGGCCACGGGCAATGCCACTGTTGGCAATATATCAGTTGCTGGCATTTTGAGTCTTGGCTCAGTTGCATCAATTACTGGCAACGTCAATGCCGGAGGGAACATAACTGCAACTGGAAATATCAGTGCTCAGGGCAATGTGTTGGCTCAAGGCAATGTGTCTGCCACTGGAAATATTATCACAGCCGGAACTTTTGTTGGGAACTTTGTAGGCAACGTATCTGCTATTGGTAATATCACTGCGGCCGGATCAAACACCCAAGTTCAATTCAATACAGCCGGTAACATGACAGGTGTGGGTGGATTAACTTACAACAGTGGATCCAACACGCTGGGCATACTTGGTGTAGTAAGTGCTCAAGGTAATATCACTGGAGGTAATTTACAAGTCAACGGTAATTTAACAGTCACTGGCACAACTGCACTAACTGGTAACGTCACTGCACCAACTCCATCCGCTGGCACTGTTAACAATCAAGTGGCCACAGCAGCATTTGTTAATAATAGTATAAACGGTCTAGGAACAATGGCCACTCAAAATGCCAGTAACGTTGCTATCACTGGCGGCAGCATTACCAACATAACTGCTGTTAGTTTGTTGGGTGGATGGAATGTTACTCCAAGTGGCAATACCCTGTATTTTAGTTTTAGCGGAAGCAATGTTGCCAAATTGGATTCAAGTGGCAACTTTACCACTATCGGCAATATAACCGGATCCGGAACACTGTAATGACGTTGCCCACTTCAGGTCCTATAAGTCTTGTGGACATACAGACCGAGTTTGGCGGCCCAACACCAATTACGTTAGAAAACTATTATCGTGGCGGCGCCTATGTGCTTGACACTGATTATGCACCCAACGTACCTGTTTCTGGTCCTATAAGTTTTAGTGATTTCTATGGGGCCAAACGCACATCACTAACTACACAAAGTTTTAATAACGTGGGCAGTAATTTTATAATTCTTCCAGCAACTTTTTCTGGCAATTTGACCATTGTTACCATGACCGGAGGTGGTGGAGGTGGAGGTGGCCCTGACAGTTATCCGGGTCGAGTAGGTTACCCTGGATTGACTATCACTGGTGGAAATATACCTGCCAGTCCTGGAGATGTAATCAACGCCTACGTTGGAGCAGGTGGTGGTGCAGGTGGGTCTGGTGGTGGTGGTGGTGGTGGTGGCAAGATCATTTGCACCAAGCTGTATGAACTTGGCCTAATGAGCAAAGAAATATATCTTGCAGACCAAGCATTTGGTGCAGAGTTGATTAAATCCCATCCAGACATCTATAACGGCTATCGTGCTTGGGCCGAAATAGTAGTGGACTGGATGGACGGTCGCGGACCCAAGATGATGCCTTGGATGTCAGATGAAGCATTCGGTCAGGCTGCTCGGTCTTGGTCAACTCGATGGGCACAAGCTATTGCTATTCCGTGGGCAGAAGAAATGGCTTATCAAATGAAAGAAAGCATGTTGCCCAATAACACAGGTAAAGCTATCATGGCCATTGGAACACCGATATGTAAAATAGTAGGTGTATGGCAACGAGTTGTTGGACCAAGCAACAAGCCAGCTGGGTTTGGAAAAGGATTGATGTTGATTCCTGTGTTTGTGTTGCTTAAACTTGTAGCTGATCTAGGACGATTAATTGAAGGACGAAAATAATGCTGGATGAATTAACACAAAATATATTAAATTTAAACAACTCTGACCAAGCCAGAGTGTTTCGTATGCTGTCTGATCATGCAGATGTCCTAATAAAAGTAATACCAAACTCGCCCTTATTGGTTGGTATTGTAAGAGGTATGCCCGTTGATGACAGTCCGATCACCCAGGCTTATAATGCTTGGAAACATAGTCTGTAAGGAAAAGATATGGCCATTACAGACTATTACGGCGGACTAGGTGGAAGTTTTGGAGGATCGGGCTATAGTGGCGGCGGTGGCGGCGGCGGCGCCGCCTCGGTCGTTTCTGTGAACACTGCAATCCTAGCTGTGGCCGCTGGTGGAGGAGGTGGAGGTGGAGGCGGACAATTTAGTGCAGGACGGGATAACCAAGGAGCTCCTGGCAATGCTGGCACTACATATGGTGGCTATGGGGAGGGCAAGGGCAGTGGAGATGGTGCTGGAGGTGGTGGTGGAGGTGGTGGCCAAAATGGCGGCGCCGGCGGGCTAACTTATAGTGGCGATAATGGAGCATACTCTGGAGAAAACGGCAATTGTTTAGTGCCCACCGGTGGTGTTGTATCTGCAGGATCAAATGGTGGTGGTATCAATGCTGTAGGTGGCCAAGGAATTGTAACTTTGAGTTATTATTCCTAGCCTTGCTAGAGTTTGATAAATATTATAGGATAAATTAGGAATACATATGACAAGTGCAATTAACCCAAACAACATCAACGGTGCTTACCCAGTAGCCGGGCAGGACAATAATTCGCAAGGATTTCGTGATAATTTCACAAATACCTCTACAAATTTTCAGTATGCAGCCGACGAAATTACTGATCTGCAAAACAACGCAGTATTAAAAGGTGCATTAACTGGAACAGTGCTTGATAACGATATGCAGGGCAGTCCTTTATCTAATGCACTATTGTCCAACATGAGCGAAAACGTAGTTGTGCTGAACACTGTAAGTGGAACAACTGTTATTAACTATGCACTGGCCAGTTATCAAACCCTAACAACCAACGGTGCTGTAAGTCTGAGTTTTACTAATTTTCCAGCTGCTGGCGCTGCCGCATCTGTAGTGGTTCAAGTCACAGTGGCCTCCACAAACCATACGTTAATATTGCCAGCGGCAGTCAGTGTGAACAACACCGGAATACAAGGTCTTAATACCTCAACTAATACTATTTCTTTTGCTGCCACTGGTGTTTATAGTTTTGAATTTTCAACCAGCAATGGCGGAAGTACCAGCACAATCAGAGAAGTCAACAAACGACTACAACCGTTCAACAACAGCAGTGAAAATTTAGCTGACACTGCAAACGTCAATGCCGCAGTAACCACCAGTTACTTTAGCACAGTAGCTGCAACCACAGCTCAATTACTTGCAGGTGTTCCTGGGCAAATTAAAACTTTAGCCATGTATGCCGACGGTGGCGACATGGTGATCACAGTTACCAATGCTGGTTGGAAAACTTCAGGCACAGGCACCATTACATTTGATGCTATCGGTGACGCTTGCACCCTGCAATACATCAACAGCAACGTTGCCAATATTGCTCAAAGCAAATGGTTCTGTATTGGTAACAATGGTTGCACATTTGCCTAACCAAATCAGTTGACTTTTGTTGACTAATCATATACAATCAGTATATGGAACATCCTTTAATTGGCAGTCTGGAAGACTTTACACCCGAACAACTGCTGGAAAAAATTACCGAACTAAGTCGCAAATTGGGCATAGCCTATGGCATGGGCAATCATGATTTATGTAATCAACTTAGAATGGCCATCGAAAGCCATCAAACCAAATATCAAGAAAAGATTCGCCGCACAACCGACAACAACTTTGACGGAGTAATTGACATCTCATGAACGTTAGACTCAAACACGACCTACAGTTTACTGCGGGCATATACCACGATGACAAATTGATCATGAACAACTACAATCTTAGATTGTGGATGACCACCAACAGTGAAAACTCTATTGATCAAACCATTTCATTTGAACGTATCAAGTATTTCATTTACACTCAAATCGACAATACCATTTTTATCAACAGCAATCAAAAAGCACAATGCACTCTTTATTCCAAAGCCGGGCTTGACATTACGACCTTGCCCGGTGATCCTGTTGACCAACTCGTAGGCATAATGTTATACTACAAACTAAATGCCATTACAGAAGATCGTATGATCGTTATGGAAACAGAAATATCCAGCACGTATGGAGCCAATATGACGTATCTACATTCAGATTTTGAAAACTCCACTGGATACAAGCAACCCGATTGGTGGACCACTCCGGATTTGATTCACAGCAGTTTTGTGTTGAGCAATAAATCAGAAAAGGTATTGTCCATTCCACCCAGCACAGATTGGAGAGAATTGGAGTTGGCTTGGTCCGATGAGCCGGTTGCCGGCTCCGAAGGCAATGTGGTAGTGTTTGCAGATTTTAAACAGCCCAATGAAACAAAATAAATTCAGCGAACTGGTATTTTCAGAAAATGATATCTGTGATTTGCTGATGCAAGGTCGCACTGTTGATTCTTTACAACGTGTGACAGTTGATGAAACTGTTGACCTGGAGCAGTTGATTACTGTAGTTGAACAGCCAGAATCATTGTTGACTTGGGGATTCCCTTACAATAGCGACATAGCAGTTCCAGAATTTCATTTAACACAACAACTGACCTGGCACATGCCCGATGAATACAAAACATTAGATATTGCAGAGCACATACTTGGGCTGTGCAAATCCGAAGCCGAATTACAGCGATGCGGCGAAGAATTATTGCTATTCCAAGAACGCAACCTGTTTGATCTGCTACGCTATTTAAAATACCTAGTGGACGTTATGACTGTCAATCGTGTTATTTGGGGAGTAGGACGTGGAAGTAGTGTGGCCAGTTATGTCTTATACAAATTGGGCGTTCATCGAATTGACAGCTTATTCTATAATTTAGACTGTCATGAATTTCTGCGTTAAATACAGATATATGTTAAGGAAACCAAAATGACACGCAACGTTTACAAATCAGCCATGGGCAAAACAGTAGACATGGGATCATTGTTATTGCAAAACGAAAAAGTTCGTGCTGTGGGCAACATGAATGTAAATGCTCGCGGTGATCGTTTGGACAGTAATAATCAAATAGTTGAGCCAAAAAATCAACAAGTTCAACGTAGATATAAAAAGCAAACCAATGTATCCACTGGACCATCACATTCAAGCACACGCTCAGCAAAAGAAACTGCTCAACAACCAATAGTTGATCCTACTGATAGTTTTTCTGATCTTCCAATAGACGAGCCATTTGCAGAACCAATGGTTATCCCGGATCCAGTCACACCTCAAGTAGTAACGGAGGCGCCACCAGTGGCAGAATCCGAGGCAGTCGCGGCGCCTCCGTCTCAAGGTGGCGGATTGGCCGGCGCCATTGCTAGATCTAGAGAAGTTAAACAAGAATTGGAAAAAACACGTCGTCAACAGGCACAAGCACAAGGCGTAAGAAGGATTTAAAAGGACCGCATGACTAAATTAGCATTTGAACCACACCGAATTACTCAAAACCAACTCAAGGCTTTGAATGATAATGTATTAGTAGCCGACATGGAGTTTGATACTCGACTAAGTCGGGGAGGCATTATTATACCCAATGATGATGGAACCAGTTTAGGTATCCGTCCACGCTGGGGTCGTGTATATGCTGTGGGTCCAAAACAAAAGGATGTTGTTGTGGGTCAATGGATTATGGTGGCTCACGGTCGCTGGACTAGAGGTATTGACATCGACGATGGCTCTGCTGATCACAAAATAACTATTCGTAAAATTGACCCTAACGATATATTATTAGTGTCAGATGATCCGGATCGTCCGTTAGATGATACCCATAGTGATGCTGTTTATGTTCCAAATAAATCCAACGAATAATGGGATTTCTCAAACCCGATATGGATTCGGCCTATTCTGTCATACGTAAAAGTCTCGGCGAAATACACAGTCCTTACAACGACGGTTTTACCGGACGCTCTTGTAAACATGAACTTTATATGTTAAAATGTTGGTTAGAAGATGAATACAGCAAGTTGCCAACTTTTTCAGGAGAAGAAAAATGGGAACAAGAAAGACTAGTAGCGATACTCAAACAATAACAACAAAGGAAAATCAAAATGGCATTAACTAGACCTACCAAAACGCAAGTAGCACATCCACACCCTGTTAAACATCGCATTATCAGTTTTGTCAAAAGCGGACTGCGTATTACAGCCTGCTATTTCTTGGCCTATTACGATTTACAAATTGCCGCTGGTCTCTTGTTATTGGCTGAACTGTTGGGCATAGCCGAAGAATTGGTATAACAAGTTATTAAAGGTACAAAATGAAAGAACTTTGGATAGAAAAATATAGACCAAAAACTGTGGATGGCTATGTGTTTGTTGATGACAATCAACGTCAACAAGTTGAGTCATGGATCCGAGATGGTAGTATTCCAAATCTATTGTTTAGCGGCAGTCCTGGCACAGGTAAAACCACTCTAGGCAAACTCCTGATCAATGAGTTGGGCGTAGATGAATATGATGTCATGTATGCCAATGGATCCAAAGAAGGACGCAAAATTGAATGGGTAGACAAATTGATCTCGTTTTGTCAGACCATGCCGTTTGGCCGGTTCAAAGTGGTATTCATCGACGAAGCAGACTACTTGAATCCCAACTCGGTTCAACCAGCCATGCGTAACTTGATGGAAGACTACAGTCACAGTGTGCGTTTTATCCTGACCTGTAACTACCCTAACAAGATTATTCCGCCCTTGCATTCAAGACTGCAACAATTACATATCCTAAAAACTGATCACACAGAGTTCACAGCTCGTGCGGCCACGGTGTTGGTTACAGAAAACGTTGAATTTGATATTGATACTCTGGACAGTTATGTTCGTGCAACATATCCTGACTTGAGAAAATGTTTACAGTTGCTACAACAAAATAGTCAAACGGGTGTATTAAACGCACCCAATAGCGCAGACAAGAGTGTGGGTGATTGGAAACTGGATTGTGTGCAGCTGTTTAAATCGGGTAAAATTCGCGAAGCTCGCACATTGATTTGTCAACAGAGCACACCAGAAGAAACTGAAGATATTTTCCGTTGGATGTATGATAATTTAGATCTGTGGACCACAGATGTAGAACGTCAAGACCAAGCAATTATTATTATTCGCAACGGTATGGCCGCAATGCCCATGGTTGCTGATCAAGAAATTAATTTAAGTGCTACACTGTGTGAACTAAGCAGACTGTAATGTCAGCGTTTGAAGTTCTTGAACCAGCAATAGATCCCAACAATAGAATTTCATTTTTATTAGATTGGGAACTCACCATGAAGTGCAATCTTGATTGCAGCTATTGCCCAACTGGTACATACGGTGGACACGATAACTCTACCCGACATCCACCCAAAGAAGAATGTATTAAGACTTTGGAGTTTATGTTTGAATATGCAGATCAATATATGCAACGCAAACCAAAAGGTCTTAGATATGTTGTGTTAAACGTCTACGGAGGAGAAAGTTTACATCATCCTGACATAGTAGAGATACTGGCTCAAATACAAGAAAAATACCAACCTTACGCCGAGTATTGGCATTTGACTGTAACTACAACAACCAATGCTATATTACCCGATGAAAAATTATTAAAAATAATTCCATACATTGATGAATTTACAGTGAGTTCTCATGTGGAAAGTACCGCCAAACAAAAAAAACAATTTAAAGAAAATTTGTTGATTATTCGCAATGCTGATAAAAGATTAAAATGTATTGTAATAATGCATGACCATACAGAACTGTTCCAAGAATCTGTAGATTTTTTATCTTGGCTAGATCAAAATCAAATACGATCGTTACCCAAACAAATTGATAGTGGCAACACAAGATCTTACAATCAACAACAGATAAATTGGTTCAATTCCATATACCAGAAAAAAACGCACGGTGTATCTGTGCCGATTGATCTAGGAACAGCCGACTCAATAAGTCTTGGCGATATAGGCCGTGCTTGTTGCGGTGGCCGACAAAGTTGTCTAGACCAGAACTACAAAAATCGTCAGTATTATATTCATGACAATCGATTTACAGATTGGTATTGTAGTGTAAATCAATTCTTTCTTTTTGTCAAACAAGTCAACGGAGAAGTTTTTGTTAATAAAGATTGTAAAATGACCTTTAACGGTACTGTTGGGCCAATTGGTAACTTGTCCGACACTGATGCTATCATTGATAATTTAAAACAACAACTGACCAATGGACAACCTGTTATACAATGTAAAAAGTCTAGATGTCTTTGTGGACTTTGTGCCCCCAAGGCAAAAAACTTAGATACATACAAATCAATCATAAAAAAATATCAAAAGGAATATGCAGTATGAGATACTTGATGTTAACTTACTACACCAAAGCCAATGGTAAAATTGATGAGAGTATGGTCGTGGCCACTCGCGTTAAAACCAGAGATTGGCAAATGGCCAATGTAATATTGGATTTTAAAGAATTAAAAGTTCTTAAAGCCAGCGTACAAGATAATGCCATTCCAAAAGATTGGGACCGTATTGTTGGATATTATTATCCGTTCTACACCAATATCATAGAACGACTATTACAGGAAAACGGACACGAACTTCCAACAGAAGAGTTAGAAAAAACAATTGCTAAATGATCAAAGAAATAAAAAAGTTTCATTTAGAACCCACAAATATTTGCACACTAAAGTGTCCCGGGTGCGCTAGAACTAGATTCATTGATCAATGGCCTCAACACTGGAAAAATCATAGCCTAGATATTGATGCTGTATTACAGTTTCTTGATGTTGACTTAAATGATAAATTGATCACACTGTGTGGCAATTACGGTGATCCAATTTATCATCCAGACTTTATTAATTTTGTTAAAAGATTAAAAGCCTGTGGCACACACATAACCATAGTCACAAACGGCAGTTACAGAACTCAGCAGTGGTGGGAAGAACTGGTCAATAATTTAACCAGTTCTGACACTGTAGTTTTTAGTGTTGATGGAATTCCTGAAAACTTTACCCAATATAGAGTAAATGGTGATTGGGAGTCAATACAAATTGGTATGGCCGTGGTGGCCAACTCATTATGCCATAGTATTTGGAAATATATACCTTTTGCATTCAACCAACACAACATTGAACAAGCAAAACAATTGAGTCAGGACATTGGTATAAAAGAATTTCAAATTTCATTGAGCGACAGATTTGACAAAGAAACACAGGCACTGATTCCAGACAACAAGTTATTGAACGTTAATTATACCGCAAAGGTTGATTGGAAAGAAAATACAAAAAACAAGCAGGTTGCGCCACTGTGTCAAGACCCTGATACCACCTGGGGTGCACCGTTTATCACAGCCGAAGGTTATTATAGTCCATGTTGTTGGACAGCAGATCATAGATTTTATTACAAAACACTATTTGGAAAAAGTAAAAAGCAATTTGACATTAAATCCACTACCTTTTCTGAAATATTAAAAAAATCCGAAGTAATCGATTTTTATCAAAACTTAGATAACCACCCGGTTTGCCAATTTAACTGCCCAAAAATATCCGTTTGACGAAACATACAATTTGTAGTATAATACAGTATGAAATCAAAATATAGAAACAGAAAAAAACTCATTCTAACTGACGCTGATGGTGTGTTGTTAGATTGGGAATGGGCTTTTAATGTATGGATGCAGGAGCACGGTTTTGAAGAAGTGGCCGGTAGTAAACTAAACTACGATATGGCGGTGCGCTATGGAATCCCTAAAGAGCAAGTAACAAAACTTATACGTATCTTTAATGAAAGTGCTGCAATTGGATTCTTACCGGCATTGAGAGATGCCATGTATTATGTCAAACGTCTAGTAGAAGAACATGGTTATGTATTTCATTGTATCACAAGTCTGAGCAAGGATGAAAACGCTCAACGACTTCGTGAAATGAATCTCAGTAAGTTATTTGGTGAGCATACTTTTGAACGTATTGTATGTCTTGACACAGGCGCTGATAAACATGAAGCATTAGAAGAATATGAAGGCACTGGACTTATCTGGATCGAAGATAAACCAGAAAATGCCGAAGTTGGATACAGCTATGGACTAAACTCCCTGCTAGTAGAACATGGTCATAATATGCATCATTATCATGAAGGCATTACCACTGTTAAAAACTGGAAACACATTTACGAGATTGTGACCGGATGACACCGATTATACACAATTATTCACGTGTGGCTGGTCGAACCTTGAGTTGGGATACCACTGACAACAAAGATGCGTATGCCAAAAATTTACAAAATCCATCAGCACGTCAGCGCCTGATTGATCTTGGTTTTTTAAACACCGCAATTGACTACCGATACAACAGTCACGGATTTAGAACTGCTGAATTTGATCATCCTTTTGATATTGTGTGTTTTGGTTGCAGTTTTACCATGGGCACCGGCGTCCACGGTCAAGACACTTGGCCCGAACAACTCGAAACTCTTACAGACTTGTCGGTGGCCAATCTCGGTCACGCTGGCAGCAGTAATGACACTGTGTTTAGATTTGCCGAACACTATTTAAAATTTTTAAAACCTCGCTATGCTATTTGGTTGCAAACAGATCAACACCGGGTTGAATTAATCGACGACTCTGTACCAATGAGCTTGAACATCATGGCAGGCGACACACACAATCCCTGCGCTAACGATTATTTTATTAAAACTTGGTTTGCTGCAGAAGAAAATCAAACACTAAATCTAAAGAAAAATACCATGGCATTCAAATACGTTTGTGAGACCCAGGGAATTGAACCTATTATATTAGGCAGAAGTTTGGTTCCTACTGAGAAGTTCCCTGACAATGACGCTAGAGATTTAATACATCCAGGTCGAGATTTTTATAAAACACTGGCTCATCGAGTAAAAACTATACTTGACGAGCCAGCTGACGCTTAGTCGGTGTAAAGTCGTAGCACACTATCAATGATAGCATGCCGCTGTATGTCTCGGTTGTCCAAATTACATACAGCTATTCCTTTTACACCCCCTTCCTCGAGTCTTTGGCATAGGTCTAATAAACCATTATTGCCGCGGTTGCGGTCCGCTTGTTCTACGTCGCCCGTGATTACAATTTTACTACCTTGGCCAATACGGGTCATTAGCATTTTACACTGATTCGGAGTTGCGTTTTGCATCTCGTCAGCGATAATATACGCCGTTTTGAAAGTACGGCCTCGCATGAAAGCGAGCGGAGCAATTTCTATTCGTTGCTCCTGGATCATGGCAGCAATGTCCGGCTGACGATAATACTCCCTGAGTATGTCAGTTAGGGGTCGAACCCATGGATCCATTTTTTGATTTAAATCACCGGGTAAGAACCCGTGCTGTTCATCTTCTACACCCACTGCGGGTCGCGTCAATACTATACGATTGACCTCACCTGCTCTAAATGCTTTTACCGCCGCAAGCATGGCCAAATATGTTTTCCCGGTTCCTGCTGGCCCTGCTGTAATCACAATCGGCTGATCTGCATCTTGTAAAGCCAGCACCAAACGTTCTTGATTTCTTGTGCGTGGCACAATATCAATAGGACGTTGTTTTACTGTTTTTACTTGATCGAAGCGAATTGTATTTTCTTGGTATGTCATATCATGACGTTTTTGTGATTTTGCTGCTCTTTGTCTACTCAATTTATACTCCGTTCGTAGTTGAGTTACTTCTGACAGCACCTTTTGCTGTCCAAGTATTTACAGAGCTAGTCCCTGAAGTTTAGTGTGGGTAGTAAATGATTCTAAAACGTCATAAGTATTAGGCTGCACTCCAAACATATTTTACTCCAGCATCGTGCAGTCGACCGCTATGTGATACCTCTAGGTCAAACTTTCCATTTTTTTGTTTTTCGATTGAACCAATAACGATTGATGCAAAATTTTTTAAAATCCTGATCAGGCGAACATTCAATAATTTCTTTGTTACTAGCAGTTATTAATGTATTGATATCCAGTTGATTGTAATACTGTTCTAAAAACTTTTGCAAGTCTTGAAAAAACATAAATCTGTTGCGCTCAATAACTATACCTAGCCAACTACAATAATCCCACCTTATATCATTGTTACCGAATATAGTTTGGCCCCAGCCTTGTTGCCCGGAAAAAACTATTTCCAAATGAGATTTTATTTGTTGCATGTGTTGTCCAAGCAAACTTTGTTGATTGTCTAAACACCATTGATAAAATGTTTTATAAAAATCACTCAGTTTAATATCATAGTGCCGGGCAGTAGTTTCGCCAATGGATCTTGCCCATCCTAGACTATGTACCGCCACTAAAAATTTTAAAAAGACAAAACAATCCTTGTATTCAGATTCTACCATACTATAAGTTTCTGTTACATACCAACCAAATTCTTTTGTCATATTATCATCAGAACAGGTCCAAAAAGATACTACTGGTAATCTTTTAACTTTTATTTGAAAACTTTCTATGTAAATTGGATCCATTAACTCAGTATTAGCATAGGCTTCTGCCCAATGCCCGTATATGTATCCGTCAGGATTAATATCAACAATTTCTGACAGTCCATTTATCCAAGATTGTTTGGTCTCTCCAGGTAACCCTAACACAAACTCATGATAGGTCATTATGTTTTTTTGTTTGTAAAAATCCACAATAGATTTTAATTTTGAGTTGGCTATATTGACTCTTTTGACATTTACCAAAGTTGATTCATTAGAACTTTGCAATGCTAAAGTAATTCCACTACGATTCATTTCCTCCAAAATTAGACTCATATCAGTCACACGATCAGGATTGTTTTTAGCCCAAGTGGCCTTGACTTTTTCTGGAAAACCTTTGTGAAGAAATGACTGTCGAAAATATTTGGCAATTTCTAAATCTCTTGGTAATATACCAAAGTTGCTGTCAGTTATTTCCACATAAGACACTTTATTTTTTGCAAACCAATCAATTTCTTGATAGACTCTATCAAGTGGGAATACTTTGATTTTTGAATAATAATCTGCACCTATATCACAAAATGTGCAACTGTAAGGACATCCTCGATTGGTTTCTAGTATAACATTAAATTCGTACGGGTAACGCTCAAAAAAATCATCAAATATACCAGCAAGGTACGGACTGGGATAATTGTTATCATCTCGATTTCTGGGACTAACAGTATTGGCTATCAACTGATTATGATGCAACATTGATATGCCGGGTATGGTATCAAACGATGTTTTGTTTAGTTTGGCCAATAAAATACGTTCTACCGCTATCTCGCCCTCTCCCCATACTGTAATATCTACTTGAGGATTTGATTGATGCCATTCCATTGTTTGTTGTATGTTTGGGCCGCCAAATATTGTCAGAACGTCTGGATATTTTTGTTTTAGCGATTTGGCCATTGACAGATGATACTCAGTGTTCCAATTATAAGTAGAAAAGAAAACTACACTAGGTGACTCAATTTTCTCCAAATATTGATCAACGGGTAACTTTTCAAAAAAAATGTCCCTTAGATAAAAATTTTCATTGATGTATGGATTTTGATTAGCATACGCCCATAGTGCACCGGATGCATATGGCAAATAAACAATTTTATCAAACATGTCCTGGCATTGAAAAAAGTAAACATTCATTATTCTAGTTATCTATTATTTGGCAATACTGAAAGTATTTAAACCGCTGACATTTGATTTTGACGTCCAACGAATTATTCTTCTAGAAAACTTTGATCAAGTCCTTAAGAAAGTGTCATTAGCAAAGTATAAAAAGCCCGGTAATTATGCTAACGATACACACAAGCATAAATCAAGAAAATAATACAAAAGCGCCAGGTATGCGCTTTTTAGTTTAGTGCTACAATTCTGGTAAATAACTGTATGAGCAAAACTATTGATCAAGCTATATTCAAAGACGGTGCTGACTATTGGCAAATAGCCCAAAACATTCAGGACATATATCTCAGTGAAGGTAGCCTGTTGACCCTGCTGGACTTTGAACGTGTGTTGGATGAGCTGGATTTGTATGCTTTTAAAAACTGGCAAATTGGCGAATTAGTGTCGGGTCCTAATATCAGCAAATACCGTGTGACTTGTATTTTTATGTGGCCCGAAAAACTAATGCCGGACCCACGCGGCGGACGTAGACTACTACCGTTTGATTGTGTGGTCAAGTATAAAAAAACACAGATGAAGGTGCCGATCAAGATTGAAGATCCTAGTGATTATCGTCCTGGCACACACAAAGCTCGCATAACAGAAAAACCCGTATGGCTAGTAGAAATATCCATGCCCAAAGCCTTGATGAGCGATATCCGCACAGGCTCAGTAGAATTGGAAGATCAAGATATTGATCTTGCTGACTTAGATGATGCTTACGAGCAGGATCTAGATCAAGAAAGTTATCAAAGTGACCAACAGGCCAACAATGCACAACAACAACTTCAACAACCTCAGCAACCTGCTTTCTGAAAGCCTAGGGTTTAAAGACCTTGATGGCATGATGAAGCCCACGGTTCACGTGGACGAATTCTCAAGCAAAATGGGTGACGATGATGATGTCATTGTCATCAGCTTCTTTGTGCGCGATCAACAGGCCGCCAAAGATCTAATGAACTGGTTTGAAAAGGGCTATGACTTTGTGTTGGATGCTGACCGTAGTCCTGGCGAAATCAAACCCAATCGTTATTTGGTCTATGTAGAAATTCGCCGTCGTAGCAATGCCGGCGGCAATGTAGAACAGTTGTTAGACGACCTAAACACCCTAACTGAATTTGCCGACAGTTCAGCATGGAACATGCATTACAAAGGTAAAGAAACACCTTTTAGTCGTGATGAGTTTGATCGATTGGTTCCACTAAGCCCAAGAGCTTATCGCGAACGCTCGGAACGAGACCTAAACGAAGTGCGTGTTGCAGCCGGTTTGCCGGTTGTGTCCAATTACGACAAACGAGATCGCGCCTTACAAGCCATCCAATCAGCCGCTGGCATACTGTAAAAATTATAGTTCAACTGCATAATATAGGTATATAATTACCTATGCGATTAAAAAGTTTTGGCTGCAGTTTCATACACGGAGCAGAATTGCCCGATCAAAAAATGATCAACGGACGAGACATGCCCAGTCAATTAACTTGGCCAGCACACTTGGCACAGCATCTTAGGCGACAATATAAATGTTTTTCTCATGGCGGTTCTGGAAATTTACAAATATTATCGCAGGTATTAGATCAAGCGGCCAACAGCAACAGTTCAGATTTGTTTGTCGTTGGGTGGACTTGGATCGAACGATTTGATTACTATATTGACAATCACGGTGATCTCACAGTGGATCCGTGGAATACTATACTGCCTGTGGATCAGAGTCCAGTAGCACAAGTATACTATCGAGACCTACACTCAGAATTTCGTGACAAGTTTGTAAGTTTGACCAGTATAAAATTGGCCATTGATACCTTACAACAACGCAATATACCGTTTATTATGACCAGTCTAGACGAGTTATTGTTCGATCAACGCTGGCATGTTTCGCCAGCCGTATTGGATCTTCAGGCTTATATACGACCCTTTATAACTGATTTTGATGGACAAAATTTCCTAGAGTGGACCAAACGCAACGGGCATCCGATTGGGTCCGGTGGCCACCCACTAGAAGCGGCACACTGCGCTGCTGGTGATTATATGATCAAAGTTTTTTGTAAACAAAATACAATCGATCGTTAGCATCCTTTTTAAATTCTAACAACTGAAGATTATACTTTTCAGCAAATTCTTTCACTATTTCAAACGTCCACGGAAATATTTCTACATATGGACCTGTTTTATGCGTGATTCCAGGATTGGCACGTAGGTAGAATCGGCCACCTGCGTCTAGTATATCCACACATTTTTTAAAGCGCGATTCAATTTCGTCACGGTCGTTGAAGTTGATTGATCCTAGTGCAATAACAACATCGTGGCTTCCCACATAATCCAAAATATCAACCATGTAGTCGCTACAATTGTTGTAAGGATCGATCCCAAGTATATTGTTAATCCTACCCTTAAATGGGTGATACCCGCAACCCACGTCCAAAACGCTTCGAGGATTCTGTTTATTAATTTCATCTGCTAGTTCCCATCCTGTGTAATCATAATCGCCTGTTCTAGGCTTCCAAATCTCGCCAAAAAAGCGATTGATATAACGCTCACTTAGGTCATGTGTTATATCCCGTACGGTGCCTACATAATCGCAGGGCAAACTTAACTCTGCTTCTACCGCGTCTTTGAACTTTCTATAACGTGCCGGAGTCCATGGCAGGTCCTGTACAACAGTATCAGCGTCAATAGAAATATTGTCGTACTTGGGTAAATTAAAAGTATCGTTTAATTTTTTTGTAATTAGGTTAAAAATTTTGGTATTCATTGAATTTTTCCGTTATTTGATAAATAAAATTACAAAGAGATAAAAATTTTGCCTCTCTTGTAAATTTCATATAACTATTTAAGCAAAGGACACGTTATGAAAAAATTATTACTATCTATTCTTTTGGTTCCAATTTTGGCATTTGCCTGGGAACCCACTAAACCTGTAACAGTTGTTATAGGCAACACACCTGGAGCAGGTAACGAAATGGCATTCCGCAAACTGGCAGAAATTGTGCAAAAGCGCAATCCCAACTTTGTGTATGTTGTGCAGAACATGCCTGGAGCAGATAGTGTAATTGCCAACAACAAGTTTTTAGAAGCAGTCAACGATGGACACACCATTAATTTGCCCAGCCACATGAGCAGTTATGTCACAAATGATATCTGGGAAAAGTCGATTAAGAAATACAATTATGACAGTTTTGTAGATGTATTAACAATGGGCAAGAGCCCACTGGTATTGGTTGCATCAGTAAAGAGTGGCATTGAAACACCACAAGAATTTGTCAAGTATATACAGTCTGGAAGAAACATCAATGTAGCAATTGGTGGTGGTGCACACCGCACAGCATTTGAATACTTAATGGCCAAAGGCAACGGCAATAAAGAAGCAGTTAAATCAATTAAATTCAATGGTCCTGTTCCTGCGCTACAAAGTGTAGGTCAATGGGACGGTAAAACCGGCACAGAGTTTGGTATCATGCCCATTGCTGTGGCCAAGACACTGATTGATGCAGGCCGAGTAAAACCCATTGGATTTACAGGCACACGTCGAATGGCACAGTTTCCTAACGTTCCACTATTAAACACCGTGGCGCCCGGTATCAATGTGTATGCAGCTTGGTCAATTCAATTGCCTCCTGGCACTAAGTCTGACATTGTAGAGTGGTATCAACAGCAATTCTCCTCTGCCGTACGCAGTGCAGAATACAAAGAATACACAGATGCTAACGTTATATTCTATGCCGAAGATGAGCTAACTCCTATAGGCTTAAAGCGTCACATGGACGAATTACGTGCCGCCTTTATTCCTGTGCTGAGTCGAATTGATTTAAGTAAAGAATGAAATACATCTTTGTAGCCGGTGCACCAGGCAGTAAATGGTCAAGCGTAGTTAAAAA
>Ga0209400_1001348_pt1 | contig 19854 bp, 13 predicted proteins | sample M_130807_EF_Meta_FD_187313 | JGI IMG/M metagenome (GOLD analysis project Ga0209400, IMG submission 187313) | Freshwater microbial communities from Lake Montjoie, Canada to study carbon cycling - M_130807_EF_MetaG (SPAdes) (version 2) | ecosystem: Environmental > Aquatic > Freshwater > Lake... | reverse complement strand
GATCATCGACATGGGTCCAGAAGGCGGCGATGGTGGCGGTGAGATTGTCGCGCAAGGCATGCCCGAAGACATTATCCGCGAAAAGCGCTCGCATACGGGCCGCTTCTTGAAGGAAGTCTTGGCGCGCCGTCCGATCGCGGAAGTGAAAGCAAAGAAGACAGCAGCGGAATGACGGCCCCTACGGCCGTCAGTCCACATCCTCGACATGCGCTGGACCGCCGCCATTGACGCGTTGCGCCAGTGCGGCTTCCATGAATTCGTCAAGATCGCCATCCAGCACTTCATCAGGCGTGCCCGACACAACACCCGTGCGCAGATCTTTCACCATCTGATAGGGCTGCAAGACATAAGAGCGTATCTGGTGACCCCAGCCGATATCTGTCTTGGAGGCCGCTTGTGCATTGGCTTCCGCCTCGCGGATTTCCATCTCGCGCTCATACAAGCGTGCGCGTAACATGTTCCACGCGGTTGCGCGATTCTTGTGCTGCGAACGCTCGCCCTGACAGGCCACCACAATGCCGGTCGGAATATGCGTGATACGCACCGCCGAGTCCGTCGTATTCACGTGCTGACCACCCGCGCCCGATGAGCGATAGGTGTCGATGCGGCAATCGCTTTCGTTCACATCGATTTCGATCTTGTCGTCGATGACGGGATAGACCCAGACCGATGCAAAGCTCGTATGGCGGCGCGCATTGGAGTCGAAGGGCGAAATGCGCACAAGACGATGCACGCCACTCTCCGTCTTCACCCAACCATGCGCATTGTGACCCTTGATCAAAATGGTCGCCGACTTAATGCCCGCTTCGTCGCCAGAGGTTTCTTCGATCACATCGACCTTGAACTTCCGGCGCTCAGCCCAGCGCACATACATGCGCAGCAATTTGCGAGCCCAGTCACAGCTCTCAGTGCCGCCTGCGCCAGAATGAATTTCAACATAAGTGTCGTTGGCATCAACTTCGCCCGACAGCAGCGCTTCCACGTGACGGCGCTCGGCATCGGCCTTCAGCGCTTTCAGCGCGGCAATACCTTCCTGCTCGGTGTCTTGATCATTTTCCATCTCGCCCAGTTCAACCAGCGTGATGGCATCTTCCAGATCGCGCTCAAAACGTGACAAAGAATTCAGGCGCTCTTCAAGATCGGTGCGCTCGCGCATGATTTTCTGCGCGGCATCAGCATCATTCCAGAGCTCGGGGTCTTCGACCTTCGCGTTCAGTTCCGCGAGGCGGCGGGTTGCGGCATCGACGTCAAAGATGCCTCCTCAGCAGTCCCACGGACTGCTTGATCTGTTCGACGAGCGCTTCGGCTTCGGCGCGCATGATTGCGTTCTTTCATGAGATGCGGGCAAGCCCGCTCAGATTCGTGAGCGGAACCTAGAGGGCGGAAGGCGATCAGTAAAGGCCGCCTGTGCCTGTCCCGATGGCCTGTTCACCCAGCGGGTCACCACCCGCCAGCGCAAAATTATCAGGCGGCGATGTGCCGGGCTTGAAAGCCTCGATGATCGTGCCGCCGCCAGAGGCGCGCATGCCTGTCTTGGCATCGACACTGATGAGCTTGATGCCAGCTGGCACACGGAACGGCACGTCAGGCTTGTCTTTCAACGCCGTCATCATGAAATCGCGGAAGATCGGCGCTGCATATTGACCCGCAGTTGCGGAAGAACCCAGCGAACGCGGACGGTCATAGCCCATGTAAACGCCCACCGCGAGATTGGCCGAGAAACCAACAAACCAAACGTCTTTGGCTTCATTGGTCGTGCCCGTCTTGCCGGCAAGATGCTTGCCGACCTGACGCACAACTTGCGCCGTGCCACGCTGCACAACACCTTCCATCATCGAGGTGATCTGATAGGCGGTCAGCGGATCAATCACCTGCTCGCGGTTGTCGATCAGGCGCGGCTCATTCTGATTGGCCCAACGTTCAGTCTCGCAACCCTGACAGACACGTTCATCATGGCGATAGATGGTCTTGCCGAAACGATCCTGAATGCGATCCACCAAAGTCGGGCGAATACGTCTGCCGCCATTGGCGAGCATGGAATAAGCGCCCACCATGCGCAGCACAGTGGTTTCACCCGCACCTAATGACATGGACGGAACAGGCAGCATATTGTCATAAACGCCAAAGCGCTTGGCATAATCAGCGACCAGCGGCAGGCCGACATCGCGGCCCAAACGCACGGACATCAGATTTTTGGAATGTTCAATGCCATAGCGCAAAGTGCGCGGACCGCCCGATTTGCCGTCGTAATTTTCCGGACGCCAAATGCCAACACCGGGCCCCAGATCAATTTCAATCGGCGCATCCAAAACGATGGAAGATGGCGTGTAGCCATTATCCAGCGCGGTTGCATAGACGATTGGCTTGAATGAAGAACCCGGCTGGCGCAGTGCCTGCGTTGCGCGGTTGAATTCTGATTGGTCAAACGAGAAACCGCCGACCATCGCAAAGACGCGACCCGTATAGGGATCCATCGCCACAATGGCGCCGGAAATATCGGGGATTTGGCGCAGGCGATACTGCCCAGCCTTTCCTTCAACCGGCTCGACATAAATCACATCGCCCGCTTGCAATGCTTGGCGCATAGGCTTGCGCGTCCATTTCACGCCATCAGCCGGCAGCGTACCGATCATGCGCTCACGGCTCACTTCGCCAGAGCGTTCTTTCACAGGCTGCAAACCAATGCGGGCAGCTTGATCATTCACATCAATGACAACCGCCAAGCGCCAAGGCGATACATCACCCAGGATCGGGATTTCTGCCAGCGCGGGTCCCCAATCACCAGACACATCAAGCGCACGCATGGCACCGCGGAAACCGCGCGCTTCATCATAGCGCACAAGACCATCAACGAGCGCCTTGCGCGCCCAGAGCTGCATTTTCGGATCAAGCGTGGTGCGGACGGACAGGCCGCCTTCATAAAGTTTCTTTTCGCCATAGCGGTCGAGCAATTCGCGGCGCACTTCTTCCGCAAAATATCCGGCTGCATAGGAGTTGGGGGACAGAACACGCGGGTTCACGCCAAGTGGTTCAAGCTTCGCCTTCTCGCTCTGAACTGAAGTGATCGCACCATCAGCGACCATGCGGTCGAGAACATAATTGCGGCGCACGATGGCCGCATCGCGATAGCGGAAGGGGTGGTAATTGTTCGGGCCCTTGGGGAGAGCGGCGAGATAGGCGGCTTCCGAGAGCGTCAGCTCCTGTACGGCCTTGCCGTAATAATTGAGCGCAGCAGCAGCAATGCCGTAATTGCCCAAGCCTAAATAAATCTCGTTCAGATAAAGTTCGAGAATGCGCTCTTTGGAATAAGCCGCCTCAATGCGGAACGAGAGCAGAGCTTCGCGGATCTTGCGCTCGAAGGAGCGCTCATTGCCGAGCAGGAAGTTTTTGGCGACCTGCTGCGTGATGGTGGAAGCGCCCTGCACGCGCTTCGAACCTTGCACCATAATCACGACAGCGCGCGCAATGCCTTCGGGGTCAATACCATTATGGGTGTAGAAGTTTTTGTCTTCCGCCGAGATGAAAGCCTGTTTCACCTGCGGTGGAATAGCGGTTGAGGGCAGATACAGACGGCGCTCGCGCGCATATTCAGCAATCAACGATCCGTCACCTGCGTGAACACGCGTCATGACCGGCGGTTCGTAATTCTGGAGCTGCGTGTAATCGGGCAGGTCTTGCTGGTAGTGATAGACGAGGCCCGCGGCCACAGTTGCTCCGAGCACGAACAGGATCGTGCCGGTGGCAAAAGCGAAACCGAAGAAACGGGCGATCAGCCTGAACACTTGGAAAACCTCTATCCGCCGCAGGGGGCCTTGGCCCAAATCATCCCGTCAGCCATGAGCATGCTTTGTGGTCTTAATGGGGCACGGCCCCTCCGGCAATGGCGGGAAGCCACCCCTTCACACTCATCTGGCTCCGCCACCGGGCGGCAATTTGCCCGTCGCCGCTGTTCCGGCCCGATTGGCGAAAAAGGCATCCACCGCCTTGACCGTGGCTTCCGCCGCCTTAACCCGCCACTCGGGACGGGTGAGGGCTGCCGTATCGCGCGCATTGGAGAGATAGCCGAGCTCCAATAGGACCGAGGGCACATCTGGCGCCTTGAGCACGCGGAAACCAGCAGAGCGATGCGGGTTCTTGTTGAGTGGTCCCGCCTCGCCCCAATAATTGACCAGGGTCCGGGCGAAGGCGTGGGACCAGGTGCGCGTCTCGCGTCGGGTCAGATCAAAGAGAATGTCGGAAACATCCCCCGCATCCTCATTGCCTTCGAGACCTGCCACGCTGTCGGCGAGGTTTTCCTTTTCGGCCAAACGCGCCGCCTCGCGGTCAGAAGCCTTGTCAGACACCGTATAGACAGTCGCGCCCGAGACGCCCTGCGGGTCAGACAGAATATCCGCATGGATGGAAATGAAGAGATCGGCATTGGCATCACGTGCCGTCTTCACGCGCTCGCCCAGCGGCACGAAGACATCAGCGCCGCGCGTCATCACCACGCGATAGCGGCCAGTCTTTTCGAGCTGCATGCGCAGCGATTTGGCAAAGTCGAAGACAATGTCTTTCTCCTGCACATTGCCCAAGGCCTGCGCGCCGACGTCAATCCCGCCATGGCCGGGGTCAATCACAATGACAGGCAGCCCCGCGCCAAGGGATCTCTCATTGCGCTTTGGACCATCAGATAAAATCTCACGTGCAACAGCCTCTTGCGCTGCTCTCTTGACAGCCTGCGTGAAGGTTGCCGCATCCGCATCCTGCAATTCAATGATGAGATCAAAGCCGCCAAGGCGTGGCACGGCGTGGGTTGCTTTGACGATCGCTGGCCGCCCGAGATCGATGACGATCCGTGCCTTTCCGGTCGCAAATTGTCCGAAACGGAAAGAGGAAATGGTCTTTGGCGGCGGCTTCTTGCCCCGCGGCACGGGCTCGGCCTGCCCGGCTTTCGGGGGCAATTGGAAATTGACCTGAGGCAGATCGACGATCACCCGGTCAGGGTTCGACATGACATAAGCTTCAGCCTCGACCCGCACCGAGGTCTCGAAAATCAGGCGGCTAATGACCCCTTCTGCCTCGACCCGCACGCTACTGGCCACGGGCTGGGCTTGAGCGAACCCCGCACAAGCCCAGCAGGCCAGCCCAAAAAACAGGCCAAGCCATTGGAAACAAGTGATTTTAGGGCGCAGGAACAAGCAAACTCTCACAGCGGACAGACGGAATCATGCCGCGACCATCTTCTATAATGGTAAACAGGCCCAGCTTTCAGTCCTTTGCGAGGAAAAATCGCCGAACGTCTCAACCATTCGGGGCGCCCCCGCCCAAAGCGCTCCTTGCCAAACGGCCCGATGTGCCGCTATGAAGAATATGTCCTATTTCCGGGACAGGTCAGCGCCCTTGCAAAGGAGCGCCCCCGCGACGGCCCATCGGCCACGCCGCCCCCGCCATCCCTCAAAAGGGTCTTTGCGTTGGGATCAGGTGAGCCCCAAGCCCGAACGAGACCCGGAAGCGGGACGCCCGGCTGCCACCGCAGCCGCTCTTTTAAGGTATTGAAGCGAATGGTCCGTCCCGCACGGGATCATATGACGGCCAAAGGTCGAGTTCTCGGTTCTGAGATTTTTCTCAGCGCTGCTCGCCGTGCCGCTTTCTCCCAAGCTTGGGCCATTCTGTCTTCCGTGAGTTCAACCCATCTGCGGGCCTTCCTCGGCCCGATTTCACCCCTTTACGGCGCTGCCCTCGCCCCGCTCGCAGGAGCTGGATCGACAGTGTCGGTTTCATCATCCCAACAATATGTCGCGTCCCTGCCCTTGCCGGGATCGTCGTCCGTCTCCGCGCTCACGCGCGCTCGCACCCGACGTGTCCCTCTAGGGCCGGACGTGAGAACAAGAGTCTCACATGGCCAACAAAATGCTGATCGATGCCAGCCACCCGGAAGAAACACGGGTGGTGGTATTACGCGGTAATCGCGTCGAAGAATTCGATTTCGAAGCCGCAAACAAGAAGCCGCTCCGCGGAAACATCTATCTGGCAAAGGTGACGCGGGTTGAACCCTCGCTCCAAGCCGCTTTCGTGGAATATGGCGGCAATCGCCATGGCTTTTTGGCCTTCTCGGAAATCCACCCGGATTATTATCAGATCCCGGTTGCTGATCGTCTGGCCCTTCTCGAAGAAGAAGCGCGCCAACATCGCGACGAAGAAGATGATGACAATCGCCAGCGTCGCCAGTCGCGCCGCCGTCGCCCCGACAAGCGTGCGCGCCCTGATGAGAGCATCAGCGAAGCCGCACCCGAGGGTGATCATCACGAAGCCAACCAAGACGGCGATGTGATCGAAGGCGAAATCGTCGCCCGCGATGACCATGAAGCTGCCCTGCATGCCGAGGCTCACGAGGCCCCCGCGCCAGTCGACGAGCAGCCGCAAGAGATTCACCACCACGAAGTGCTCGCGGTCGATCCCGATGTGACGGTGGAAGCTGATGATGATCAGCCCCGCGCTGAAGGCGAACCGCAGGCCCGCGAACAGTCCGACGAGGACGAAGACGAGCACGGCGAAGACGACGAAGAGCAGCATGTCGAGCACATTGGCGGCGACGCCATGGAAGAAGTGCCCAACCGCTACCAGCGCCTTCGTCGCCAGTACAAAATCCAGGAAGTCATCAAGCGCCGCCAGGTTCTGCTTGTGCAGGTTGTGAAGGAAGAGCGCGGCAATAAGGGAGCAGCGCTCACCACCTATCTGTCGCTCGCTGGTCGCTATTCGGTGCTCATGCCCAATACCGCACGCGGTGGTGGCATTTCACGCAAAATCACGGATGCTGCCGACCGCAAGCGCCTCAAGGCCATTGCAGGCGAGCTCGAAGTGCCGGATGGCATGGGCGTCATCCTGCGCACAGCCGGTGCGGCCCGCACCAAACAGGAAGTGCGTCGCGACTTTGAATATCTCATGCGCATGTGGGAAACCGTGCGCGAGTTGACGCTGAAATCCTCGGCGCCCTGCCTCGTCTACGAAGAAGGCTCGCTGATCAAGCGCGCCATTCGCGATCTCTACAATAAAGACATCGACGATGTGATCGTCTCGGGCGAAGACGGCTTCCGCGAAGCCAAAGAATTCATGCGCCTGTTGATGCCAAGCCATGCCAAGAATGTGCAATTCTGGCGCGAGCCGCAGGCGCTCTTTGCCAAGGCAGGCGCGGAAGCACAGCTCGATGCTATGTTCTCCAATGCCGTGACGCTGAAGTCTGGTGGCTATATCGTCATCAACCAGACCGAAGCTCTGGTTGCGATTGACGTGAACTCCGGTCGCTCAACCCGCGAACATAATATTGAAGACACAGCGCTGCGCACCAATCTCGAAGCAGCCGACGAAGTCGCACGCCAATTGCGACTGCGCGATTTGGCGGGCCTGATTGTTGTCGATTTCATCGACATGGAAGAAGGCCGCAACAATCGCGCGGTCGAACGCCGTATCAAGGATGCGTTGAAGAATGATCGCGCCCGCATTCAGGTCGGCCGCATCTCGCATTTCGGCCTGCTCGAAATGTCGCGCCAGCGTATCCGCACAGGTGTGCTCGAAGGCTCGACCATCGTCTGCCAGCATTGCGCGGGCTCTGGCTCGGTGCGTTCCATCGCCTCCATCGCGCTGCATGTCATGCGCGTGCTGGAAGATGCGCTGGTGAAAAACGCCATGCACAACATCACTGTGCGTACACGCACAGAAGTGGCACTCTATATTCTCAACCAGAAGCGCGCCCATCTGCGTGCTCTGGAAGAACGCTTTGCTGTGCAGATCACGGTGGAAGCCGATGATACGCTGACCGGCACAGCCTATCACGCTATTGAGCGCGGCGAACTCGCCTCCCCGCCGATTTCCTATGAAAAGAAGGAACTCGTGCGCATCGACTCCATCCCGATGGAAGATGAAGAGATCGAAGACGAGGTCGAGGACGAAGAAGACGAAAACGAAGATGGCGAAGAGCGCGCCGAGGGCGAAGCCCGCGGTGACAGTGAAGAAGGTGATGGCCGTGGTCGTCGCCGCCGCCGCCGCCGTCGTCGTGGTCGCGGTGGTGATCGTGAACGCAGCGTCACCGATCCTGATGCGCCGCAGCCGTCCGATGATGGCTTGCATGTTGTTGCCGAAATCGGCGGTGACATTACGCGACGCCCTGATGATGGCGATGGCGAAGTCGATACAGCTGAAGCCGAAAGCTTCGATGCTGATGGCAATCCGGTCGAAGGTGATCCGATGCGCCGTCGTCGCCGCTCACGTCGTGGTGGCCGCAATCGTCGTCGCGATGGTTTCGAGCGCCGTGACAATGCTGAAAATGGCGATGCGCCGCGTGCCGACCATGCTGAGCCTGAGACACAAGCATCAGCGCCTGCCGCTGAAGCCCCTGTGGCTCCGGCTTGGGATTGGGCACCGATTGCAGCCTCTGCCGAAGACAAACCTGTCGAGACCAAGGCCTCTATGCCTGTTGAGACAGCGCCGGAACCCAAGCGTGCTGAAGAGCCTGCACAAGAGCCACTGCCGGAAGCACCGGCTGGCCCGAAGCGCTCTGGCTGGTGGAGCCGCGCTAAACAATCGTTTGGTGGAAACTAAAAAGAAAAGGCCCGCTTCATGCGGGCCTTTTTTATTTCATCCAAGCGGCCATGCGCCGCACGCCTTCAACAATATCTTCTTCGCGCCCTGCAAAGGAGAGCCGCATGGTTTGAGCCCCACGCGCGCGGTCGAAATCGAGGCCCGGCGTGACTGCAACACCGGCTTCATTCAGCATGCGTTTGCAAAAGTCGCTTGAATCATTGGTCAGATGCGAAATGTCGCAATAGACATAAAAAGCGCCATCGACAGGATGAAACGAGCCAAGCCCGATCTTGGGCAAATGCTCCATCAGATAAGCGCGATTGCGCGCATAGGATTGGCGCACCAATTCCAGCTCATCGCCCGCATCAAAGACAGATTGCGCGGCAACTTGGCTGAGATAGGGCACAGAAATCGCCAGCGATTGCTGCAACCGTTCGACAGAACGCACAAGTTCATCGGGCACAACCAGCCAGCCGATGCGCCAGCCTGTCATGCAAAAATATTTCGAGAAAGAATTGACGACGATCGCCGAGGACGAAAAAGCCAAAGCGGTTTGTGCAGGCTCTTCGTAAGTGAGGCCGTGATAAATCTCATCCGAGATGAATGAAATCTTCAGCCGGTCACAGGTTTCGCAAATCGCGCGCAAATCATCGGGCGACATCATCGTGCCTGTCGGATTGGCGGGGCTCATCAGCAAGACACCCTGCAAAGGTGCACGCGCATGCTCCTTTTCAATCATGCGCGCGGTGACGATATGGCGTGTTGAGGCTTGCGTGGCTAGCGGCACACAGACCAGTCCCAAAGCTTCCAGAATGTTGCGATAGGCCGGGTAGCCGGGCTCCGAGATGGCAACGCGCGCGCCTGCGTCAAACAGGGCGAGGAAAGACAGTAGAAAGCCGGCCGATGATCCCGTGGTCACAACAATGCGAGACGCGGGGACATCAACTTTGTACGTGTCGGCATAAAAGCGCGAGATACGTTCACGCAAAGCGGGAAGGCCCAAGGCCTGCGTATAGCCGATACGACCCGCATCCAGTGCGTCTTTGGCTGCTTGGCGTGCAACCTCGGGTGTGGGTGCACCGGGCTCGCCGACTTCCATATGGATCACGGAGCCACCGTTACGCTCGCGCTCGGCGGCGGCACTCATCACATCCATGGCAATGAAAGGGGCGATGCGGGAGCGCAACGAGGGGGAAATCGGGTGAGACGACATGTCGATTGCGACCAATAGAGGTTTCGCCCCTGCCCCGCTAGCGCCATAATAGCCGCGTTGAACAAGAGGGCTTGAGTTGATTCAGACCCAAGGCAGGACCAGGGACGCTATGCGGGACAGCCAGACCCGATCCGACCGATCAGACGGCCAGAGCCCTAGCAGGCTCGCGCGCCGCGCGCCAGTGCGCCGCCTCTTGGGCGTCTTTGCAGCTCTGCTGACAGCCTCAACTAGCCTGCCTGCGCAAGCGCAGCAGAAAGCCCCCAACATCATCCGCGATGCGGAGATCGAACAATTGATGCGCGAATATACCGCGCCGATTTTTCGCGCTGCCAATATCAACGCGGGCGCGACACGCATCTTTCTGATTGGCGACCGCTCCTTCAATGCTTTCGTGGCCAATGGCCAAAAGATTTTCATCAATGTCGGAGCGCTGATGGAATCAAAAACGCCGAATGAGATCATCGGCGTGCTCGCGCATGAAAGCGGCCATATTGCCGGCGGCCATCTTGCGCGGCAGCGACAGGAATTGGCGAAAGCACAAATCCTGATGGTGGCTGGCATGTTGATGGGTGCGGGTGCGGTTGTCGCGACCGCACGCTCTGGCCCTTATGGCAAAGTCGGTTCTGATGGTGTCGGCACGATGGGCGCTTTGCTTGGCCCTGCGGAAATGGTGCGCCGCTCGTTGCTCGCCTATCAACGCGGCGAAGAACAGGCGGCTGATCGCGCGGCGGTGAATTATCTCACGGCCACAGGCCAATCCGGACAAGGCCTGCTGACGACGATGGAGCGCTTCCAGAATGATGCGCTGTTCAAGACGTCGCAAATCGACCCCTATACTTTGTCGCATCCGCTGCCGAGCGACCGCATATCGAGCCTGCAGTCAGCCGTGAAAGCCTCGCCGCATTTCGGCACGAAAGACCCGGCCGAGCGCCAAGCCCGCCATGATCTGATGCGCGCCAAATTATTCGGCTTTGTTGCACCTGCCTCGGAAGTCGCGCGGCGCTATGGCCCCGCAGATCAATCATTGCCGGCCAAATATGCCCGCGCCATTTCCGCCTATCGTGCGGGAAAGCTTGATGTGGCGTTGGCGCAAACCGATGCGCTGATCGCCGCCCAACCGGGCAATCCTTATTTTCAGGAATTCAAAGGCCAGGCTTTGATGGAGAGCGGGCGCACTGCCCAAGCCCTGCCCTATCTACGCCGTGCGGCCGCGCTTGCCCCCTCCGCCACGCCGATCAAGGTTCTGCTCGGCCATGCGCTTATCGGCACAGGCAATCCCAATGATGCGAAAGAGGCGACCAATCTTTTGGCGCAGGTGACCCAGCGCGAGGATGATTATGGCGAGGCCTGGCAATATCTGGCCATGGCCTATGAGCGGCGCGGCGATACGCCCAATGCCCAGCTGGCCTCCGCCCAAGCGCTCTTTCTCCAAGGCAATATGATTGCCGCCCGCACCCAGGCCGACCGCGCCCAGAAACAATTTGCCAAGGGCTCGCCGGGCTGGCTTAAAGCCGACGATATTCTGAACTATCGTCCTCCCAAATTCGATTAGCCGACCTCGGCCTGGAGCCTCGCATGTCTCTTTTTCCCCGCCTCGCCGCCGCCCTCTTTGCGAGCGCTCTCGCGCTGAGCCCGGCTATGGCTCAGGATTTTTCTGCCCCCCAGAAGCAGCAGATCGAGACGATCATCCGCGATTATCTTCTGACCAATCCCGAAATCCTGCGTGATGCCTATGCGGCACTGGAAACCAAACAAGCCCGCGCCGAGGCCGAGCAACGTGCCGGCGCGCTGAAAACCTATGGCAACATGCTGACGAACTCGCCCTATCAGGCGGTGGTGGGCAATCCCAAGGGCAAGGTCACTCTGGTCGAATTCTTCGATTACAATTGCGGCTATTGCAAACAGGCCCTGCCGGACCTCACACGCCTGATGAAAGAAGATGGCGATCTGCGTGTCGTGCTGAAGGATTTTCCGGTTCTGGGGCCAGGCTCGGTGGAAGCCGCGCAAGTGGCCATTGCCGTCAAAAAGCAATTTCAAGGCGAGAAATTCTGGGCGTTCCACGTGAAGCTTTTGGGCACCCGCGGACAGGTGGGCAAAGCCCAAGCCTTGGCCGCCGCGCGTGACAGCGGCGCCGATATGGACCGCCTGACAAAGGATATGGACGGCCCCGAAGTCCAAGCCACCCTGCAGGAAAGCGCCAAACTGGCCGATGCCCTCAACCTGACCGGCACCCCCACCTATGTGGTGGGTGACGAGGTGGTCGTGGGCGCCGTCGGCTATAGCCAGATCAAGGGCCGCCTCGACAATATCCGCAAATGCGGCAAAGCGAGCTGCGGGTAAAGGGAGGTCTCCGCCGTCATTGCGAGCGCAGCGAAGCAACCCAGAGCCGTCGCGCGCTCTGGGTTGCCGCGTCGGCCTTCGGCCTCCTCGCAAAGACGGTGGAACAGGCTTCCATCAGCCCGTTAACCGGTTTAAGAGACTCCCCCTCTAGAGAGAGGCTCAATCTTTGAGTCTCCCCCCGCCCCGGCATGAAAACTGTCCGATGAAAACGGTCTATGTCCTCAACGGCCCGAACCTGAACCTGCTCGGAACGCGGGAGCCCGCGACCTATGGCACGGTGACGCTCGCCGATATTGAGGCGCGCCTGAAAGCGCGTTGCGGTACAGAAGGTCTGACGCTCGAGTTTCGCCAGACCAATGTTGAGGGTGAGCTGGTCACTTGGCTGCAAGAGGCTGGCAAAGCGGGAGCGCCGGCCATTCTGAATGCCGGTGCCTATACACATACGTCAATCGCCATGCATGATGCGATACGGGGTGCAGGTGTGAAGGTCATCGAAGTGCATCTCTCCAATGTTCATGCACGCGAAGATTTTCGCCACCATTCCATGATTTCCGCCGTCGCGGCCGGGGTGATCCTCGGCTTCGGCGCTCTTTCCTATGATCTTGCGCTTGATGCGCTGATCGCCCAATCCAAAAACAAGAGCTGATTTCCCATGAAGAAGCCCGTGAAGAAAACAAAGGCTGTTGCCGCGCGTGCCCCAAAGGCCAATGCGAAGAAGACAATCACAAAGCCCGCGCCGAAGAAGGCCGCAAAAGCCGCCGCCAAGCCTGCGCCCAAGCGCGGCCCGATCTCGGGCGTTAATCCCGCGCTGATCGAAATGGTCGCTGAAATTGTATCGCGCCTTGATCTGTCGGAAGTCGAAGTTGAGCGCGAAGGCCTGCGTGTGCGCGTGGCCCGCCAGCTTGGCAATGCACAGACATTCAGCGTCGCAGCTCCTGCGCATCAGGCGCCGGCCGCAGTTGTGGCGCCCCCGCCAGCTTCCGTCGCAACAGCTCCTGCTGCTGCCCCCGCCGCCGATCATTCTGGCGCTGTTAAATCGCCGATGGTTGGCACGGCTTATTTCCGTCCGAGCCCCGATGCCAAGCCCTTCATTGAAGTCGGCTCCAAGGTGAAAGAAGGCCAGAAACTTCTGCTCATCGAAGCGATGAAGACATTTAACGAGATCGTCGCCCCGCGTGGTGGCACGGTCACAGCGATCCTCGTCGAAGACGGCGAGCCAGTCGAATATGGTCAGTCCATGCTGGTCATCGAATAAGGGCAACGGCTTCAGAAAGAACAGACATGTTCGACAAGATCCTCATTGCCAATCGCGGCGAAATCGCGCTGCGCATTCTGCGCGCAGCAAAAGAACTGGGCATTGCAACGGTTGCGGTGCATTCCACCGCCGATGCGGAAGCCATGCATGTGAAGCTCGCTGACGAGAGCGTGTGCATCGGCCCGCCCGCCGCACGCGACAGCTATCTCAATATTCCAGCTCTCCTCTCGGCATGCGAAATCACCGGCGCAGATGCGATCCATCCGGGCTATGGTTTTCTGTCCGAGAATGCGCGCTTTGCGGAAATTCTCGCAGAACACAATATTGGTTTCATCGGCCCTAAGGCGGAACATATCCGCATCATGGGCGACAAGATCGAAGCCAAGCGCACAGCTCTCGCACTTGGCATTCCTTGCGTGCCGGGTTCTGAAGGCGGCATCGACAATGACGAGCAGGCGATCCGTGTCGCACGCGAAATCGGTTTTCCGGTTCTCGTGAAAGCAGCAGCGGGTGGTGGTGGTCGCGGCATGAAAGTCGCGCGCACAGAAGCTGATCTGCTGAACGCTCTGCACACAGCCAAACAAGAAGCCAAAGCGGCTTTTGGTGATGATGCGGTCTATCTCGAGAAATATCTCGAAAAGCCGCGCCATATCGAAATCCAGATTCTGGGCGATGGCAAAGGCAATGCCATTCACTTGGGCGAACGCGATTGCTCGCTGCAGCGCCGCCACCAAAAAGTGCTGGAAGAAAGCCCATCGCCTGCTCTCAACGCTGAACAGCGTGCCGAGATCGGCGAGATCTGCGCGGCGGCTATGCGCAAGCTGCAATATTCGGGCGCTGGCACGATCGAGTTTCTCTATGAAGACGGGCGTTTCTATTTCATCGAAATGAACACCCGTATTCAAGTCGAGCATCCGGTGACCGAAATGATCACCGGCATTGATCTGGTGAACGAACAGATCCGCATTGCAGCGGGGTCGCCTCTGTCGATTACCCAAGAAGATGTGCGCTTTGAAGGTGCGGCAATCGAATGCCGCGTCAACGCTGAACATCCCGCAACCTTCCGTCCCTCACCGGGCAAGATTGCCTATTACCATCCCCCGGGTGGTCTGGGCGTGCGCGTCGATTCAGCCGTTTATCAGGGCTATACGATCCCGCCCAATTATGACTCGCTGGTCGGCAAACTCATCGTTCATGGTCGAAATCGCACGGAAGCTCTGATGCGTCTGCGCCGTGCGCTTGATGAATTCATCGTCGATGGCATTGATACAACGCTGCCGCTGTTTCGCACGCTCGTGCGCAATGGCGATGTGCAGAATGGCGATTACGACATTCACTGGCTGGAAAAATTTCTGGCTACCGGTGGGATGGACAGCGAATAAAGCTGGGCTCATCAGAGCAAAGATAATTATGGCGGGCCCCTGTGCCCGCCATTTTCATATCTGGCTTGACGAGCGCGCCCATTCGTCCCAATTTTCTCACCATGACAACGCCCTTGCCGGAAGATGACAGGCCTGCGGAGATCACACCGCAAATCTTGTTGCGCGCCTATGCGGTCGGCATGTTTCCTATGTCCGAGGGCGCAGATGACCCAAGCATCTTCTGGGTCGATCCGGAAATGCGTGGCGTCTTTCCACTCGACAAAATGATCATTTCAAAAAGCCTCGCCAAAGTGATCCGCGCGGATCGCTTTGAAGTGCGGGTGAATGATGATTTTGAAGCCGTAATCGATGCTTGCGCAGCTACAGCTCCTGATCGGCACAATACATGGATCAATAAACGCATTCGCAAACTCTACCGCGATCTCTTTGATTTCGGCTTCGTCCATACGGTCGAAACATTTTTGGATGGTGAGCGCGTCGGTGGTCTTTATGGCGTGAAGATCGGAGCAGCGTTTTTCGGCGAGAGCATGTTTCACCGGTCCACAGATGCTTCAAAAGTCGCCCTGATGCATTTGGTTGCCCGATTGCGCAGCGGTGGATTCCGGCTGCTTGATACGCAATTCATCACACCGCATCTGGCAACATTAGGCGCAGTTGAAATGCCGCGCGATGCCTATCATGTCATGCTTGATGATGCGATTGGACGCAGCGCGGACTTCTTTGTCTGGCCAAAAGGCATGCATGTGCCGGGCGCAAAAATTCTCGAGATTTTGAAAGATTAGCGGCCGCTGGGAATATTGCCCGGCGGCAAAGCAATCGGCGCTTCACGCGCTGTCGGCAACCGCTGTGGCGCTTGTTGCTGTGCAGGTGCGGGCGTGCGCGGCTGCGCAGCACTTGGCGCTTCAATAACCGGCAAGGCTGGCAAATTGGATGGCGGCGGTGCAGCAGGCGTACCGGTGCGCGAGCCCGGTGCCGCGCCCACTTCAATCGCATTGCCCAGCGATGTTGCAGGAGGCACAGGCCCGGCAGGCGTGGCTTGGCGTGCAGGCTGTTGGCGTTGCGCAGGCGTGCGATCTGCTGGTGGCTTCGGATCACGCAAATCAGCTGTCTCAGGCGGCGTGACAATAATATCTTTGCCGCCACTACAATCGGTGAGCCATGCATCATAGACCGGATGTTCAATCGCATGCAGGCCGGGGCTTGCCGCAAACATCCAGCCTGCGAAAATGCGCTTCATCTCGGACTGCGCGTTTACTTCATCGACTTCGACAAAGCTTGTTGTCTGCGGCGCTTCTGTCGGCGGACGCGTGTAGCAAATGCGCGGTGTGATCTGGATCGTGCCAAATTGCACGGTCTCATCCATTGCCACATCGAATGTGATGATGCGCCCGGTGATTTTATCAAGACCGGCAAAGACTGCTGTCGGATGTTTGATTTTATCAGCCTGCACAACGCCAATCCCGCCCGCGAAAGCCGCAGTCGCGAGAAGAAGACGCAGAATGGAAGAATCTTTGATCATATTCCGATTGTCATGCAGGCCGGATGAGGCGGAAACATGGCATGAAACCTACCCGCTGACGGGTGGCTTTTACTGGCCGGGGGTCCAAGCCTGATAATCGCCCGTCGCCGCCGGACGTTGCCCTGAGGCCAAGGTGGAACCAGCTGGGCGATAAGCATTGGCTGTGCCCGTCTGATTGGCTTCAAACGGCAATTCCCAATCACGCGGCTTGTAGTTCTCTGCGGTCGGCGGCGTATCAACCGTATAATGCAGCCAGCCATACCAACCCGTTGGCACGCTCGAGGCTTCGCTCACACCATTGAAGATAACCCAGCGGCGCACATAGCCCAGCGCAGGATCCATCTTGCCGCCCTTGGTCTGATAATAAAGATTGCCGAATTCGTCTTTGCCGACAAGCTCGCCATTGCGCCAGGTGTGGAAACGCGTGTTGAGCGTCTGCCCATTCCACCAGGTCAAAAGCTGTAGGAGCCAATTCGGCATGAGAATCCCCGTTGCGCGGCATAAGGTGCGGTGCGGAATATGCCCCCCGCTCCCCGCCCTGTCCAGCACACAAGCACCAAATCTACGCCTCGATTCGTAGGGTGCAGCTAGTGATCGTCCAATCGACTGTATGAAATGATGATTCTAGCTTTATCTACGAGGTGTCACGTAAATTTTGGGAGGCGATTCCCCCATCCTTGGCAGCCCAAACACAAGACAAGACGCAACTAGCCACATGTCTTTGGGACCCGATTGGGGGGCATGTGGGACTGAAAAATCACGCTAATCCCGACTTGTTCAAGCCCCAGAAAGCCCCCGTTTGAGGAGGAAACACTATAATTAACAGACACTTGGTGAGTAAACCCCGAAGTCATCCCCAATCTTCACAGGAAGCACAACATCTAGTCCTGCTATCAATTTCAAACACAAGACCTTGACGAAACCTGCGCGTGGGTTCACTTTGTCCAAATCGCTTATTACCACTTGCATCGCGCCGGAAACAGGCTGCGCCTTGAGAGGAAATCAGCACGGCAGAAGCGCCCCCAACGAGGCGCGCTGCCTTTGAGTGTTCCGGCTGCCTCACAAGGGTGACCGGCCAGTTTCGTCGATATTTGTGTTTTGGAATCAGGGCTGTGGAAACGGCCCCGCGGGGACGGGTGTCTCTTGCGTGAATAACAGGGAAGACGTGAATGCGCATCGAGCGGCGGTATACGAAGGCAGGCCAGGGCCCCTACGCGGGCATTGAATTCCGCAAGGGAAAGAGCGAAATCCGCAATCCGGATGGCTCGGTAGTCTTCTCGCAAGACAATATTGATGTGCCGGCAACCTGGAGCCAGGTGGCCACAGACGTCATCGCACAAAAATACTTCCGCAAGGCCGGCGTGCCGGCGCGCTTGAAGAAGGTTGAAGAGAACGACGTGCCGTCTTTCCTTTGGCGTTCGGTTGCCGATGAAGCGGCGCTGGAAAAGCTGCCGAAGGAAGAGCGCTACGGTTCGGAAAAGACTGCCACAGACGTGTTCCATCGTCTGGCCGGCGCCTGGACCTATTGGGGCTGGAAGGGCAAATATTTCAATTCGGAAGACGATGCGCTCGCCTTCTACGAAGAACTCTGCTCGATGCTCGCGCGCCAGATCGCTGCGCCCAATTCCCCGCAATGGTTCAACACGGGTCTGCATTGGGCCTATGGCATTGATGGTCCGGGCCAGGGTCATTTCTATGTCGACTACAAGACCGGCAAGCTGACCGCGTCGAAGTCTTCTTACGAACATCCGCAGCCGCATGCTTGCTTCATCCAGTCGGTCGCTGACGATCTCGTCAACGAAGGCGGCATTATGGATCTTTGGGTGCGTGAAGCGCGCCTGTTCAAATATGGCTCGGGCACGGGTTCGAACTTCTCGAAACTGCGCGGCGAAAGCGAAAAGCTTTCGGGCGGCGGCAAGTCGTCGGGCCTGATGTCCTTCCTGAAGATCGGTGACCGTGCAGCGGGCGCGATCAAGTCGGGCGGCACGACGCGTCGCGCGGCCAAAATGGTCGTCGTTGATGCCGACCATCCGGATATTGAATCCTACATCGACTGGAAGGTGAAGGAAGAAGAGAAGGTCGCGTCTCTCGTCGCCGGCTCGAAAATCGTCAAGAAGCACATGAAGGCCATTTTGAAGGCCGCCGTGAATTGCGAAGGCGATGGCGATGATTGCTACAACCCGGAAAAGAATCCGGCGTTGAAGAAGGCGATCAAAATGGCTCGCCGCGACAGCGTGCCGGACAGCTACATCAAGCGCGTCATTCAATTCGCCAAGCAGGGCTATACGGACATCCAGTTCGAAACTTATGACACCGACTGGGATTCAGAAGCCTATCTGACAGTGGCTGGCCAGAACTCGAACAATTCCGTGCGTGTCACGGATGACTTCCTGCGCGCCGTTGAAAATGATGAAGACTGGAATCTCATCCGCCGCACCGATGGCAAATTGCACAAGACACTCAAGGCCAAGGATCTTTGGGAAAAGATCGGCTATGCCGCTTGGGCGTCAGCTGATCCCGGCCTGCAATATGACACGACGATCAATGACTGGCACACATGCCCGGCCTCTGGCCGCATCAATGCGTCGAACCCGTGCTCGGAATATATGTTCCTTGACGATACGGCCTGCAATCTTGCTTCGCTGAACCTGCTCACCTTCCGCGATCCGAAGACTGGCGAATTCGACATCGTCTCTTACGAACATGCTGTTCGTTTGTGGACCGTCGTGCTCGAAATCTCGGTGCTGATGGCGCAGTTCCCGTCGAAGGAAATTGCTCAGCTCTCCTACGAATACCGCACGCTCGGTCTTGGTTATGCCAACGTCGGTGGCCTGCTGATGTCGTCGGGCTTCAGCTATGACTCGGATGAAGGCCGCGCGATTTGCGGTGCGCTCTCCGCGATCATGACGGGTATTTGCTACGCGACCTCCGCCGAAATGGCGAAGGAACATGGTCCCTTCCCCGGCCACAAGCCGAACAAAGACAATATGCTGCGCGTCATTCGCAATCACCGCCGCGCCGCTCACGGCAATGGCGATGGTTACGAAGCCCTCTCCATCACGCCAGTGCCGCTCGATCATGCCACGCTCAACGGCATGAAGCAGAATGGCAAGATCTTCATTGAGCGCGCCAAGCATGCCTGGGATCAGGCTTTGGCTCTGGGTGAAAAGCACGGCTATCGCAATGCGCAGACAACCGTCGTTGCCCCGACCGGCACGATCGGCCTTGTCATGGATTGCGACACGACCGGCATTGAGCCTGACTTCGCACTCGTGAAGTTCAAGAAGCTCGCGGGCGGTGGTTACTTCAAGATCATCAATCGTGCAGTGCCAGAAGCTCTGCGTGCGCTTGGCTATAGCGAAGCTCAGCTCGCCGAGATCGAAGCTTTTGCTGTGGGTCATGCCTCCATGCGCCAAGCGCCTGGCGTCAACCACGCCACATTGCGTGCCAAGGGCTTTACGGACCAGAAGTTGGAAGAACTCGAAAAGACCCTCGCGGGCGCTTTCGATATCAAGTTCGTCTTCAACAAATGGTCGCTGGGTGCGGACTTCCTCACCGGCGCTCTGAAAGTTCCGGCTGAAAAGCT
>Ga0209400_1001346_pt1 | contig 19858 bp, 21 predicted proteins | sample M_130807_EF_Meta_FD_187313 | JGI IMG/M metagenome (GOLD analysis project Ga0209400, IMG submission 187313) | Freshwater microbial communities from Lake Montjoie, Canada to study carbon cycling - M_130807_EF_MetaG (SPAdes) (version 2) | ecosystem: Environmental > Aquatic > Freshwater > Lake... | reverse complement strand
CAACACCAAAACCTTTGCGACCCGGACGGGACTTGAACCCGCGACCTCCGCCGTGACAGGGCGGCGCGCTAACCAACTGCGCTACCGGGCCTTAAGTAATTGATAAACATAAGTGGCTCTTATGTCACCTCAAAGCCTTTACTACTTTTCTTGCGTGCCCCCAACGGGATTCGAACCCGTGTTACCGCCGTGAAAGGGCGATGTCCTAGGCCCCTAGACGATGGGGACGTTCTAAGGCTTCGCAATCTTACCTGCCATCGAGCGTGCGACCAAACCCGATAATTAAGCACAAAAAAGCCGCTATCCCTTCGGATGAGGGGTAGCGGCTTTCTTGTTTAGAGGTAAATGCTGGCTTAGTTAAGAGCCCAACGAACAGTAATTGTCACTGTCACATCTTGCTCACCTAGATCGATCTGCACTGCAGAGTCTGCTTCTGCCTTTGCCATTGGGAATGGTGATGAGTAGACAGGTGAAGATTGCTCCTCCAACGACAAGACCTTGCCGATGCTTGTGCCAAGAAGTTTTGCGTAAGAAGTTGCTTTTGATTTTGCATTAGCAACAGCTGCTGCTCGTGCATCTTCCGTGGCTGTTGCTGGGTTAAGAGTTGTGGGTACTACTCCACCAAGTTGGACGTTGTCGCCACCTGCTGTGACAACAGATTCAATGATGGTGCCAGCCTTTGATGGGGTGCGGACTAGAACATCAAATAATTGAGAGGCACGGTAGCCGGTGATCTTTGTGCCGGACTCTTGTGTCCAGTTGTATTCAGGATAGATAGAGATATTTGCAGAGCGGATATCTTTGGTTGCAATTCCTGCATCCTTAAGCGCTGCGCGCACAGCAGCAGCTGATTTGCTAGCAGATGAAAGCGCTGAAGCATTTGTTGAGGCAAGTGCTGAGACTGTTGCATTAAAGCGAACAGCATCTGGGACAACAGTGATAGTGCCAACACCTGTGACAGTGATGAAGCGGTTATCTGTGGTGCCGGCGCTATTGGCTGGGATTGCTAGGGCGACAACGCCTGCGACTGCAGCGACGGTGAGTAGGGATGTGATTGTGCGAAGTTTTGTTAGATTCATAGGACAAGTATCCCTAAGTTTCTGTGATTTAACCAAGAAAGCAGTTCAAAGAGATTGTGAGTACAACTCTTCGTGACGTTCCACCATTGCTTGGGAGGAGAAAAGCTTCCTAGCTCTCATCTGTCCTGATTCTCCCAGCCGAGCCCTTAGATCGGGATCAGCAAGTAGTTTGGAAACTCCTTGAATTAAGCCATTTGCAGAGACTTCAGTCAATATGCCAGTAAGTCCATCGAGGACAATGTCACTTACTGACCCCACGTTGGTGCTAACAATAGGCAGACCCGCCTGAGAAGCCTGAATAAGAGTTAAGGGAATTCCTTCATTATCGCTGCAAAGCACCGCAATATCTGAAGCACTTAAGATCAAATCAATATCGTTTCTCCACCCTAAAAATTTGATGGGTAGCGACTCACTTTCTGATTGACCTGTCAACTCTTCAAGTAATTCGCCAGCCCCGGCAATAATAATATGAGTTTTTGGATGATCTACTTTTAGTGAACGTCCTAAATCAATTAGTCGGTCAGGACGTTTAATCTGAGTTAAGCGCCCAACGTAAACCAGATAAATTTTCTCAGGATCTAGATCAAGAGTTTTTCTTGCTTCAGACTTTGGAGAGAGGTTTAGATTCTGCAATCCTGGGTAGATGACTTCAAACTTAGAATTATTGGCAATTCCTGCATTAACCAGGTCGTTCTTAACCACATTGCCAATGGCCACAAATTTATAAGTAATTATTCCAAGCATTTTCTCAACAAGAATTAGTATCTGCACTTTCCTAGAATCAAAATATCCGTGAAGTAAGTGACCATGGAAAGTATGGATTCGTTTCGCACTCGGCCTTGCAAGAAAAGCTGCTACTCGCCCCAATACTCCAGCTTTAGCAGTATGGGTGTGAACTACATCTGGTTTAAACCGTCTAATCTCTCGAATTAAGAGAAAAAATGCTTTCAAGTCTTTTCCAATAGAAAGCGACCTACCAAAACTTGGAACTCGAATAGCTTTAATGTCTGTGGCGACTTCATCTAAGTAGTCGGACTCATTTTCATCGCAGTAACCGGTTATCAATCTTGTTTCAAACTTAGTTGAATCTAGGTTCCGCATGAGATCAGTTACCAATATGGCTGGTCCACCCACGTTCATGCGGGCAATTATCTGCATTACCTTCGCCGTTTGGTTTGATTTCATGGCTTTATCTTTCCCTAAATTGGTGGATAATTAACAATCTAATGGATAACTCTCAATTCTTTTCTAACTGCGCAGCAGACACCATTCGTGAAGCCGCTGTAGCCTTGAAGGCTGGGCATCTCGTCGCATTTCCAACCGAGACCGTTTACGGACTAGGTGCAGATGCTAGAAATCCTGAAGCAGTGAAAAGAATCTATGAGGTAAAGGGAAGACCATCAGACCACCCGCTTATTGTTCATATTTCCTCTATAAATGAGTTAGAGAAGTGGGCGACAGAAATTCCAAAATATGCTATCAATCTGGCGCGAGCTTTTTGGCCAGGGCCTATGACACTAATTCTGAAGCGAACCGAAATGGCCCGAGATTTCATTACAGGTGGACAAGAGACAGTTGGGTTACGTGTGCCTAGTGATCCTATAGCGCTGGCTTTAATCCAAGAGTTTGAGAAAATTTCTGATTCTGCAATCGCAGCACCAAGCGCAAATCGATTTGGCCAGGTTTCACCTACGTGTGGTGCAGATGTACTTAAAGAGTTAGGTCAATATTTAAATCAAAATGATCGAATACTTGAAGGCGGGATTTCAACAATCGGAATCGAATCAACCATCATTGATTGCAATGCTCAACAGCCAATGATTCTTAGAAATGGTGCTGTGACAAAAGAGAGTATTGAGATTGAATTAGGAGTAGAGTGCGTTGAAAGTAATCCAAATTCTCAAGTAAAGTTTAGTGGATCATTTGATAGGCACTATGCACCTGAATGTAGAATTACAGTTGATGCTAAGGCAATTGAAGGGGCTGGATTTCTCGCTCTTAGTCATATTGAGACCCCGAGGGGTATGGTGCGATTAGCATCACCAAAGACAGTTGAAGAGTTTGCTCGAATTCTTTATGCAACCTTCAGAGCAGCAGATCAAGTCGGACTTGCTTCATTGGTGGTATCAGAACCCGAGGGACAGGGTCTTTCTGTAGCAATCCGAGAGAGGCTTTCAAAGGCTGCCCAAGGTAGGTAAAAAGTGCAATTTAGTCGAATGTTTTAAGTTAAGATTTAGTAGTTGTTAAGTGGGGCCTATAGCTCAGTCGGTAGAGCAACGGACTTTTAATCCGTGGGTCGACGGTTCGAGCCCGTCTGGGCCCACTTCTAGGTTTAATTCTGAGAGAAAACTATACTTTGAGGATGAAGACCTTTACCGGTATGAGATTCGTAATTTGGGGTTTACGAAATTCCCGGCATAGCCACAGATACATCCATAAAGGCTTCTATGACACTTTGAGAAGATTAAACGTTGAAGTTCTGTGGCTGGATGATCTTGAGAAGTATCGAGAATTAATACGTCCTGGAGACCTTGTTATTGCAGCGGGAGTTGCCTGTAGTTTCTTGCCCGTAAGACATAAAGTTCGATACGTACTTCATAACGTGGACAATCCAATTATTCTAGACGCAGTAAACAGAATTCAGTTACAGGTTTTCACCACTGATGCAAGTGGGGAAAAAATAGACGAAACCATCTCTCTTTGGAATGAAAAAGAAAAGACTCTTTATCAACCATGGGGTCTCCCTGAACCAAAAAAAGATTGGCATGCTCCACAGAATCTTAAATCAAAGAAAGAAAATTGGATTGGTGCAATCTGGAATAACGAGTTGGGTCAAGGAAATCGAGAACAATTAGATCTCTACATTTCTATACTCAAAAATCACGGTATAAAATTCAATAGACTTGGTGGAACTAGGAGTATATCCAAAGAAGGATTATCATCTAAGAAATCTTTTGAAAAAGTAAATCAATCACGAATTGGAGCTGCCATTGTTGGGGATTGGCAAAAAAAAAGCGGATACATTCCGTGTAGGGCATTCAAAAATATTGCAGCAGGTGCGATACCTATTTCGAATGCGAATATGACCCACGTATTTGGAAGTGACTATCTGCACATCCCTGACCTCGAAGAGCTTGTTGAATACTCACTTGGACTGGATTACGACGAGATAAGCATGAGATCTCAAAGCTGTAAGGAAACTCTTGCAGGTTATAGTTTCGAGCGGGCTTTGATAAGAATGGTTACAGTTGGATCATGAGGCAAAAAATTAATATAATTACCGCTGTTAGCGCTTGGCCCCAAGCTCTGGAAGCCCAGCGGCACCTCCTCGATAGATATTCGAAGGACTCTTTCAATTTTATTGGAGTTATCGACACTTCCCCCAAGCCGAATCCATGGAATTTGTGGGATCCCAAACTTCGAGGAATTGCTGAAAAAATAGCCGAAGAGTTCTGCGATGAAGTAGTAATGATGCCTGAGGAACTTCACTTGAATCGAAGAAAGTTATTTCCAAACACAAAGGTTTTCAAAGCAAAATTCTCAAATGAGCGCGCTGCAGACGTGCTCCAATTTATCTTCGAAAAGAAGATCTTGAATTCGGCTACACCTACTTTGATCCTCGATAGTGACATGTTTCCAATTGCACCTTTTAGCATTATAAAGTCAATGGAATCAAATTCGATTAGAGGTGTGATCCAAAATAGAAAAGGAAGATTTAAGCGTGAGGTAAAATATTACTGGAACGGGATCTTAATGTTTGATCCACCAAGATTACAGTTCCTTGAGGATTATTCATTTGATTGCGGGAAAGTGCTAGGTTTAAAAGTCGATACTGGTGGCCAGAGTTATTGGTGGATAAAGAAAGTCGAAGAGGCCGGCCTTCATGGTGAACTAGGATTTATCAATCATTTCAGTAGCTTAAATTGGCGAATAGATGATTTTCAAGGAATTATTCCGGAAGCAATCAAAAAATTCCTCTTGAGTGACGACAGAAACGAATCTGGAAGTATTTACTCAGAAATCTATGACGATACTTTTCTCCATTTCAGGGCAGGCAGTAACTGGCGTAATGAACCTGTCAATATTGTTCAAAAAAGAAACTGCGAGTTTGTCAAAAGTTGTCTTAATCGTTAGAACTCGGACACAGCGATAATCTTTGTACAATGAAATCTGTTAATTTTGAGACGGATTTTTATTCCAGCTTGCAAGTGGTCGATTCCAATAATCGGGTGAGATTACTCTGCCTTTTTTGTTAAGAATTCCCCCCACGAATGCAAATGAAGACTTGGAGAGAATCAAATAGTTTGAATTCGCCATGGCTTTTAATGAGACAAGTGGGTCTTCCGTCTCGCTCTCAATCACAACCCCATATCTACTGATTATTCGGTTTCTACATTGATTTGCACGTTTGAAGGTATCTGAATCAACCTGACCATCTTGATCTGTAACTCCAATTTCCGTCAAGTATTCGAATGTAGACCCTGATATTCCGGTTTTACTTGGCTCCGGTAAAGATTCCTTAAAGTCAGAATGCAATCGTATTGTGTATAGTGTACCGAGGCGCTCTAAGTTTTGAGTGATTTGATCAAGTGATCGATAGTAATAATTTGGGTCCAGGTATCGCTCAGTGTTAACCGCGAAATTAACAAATCTGAGGTGAACGCCAATCCTAATAACCTTATCTGAGTCTATTTGTTCGATGGCCTTGAAGTTGCATTTAAGTTTTGAGTATAAATTCGAGTGAAACTGAACAAATCTGTAAGCATCTTCAAGTCGTATTTCAAATTTTCTTTTAAGTAGCGCGCTTGGCAAAAAATTTCTCAGGAGAGTCATGAAGATCTGGATAAGCGTTTTAGAAAAGTAACTAGAGACATTTGGGTCTTTCTCATTGGAAGAACTGACCAACAAGGAAGTCAAGAACTTATTAAACTTGGCGAGCTCTAAATTCTGTGCACTATCTTGCAAAAGGTCTTGGGTTAATTGTCGCTCTACCTGCTTCAAAGGTTCAAATCTAAACTCGAGCTTTAAAGAATCCGCCAGTGCTTTTACCGACAGTATCCGCTGGATTTGTGCCCCGTACCCATCATTTTGTTGGGACGCATTGACTAGCGTGATTGAACCAGATGGATAACTCCGTATCAATAATTTAACCGCGTTGGTAAGCCCAAAAGCCCCGAGGTCTTTGACTCTTGTATAAAGGGACATTAATAAAGGTCGGATCATCGCTTTCAACATTGATTTTTATCCCTTTCAATCTGCGAGCGATTCTTCCAGTAAAACTACGTTTCACAAGTTTAAAGCCAAATGGTGCAAGGAGATCCTTCATCCCAGCCAAAGAGTTTCGGGTGTTTTGATATTCATTTGTATCAACTTCCGCGGTAATCGCCATGATTAACCCGAGATAATCCCCAGCGCCTTCAAGCACCTGAATGTCAGCACCCTGGACATCAATTTTCAAGTGATCTATATATGGCACTTGATCAAACGGAAACAACTCAAGGAACGATTCAAGACACTCAACTTCAACGGTTTCCATGTAGTCAACCTCGAAGGTATTTGGCCTTAGAACTGAAGAACAACCTGGGTCCTTCTTTGTAACGAAGATACTCATTCCAGCTGGATTAGCCGCTTCCAAAAGCGCACAAGGGATTATGTGAATGCGTTTTCCAATGTGCTCAGGATTTAGATTCACAGGCCACGGACTATCTCCTTTATAGATTCTGTCACGGTTAGCACTCACTGGTTCAAATCCAAACACGTGAAGATGCTCGTCACGCGAGAGCCAAACCTGACTTTGTGGGGCATTTACAGATAATCCAACATCGAGCCGGACCGAGGAACAACCGCTAGGTAGCTTTATTTTGCCATTTAAGAATTCAACACCGGCAGACTCTAGTAACTCACGCATGACTGAATCTTTGCACTATTACCCACTTTTCACCATCACGACTTCTTTCGTCTCAAGAAAATGTACCTATGGCATCTTAGCTCAGGTAACATTGATGCATGAATGCCGACGTAGGAGTGGTAATCCCATCCTTCAATCGCCCTATAGAAACCAAAAGAGCTGTGGAATCTGTCTTGAGGCAAACCGTCTTGCCGAGGCAAATAGTTGTAGTCGACGATGGAAGTAACTCCGAAAACGTTCGAATCTTGTCCGACCTCCTTGAAGAGTTAAAAGTGGAATTGATTTTTATGCCGGCGTCAAGACATCCCGGTATTGCTAGAAATTACGGGATCGCAAGACTGTCAACTAAATGGGTTGCTTTTCTTGATAGTGATGATGCGTGGGTCCCCGAGAAGCTAGAGACACAGATTAACGAAATGGAAGCTTCAAAAGCGGACGCAAGCTGTACTAATGCGTATGTGAACTTCATTAATTCGGATTCACTGTACTTACCCAAATTAAAGTCAAGATGGCTTAATACAAATTTGCTTCTGAAGGATAATAAAGTGATAAATAGTTCTGCTGTAGTTGACAGAATTCTCTTGGAAAGAGTTGGAAATGTAGCATCATCATATTCGTCGCGCGGTGCCGAAGATTTTGCTACATGGTTACGGATATCAACATTTACAGATTGGCTCTATCTGCCGGAGCCACTCGTCGTCTATACGGCTGATTCTCCTGATAGTTTACGGAAATCAAATGAATTTTCTCAGAATTATTTGCATGTATCAGGGATATTAGATTTTCAGTCATGGCTTGAATCTCGCGGTGAATCGAGAGGAAAGTTGATTCGTCTATACTTAAAATTTTTGTCACCACTTGTTCAGAAAAGTAGGAAGCCAAGTGACTAGCCTAGGCGTTATTTCTATTGCGACAGGTGAAAAATACAGAGAATATTGGTTTGAGCTCATTCAATCATTCAAAGCGACATCTAGGAATTTCGCCGGGATAAATTTTTATTTACTCACCGACGATCTAGATAGTGCAAATAAATTTGCAAGTCGAATTGGTATGCAGCTTATAGCTTTTGAAATTCCATCCTATGGATGGCCAGAGGCTACGCTCTTACGATACAAGGAAATTTTGAAACAAGAGGATTGCTTTAAAGAAGACATCCTCATGTATCTCGATGCCGATATGCTTGTGTGTCATGAATTCGAATCTACCCTTCACCCAGAATTTTGGAAAAGCGGAATAGCCCTTGTTGCTCATCCCGGATATTGGAGACCAAGTGGATTTGAACTGTTGAGGTATTACCTAAAGAATCCATTCTTCTTGGCTTCTGATGCGGTTCATTTTGCACGAACTGGCGGATTAGGGACGTGGGAAATGAGAAGACAAAGCCGAGCATTTGTGGCAAGGAGGGCGCGCAAGACTTATGTCTGTGGCGGCACCTGGATGGGCAAAAGGAATCAATTCTTGAAGATGGTCCGGAGTTGTTCTGAAAATGTAGAGGAAGATCTCAGAAGTGGCTTAGTCGCAAAGTGGCATGATGAAAGCCATTTGAATAAATGGCTTAGTGATAATGACGCAACAGTCTTAAGCCCTGGTTACTGCTTTGATCCAACGTACAAAAATCTTAAAAGTTTACCTGAGTTCATTCGTGCGGTAAGAAAATGAAGTCAAGTAAAGATTCTGGCGTAGTAGTAGGCATCGTCGGTGGAATTGGCAACCAACTTTTCCAATACTACGCCGGGAGATACTTAGCTGAAAGAAATAAAACAGAACTTACTTTAGATTTTGGGAATCATGGAGTCGCTGGAACACGACATTTTGGAACCTTGAGAGATCTGGATTTTGGAACTCCGATAGTTGAATTAGTGAGAGATGTTTCATCGATTAGTGAAATAACTTGGAGAGTGCATCAGAAAATCGCGCGGGATTTGCCATTAATCGGAAAGCTCTCGACAAGATATCTAGGTATTTATCAGTCCAATTTCGTGGGCTTTGATCCTGCATTAAACTCATTGCACACACCGATAAAAATCCGTGGATATTTTCAAACCTGGAGGTATTTTGAATCGCTAGATACGAAATTCTCTGAAACTCCCAATTTGAAGAATTCTACAGAGTGGTATCGATCCACTTTGAATCAAATTCAGTTAACACAACCTATTGCAATTCATATACGACGTGGGGACTACGAAAAACACCGACAGACTTTTGGCGTGTTGAATGAGGATTATTACGAGAGAGCCCTTAATTCAATTGATATTAGCAGCTCAGAAAAAAAAATCTATGTTTTTTCTGACGATTTGGAAAAAGCAAAAGCGATTTTGTCCAAGATAGACCGTGACTTTACCTACGTAGCCCCCCCGATAGATTCACATCCGATGGAATCCTTACTCTTGATGAGCAAGTCCTCAAGTTTGGTCATGGCCAATTCAAGTTTTTCATGGTGGGCCGGAAAATTTGGTGACCCGAATCGACAGATTATTGCTCCAAGTAAATGGTTTCGTGGACTCCAAGATCCTTCAGAACTGATACCGTATAATTGGAACAGGATTGAAAGCAGTTGGGAATGAAAACTCTTTACACGCCGCTATCGCAGTTGTCTTCTTCTTAACTTTTCGATTAGCAACTTACTTGTTTTCGGCAAAAGTCGACCAGAAATCAATTCTTTTCTCAGGATTCCGAGACTTGCTTTCTGAAGGTGAATATTTTTTTTGCCGACTTTTGATATTGTTAAAAGATCTCGCGCGAAAAGAATTCTTCTCTCAGAATCATTAGAAATTGAATCGTATGAAGCGAGAATATCAGGGATGGAATTTTCCATCTGTTCTAGGTCATGTTTATTGATACCGATATCCTTCAGCAACAAGGTCTTTTTCATTAACATCTCCGACCTTCTTGTGGCACTAACACCTTTAGGATTGATTCTGTAAATTAGTAGGGGTAGAGGAACACTCCTAAGCTCTCCTACTCTTGAAAGCCTAAGCCAAAGAGATAGATCTTCTGCCGGGAAATCAGATTCTCGATAACCGCCAATTTGAATTACTGCCTCACGTGAGAATACAACTGAAGGATGAGCAGTCCGCTGCGAACTAACCAGCGAAGCAGATACAGCCAGTGGGTGTACAGCTGAATAGATCGTTCCTAAATTACTTTTATCGGGAGAAACAAATGTGTAATCAGAGAAAACCGCCACAGTCGAAGAAGTGAAACTATCTATCTGTTTGTTAATCCTATCTATTTGGTAGGTATCATCCACATCTACACGAGCAATTAAGTTGTTGCTTGCTTCTTCCAATCCGAAATTTAGGGCCTTTACTAATCCAGAACTAGGATTGTTTAGCACTACTAAATTCTTGATTATAGACTTCATAGAGTGGAGAATTTCATCAGTGCCATCGCTACTGTGATCATTTATTACTAGAATTTCATCACTCGAATCAGCCATAGCATCGATGTTTGCCAATGAATCGATCAAGAAGTCTCTACCATTCCTGACGGGCATTAAAAATGTCACGGGTGATCTCATAGAATTGGGACCTCTGCTGGATTGTCGCGCTTGAAAAACGAGTATAACGGTAGAGTAAGCCCATGAGAGAGTTTTCTTTAGGATTGCGGATCCGAAAGAGATTGTTTAAGGTATTTAAGAGCCATGAAACAATCGAAACTTTGATCGGCTACGAGAACCCAACTTTAGTCAATGAAATAGTTAAAAAGACTTTAATTAGAAGTCAGCAGATTAAGAATGGCGAACCTCTAGAGATTTCTGAGGTCCGTATTCTTCTTGGCATGCCGTCAATTAGTTCACCAAGTCTTGTGGTGGTTGATTTTGGTGGTGGAGCTGGCACCCACTTCGACGTGTTTTCTTCAATTTATCCCGATATTGATTTCCATTATTTTATAATTGAGACTCCAGAAATGGTTCGTGCCGCTTCAAGCAATCGTTCCAATGACACCAATCTGTATTTTCTAACTTTAGAGGAACTCGATCAGTTACCTGGAGCTATTGATTTGTTGGTAGCTAACAGTTCTTTGCAGTATTCAAAAAGCCCTATCGAAACCCTTACGGCACTTTGCGAGTTAGCACCAAAGAGTTTATGGATAACACGTTTTCCATTGAATGACAAAGAAGATTCAATCACAATCCGGCAGGTATCCAAGTTAGAAGACAACGGCCCAGGTCGCCAAAGGGTCGCATCAAATCAATTTGTTGAATATGAATCTAAAATAGTTTCAATGATTGAATTCGAAAGAGAGCTCGAAAAAAGATTTAAGGTGACGATGAAAGTTGTGGAAGAAAGAAATCCTTACGGAAGTGACTATCAGAGCATTAATTCTTATGGTTTCTTGGCGAAAATAAAGAAATAGTTTTCTTAATGAGCCCCTTAAGTTTTTGTAGACTGGATGCTGGCCGATTGTTCTTTTTATAGAAAGTTATCATTAAATCTCTATAGGTTTTTGATTCGGACAATTCTGTTGGAAAGTCGCTCATCGACTTTCCATTTAGGTTTTGGGAGTAAAGTGAATTCACTCCAAAATGAGTTCCAGATCCATCGCCACCTTCATTTGAAACGAAGGTTTTTGAAGGAAATAAAGTTATGCGATTTTGTAAGAACATCGATGTATGCCATGGGACTGCCCAGGAATCTATTGCCCCAATGCAGTACTTGACCAACATGTCCTCGTAATCAATGGCCCCGTTCAAATTAAATGCTTTTAGTAGTTTCCTAGATCGCAATTGAGCGAGGAGATACTCTCCATCAAAACTAGTTTCTTCCCATCTGTCTTTCCAAGTACCCCACCCCCAACAGTCGGCCCCTCTTAAGAAGACTCCTCCGGAAGGTACTAAATCAACAGGATATTGGTAGCCACTGATGCTGGCGACCTCATAGTTTTGCCGATAAAAATTTAATGCTGAATTTACAAATTCAAGAAATCCAACTCCTAATAACAAATCATCTTCTATCACGATTATAGAATCCGAATTTTCAAATACTTGGTTGATACCAGAACGGACAGACTTGGCAAGACCCAAATTAGATTCACGACTTATTACCTTGAATCCATGCTTGTACCCAAAACTCTGGGCAATCTCCACACACTCCGAGACTGATTTTTCGTCACTTTCATTACGTGGGCCGTCGATGAAGATAAATCCGGAATGAGATGCAAAGTTCAGGCAACTCTCCAAAGAGCTTAAGCAGCGACTTAAATGTTCGGGCCTATTAAAGCCGAATACAACTAAAGGGGCATACTTCATCGAATTCGTACCCCTCTGACCTATCATTAACCCAATGAGACTGTATGTTACCCATTGCGACTCAAATTTTCTATCACGGGCAATCGTGATGAGTAATTCATTGCAGGAATTTGATCAGGCTGCTCAAGTTCGCGTGGTTTTACATAATGCCTCAGACATGGAGTTAATCGTGCCTTATTTGTCTGAGACTTGTGATTTTGTAACTTTAGATGAGTTAAGGAAAACTTTTCCCGTTCTTGCATCTATTGAGAGTAGTCGTCCACGCTTAGAGTTTATCTACGCCCTTACGCCTTTTATCGTCAAATATTTTCAAGAGATCAAACCCACGAGTCAAGTTACATATGTTGATGCCGATCTATTTTTCCTGGGGAAAGTCGAAGAGTTAACGAATCTTGCTGCCTCCTACGATGTTGGAATCACACCACATAGATTTAGGGAAAGTATGAGGCATCTAGAACAATTCGGAAAGTACAACGTTGGATTAGTTCAATTCAACAACACCGAAGGAAGCCAACGGGTGTTAGATTTCTGGCTAGAAGCCTGTACCAAATCTACTTCAACTATTGTGACCCCGGATGTATTCGGCGATCAGAAATATCTGGACCGCTTTCAAGAGCTTGGTAAAACATTTGTGTTTGATTCTCCAGGCGTAAACGCGGCTCCTTGGAATACAAATATAGTTTCGCGGGATACCCGTAAGAATTCTATTTTGATAGGGAATGAACAACTTTACTTTTTTCATTTTTCAGGATTAAAAATTTTTAAGAGATTTGCGACGTTGAGCTATATTTATTATAACTGGAAGCCGAAAAAATCAATAAAAAAACTTTTGTTTACACAGTATGTCTCAAAGATTGTTTCAGTTGAAATGAAACTTTTTGGTCGACGTAAATTTGATAACAGGAAAATCAACCTTAGACAGAGTGTTAGGTTCCTAATTAATCGAGATTATATTCTAATCAAAAAGAGTTAATCGCTTCAATGACCTTCGATACATCATTAGATTCTAAAAATGGATGTAAGGGAATTGATAGGACGGAATTCGCAAGATTTTGAGTGTTGACAAGGGACTCAACTAGTTCAAACTCTCCTTTCCAAGCAATTTGCTCGTTATCGGGTACGGGATAGTGGATACCATGCCCAATATTCTGATCATCAAGATGTTTTATTAGGTCATTTCGATGCCTAGTATTTATTACAAACAGATGCCCTACATATTCAAAATTTTCCCATTGCGGGAGGGACACTTTAGGATTAGTCATCTCATTGCTGTACCTGCGAGCAACATTTCTTCTAGTTTGATTTTCAAAATCGAGGTTAACAAGGATTAAGTTTAAGAATTCTGCCTGAATTTCATCCATTCTGGAGTTTCGCCCCCCAGGAAGAGTCACGGTGTACTTCTCAGCCCACCCATACGTCCTTAGTGTTCGAATTCGAGTCGCCAACTCATCATTGTTAGAAACTACCGCGCCCGCATCCCCTAGGGCACCAAGATTTTTTGTCGGATAGAAACTAAAGCTCCCGATATCACCAAACGTGCCCGTTTTTTTGTTGTCAATCATCGCGCCATGGGACTGGGCACAATCCTCTATCAAAAACACACCCGAGCTACGACAGATAGATGAAATTTCAGCAATATGCCGTATCGCCATGCCAAATAGATGCGTGACAATAATGGCCTTTGCGCCGCTTTGGATAAGCAATTTAATCGAATCCAGAGAAGGATGACTAGAAACTTCATCGACGTCACAAAAAAGCGGTACACAATTGTTTTGTAGTATCGCTAACATGGCATAGCCACCACAGTTAGCTGTAAGGCCAACTTTAGAGCCCTTAGGCAAACCTAAAGCAGTAATTGCGATTTGTAGTGCATCTGAACCGTTTGCTACGGCGATCACATGCTCGACACCCAAGTAACGCGCAAAATTCTGTTCAAAATTCTTATTTGAATCGCCTAATACCAAATTTCCTTTTTCAAACACCGTCTCCATCGATGCTACCGCTTGGCTTTGGTATTTCTCAAGCTTGGCACTCATGTTAAAAATAGGAATGAAATCGCTATGTGGCATTTACCATCGCCTCAAATTCTTGTCTGTTCCTTATATAGTCGCTCTCATCGTATTCTTCAGATGCTGCAACCAGAATCAAGGAATTTTTGGGAACATCTACGATTGTCACCCATGTCATAGCTTTGACATGCAAAATGCGATTATCATTTTTAAGAAAAACCGTTGAAAAAACTTCGCCATCGTCAACTTCGATCTGTGCTTGCCCACGCAGGACAAATACTAGTTGCTGGCAAGCTTTGTGGGCGTGATTTCCTCTGACAGTACCTTCAGTAAAATCGTCTAGAAAGAACAATCTCTTGGGAGCAAAGCCACAATTGCGAAGCAACTCTATGGAGGCGAGACTTCCACGGGCATCATTATGTTCACCCATTTCAATGACACGGGCATTTTGAAACTCCTCAATTGGAACAGAATTACTCCCCAAAGTTAATCACCATTCTCGAGTGTGAGTCTCGCGTAATAAGGATTCTAAGTAGTGGCCATAAGGAGAGCCCTTAAAGCTTTCAGTCAGAGATTGCAATTTCTCTGATGAAATAAGATTCAATCTCCAAGCAACTTCTTCGAGACAGGAGACTTTGGTCCCTTGTCGATCCTCTAGCAGCCGGAAGTACGTAGCTGCATCGTTAAGACTCCCAACGGTCCCGGTATCTAGCCATGCCGTACCTCTTGGAAGAATGGAAACTTCTAAGGCCTTATCTTGCAAATACGAATTTAGTACAGAAGTAATCTCTAGTTCATTTCTTTCACTTCGGACAGCATTCTTGGCACGTTGAACACATGAATTATCAAAAAAATACAATCCTGGGATTGCCCAATTAGATTTTGGAACCGCCGGCTTCTCTTCGATACTCTGAACTTGCCCATTACGATCAAGCTGTACGACACCATACTGGGTGGGATCGGAAACATGATAGGCAAAAATTGTTGCACCTTTTGGATTTGTAAACTCTTCTAATCGACGTCCAAGACCTGGGCCATGAAAAATGTTGTCACCCAATACTAAAGCTACGGAATGATTTCCAATAAAGTCGCTTCCAATCAACAAAGCTTCCGCTAAACCACCTGGTTCTGGTTGGGCGGCATATTCGAATTGAATCCCATAGTTCGATCCATCCCCTAGCAATTTTTTAAAGTCGTTACTTTCTTCAGGATTTGTGATGACCAAAATCTCTGTGATTCCAGCGGTCATTAAGGTCGCAATTGGATAGTGAATCATGGGCTTGTCATGTATCGGAAGAAGCTGCTTATTTATAGCCCGAGTGATTGGCCAAAGACGTGTCCCACGACCACCCGCCAGAACCACTCCACGCATATGGCAATCTTAACTGCTGTAACCTCTGTGTGTGAATGCAATGCAGGCCCCCAAGCGCAAATTCCTAGTCACCGGCGGTGCTGGATTTATCGGCTCAAACTTTGTGGAGAGATTGATATCAAAGGGTGAATCGGTGAGGGTTTTAGATAAATTGACCTACGCTGGAAACCTCAAGAGTATTCAGGGATTTATAGACCAGGGTCAGTTAGATTTTTTCCATGGCGACATTTGTGATCCTGTTGTCGTTCGAGAGGCCATGGATTCTGTCGATGTCGTTGTAAATTTTGCCGCCGAATCTCACGTGGACCGCTCAATTGAAAGTTCTGCCGAATTTGTTAAAACCAATGTGCTTGGTACAGAAAATCTCTTGGCACACGCGTTAATGCTGAAAACGAAAGTTTTCATCCAGATCTCTACTGATGAAGTGTATGGGTCCATCGACAATGGAAGTTGGAAGGAAGACTCGCCACTAAAACCCAATTCTCCCTACTCAGCTTCAAAAGCGGCTGCAGACTTGTTGGCAATTTCTTATTACAAAACACATGGGCTCGATATCAGAATTACAAGATGTTGCAATAATTATGGTCCGAGACAACTCCCAGAAAAGCTAATTCCAAGTTTCATCACTAAGTTAATGAAGAATGAAAAAGTTCCACTGTATGGAGACGGAAGAAATATTCGTGAATGGATCCATGTTGACGATCATTGCAGGGCGATTGATTTAGTTGTTGAAGAAGGAAAACCTGGCGAGGTCTACAACATCGGTTCAGGTTTTGAATTAGAGAATCTCGAATTAGCAAATTTGCTACTAAAAGTTTTCAACCTAGAATCGAGTTTTATTCGCAAGGTTGAAGATCGCAAAGGACATGACTTTCGGTATTCAGTCGATTCTCTAAAAATACAAAACCTCGGCTTTAAATCAAAGCAAGAATTTGAAAAAGGGCTTTTGGAAACCATTGACTGGTACAAAAACAACACCAACTTTTGGAAATCAAGTAACTAATTGGCGATAAAAGCCTAGGTATTGCTTACTTCAACTATAATCGTAGCGTGATTCCAAAAAACTTCATTCGGACCATGAGTGGTTCAACTATCGGGAGATCCCTAAGGATTCTCCCAAGGCGGGATCGGGCAAAGATTTTTGCCATTGTACTTTTGCAAGTTGGACTCGGGTTGATGGATTTGGCCGGCATAGCTTTGGCTGGTGTTTTAGGAGGGTTAGCAATTTCCGGCGTAGCTTCGAGGCAACCTGGTAATCGCGTTCAAGGTGTGCTCAACAGCCTTCAACTAGAACAATTCACCCTTCAACAACAAGCCCTCATTCTGGCTTTGGGTATTTCGATCCTTATGGTCGGAAAGACAATAATTTCTATTTTGTTTACTCGCAGAACAATATTTTTCTTAAGCCGCCGTGGTGCGACCCTGACATCCATTTTGATTTCAAAACTAATGGGTCAACCGCTTCAACGTGTTCAAGAAAGATCAATGCAGCAGACTATGTATTCATTAACTGCAGGTGTCAATAGCATCACAGTAGGCGTTCTTGGTACAGGCGTTTCGCTGATCGCTGACCTTTCTTTGCTGGTTGTGATTGCTATTGGTTTGTTTGTAGTTGATGTTGTTGTGGCGATTAGCACCTTTGTAATTTTCGCAACTATTGGCTTTGCCTTATACAGACTTTTGAGCGTTAGAGCAAAGAATCTGGGATTTAGGCAATCAGAATTAAGCATAATCAGCTCCGAAAAAATAATGGAGGTACTTGGCTCCTACCGCGAATTAGTTGTTAAGAATCGAAGGAGTTATTACTCCCGGATTATTGGCGAAAGACAGCTTGAACTTGCAAACAACACGGCAGAGATGATGTTTATGCCTCAAATTGGAAAGTATGTAATCGAAATAACTGTTGTATTGGGAAGTTTACTGATTAGCGGAATTCAATTTTCACGACAGGACGCAGCACATGCGATCGCAGTCCTTTCTGTTTTTTTAGCTGCCAGTACCAGAATTGCGCCTGCAATATTAAGAATCCAGCAAGGCGCACTGAGCATTCGCGGCAGCCTCGGAACGGCCACACCTACGCTTGAGTTGGTCGAATCATTGGGTAATGCAGAGGAGATTCCTCAGACAGAGGATTATCTTGATACTGACCATGAAGGTTTTGACCCAAGTGTTGAGCTAAATAAAGTTACCGTTACTTATGCGGGCAAAGACAATCCAGCAATTTCTGACATTTCAATGAGAATCAATACAGGAAGTTCAATCGCGATAGTGGGACCTTCTGGCGCTGGAAAAACTACTCTTGTTGATGTTCTTCTTGGCGTCTTGGAACCTGATGAGGGAACAATTCACATTTCCGGGAAACCGCCACTTGCTTCTATCGCTACTTGGCAAGGAGCAATTTCTTACCTGCCGCAGGACATCCTCATCTCAAACGGCTCGATTCGTGAAAATGTTTCTCTCGGTTATCCGGCAAATATTGCTCAAGATGAGTTGGTTTGGGAAGCTCTCAAGATTGCCAAACTTGATGAATTTGTTCGATCTTTACCAAAAGGACTTGATACATATGTGGGGGATCGAGGAACTCAAATAAGTGGGGGGCAACGCCAACGTTTAGGTATTGCTCGGGCAATGCTAACTAAGCCAAAGCTTTTAGTATTGGATGAAGCAACTAGCGCACTTGATGGCGAAACTGAACTCGGCATTACTGAGGCGATTCTTGAATTACATGGGAAAGTAACCATTGTGATGATTGCGCACAGACTGTCCACAATTAGAAATGTAGATGTGGTTTATTACATTGATGAGGGTGTATTGCGAGCACAAGGAAGTTTTGATGAAGTTAGAGCACTGGTTCCAGATTTTGATCGTCAAGCCGAATTAATGGGTCTGCAATAGTGAGCTGGTTGTTGACTGGCGGGGCTGGATATATCGGAAGTCATATCGCACATCAGTTTGTTGACGCAGGAGAGTCAGTTGTAATTCTTGACAATTTGAACTCTGGTTTGATGGAGCGTGTTCCTGAAAGTGCCATTTTTGTCAATGGGGACATCACATCAGATAGTGATCTTGCAAGTGTCTTTAGGTCTCATGCAATCGAAGGTGTAATCAATCTGGCAGCACTGAAATCTGTGGCTGAATCAGAACTCTTCCCAGATGAATATGAGCTCATTAACGCTAAAAGTGCCGCAAAAGTCTTAGATTATTCAATTAAGAGTGGAGTTAGATTTTTCATTCAGTCATCAACAGCTGCAGTTTACGGAAACCCAGAATCTGGAGTTGCTTATGAAAGTACAGCCCCACATCCCATCTCGGTCTATGGCAGAACAAAGTTGGCAGCCGAAGAAGCGTTATTGGGCGCAGTGAGTAGGGACTCTATTTCAGGGACTTCTCTAAGATATTTCAATGTGGTTGGTGCGCGGAACAAGACACTTAAAGATAATTCGGCCGCAAACCTATTCCCAATTGTGATGCGAGCGTTGTCATCTGGTATCCGGCCTCAAGTATTTGGTAGTGACTACGAGACCCCCGACGGGACCTGTATTCGTGATTACGTTCATGTTGAGGACATTGCACTGGCCCACCTCTTAACCGCACGAGCACTACAGGACAAAACACTCCCCCCAGCGATCAATATCGGCACTGGCAGTGGCTTCTCAGTACTTGAAGTCATCTCTGCCCTGCAAGAATTTAACGAGACATCCTTGGTTCCCGAGATGCTTCCACGCCGTATAGGCGATCCAGCCGAGCTGACGGCCAATGTCGAGCTTGCAGAGGCTGTAATTGGATTTAGGTGTGCGAGGGCGCTCAATGACATGGTCACCTCTACCTTTCTCTGAGGGGCAGACACGCTTGAACCCTCAATGCCGGCTTTACCCTTGCCTATCCCATAGACTAGAGACCTGATTCCGGCAGGCTCGTTTCTCGCTGCCACTCGGCGAAAGCCCTGCTATCCATTCCCCCAACTACGCTCAATCCACCGCACACCTGAATCTTTCTAAAGATTCTTTCCAAAAGGGCACAACATTTGGCCCCCAGCGGTGTCTTAACTAATAGAGGGCAAGACGTTGCCTTCGTTTTATCAACTCGCGGGAGTTACTTAAATGGCACTATTAAAGTCGAAAGCGGCGAAAGCAGCTGCAGCGACCGATGCCGCCCGCATACTGAGCGCAAATCCCGCAGACGCTCTAGAAATCTCAACACAAGGCTCAGCAGCTGATTGGTCTATTGCACAACTATCTG
>Ga0209400_1001345_pt1 | contig 19863 bp, 18 predicted proteins | sample M_130807_EF_Meta_FD_187313 | JGI IMG/M metagenome (GOLD analysis project Ga0209400, IMG submission 187313) | Freshwater microbial communities from Lake Montjoie, Canada to study carbon cycling - M_130807_EF_MetaG (SPAdes) (version 2) | ecosystem: Environmental > Aquatic > Freshwater > Lake... | reverse complement strand
CAAGGAAGTTATTGAAGCAGCAAAGGAAGGCAAATTAACAGACTGTTTTGGAACAGGAACAGCAGCAATTATTGCCAAAATAGCGGCTATTGGATACAAGGGCCAAGATTATGTCTTGCCAAATGCAGAAAAGAGATTTGTTTCGAATTGGCTCTACCAGCAAATTTATGGTATTCAAACAGGTAAAGTTGAAGATCCCAACAATTGGGTTACAGCCATTTAATTACAGCAACAAAAAGCCCCGCAAACTTTGTTTGCGGGGCTTTTTTTATACCTAAGTTTTAAAGCTATTTGCTTGTTGGTTCTGCAGGTTTTTCTGTAGCAGCTGGTTGAGCAGCATCAGCTGGAGCAGCGTTGGGCTCAGCTTGTTGTTGGGCAGGAGCTGCAGGCGCAGGCGTTGTTACTGTTGTATTCTCAATTGCATCTTTGATTCTTGAATCTGAAGAATTGTCTGAAGCATTGCTACTTGGTCTAAACATATTAGATGCCAAAGACAATACGATCAATACCAAAGCGAAACCCCAGGTTGCTTTTTCTATTACATCTGTACTTCTTTTTACACCCATAATTTGGCTAGGCGCTACAAAGTTTGCAGCAATTCCGCCTTTTGGATTTTGAATTAAAACTACACCTACCAAAAGAATGGCGGCTACCATGATGATGATGATAATAAATGTTAACATAATTTAATCTAAGTTATTGGTTGTTCTGATTTGTTCAATCAGGTCTGCGAAGTACGCATTTTTATCCGGATTTAACAACTGTAATTTTTCGTAAGCTTGTATTGCTTTTTTGTACAAACCCTGCCTCACATAAATTTTTGCAAGTGTTTCACTTACAACTTCTTCCGGCTCTTCCGAACTTTGTTTGGCCATATTTACTGGCTTAAAAAAGTCTGATTTAGGCCTTGAGATGACTGGCTTTTCTTTCAAAAATTTATCTAAAATTCTATCAATCTCTTCATCTCTTTTTGATTTTGATTTTTTGACTGGAGTGCTTTGATGCTGTTGTTTTGATGAGCTTTCGTTGAAACTTGCAAAATCTGCAGCTTGCTTTTGTAGCATTTCAATTGATAAGTCAATAGGCTCTGGAGCTATTGCACCTTGATTTACTGACTCATTGGCAAAATATTCATCAAACTCTTTGAGGAAACTTTGTTCTGAATAGTTGAGCTTTTTATAGACCACCGCAAGCAATTCGTTCACCTCATATTTTTTCAGGCTTTCCAAAACATCTTGTTCAATTTGTTCTGTGACAATTGGATTTACCCTCAATTCAGGAACTGGCAGGCTATTTTGAAAAGTTCTTATGAACTCATTTTTATTGACAGTAGCCAATTCTAAAATCAAATGTTCACGCAAAGCCATATGGGCTTTGTCTGCTATGCGTTCAATGAAATCAGTTTCTGTTTGTAAAATAGGCTTGTTCTTTATAATAACTGGCTTTGATGGGCGCGAAGACCTAAATTTATCATCTTCATTTTCTAAGCGCTCAATCTCATCTTCTTGAATCTTGGTTCGTGTTGGCTCTTTCTGTTTTTCAGAAGTTGAAACCTCTACATCAGGTTCAGATACATTACTTGCCTCTACAACTGGATTTGGTTTCTCTTCAACCTTAAAAAAGATTTCATCAATGAGCTCCTCATCAGCTGACTCGGAATCTTCAATTGGCAAATTGATATCTATGATGGAGGTGGAATTTGAATGTGTATTTTTAGATTGATTGTTATCAGGCAAAGAATTAAAGTCAAAATCTTTGAGCAGTTCGTCATCTGCTTGACTTATTTTTTGAACCGGTATAATTGAGCTATTTGCATCAGCATCTGGGTTAACAAATCGAACTAATTTTTTAGAACTACTGGTTGGTGAAGCCTCAATTGCTATTATTTCTGGTTCTCCTGCTATGTTAACCTCTTCCTCTTTATTTGTTAAATCAATTTCATCAACAGGCAAATCTTCTAAATTTTCATCATTTTCAATCTCGTCCAAATCATAACGGATGGGCACAAGTTTCAGGCTCATGCTTTTAGTTGTTGTACTACTTGTATCTGATTTTTTTTCATGCAATGACGCTTCATCAGAATTTTCATCAACTTCAACCTGCTTTTTAGGTATTAGTTTCATCTTGAATGCAGGTGCTTCGGATTCAATTTGTTTGCTTGAATTTTCTGTAGTTTCTTCTTTTTGGGAGGGAGCCGCACCAATAAGTTGGATTTGCTGTTTATCTGATGCCAATTTAGGTTCAGGTTCTGGCTCATCCTCATCAACATGCTCTATTTGCCTGGTTTGAACAGGTGTATTTTTGTCAATCGTAATGATTTTTATGGGTTGAGAGGTTTGCTGTTCTTGTTCGGTTCTGCTATTCGTTGGAAGCCCATGAACCAAATTATACAACACTGTTCTATCGCCGCATTGCAATGCAGCTTGTTCTAAAAACTTTTGGTACTCAAAATGAGAAGAATTGAACATGGCCTTTGCCAATAGGTTTTGGGCAACAGCAAAATAAGGATACTCAAATACAATTTGCTTTAACAAATCGATATGAGCTTCTCCCAATTCTTCTGGAGATTTCACCAATATGCCAAAATCATATTTATTCAATTCAAACGAGTTTGAGCGCTAATATACAATTTATCGAGATTCTCACCAATTTATAAATGCCTTATTAAAGACATCTTGTACCAAACCATCGGTTACTTTTGTAATCAAGGATTGTTCTACGCTTGCAAAATCTTGTTGCGCATCAAAATCAACGAAATTGGTAAATTCCTGTGTGAAATTTTTAGAGGAGTCTAACTTATTTTCAAAAACCATTTCAACGGATACTGTAAGTCGATTAACAGCTGTAGTTTGGTTACCCTGAATACCCGCAGGAGCAGTTTTGTAATCGGTTATTTTACCGCTGAAATGTAAGTCCCCAATGGCATTGGTTAACTTTAAACCACTTTCATTGATGCATTTGGTTTTGAGTTTCTCAGTTAAAACCTGACTTAAAGTAGGTGCAACAATACTTGCATTGTTTACAATATAGGCAACACTAAAGGTTGAGGCCTCAGCAGGAATTGAGGCCCCACTGTGAGAGTAGATACCACATGAAGCAAGAGAAATCAAAAAAACAAACCCAACTAAAATTTTACGTATGAACATCTTTTGAAGGTATAGTAATTTTGATCCGGATTGAATTGAACTAAGCTGTTGTTTTCTTGGCTTCAACAGTCTTTTTCAACCATTCGTAATTTACCGATTTTGGTCTTTCAATTGGTGAACCAAGCGCCCTGTCCCATAGCATAGAGGCCATCACACCTAATGCTCTTGAAACACCAAATAAAACAGTATAGAAATCGTATTCATTCAGGCCGTAATGCAATAACAAGGCTCCTGAATGGGCATCAACATTTGGCCAAGGATTTTTGATTTTTCCTGTGCTTTCCAAAATTGGAGGAGCTACCTCATAAATATTCCAAACAATATTTACCAATTCGTCATCTGGCATATAGGTTTTGGCAAACTCTTGTTGTGCTAAAAATCTTGGGTCTGTTTTTCTAAGTACAGCATGACCGTAGCCTGGAACCACTTTACCCGCTTTTAAAGTTTGGTGAATGTAATCAGCAATTTGCTCTTTGCTTGGATTTTGTCCAATTTCTTCTCTCATTTCTAATACCCATCTGATCACTTCTTGGTTGGCCAATCCGTGTAATGGACCAGCTAAGCCATTCATTGCAGCTGAAAATGCCAAATAAGGATCACTTAACGCAGAACCCACTAAATGGGTTGTGTGTGCAGAAACGTTTCCTCCTTCATGGTCGGCATGGATGGTTAAATACAAGCGCATCAACTTATAGAATTCAACTTGGTCAAACCCTAACATGTGTGCAAAATTTCCAGCCCAATCCAATCCTTCCTTTGGTGCAATATGTTCTGAATTCTTGTAGGTTCTTCTGTAAATATACGCAGCAACTCTAGGCAATCTTGCCAATAAATTTGAAACATCTTCAAAAGTTGGGTCCCAATAATCTTTTTTATTGATGCCATCTCTGTATGCTTTTGCAAACTGTGAATCCGTTTGCATCGCCATGATTCCAATACTAAATTGAGTCATTGGGTGCGTAGTAATTGGCAATGCATCTATTGCTGCAAATACATGAGCTGGCACTTCTGCCCTGCTGTTCCAATCTGCTTGAATTGCCAATACATCATCGTATGTTGGCATTTCGCCTAACAGCATCAAATAAAACAAACCTTCTGGCAATGGCTCAGTTCCACCTGGTACTTTAGGCAATAAACTTCTTAATTCAGGTATAGAGTAACCTCTAAAACGAATGCCTTCATTGGCGTCAAGTAAAGATGTTTCAGTAAGAAGGCCAATGATGCCTTTCATTCCTGCATACACATCTTCAACTGTAAAGTTTCCTAGTGAAACCTGTCCGTTTTCCTTGATAAATTGCTTAATTTCTGTAGAAAGTGGAAGTGCCTTTGCGGCAAATTTTGCTTTTAAATTTCCCATTTGAGTGCTGATGCTTTTCGTATTTTGCTATAAACCGCGCTAAGTTAGTATTTGTTTTGCAACTTATACAAATTGTTAGCCTATTGTTTTAAAATATTTTAGCATTCCTATTAAAAATCATATTCATTGGCCTTATTTGTAAGTCATATTTGAAATAGAAGTATATTTACAAGAATGAATTTGTTTGGAAAATTATTGTTAACTCTAGTGACTGTGGCTTTAAATAGCTTGTTTGATCTGGCTTCTGCTCAGGAAAAACATGTATTTTCTGGAACTGTTTTACAAGCTGAAAATGAAAGCCCTTTACCTCTAGTTGGTATTTTTGAGAACAGGGTACTTCTCTCTAAAACAGACAGTAGCGGAAATTTCACTGTTGAATTAAAAACAGGCAAACATCAATTGAACTTCTCTTGTGTAGGTTTTAATACGTTTACAAAGTACTTGGAAATCAATAGCAATCTCGACAATGTAAAAATTCTGCTCAAGTCTGAAAACAATTTATTGAATCAATTTGTGGTTGCTGCCTCAAGAACGCCAACACAATTGACCAAAGAAGTAAGCAGTGTTCACCTCATACAACCTTATTTAATTAGCAATACAAACTCAGTTGATTTGGCAGAGGTAATGAATAAAGTACCTGGTATTGCTGTAATTGACGGGCAAGCTTCAATGCGCGGTGGTGCAGGCTATTCCTACAATACTGGAAGCAGAGTGGCCGTACTTTTAGATGATATGCCTTTGATGGGAGGAGATTTGGCAGATGTGATGTGGAATTTTTTACCTATAGAATCTGCAGAACAAATTGAAGTAATCAAAGGCTCTGCCTCTGTATTGTATGGCTCATCGGCCATGAATGGGACTATTAATTTAAGAACTGGTTGGCCTACACAAAAACCAGTTACCAAAGTATCTTTTTACCAAGGCATTTTTTCTGACCCCAACAGAAGAGCTACTATTTGGTGGGACAGAAACAGCAGCCCTTCTCAAAACGGTGCATTTTTCAGCCATAAACAAAAATTTGGAAAGTTTGATTTGGTATGGTGCGGCAATATCCACGACAACAAGAGCTTTTTATATGGCGCTGATGTTTTGCGTTTCAGAAACTATATCAAAACCCGATACAGGTTGAATGACAAATTGAGTTTTGGATTAAACGCAAATTTTATGTTGGATCGCTCTGGAAAATTTTTCCTTTGGAATGATGCTGATTCAGGAGCTTTGAAACCTTTTCAAAATTACATTGCGCAAGATGTGTATAGGGTGTTTTCTGTAGATCCGCATATAGATTACCAAACTGGGAAACAATTGCATGCGCTTAAACTTAGATTGTATCAAATTCACCGTTTTGTTGACCCCATTAAATTCCCGGGAAGTAATGATGTCATCGCTAATTTGTATGCCTTTGATTACAATTACAAGTCTAATTTAACCCAAAACTTGAGTGTAACAGCGGGTACTTACAATACGCTCACTTGGGCAAAAAGCAATGTATTTAGGGGCGATTTTTGGGGATATAGTGCAGCTATATTCGGACAAGCCGATTTTCAATTCAAGAATTTAACCTTATTGGCAGGAGGACGTTTTGAACAAAATAGCCTTTCTTCTGTTTCTCAAAATACTGGCTTACTCAAACGTTTTGGCATCAATTATAAAATGGGGAGCCAAACATTTTTTAGAGCCAATTACGCTGAAGGATTCCGCTTTCCAAGTATCAGCGAAAAATACATTGAAGACAGTGTATCTAGTGTAAGAATTTTCTCGAATGCCAAATTGGTTTCTGAAAAAGGTTGGACCGCAGAAATTGGGATCAAACAAGGATTTAAAATTGGTCGATTCTATTCCATGTTCGACTTGAGCATTTTCAACCAAGATTTTGACAGCATGATTGAATACCAATTTGCACAATGGATCAAACCAAGAGAACATCCAGAAGTAGATTTTATGCGCACTTTCGGTTTCAAGGCTCAGAATATAGGGCAAACCCGAATTGCTGGGTATGAAATCTCAGTTTCTGGAGAAGGGAAAATTGGCCCTGTATTGTTGAGAGTGCTTGGAGGATATACCTACTCATTTCCTGTTAATTTGAGTAAAAATGAATGGCTCAGAAATACTGGTAACTACATGAATGCATTCATCAGCAATATGGGACAACTTGATAGCGCTCAATATTATGCAAGTATTTTAACATACCGCAATAGACAGCTTGGTAAGTTTGACATAGATGCCACATACAAAAAATTCAATATTGGCTACAATTATCAATACTTCAGTGTTTTTGAAAAATACGATGAATATGTGGCTTTTTTACCTGGGGTTTATGACTTCATGAAACGCAGTGGACTGGGTACTTCTATCCATGCTATTCGAATAGGCTATCAACCCAATGATTTGATGCGAATCTCGTTTTTAGTGAACAATCTAAGCAATGCTGAATATGCGTTAAGGCCCGGTAAAATGGACGCTCCTCGCCTATTTAGTATACAGTTAAAAATTCAATTTTAAACCTTTGAAGATGCCAATGGGATGAGCTTTATCATGCCAACCCAATGCATCAATTTCATGACAGGGTAAACTGGGTCAAATTCCCACCACTTGGCAGCAAAATTTGGCCTGGCACCCGCATGGTGATGGTTGTTCTGAAACAATTCACCTAACATCAAAAAATCGAATACCAAGGTGTTTTTGGAATGGTCTTTTTCGTTAAAATTTCTGTATCCATATTTATGTCCAGCCCAATTCACAACTGCACCTTGTATGGGACCCATCAAAAAATGGATAGGCAAAAACAAAAACAGCCACCAAGCAGTTGCAAATTTTATATATACAGCAATGTATACAAAGGCAAAAAACAACCTGCTTGCCCATGAATCGGCAATTTTATCAATGATTGGATAAACTGGGTAATTCTTTTTGAATTTTTCTTCAATTTCAAGGGTATTGTGTAATACGCCATTGTAAATGCTACGGGTATGCCACATCATGCTAAAAACCTCTTTGAAAAATTGAGGGGTATGTGGGTCTTTTTCTGTATCTGAATAAGCATGGTGCATTCTGTGAAGTATGGCATAAGCTCTGGCGTTTAAGTAGGAAGAGCCTTGTAATACCCATGTGAAGATATACCAAAATATTTCCCAAAATTTATTCATGGTAAACATTTTATGAGCTGCATACCTATGTAAAAAGAAGGTCTGGCCAAACAAAGACAAATACCAATGAAGCACCAAAAACAAAAATATCACCGTCATATACTTAAAATAATTTGCAAATAAAGAGAAGAAACCCTAAAAAAAATAATGACTTGAATCAATTGCGCTTGTTTTTATATTCTATTCTTGATTTGGCCTTTTGCAGCATTCTTTCCATGATTAAATCGGCTATTTGTGGCGCAATTTCATCGGCAGCTGCATTGGTAAATATTGCTTTTACCTTGCTTTCATTTACATCAATACGGTACAAAATATTCCAAAGTTTTTCTGATGATTTCAACATCAACTTGATAATTTCAGATATCAAAATTTCCCTGATTTGCTGCCAGTTCGATTCATTCATTTCAAGCTCAAATGCTTGGTTTAAAAGCAGTACTAGTTCTTTATTTTGTAGGTCTTCATTCATGATGATTGTTTAATTTGCACTTTTGAAACGAATTTCGTTGTTTGGCTACTTAATTCGTAATTAAAGCGCTAAATTGCAGCGCATTTAAAAAAAATTAAATAAACAATAAATATAATACAAATCACATGGTATTTGATTTAGAAATGATCAAGGCTGTTTATGCAAAAATGGATGAACGCATACAAGCAGCCAGAAAAGTAGTGAACAAACCACTTACTTTATCAGAAAAGATTTTATATGCACATTTAACTGAAGGAAATGCTGCAAAAGCTTATGAAAGAGGAAAATCTTACGTTGATTTTGCTCCTGATAGAGTTGCTATGCAAGATGCCACAGCTCAAATGGCTTTGCTACAATTTATGCAAGCTGGAAGACCTAAAGTTGCTGTTCCTTCAACTGTTCATTGCGACCATTTGATTACCGCCAAAGTAGGCGCTGAAAAAGATTTGGCAGTAGCCAATTCTGAAAGCAAGGAAGTTTACAATTTCTTGGCTTCAGTTTCAAACAAGTATGGTATTGGATTTTGGAAACCAGGAGCAGGTATCATTCACCAAGTTGTTTTGGAAAATTATGCATTCCCTGGTGGAATGATGATTGGAACAGATAGCCATACAGTAAATGCAGGTGGTTTAGGCATGTTGGCAATTGGTGTGGGTGGTGCAGATGCTTGTGATGTAATGGCTGGCTTGCCTTGGGAACTGAAATTCCCTAAACTGATTGGCATCAAATTAACTGGAAAATTAAATGGTTGGACCGCACCAAAAGATGTTATTTTGAAAGTAGCGGGTTTGCTAACGGTAAAAGGTGGAACTGGTGCCATTATTGAATATTTTGGAGAAGGTGCAACCAGCATGAGTTGTACAGGTAAAGGTACCATTTGTAACATGGGTGCTGAAATTGGTGCAACAACTTCAACTTTCGGTTATGACGAAAGCATGGAGCGTTATTTGAGAGCTACAGGAAGAGCTGAAGTAGCTGATTTAGCCAACGGAATAAAATCTCATTTGACAGCAGACCCTGAAGTATATGCCAATCCTGAATTGTATTTCGACCAAGTGATTGAAATTGATTTGAATGCTTTGATGCCGCATTTGAATGGACCTTTTACGCCAGATTTAGCAACGCCTATTTCAGAGATGAAAGAGGCTGCTGCAAAAAATGATTGGCCATTAAAAGTAGAATGGGGTTTAATAGGTTCATGTACCAATTCTTCGTATGAAGATTTATCAAGAGCTGCCTCAATTGCAAAACAAGCCATAGAAAAAGGTTTGACCACCAAAGCTGAATTTGGCATTAACCCGGGTTCTGAACAAGTAAGGTATACTGCTGAAAGAGATGGTTTATTGAAAACCTTCACTGATTTGAATGCCTCAATTTTTACCAATGCCTGCGGTCCATGTATTGGAATGTGGGACAGAGTTGGCGCTGAAAAAGCAGAAAAAAACACCATCATTCATTCATTCAACAGAAACTTTGCAAAGAGAGCTGATGGCAATCCAAATACTTTTGCTTTTGTTGCTTCTCCAGAAATGGTTGCAGCCATTGCCATAGCAGGAGACTTGTCATTCAACCCAGTTACTGATACTTTGATTAACAAAGATGGAGTAGCCGTTAAATTAGATCCACCAAGTGGTGACGAATTGCCGGTTAAAGGATTTGCAGTAGAAGATGCGGGGTATATTGCACCAGCTGCTGATGGAAGTGCTATCGAAGTTGCTGTTTCACCTACTTCAGATAGGTTACAATTATTAGACCCATTTGCCGCTTGGAATGGCCAAGACCTAGACAATTTAAAATTGTTAATCAAAGCAAAAGGCAAATGTACGACTGACCATATTTCAATGGCAGGTCCTTGGTTAAAGTACAGAGGGCACTTAGACAATATTTCTAATAACATGTTGATTGGCGCAGTGAATTTCTTTAACGAAAAAACTGACTGTGTGAAAAACCAATTAACGGGCGAATACCAATCTGTTCCTAAGGTTCAAAGACAATACAAAGCTGCTGGAATTGGCTCAATTGTAGTTGGCGATGAAAATTACGGAGAAGGCTCAAGCAGAGAGCATGCTGCAATGGAACCTAGACATTTGGGCGTAAATGCAGTATTGGTAAAATCATTTGCGCGTATTCACGAAACCAACTTGAAAAAACAAGGCATGTTGGCTTTAACTTTTGTAAACAAAGACGACTACAATAAAATTCTAGAAGACGACCAAATTCAGATCAAAGGCTTAACACATTTTAGTGCTGGCAAAACTTTGACAATTGTGTTGAACCATGCCAATGGAAGTTCTGAAGAATTTGAAGTGAACCATACCTACAACGAACAACAAATTGAATGGTTCAAGGCTGGTGGTGCTTTAAACATCATTAGAAAACAAGTTTCAAAATAATTGAATTTGATCCCAAAAAAATAGGCGGTAAATACTTACCGCCTATTTTTTTATTTAAAATTTATGCTTACTCTACTTTAGTTAAATTTCCGTTGATGTATAAATAATCTGTTCCAATTTTCTTCCAAATAATGGCAATGGCTCCCATTTTTGCAGTATTCCATTTTGAATTTAAATTAGCTGAGTAATTTTTGGTATTTGTATTTCCTGAAACTGTAATTGCTTCACCCCATGCAGTAGCACTTGCTAATGTTCTAATTACATGGTCGTGTTGTTGGGTTGAATCTACTGGCAAGTTAGATTTTTGTTGCGGAGAAACTACCCCGTTTTCATAAAAATATACAGCCAATTGGTAATCACCTGAAGCTTGCGCATTAAAAAACTTCGTACTTACATCTACTGAAACTTTTGTTCCGTCAAATTTTAAATTGTTCAATGCGATACCAGCAGTTACAGGGTTGTTTGCAATAAATGTATCAACTGATGAAATGATTTTATTTCCAGTTGCGACTATATCACTGTAAACACCCGCAGAGAAAACCAATCCGTTACCAGCAGCAATTCTAGGAACTGAACTAGATTTAAACCTTGGTAAATTTGACACAGCATTCATAGCCGTTACACTTAATGGGTCAGAACTATGGACAGCAAATGGTACTATTTTATCTTTCGCATTTTCAATTGCATAATTGAATCCAGGAATTCCATATGCTCCACAAGGTGGACACCAAGTTCCTGTGACATCAATAACCAATGCTTTGTTTTTTTGCTCAATTGTAACTGCAGTAGTTGTGCTAGGATTTGCACTTTCATTCTTAGAACAGCTCATAAAACCAACTGTTCCAACGAACAAGATGGCCATCATTTTAATTCCAGTATTTTTCATTTTATTTAAAGTATAGAACAAGTTATTAATTTAATCTTAAAAATCAAACCTCTCCCGCTTAAAATGAATTCTATTCAATCATACCAAGCATAAAAAAGGCGCCGAATCGAAGATTCGGCGCCTTATCATTATTGAATTTCAATGATTACTCAGTGATCATTAATCTTTCAGTTTGAACTTTTTTACCCGCTTTCACACTTACAGTGTAAACACCAGGAGTCAATGAAGACAAGTCCATGTTGTACTCATAGATAGAAGCCGCAACATTTCCTAAATCTTTCATCATCACTTCTTGTCCTAGAATATTGTGAACACTTACAGTAACATCTGAATTCGATTTCAAATCAAATCTAATTGAAGTTGATTTTGTAGCAGGGTTAGGGAATAAGCCAGTGATAGCAATATGGTTACCATCTTCAATACCAGCTTTTACACTACCTTGAATTCTTAAGTTGAAAGCACAATCTAAGAAATCTTCACCTGATGCAAATGCTTGCGAAACGATATATCCTTGCCATCCTCTGAATGAGTTGTAAGAAGAGAAACCGTATGCAAAAATTGGAGTATTATAGAACTGTGTATTGGTCCAACCAATAGTACCACTGTTTGATTCAAATCCAAAACCAAAATAATTCATTCTACGAGGTTTGTTTGTTACTGTAGCTGGATCTCTTTGGTCGATATAAACCGCAGTATCGCTTGTTGCAGACAATACAACTGGAATACCAGATTTAAAAGTAACAGCAAATGCCATTAAATTGTCAGCTCTGTTTCCATCAGTAATAAAATCCATTCCTTTTGGAGCAGCCAATTGAGCATATTTTGTTCCCCATGAATTTTCAAAACCACCATTGTTGTTTACTCTGGTTGTATCAAAATCAGGGTTTACACCACTGCTCAACAAGAAAGTATCAATTTTGTAGCAATTGGTTGGCATTCTGTTAATGGTATCCCATCCACCAACAGGTAAAGCATATCTTGTACTGTCAGTAAATCTACTTTTTCTAACTTGAGAACCTTTCCAATAAGATACAAAAACAGTATCTACGACTGGTTTTTCAATACCATTTGTATCTTCTAATGTTTCAACGTTACGAACGTATAAATATCTGAAAATAATTGAATCTAAGCTGTAGCTGTTGAAACGGCTTAATTTATTCTCTGGTTTTGGATTGCCATCAGATAAATCAATGATGTCGTCAGTTGGGTCTAATATGTGACCAACACTTAATACATAAGGATAACGAATGATACCATCTTGGTCTACCAATTTAGCAGTAGTATCATGGTGTAAGAAATTAACGTAATACTTTAAACTACCAGCCAATCCGATATCACTCTTTGACATCATATCTAAAATACTGTACCAATCAGAAGAATCATTTTCTCCAAATTTTGCCAATTTCTTTTTAGGTTGAAATGAATTTGCGGAATGATACTTTGCTTGGTTAGGGAATGTAGTCATTCTTGATTCTAAATTTTGAGCAAATGCCCATGCTGTAGCCATGAACAACGCTAAGGTTAATAGTAACTGTTTTTTCATGTTTGTATAATTTATGTTTAATTTTAGTCGGTTATTTGCCTCTGTAAAATAGTGGTTCCAATATTAAGCAATTCTTATCTAAAGTCAAAGTCAATTTAATACAGCATTAGGTTGCATGCACTAACTCGGTTCAGACCAATCACCGTTTTGCTTGATAATTTCTATCAATTCCTGAACGGCAAGCTCAGATTGCACGCCCTTTTTCACCACTTCTTTACCTTTGTAAAGGGTTATTTTACCTGGTCCTGAGCCTACATATCCGTAGTCGGCATCCGCCATCTCACCCGGCCCATTAACAATACAACCCATGATTGCAATTTTCACTCCTTTCAAATGGTCGGTTACTTTTCTAATTTTGGCTGTAGTTTCTTGTAAATCAAAGAGGGTTCTGCCACAACTTGGACAGCTAATATACTCAGTTTTGCTAATTCTGGCCCTTGCAGCTTGACAAATTCCAAATGCCAAATCATTTAAATCTTCAGACAAGCAAGAACTTGCACTGATCATCAGCCCCTCTCCCATGCCATCAATGAGCAAAGTGCCAAAGTCGGCGGCAACTTGCAGCATCACTTGTTCAAAAGGCAAATCTGTATGGTATTGAATAAGAATTGGCCCCTTGAAACCTTGCTGTTTTAGGTAAAAAATAGCATTTTTCAAGTCCATTAATTGAGCCTGAGCGCTGCTTGAAAGCATCAAAACAGCATGTGGAACAGAATTGATTTTTACAATATTTTCAATTGAAAGTTGTGATGTCCCTATTTGAATGAAATTGATACCGGATGAATAGGCCTTGTTTGATGCTAATTCCTCCAATTTAAACAATGGGTATGCTCCAATTTTATTAGCAATTTTAAACCAAGTTTCTGCATTGAAAATTGCTGAAAGACCCATAGGCAGCATAAAATCGGATTGTTTATCTCCTAAGAAAATAAAATCAGCTCCTAGTTCGGTCATTTTCCATTTGTCTGATACTGGCTCATAATGATATCCGATAGCAGCCAAATCAGTTGTTTGAAGGGTTTGATTCATAGAAAAATCTGCAACAATTCTAGGCACATGAGCCCCGCCAATTTGCAAGACCTCATTGCTCTTTAGCTTTGTAAATTCAAAGGGATTCCAAGTCGTTTTTGAATCTGTGTCAACTAAGGGTAATTGATTGTTTAATGCTACCACTGGATTTTCAATTTTGAATCCATTTCTATTTTGGTATCTATTCACCAAATCGCGCGCTACAGGTATTTCAAATTCTGGGTCTTCGGTTAATGAAACGCGAATGGTATCGCCAATTCCATCTTCCAATAAAGCGCCAATTCCAAGTGCTGATTTGATTCTGCCATCTTTCCCATCTCCTGCTTCAGTCACTCCCAAATGCAAAGGATAATGTAGATTTGCTTCATTCATGGTTTTGACCAATAAACGATATGCTTGAACCATCACCTGAGGATTGCTCGATTTCATGCTCAATACGATGTTGTGATACCCTTCCTCATTTGCAATTCTTAAAAACTCCATGGCTGATTCTACCATGCCATGAGGCGTATCGCCATACCTGCTCATGATTCTATCGCTCAAACTTCCATGGTTTGTCCCTATTCTCAAGGCTGTTCCGTATTCTTTACAAATTTTTATAAGGGGAACAAATTTTTGCCTAATTCTATCTAGTTCTTCTTGGTATGCAGCATCCGTGTATTCAATGACATCAAAACGTTTTTTATCTGCATAATTTCCGGGATTGATACGCACTTTCTCAACAATTCTTGCAGCCATTTCAGCCGCATTGGGTGTAAAATGAATATCTGCAACCAAGGGAATTTTAACTCCTTTTTGTTTTAAAACTGCTTTTATTTCAGCTAAATTTTTTGCTTCATTGATACTTGGGGCTGTCAAACGCACGAGTTCGCAACCAGCCTCTACTAATTTTATAATTTGAGAAACAGAACCCAAAGTATCCATGGTATCTGTAGTTGTCATGCTCTGAACCCGAATTGGGGATTGACTTCCAATGCTGAGATCCCCAACCTGAACCTGAACTGTTTCTCTTCTTTTGTATTGAATTAAACTTTCGGTATATGTTTTCATAAATTATTCAATATCCCCTAATTGAGGACGGATTAATATTTCTTCAACAGCTGAATTAGCAGAAAGTTCTGAACAGGCAAGTATCATTTTGGCAATGTCTTCTGAGGGCATAAACCTTGTTTCAGGCAAATCAGTTCCGTTCCAACTATTGGTATAGGTAGGCCCTGGCAACACCGCTGTTACTTTCACGCCATGTGGTTTCAATTCTTCTCTTAATACTTTCGACATCCCATACAATGCAAACTTACTCATACAATAGGAGCCTCCGTTAGGATAGGCCTTGATACTTGCAGTAGAACAAAGGTTAAATACATGCCCTGTTTTACGAGCAATCATTTGAGGAATGATGGCCCTGCTTAAATGGTATGCACTGGCCAAATTGGTTTGTATTTGTTGCTCAAAAAAACCGTCTTCTTCTGCTAAAATACTACCTGGAAGAAAAACCCCTGCATTGTTTACCAATATATCAATTTCCGGAAAAGCGAGTAGAACTTCATATGCAAAATCTTGTAATGCCTGTTTTGAAGAAACATCACATTGTTTAAAATGAAATTTTTGAGCTGGATATGTACTGCTCATTCTATTTTGAAGTGCCTCTATTTCAACTGTATTCCTAGCACATCCTATGACATGAAATGATTTTTGAGCAAAGGCCTCAACCAATGCCAGTCCTATGCCTTTGGTACATCCTGTAATGAGTATGGTTTTAGAATTTTGCATGCTCAGCAATATATAATTGCGATTGTTTTGAAACAAGGAGAATTTTTAAATAATTTCTGTTCATTAAATAATTCGTAATTGGTAAATCTTTTGATTTATTTTGATGCCATTGAATTTATTTCACAGAATGAAATACCTAAACACCTTTGGCGAGTACCTGCTGTTTTTAAAAATAAGCATAGGGAAACCAGAAAAATTTAAAATTTTCAGAGAATTGTTTGTCCGTGATTTATACCAAATGGGCAATGATTCATTTGGTATAGTATCTATCATTTCTATATTTATTGGAGCTGTTGCTGCCATTCAAATTGGCTACCAATTGGTAGGCAGTTTGGTACCTATGTATGTGCTTGGTAGAATTGTAAGGGACTCTAATATTTTAGAATTTTCTCCTACCATAACTGCATTGGTAATGGCAGGTAAAATTGGCGGGAATATAGCTTCAGAAATCGGTACTATGAAGGTAAGTGAACAAATTGATGCATTAGAGATCATGGGTGTTAATTCAGCCAAACATGTTGTCCTTCCAAAATTGGCTGCTAGTCTCATTGCAATTCCTGCATTGGTTATTTATGCAATGTTTCTTTCTAATTTAGGTGGAATTATTTCTGTCAATTTATCTGGAATTGTTTCAATAAATGGATACATAAATGGTTTATTGATGGATTTTGATGGGTTCTCTGTTACTTATGCCCTCACCAAAGCTTTTACTTTTTCTTTCCTCATTATAACCATCTCTGCAACCCATGGTTACAAAACTGAAGGAGGCGCTTTGGAGGTTGGTTGGGCCAGTACCAGAGCAGTAGTTCAAAGTTGTATAGCCATTATCTTTTTTGATTTTATTCTTACCCAAATGATGCTTTACAAATGATAGAACTCAAAAAAATAAACAAATCGTTTGAAAGCAAACAAGTATTGTTTGATGTATCAGCACAATTTGAAAAAGGAGCATGTTCTTTTGTCATTGGTTCTAGTGGTGGTGGAAAAAGTGTTTTGATGAAAACCATGGTAGGCCTACTAACACCTGAATCTGGAAGCATCAATTTTGATGGAAGAGATTTTTTAAACATCAATTACGAAGAAAAAAAAATCATCAGACAAGAAATTGGCATGCTCTTTCAGGGAGGTGCATTGTTCGATTCTTTGTCGGTAGAAGACAACGTGGCATTCCCATTGAGGATGTTTACCGATTGGAGCAAAGAACAAGTTTTAGAGAGGGTAAACTTTTGTCTAAAAAGAGTGAATTTAGAACACGTAAATCAATTGTTCCCTTCTAATATTAGCGGAGGCATGAAAAAACGTGTAGGCATTGCACGTGCCATTGCCCTCAAACCAAAGTACTTGTTTTGTGATGAACCCAACAGTGGTTTAGACCCAATTACGTCTAGGTTGATTGATGAATTGATTGCTGAAATTACAAAGGAATTCAATATCACGACTGTGATCAATTCACATGACATGAAGAGTGTGTTTGACATGAGCGACCAAGTCACTTTTGTATACAAAGGAAAGGTTTGGTGGCAAGGAACCAAAGAAGATATCAGGGATTCAAACTGCAAAGAATTGATTGATTTTATCAAAGCAAGTGAGTTTTGATAAAAGGTTAAATTTTAAATAAACCATTCTTTGTTTCAATTAAAAATAATAAATTGATTTTCAAATGGATTTCAAAAATAAATACAAAATAAGTGGTGCAATCGCCATTTTATTTTTCAGTTTCTTGGTAATTTCTGCTTGTTCTCATTATAATGAAATAGAAGATGCTCCTGAAGAAAGCAAAGCAGACGGACGCTCACATAATTCAGGTAAGAATTGTGCTACTTGCCACAATAGCAATGGAAACGAAGCGAGCAGTTTATGGTGGACCGCAGCTGGAACAGTTTACAATACAAATGGTTATTGGTTAAACAATGTGAGCATGGAGCTTTGGGATGGAAAAAACAGAACAGGCAATTTGATCAAAAAAATTACAAGCGATAAAAATGGAAATTTTTATACCAATCAAATCATCAATTTTAAATCAGGCTTATATCCAGTTTTGGTATATGGCAATACCCTTAAAACCATGCAATCTGAATTCAATGGAGGAAGTTGCAACAGCTGCCATAACGGAATTCAACAATCAATTTTAAAAATCAATTAAAATGAAATCAATCGTATTTTTAGCAGTTTGCATTTGTTTGATGATGAGCGCATGTTATTATGACAAAGCTGAAGAATTATACCCAAGTAATTTTAACCAAAACGACACAGGTGCTGTCACATATACCAATTATATTGCACCTTTAATCACAAGTAATTGTGCAAGTTCTGGTTGCCATGCAACTAAATTTCCAATTTTAGGAGATTACCCCAAATTAAAAACAATCATCGACAATGGCACATTTAAAAACCGAGTAATGGTCCAAAGAAATATGCCTCCAGGTGGATTAACAGCTACAGCTTACGTTAAAATTCAAAAATGGTTAGATGCAGGCGCTCCAAACAATTAATGAAATGAAGAAAATCAATTTCCTATTCCTCCTCATTTTTACAATTTTTACTTCTCAATTATTTGCACAAGATGATTTGATGAAGGAATTACAAGACATGAGCCCAAACAAACCCGCAACTGTTTTTGCCACTTTTAAATCAACCCGAATCATTACCGGGCAGAGCGTAGAACACATTGCAGCCAAACATTTAAACTTGGTTATTCTTCACCGTTTTGGGGAAATAAACGGAGGCGCTTATACCTTATGGGGAATGGACCAAGCCAATATGAGAATTGCATTTGAATATGGAATCAACAATAAAGTTCAAGTTGGACTAGGAAGAAGTAGCATTGGCAAAACTTATGATGGGAATATCAAATGGAAAATTTTAGCGCAATCTAGAGGCAAAGGAGGCATGCCAATAAGCATAGGCTATTATGGAAATATTGCTGTCAATACCATGGAATGGACAGACCCGAGTATTCATAACTATTTTACTTCAAGGTTGAGTTATTTTCATCAATTGAATATGGCAAAAAAATTCAACGAATATTTAAGCTTACAGGTTTCTCCTACATTGGCACATCAAAACTTGGTGCAATTGACAAGCGACAAAAACAGTGTATTTGCTTTGGGAATAGGCGCCAGTTGGAAATTGTCAAGAAGTGTTAGGTTCAATGTGGAATATTATCCAAGATTAACGGGCAGAAATCAATTAAGTTCTACTAGGGCAAAAGCTTATGATTATTTAGGCATGGGATTTGACATTGAAACAGGAGGACACGTTTTCCAATTGATGTTTACTAACGGAGATGGAATGCTTGAACAACAAATGCTCAGAGACACCAAAACACAATGGAGCAATGCAGGGATTAGACTTGGATTTAATATTGCACGCACCTTTTCTTTTGACAACGAAAAAACTAAAAAATCATGGTAAAAAATTTAATTAAAGGAGTGGTCATAACAGCAAGTTTGTTGTTGACTTCTTACATTTCAAAAGCACAATTATATATTACGCAAAGTGGCAATGTAAGTTTCTTCTCTGCAACTGCAATGCAGGACATAGATGCTACAAACAAGCAAGTAAGGACCCTTTTGAATGCCAAAGGCGAATTGATTTTCTTGATTGCCAATACCGAATTTATTTTCCCTAACAAATTAATGCAAGAGCATTTCAATGAGAAATACATTGAGAGTGAAAAGTACCCACAGAGCTCATTCAAAGGAAAAATCAACGAAGCTTTTGATTTAACCAAACCTGGAGAATATCCTGTTACAGCCACTGGCAAGTTAAATATTCATGGTGTTGACCAAGAAAGAACCATCAATGGAAAAATAGTTGTTACTGACAAAGACGTGCAATTGACTGCAGTTTTCAATGTAAAATTAACCGATCATAAAATTGATGTACCAAAATTGGTCATGGCAAAAATTGCGGAAGATGTTGAGGTAAAAGTAAATTGCATTTTGCTTCCAAAAAGCAAATAAGCGCCTACATATTTCTTCTGTATTGCCCCCCTACTTCAAACAATGCTTTGGTGATTTGACCCAATGAACAGAATTTAACGGTTTCCATGAGTTCTTCAAATATGTTTTGATTCTGAATGGCCTTTAATTGCAAACGTTTCAACATCTCATCGCTTTGGTTCT
>Ga0209400_1001344_pt1 | contig 19873 bp, 17 predicted proteins | sample M_130807_EF_Meta_FD_187313 | JGI IMG/M metagenome (GOLD analysis project Ga0209400, IMG submission 187313) | Freshwater microbial communities from Lake Montjoie, Canada to study carbon cycling - M_130807_EF_MetaG (SPAdes) (version 2) | ecosystem: Environmental > Aquatic > Freshwater > Lake... | reverse complement strand
GCATCCCAATAACCCACAGCCGTGATCTATTTTGATTCTGAGCCCTCGGGAGTTTCCCACCCTGGCGGCGACGCACACGGTAGTGAAAACTCGTGATGATGGCAAGAACAGATTAGGAAATCCAATGTGATCAAATGAAACACGTGTTTTTGATTTTTTCGAGTCAATCAATTTCGAAAACGAGTAGTTAGCTGGAGAAGAATGAGGCGCACATCTCCTACAAACGGGCATGCTTGCGCCGAATTCACAGTCAACACACAACCTGAACAATGCGTCCAGACCCCGTTCAAATGAAAACCGAACAAACACTTTAGCACAACGACAGTGCCCGCAGCTGGCACTTAGGCGGCAATGTCGTAGATTTCAGCGATCTTCTTAAAGATGCGATCCCGCCTTTCCCGCGCCTTTTCGACATCCTTGGTTTTGAGCGAAAACCTCATTCGCTCGGAAGTGGCATCGGGTTTGTGGACCGTAACGTGGCACCACCAAATACCACGATTGTTCCAAAGATGATGATTTTCGTTGTCATCATTGATCTTCATCACGATTTTCGTGGTCTTTTTCATGCGCGGTGAAACTACCACATTTAGTATGACAGATGCAACAAAAATAAATGGTTCAACACGCTTATTCACGTGCAGATGCGGAAGGCGGCAGTTGGGTGGGGTCAAACATCTCAAATTTCTCCCAATGCCTGGCGGAATCTGTCGCAGATGACATTGGCCCCTTCGGTTCCCACGCTCACGCGAATCAGGTGACCAGGCACACCGCAACCCTCGGCCCACGCCAGTTCCGAATAATGAGCAAGCATTGTGTAGGGACAAACGATTGTAAACGGCGTGCCGAACGTCGGTCCTTTGCAAAAGCGCAGCGCATCGTAGAATTTGGAAGTTTTCTTCTGCGCCTTGAGCACCATCGACAGCAGCCCGCCATATCCCCCGCCCTCCTTGCGCAGCTTGTCATATTCAGTCCTGTTCGTGATCGAAGGATGCCAGACGTTTTCCACTGCTGGATGAGCGATCAGCATTTCAGCCAACGCGAGGCCACTGGCGTTCACCGTGGCCCAGCGTGCGCTGCTTTCCTTCAAATTCGCCAACAAGGCGAGGCTGTCTCCGGCATACAGCGGCGCGCATTCCGAGACCTCGCCGGCAAGAGCGACAGAAAAATCCGCGTTATAGGGGCTGTCCTCTCGCACACAAGCCATGCCCGCCATCACATCGCCCGCTCCAGAAATCCATTTGGTCAAACTGGTGGTCACCACATCCGCGTAGCGCAAAACATCGATATTGCCCGGGCAAGCGGTCGAATCATCAACGATGAGCGGCGTGCCGCTGTTGCGACAGGCCTCCGACACGCGCGCGAGATCCACCGTGCGAAGCAGCGGGTTGCTCGGGACTTCCACAAACACCCCGGCAAACTCGCCCTGCCGAACGCGGCGCAGGGCTTCATCAAGCGATTCGCCGTCTCCCTGATTGAGAAAGACGACGCCATTGCCGAACATTTCCTGCACTTTCAGACAGTCGACATAGGGAAATTCGATCTGCAGGGTTTTTTTTCCCATGCGCAGACCGGGGAGGCTTCGCAATACCGAAGTGCAGGCCGCCATGCCGCTGGCAAAAACAAAAATCTGATCCTTTCCCACGCCGACAATTTTGCCGATATTCGCGCGCAGGATTTTTGATTTTCCCGAGGGCACAGGATTTCCATCGAGAATGTCCACGGCCTGCCTGCTGCTGACCACCTCACCGGAAAAACGCCAGTAATCCTTTGCGGCTCCATAGGCCTTCTCAGGGACAATCAATGCCTGAAGACCATGATAACTGGCAATGCGCGTGGCCACTTCAGCTCTTCGTTCGACGTAACGTTGCGCGCGCTGCGCGGAGACACGGGATGGGAAAATCACGACCGACTGACCTTCAGTGGTCAGTTCTTTTTTTGCTTCTTCGAACAATCGCTCCACTGCCGGATGACGAAAGAAACGCGGGTAACCCACGCGCATTTTCCGCAGAACCCGATCCCTGCCCTCCTCGTAATCGACCACTGATTTCCAGGTCGGCAGGCAAACAGAAACAGCATGGAGTGAGTCGGGAAGTGCAAGCCCCAAGTCTCCATCCTCCCAAGCCGGATCCTGGAGTAAATTTCGCATCGTCGACAGCTACTTAGCACGGTCAATCTGCCATGCCAAGAAAAATTCCCACGACGAGAAAAACACGCATTTCACTCATTGCGACGCGCGCCCATCAATTGCATTACGTAATACAACAGCATGGACACCGACCCGACCGCGCCGGCCACGTAGGTCATCGCAGCCCAAAACAGCGCGTTCTTTGCCCGTTCATGCTCCATGGCATCGGCCAGGCCGCTTTGTTCAAGCCAAACCATGGCCCGACGACTGGCATCGAACTCCACGGGCAAGGTTACCAGGCTGAATGCCGTCGTTACCGCCAAACAGCCGACAATGACCCAAATCAAAGCACCATTGCCCAGGGCGAACATTCCGACCAAACCAAGCATCATCACCACGTTCATCATCTGGCTGGCGATATTCACAATCGGCACCATTTTCGAACGAAAGCCCAGCCATGCATACGCCTGCTGGTGCTGCACCGCGTGTCCGCACTCGTGGGCGGCGACCGCCGCCGCAGCGACGCTGTTCATCTGATAGACGGCTTCGCTTAGGTTCACCGTTTTTTGCACGGGATCGTAGTGGTCCGTTAGATGCCCGCCAACATGGACGACCTGCACGTCGGTGATCCCGTTTTGCTTCAGCATCAATCGCGCGACTTCCGCGCCACTCACCCGCAGGGGAATCTGTGAATATTCGTTGAAGCGACTCTTGAGTTTCGAGGAAATCAGGAAACTGAGCAGCATGGAGCCTCCCATCACCAGCCAGTAACCGATGCCGATGCCCATGAATCCATTGGTGTGAGCGGGGATTTGCGAGAGTATGATCGTGTTCATGATTTTGAAAGACCGAATTATATCGCAAATTTGCCGGTCCGCAAATCGATTGTGAGGAGAAAAAAGCTCTGATTTTCCATCAGGGGTGGTCGAGAATCAGAGCATCCGCAGTCAACTCGGCGAAGGTCCCGGGATTGCCCACGTATTGAATCTTTCGCTCCTTGTCCAAAACAAAGATCAGCGGCCGCCCCAATATTCGGTACTGCGTGGCCAGACTGTTGTTGACATCGCAAAAATTCCTCCACGTGACCAATTCTTCCCCCTCCAACGCGCGCAGGGAACCAACGCTGTCATTTGACACGCCGAGAAGGACAAAAGGTTTGCCTGCCATTTTTTTCACCATGTTGCGATGAATTTCCAGGATGCGTTCGCAATCGCTCACTGCCGTGTTCCAGAACAGCAGCACGATGACCTTGCCCGAAAAATCGGACAGTTTCAACTTGGCACCTGTGACATCAGTTCCCTCGAGATCGGGAGCCACGCGGCCTTTGCTGAGATAGCGAATCACGTACAACTGGTCCTCGGCAAGTTTCGCCACAGTGACGCCGTCAATTTCGACATCGGCACTCTCAATGATGGCCTTGCGGATCAAAGTCAGCCGACGTTTCATCGTGCCCGGGTCATCGCTCAAATCCTCCAGCAAAATCGCCACCGCCAGCGCCGCCACGCCCTGCACCTTGCGGTCGGGGTTTTCCTTTTCGATTTTTTCCAGCAGCTTGAGCGCGTTGGAATCGCCAATGGCCAGCAGCCCCATGCACATTGGAGACAGCTTGGCACTGCGGACATGGGTTTTGACGACGCTGTCGACGATGCTTTTGATCACCTCCGCGCGGAAAGGTTTCACATCCGCACGCATGGTTTCCGCGGGCATCGAGCAAACAAGTTTCAGCAGCCAGCCACCCTGCTCAAGTGTCCAGTCCTGATCCAGCGAACCCTTGATGGCTGTCCACATTTTTTGGGCATAGGCGCTTGCGTCGGGCCGCTCGCCCCAAATCTTCGCCTGCGCCTCCGCTGTTGTCGCCGCCTGCAAACTGAGCGTCCACAATTCGACTTTTCCCTTGTATTCCTGTCTGATTCCGTTGGCCAGAGCAGGACTGTTCGCCGAGCACGGCAGAAGCCACGAGAGCAGGAAAAAACTGAACAGGAAAAATTGTCTCATGCGCGAAAATGACAAGTTCCCGCCTCTCTGGCAAGCGTGCAATATCACGGATTTACCCATAGGCCGCAACCGCTCAATGAATTTCAGAATGAGACCTCAAACCAAATTCCCGCGTAGCCATGGTCATCCGCCTTCTCATCAAGACCGATCGATGATCCAAGGAACGGAGTCAGCGATACATTGGTTGCGACGTTGTAGGTATAGGATATCCGCAGAAAGACATCGTTCAAACCCTCGCGATCATAATAATCTCCAACGGCGCTGATGCCTGCCAGCGCGCTGACGAATGACTTCTGGTCCAGCGGCTTGCTCCAGGAAAGTTCCGCTTTCGCATACCAGGTGTCGGCACCGTCGTCATAGCGGAGTTCCGCATTCACATCGAGATCGGCGGTGGCGTGCCAACTGCAAAACGGCCCGGTTTCAAAGCCGTCGCTCAACTGCGAACCGGAAAAACTGCGGTAACCGAGAACCCAGCCGGCACTGAAGGTTTTCTCATCGTAGCGCAGCTCGGCGAAACCCGAGGTCTCGGAAAAATCAGCACCTGAAGCCGATCCCGCCGCATGCCATCCGCGCAGTCCGATGCTCAGCGTGTCCGATATCGCAAAGCCGCTTTCCAACTGGAAATCAATGACATCATCCGCCAGCGACATGCCGCGGTGAATGTATTCCGTGCGATATCCTGTGACCGCCTCCACACCCCATGGAATGCTTGATTCCACCTCGGCGACTGCCACTGCGGGAAGAATACAGAAAAAGGCCGACAACTTCATAGCTGCTGCGAGCCTACACGTCAGCCAGCGGGAAAGGAATGAAAAAATCGCGCGAAAATTTCTCTCGCACCAACATCCACGGCGGATAACATGTGCCTGTCGATCAACATGCCATGAAACACGTTCTCATCATCGGTGCCGGCTTTGCGGGACTCGCTTGCGCCAAGGCCCTCGCCAATAAAAAAAATTTCACGGTCACAGTGATCGACCGCACGAACCATCACCTTTTCCAACCGCTGCTCTATCAAGTGGCCTCGGCCTCGCTGACGGCACCCGATATCGCACAGTCGATCCGGCAAATCCTCTGCAAGGCGAAAAACATCACGGTGTTGATGGATGAAATCATCGCGATCGATCCCGCCGCGCGCAAGGCAACGGGGAGATCGGGAGCCGTGTTTGACTTTGACTACCTCGTTCTCGCCAGCGGCGCGCGCACTGGCTATTTCGGCAATGACCACTGGGCCGCGCATACCTTGTGCCTCAAGTCTCTCGCCGATGCCCAGGACATCCGTCGACGCATTTTGACCTGTCTGGAAAAAGCGGAAATGACTAAGGACGCGGCGGAGCGCAAGCGCCTGATGACCATCGCCATTGTCGGCGGCGGACCCACGGGAGTCGAACTCGCAGGCTCGTTTGCCGATCTGACGCACCGCTCCCTTCAGTCGAACTACCGGAATATCGATACGGCCCGACTTTCCATCATCCTGATCGAGGGATCCGATCGAATCCTTGAAGCGTATTCATCCGAGCAGTCGCAGTATGCGAAATCCCGCCTGGAAAGCCTCGGAGTTGTCGTCATGGTCAATACCCGGGTGACCGAAGTCACTGCGGGGAAACTGCACCTGAAGAGCGGTGAAATCTTGGAGGCGGAATCGATCATCTGGGCGGCCGGTGTGGCGGCTAGCCCGCTGGCCGCGCAAATTTCGGCCGCCTCGGATCGCAGCGGAAGGATCACTCCGCTTCCCGATCTCTCCGTGCCGGGATTTCCTTCCGTATTTGTCGCCGGAGATCTGGTCAACATGCGCGACAGCGACGACCAGGTGGTTCCGGGCATCGCGCCCGCCGCCATGCAGATGGGCGACCACATCGGCCGGTTGTTGTTGGAGGAAGCCAGGCTGGAAACCACTTCGTTTGCGGATCGCAAGACAACCTTGCGCGCTAATTTCCACTATCGCGACAAAGGCTTCATGGCGATCATTGGAAAAAACCATGCCGTGGTCAAATCGGGCAAAACCGAACTGCAGGGTTTCGTCGCCTGGCTGATGTGGCTGTTCATTCACATCCTGTTCCTGGTCGGTTTCCGCAACAAACTTGCCGTTCTGTTAGGCTGGGCTTTTGCCTACATCAAGGACAACCCCTCGGCACGGGTGATCATCAATCCCCCGAATCCGCAAACCGGTCCCTGAATCGAGCTTTTCCGCTTCCTTTGCGCCATTCAGCAAAATTCCACTGCGTTGCATCGGAATTTTTCGCATTGCAATCCTCCGGAAATATGACTTAAGTCCTTCACGCACATGGCCATCACACGAGAACTCACCATCCAAAACAAACTGGGAATCCACGCGCGCCCCGCGGCCCAATTCGTGAAGATCGCCAACCGGTTCTCCTGCGAAGTCCGCGTGGAAAAGGACGGCGAGGAGGTCGATGGCAAAAGCATCATGGGCTTGATGATGCTCGCCGCAGGTCACGGCTCGGTCATCAGCGTGACGACCGAAGGTGCCGACGAGGAAGCCGCCATGGCCGCCCTGCAGGACATCGTCAACCGCAAATTCGAAGAGGACTGATCCTCATTTGATCGCACTCTTGTGAACGCGGACTTTTTGATCATCGGCTCGGGCATAGCCGGTCTTTCGCTGGCGATCCGCGCCGCCCGCCACGGCAAGGTGATTTGTCTTTCGAAAGGCTCGCTGCTCGACTCCAACACCGCCTGGGCACAGGGCGGCATCGCCTCCGTCCTTGACGAGGAACTTCGGGATCCAGGCGACTCGGTGGAACTGCACATCGCCGACACCCTCGACGCGGGAGCGGGGCTTTGCAACGAGCCGGTTGTGCGCACCATCATCAGCGAGGGTGCGAGCACGATCGAGGAGCTTGTTCATTACGGCGTTGATTTCGACAGGGAAGACGGGCATTTTTCGTTAGGAAAAGAAGGCGGGCACTCGAAACGGCGGATACTCCATGCCCGCGACACCACCGGACGGAAAATCGCGGAGGCACTTGTCCATACCGCCCGCAACACCGAAAACCTGGTCTTGTTGGAAAATCACTTTGTCATCGACCTGATCACCACCGGCAAACTCGGCATGGTGACCGACGACCGCGTTCTCGGTGCCTATGTTCTGAACAGCGAGTCCGGCGAGGTGGAGATTATCCGCGCCGACCGGGTGATTCTGGCCACCGGAGGTTGCGGAAAGGTGTATCTGTATACCACCAATCCCGACTCCGCCACAGGCGACGGCGTAGCCATGGCCTGGCGCGCCGGGGCGATGATCGCAAACATGGAGTTCATTCAGTTCCACCCCACCTGTTTCTACAATCCTGCCGCCAGCGGTGCCGAGGCACGCTCGTTTCTGGTGTCGGAAGCCCTGCGCGGGGAAGGTGCCGTTCTCATCAATCAGAAAGGCGAGGATTTCACCAAAAAGCACGACCCGCGCGGCTCGCTGGCTCCACGGGACATCGTCGCACGGGCCATCGACCATGAAATCAAGCGCACCGGTGCCCCGTGTGTTTTTCTCGATGTGCGACACAAGCCTGCGGGCTTCATGAAAGAACGCTTTCCCTTCATCTACAAAACCCTGATGCGATTCGGGCTGGATTGTGAAAAACAGCCGATCCCGGTGGTTCCGGCCGCCCACTACCAGTGCGGCGGCGTGGTGACAGACATCAACGGCAAAACCAGCCTACGGGGACTCTATGCGGTCGGCGAGGTCGCCTGCACCGGCCTGCACGGGGCCAACCGGCTGGCATCGAACTCCCTGCTGGAAGGAAATGTCACCGCGCGCCGCTGTCTGGTTGAAATGCTCGCCCATTTTCATCCGAACCGCGAGTCGCAGGAGTTTACCGAAATACCCGCATGGGAGCACGGCGACACCGCCGCGCCCGACGAACTGGTGGTGATCTATCACAATTGGGATGAAATCCGCCGCCTGATGTGGGACTATGTTTCGATTGTCCGCACGGACAACCGCCTCCGCCGCGCCGCGACCCGGCTGCGCAATTTGAAAAAGGAAGTGCGTGAGTTTTATTGGGGTCATCGCGTCAATGCCGACATTCTTGAATTGCGCAATCTCGTCGCGGTGGCTTCACTGATCGTGGACTGCGCGGCGAAACGCAAGGAGTCGCGCGGCCTCCACTACACCACCGATCATCCGCGGACCAAAGAATCGCTGGCCAGCGACACCCGCATTCGCAAGTTCTGAGAACAACTCCGCCATGAAAACCAATCTACTCGTCGCCCTTGGCTTGCTGATCCTGCTCAGCGTTGTCGCCACCGTGCTCGTCATCTGGCACGTGAGCAACACGGTGGAATTTTCCCGCAAGGATCTAAACGAGCAACAGAGCAAATGAGCGAACACCATCAACGCGTGGCAAATCCTCCGCCATCAATCCTCTGACCACGCTGCTATGCATCATCGCCGCGCAGGTCATCGCTCTGCCCGATTGATCGCGGACGTTGCTTTTTCAAGGCGAAGTCCCCACACTGCGGACTCACTTCACCTGCCAACCGCTCATGTTTGAAAAAACCATGTTGTTCATTTGCCTGCTGCTCCCCAGTCTGGCCGAGGCTGCGGAGCTGAAAAAACCCAACGTTCTCTTTCTGTTCACCGACGACCAACGCGCCGACACCATTGCCGCTTTGGGCAATCGGCACATCAAAACGCCAAACCTCGATCGACTGGTCAATCGCGGCCTTGCCTTTGATCACGCCTACATGCAGGGCGGCTTCCACGGTGCCACCTGCGTGCCATCCCGGGCGATGCTGCTTTCGGGCCGGTCGTTGTTTGAAGTCGATGAAAAACTCCTGCGCGACGAGACCTGGCCGGCGGCTTTTGGCAGAAGTGGTTACAGCACATTTCTAACCGGAAAATGGCACAACGATCCGTCTGCCATCGCAAAATCCTTCCAACAAGCCCGATCGGTGTTCACGGGAGGCATGACCAATCCACTCTCCGCTCCGCTCTCCGATCTGGAGAACGGGATAATCGGCAAGCCCCACAAGGCTGACAAACACGCCTGCGCCATCTTTGCCGATGAGGCGATCACGTTCATCCAAACTCAACCCGGCGACAAACCGTTTTTTTGTTATGTTGCATTTGACGGTCCCCATGACCCGCACATTGTCCCTGCGGATTACGCCTTGCGATACGACCCCTCAAGCATTCCCCTACCGGCCAATTTTCTCCCGCAACATCCGTGGGACAACGGGGAAATGAGCATTCGCGACGAACAACTGCTGCCGTGGCCTCGAACCAGGGAGAACGTGCAAAAACTGCTTGCGGAATACTACCGTTACATCAGCTACCTCGACGAACAGATCGGTCGCATACTCGATGCGCTCGATGCTTCGTCGCAGGCAAAGAACACCATCGTGGTCTTCAGCTCCGACTCCGGAGTCGCCCGTGGATCGCACGGCCTCATCGGCAAACAAAACTGCTACGAACATTCCATGCGGGTGCCGCTGGTCATCGCGGGACCCGGCATCCCTGAGAACACGCGCACCAATGCGATGTGTTATCTTTTCGATGTCATGCCCACCCTCGGTGTTCTCTGCGGAGTTGCGGGCGCAAAATCCGAAAGGGCGCGCGAGTTTTCCGCCGTGATCAAAAACCCGCAGGCCGCCCATCGCGACAGCATTTTGTTAGCCTATCGCGATGTGCAGCGGGCGATCCTTCATGATCACTGGAAACTCATCCGCTACCCGAAGGTTGATCAAACCCAACTCTTTAACCTGACCGCCGATCCCGATGAAATCCAAAATCTTGCGGCATCCCCCGAACACCAGCAAACCCTCGCCAAAATGCTCAGACTGCTGGCGACCGAAATGCAGGCGTTTGATGACAAAGCGTCACTCGGCGTGGAAAAAATCCAGCCATCGGAATGGCACGCGCCAGTAGGAAAATCGAAAAACAAGTGAGTTCTCCAGGTTGATTCGAATCGATGCAACGCACGGATTCATGATTGATTCCCGAGGGTCCTGTTGACTTGGCTGCTCGCTGGCCGCCGCAAGTTCACACTCTACGATAAGTTCATCCCACTGATTCTCCATCCGCGTTATGCCTAAAACTCCTCCGGATCCGTCATCACAGGCGCTGAACCTTCATTTCCTTGTGCTACTTTGGTTACGCTAAAGTTACTGTAGATGAAGAATCCCAAGAGCATGAGGGTTGAAAATAGGAGCGTAAGATCGCTTGTTAGTTTTGTGAAATCTCTGATAGGACTGAAAGCCTTCCACGTCGTTGGAGAGTCAAATGCAACCTCTGCATCTTTTAAGCGATGTATCGTCACCGCCATCGGTTGTCTCACGATAATCGGCGCGCTTGCGCCAATAATGAGTAGTGCCACCCATGATCGTATGATCATTAGTATACTTGCTGTTCTCAGGAATCTGATCGAATCATTATTCTTCGACATGCAATGTAGTTCCAAATCGAACGAGATGCAAGCTTGCGGGTATCATGGAAGGACCGCCGTGAAATGCAGCGAAAATCCCGGGATGCAAAAGCAGGGGTGCATTCGGGACACCGCACATCGATTCTGTGTTTGGCCAGAAATCGACCCGTTCGCGCGCCGCACTAACAGAATTACTGTTTCGGAGCGCGAGGGCGCGTGCGCTCCCCCGTTGTTTCAGTCAGTATGCTCTCGATCTGGGACAGGGAAGAATTTGCCAGTCATGGCTTCTCTCCTGTTGCTCTAGGGTAGACAGGTTGATTCCACATCAAGACTCCCGCATGCAGCCAAATCCCCCGGCCGAAAATGCATTCTTGACCGTCAGGGTTTCCCCACTTATGAAGTGCCTACCTTTCCGAACACATGAAACAGCTTGCTATACTCCTGCTTTTTACACTCAGCGCATTGCTCACTTCGTGTTTTCAAAACAATCAAGCCGATCCTCGGGGCAATTATCTGGCCGGGCTGGGGCCGCTGAAATATTCCTCACACGGCAGCGGTCCGGCTCCGGCAATTCCCGATGATGTTTCATACTGGGATGGCGACGGCGTTTCCGGCGCGCCACTGATCAAAATCAACCGCGCCCACCAGAAGGCCTATTTTTACAAGGATGGCAAACTGGTAGGTCTTTCAACCATTTCAACCGGTAAAGAAGGCCACAATTCTCCGGCTGGCAAGTTCAAGATTCAGGAAAAGGATCAGGGTCATCATTCCACGATTTACGGAGTCTTCACGGACAAAGCGAGCGGCAAAATGGTCAATGACAACGTGGACATCCGCGTCGACAAAATCCCACCCGGCTGCATTTTCTATCCCGCACCGATGAAAAACTTCCTGCGCATCAATGGCGGCGTCGGCATGCACACCGGGTATCTTCCCGGCTACGCGGCATCGCACGGCTGCATCCGCATGCCCGACTTCATGGCGCAGAAGTTTTTTGAGAATGCCGAGGTCGGCACACCGGTGATCATTGAATGAAATTTCCCGACCCCGAACAAAGCGAGGAGCTGAGCCCGCGGCAATTAGATGAAATCAGAAGCGAAGGTGGCGAGTTCGATCTGATTGACTGCCGCGAGCAGGACGAGTGGGATTTCTGCCGTTTGGAAAATGCAAGACTCTTTGCGCTCTCCGAGTTTGCCACGCATGCCGCGTCGTTGCTTGCCATGAAAGACAAGCCGATGGTCATCTACTGCCATCATGGCATGCGCTCGCTGCACGCCACCCGGTGGTTGCGGCAACACGGTCGACAGAACGTTTTTTCACTCGCAGGCGGCATCCAACGCTGGTCGGACGAGATCGACCCGCAGGTGCCGACGTATTGATCTCACTTTTTCAAAATCTGGAAAAGGTTGTGGTAGCGGTCCGTCCACAACGGAACGTCAAGCACCGGATCTTTCTTGTCGACCTGTGAGGGATTGGCTTTGAGAAACGCCTTGTTCCGGGTGACCAGTGCGTAATCGGTGCTGTAATGATCACCCTTTTTGTGGGTGGTGTAGCGAGTCGAGCTCCACCCCAACTCGGTAGCCTGTTTTTCCACCACTGGAAAAAGATAAAGATATTTGTTAGTCACGTGCACGGCAATGATGCCATCGGGATTCATGTGGCGTCGATAGATTTGAAAAGCCTCGCGGGTCAGCAAGTGCATGGGAATCGAATCGCCACTGAAGGCATCGAGAAGGATTACATCGAAATTCTGATCCGGCTCGCGTTCGAGCATGAGGCGGGCATCTCCAATGATGGTGGTCACCGATGCCCCCCGCTTCTCGGCATCACTGAGATAACTGAAATGCTTGCGAGCCAGACGCACGACATCCGGATTGATTTCATAAAATCGATAGGACTGACCATTTTGGGCATAACAGGCCGCGGTGCCGGCCCCTAGTCCCACAATGGCGACACGGGCGTTTGTTTTGTCGTGGATCGATTCCAGCGCCCTGCCGATGCCCGTATGCCGTCCGTAGTAGGTGACTGGTTCCTCCTTGTAGGCATCGGCCAGATTTTGCAAACCGTGCAGCGTGCCGCCATGGGTGAGCATCCTGAAATCAGTGTCGAGGCCAGTGTCATGACCTTCTCTCACATTCACGGTGCCGTAGAAATTGCGAACCCGTTCCAGGCGCTTTTCCACCTGCAATTCCTCGATGGACAGCCAAACCACTGCCGATCCGAATGCGACGAGCAACAGGCCTTGCAGGGAATAGCGCAGCGGTTTGCGACGCAGATGTTTGATCGAGAACAAACACGCGATGCCGGCGACAATCAGGCAAAAAATCAACCCGAGCGGCCACTCCATGTAGGTGACGAAAACATGCGGGGCGATCAAGCTCACCAGCAGACCACCAATGGCTCCGCCTGCCGACATGCACAGGTAAAACTCCGTGAGCCGCGCCGGAGCCGGCTTCAGACGCCCGAGTTCGCCATGACAGACCATGCAGGCCAGAAACATCGCGCTGAAACTCCAGGTGATTTCGTAGCGATAATCCGGCATCAGATCCACTTCGAGACCGAACCATTTATTCGCCAGATCAGCGATCAATGAGTCGCCACCCGCCGTGACGAAGATGGCGATCAATGCCAATGGAGCCCACAACCACGGTTGATACCAGCGTTCGTGCTCGAAGCAAATGATGAAAGTCAGCAGGTACAAGCTCAGGGGAATCACCCACAGGAAGGGGACGACAGCCACATCCTGGCAGACATGATTGGTGGTCGCGAGCAGCATCACACTCGCCAGGGCGGGAAGAAAAACCCAGAGCAGACGGCGCCACCATGCGGGACGAGCCGATGCCCACTCCGCCGCATGAACAGCCGATTGTCGCTCTCCGTCTTTGCCGCTAGAACGCCAGGCCAACAGTAGTGACAGGAAGCCGAACACGACGAAAGCAATCGACCACAGCTTCGTTTGCGCGCCGACATCAATGCGAGGTTCGAAAAAAAACGGATAGCTGATCAGTGCGACCAGCGAGCCGACATTCGACAGCGCGTAAAGCCGCCATGGCGAGCCGCCGGGGACGGCGCGCGTGAACCAAACCTGGGCCAGCGGGCTGGTGCTGGAGAGGATGAAATAGGGCAATCCAACGGTTCCCAACAGCAGCAGCAGAATGCGACCCGCCGGATCCTCATTCCCTGAGGGTTTCCAGGTTTCCGCCGGGGCGATCGGCAGCAGGGCAAAAGCTCCGACCATCAGCACCGTGTGAATGATCGCCTGCCAGCGGGGTTGCAGACGGGAAAGAAAATGCGCGTAGGCATAACCGCCGAACAGCACCACTTGAAAAAACACCATGCAGGTCGTCCACACCCCCGGACTGCCTCCGAACCAGGGCAGGATGAATTTGCTGATCACAGGCTGCACCTGAAAGAGAAGAAAGGCGCTCAGCAAACTGAGCGTACCCAGGAAAAAAAACATCGGAACTCGCTGGTTTGGGCTTGCTGTCATTTGTTGGAAAAAAATGACAGATTGCACCCGCGCGGGAAAGAAAAATCACCGCGCGTGAAATTGCATTGTTGCGTTTCAGGAACCCAGGCTCAGGGGTGCTTGTTCGGGAATGGCCGGCTCCGCCTGGGTGAAGCGCATGCCCACCGGTTTGGAAATGCCGAATTCCTCCATAGTGACTCCATAGATCACATCGGCGCGCGCCATGGTGCGTTTGCTGTGAGTGACAATGATGAACTGGCTCTTGTCGATGAAGCGGTCCAACACCCGCACGAAACGACCAATGTTTGCTTCATCGAGCGGCGCGTCAAGCTCGTCGAGCACACAGAACGGGCTGGGCTTGATCATGTAGATCGAGAACAACAGTGCGACCGCGGTCATCGAACGCTCGCCACCGGAAAGCAGGGAGATCGATTGCAACTTCTTGCCCGGCGGTTTGGCGATCACCTCGATGCCGCTTTCCAACGGATCGTTCTCATCGATCAGCATGAGATCCGCTTTGCCCTTTTCTCCGAACAACTCCCTGAACATCTCCTTGAAATTCTCCCGCACCTTGGCAAAGGTTTCGCTGAAACGACGCTGCGTTTCCTCATTGATGCGCTCGATGATGGCGAGCAGTTCTTTTTTCGCACCGGAAAGGTCGTCGAACTCACCGCGCATGAAATTGAAGCGTTCTTCCAGTTCCTCGAACTCCTCGATCGCATCGAGATTGACCGGCCCCATCGAGTCCAGGCGACGTTTGAGGTCCGCCACAATCTCCTCCACGAACAACCAGTCGGGCTCCCCTTCCAGCTCGCCGGGTAAGACCGGCACAATCTCCCTGGCGGGGCGGCCCCGACCCGACTCATTGAAGACCACGGTATCGGGTTCGTCGTCCCCGTCTCCGCTGTCGGCAATGATGCGACGCGAATTTTCCTTTTGCAGGGCTTTCTGCGAATCGATGCACGTCAGCAACGCATGGGCGTCGGGACAGAAGGCGGTGAGATCGACCTGATGGCGCTCCCGGGTGGTTTGCACGAGACTTTCCAGGCGCAGTTCGATTTTTGTCGCGGCAACTTCTTCGCGTCCGCGTTGCTCCACGACCCGCGCATGCTGGCGGCGAAGCTCCGACAAATGGCGCTCCGCCTGGTCAATGCGTTCCATGATCGCCTCGCGGCCTGAAGCGCGTTTGTTGGATTCCTCCGTCAAATCCGTTAGTTCCAGCCGGTGCATTTCCATCTCGTCTGCCAAGCGGGCGTTTTCCGTCACCGCATCCTCGATGCGCTGAGTGAACTGCGCGATCTCCGCCTCGCGGCGCAGGGAAAGTTCGCGCAGTTCCATGAGCCGCAATTCCATGGGTTTTTGCTGCTCCTCCGCCGCCTGCTTCGCCCGCTTGTCCACAGCCAGCGACGTTTTGAGCTCGTTCAGCATCATCACCAGCTCGGCTTCCTCGCGCAGGATCGACTCCAGTTCTGCTTGCAAACGCCGTTGCTCGTCTTCCAACAACTCCAAGCTGGCGCGGGCGGTGCTCAACTCCTGTTCCATCCCGGCGCGATTGGCCGCGACAATTTGCTCGCGTTTCTCCAGTTCGCCCCGTTCCCAAACCACGTTTTGAAGTTTTGTTTCAAAGGACTCGACCTCGCGTTTTGCGAGAGAAAGCTGCCCCTGCAAGGTGGAAACCTCCACTTTCTGCCGGTGCAGACGTTCACGACACAACTCCACGGTTTCGCGCTGTTGCTCCAGGGCCTTTTCAAGTTCCCCCAGCTTCCCGCGGCACGCCTGTTCTTCCTCGGCGAGTTGATTGACTTCCAAGGTGAGATCGCGAACTTCGTTTTGTCGTTCCAACAGGGAGTCACCTCCGTTACCGGACATGCCGCCGCTGATCGTGCCGACCCGGCCTAACAGTTCGCCGCGCAGCGTCACATAGGTCACGGCCGGCATGACATGCCGGAGCTGCATCGCGGAGGGGAGATCGGCGACGATCAGGACATTTTCTAACAGTTTTTCAATCACGGCTGAAATGCGGCGGTCCGCCTTGACGCGATCAAGAGCCCAGGCGATCGCGCCCGCAGGCACGGCTTCCATCTGGGTCGCCGTGGGCTGGCCGACGAATGTTTCGGGAATCAATGCTGCTTTGCCGAGCTTTTGTTCGGTGAGACGGTCGACCACAGCGGTTGCCAGTGCCTCATCGCTCACCAACACCGCCTGCACATTGGCACCGAGAGCGGCTTCGATCGCGCGGGCACAAGTGCTCTCCGCTTCGATGAATGAGGCAACCACACCGAGGATGCCATCGCTGAATTTCTCCGGCTGGCCCAGGCCCGCAAGCACACTGCGCGTGCCCTTCTCGTAGCCTTCTCCGCTTTTCACCAGTTGGCTGACGACTTCGAGTCGCGACGAGCGCTGCACCAGGTTTTTATGACATTCGGCCGCCGCCACCCGGCTGACATCGAGATCGGCGCGAATGCGTTGATAGCCGCGTTCCGCTCCCTGGAACGCCTCTTCAAAAGACGCGATTGCCTCGCTGCTCAACTGCAGTTCCCCGCTCACCCGCGATTCTTCATTGCGCAATTCCTCCAGATTCAGACGGAGGCGCTGCTCCTCCTCGGACAACTGGCGTGCACGGTCGCGATTGCCCTCCATTTGCGCGATCGAGCTTTCAATTTTCGCCTGGGTTGAGGTAACGGCGGTTTGAGTTTTCGCGGCGGCATTGCGATTCTCCTTGAGGGCGGATTCCATACCCTCGCGGCGCGATTTGACACCCCTCGTGCGTTGTTCATGCGTTTCCAATTCTCCTTCGCGTTCGATGATGCGCTTGGTCAGGTTTGCGAGTTCGGTGTGACAATTCAAGAAGTCGAACTCCTGCTGGGTCAATTTTTGACGGGTATCCTCGACGTCCTCGTTGTTCTGGCGAATGCGGCCCTCGAGTTCCGATTTGCGCTCGTTGTTGAACGCCACCCGGCCTTCGGAAGTATTCAACACATTGCGGTGCTCGTTGATTTTCTGACGCAATTCCGAAAGTTCGCTTTCAAAACTGCGCGCCACTGCTCGTGCCTCCTCAACCAAGGCCTCGCGTTCGGGCATTTGCTGCTCAATCTCGCTTTCCCTGGCATCGAGCACCCGGATCGATGTTTGCAGTTCACCGAGTTCGGCGGAAAGTTCTCCGAATTTCTTGTGGCAGAGATGCGTGTCAAGAATTCGAACGTCAACAGCCAGGGCCTGATAGCGCCGCGCCTTGGCCACCTGGCGGCGCAGCGAATTCATCCGTCGCTCCTGCTCGGCCAACACGTCGCCGACCCGCAACAGGTTTGCCTCGGTGTATTCCAGTTTGCGCAAAGCCTCTTTTTTCTCGCGCTTGTATTTGGTAATGCCCGCGGCCTCTTCGAACACCACGCGACGCTCCTCGGGCCTAGATGACAAAATCTGGTCGATCTGCCCTTGCGCCATGATGGAATACGCCGTGCGACCGATGCCCGTGTCCATGAACAGATCGTGGATGTCTTTCAGGCGGCACAAGGTGTGATTGATTCGGTACTCCGATCTTCCATCGCGAAACACCCGGCGGGTGATCGCCACCTCGTTGAAATTCACTTTCAGGGATTCCTCGCAGTTGGCCATCGTCAAGGTCACTTCCGCCATCCCCTGGGCCTTGCGTTTCTCGGTGCCGTTGAAAATCACGTCCGCCATTTCTCCACCGCGCAGTGCTTTGGCGGATGTTTCGCCCAGGACCCAACGGATCGCATCGACCACATTCGACTTGCCGCATCCGTTCGGACCGACGATGCCGGTCACCCCTGTCGCAAATTCGAAGGTGGTTTTGTCAGCAAAAGATTTGAAGCCGTGGATTTCGAGAGATTTCAGATACATGATCGCGTGGGACTGATGTTACTGCGGCAAAAACCGCGTGGGGAAAATCGTAGTCAGCCCAAGCAAAAATGCAAGCAGGCAGATGGCGAAAACACAATATATCGCACATAAAACATATGATTGATACATTATGTTGTGGTAGAGGGAACTTAAGACAAACGTAGCAATGCGCAAATGCTTTGCGATTCAGCTACGAGTTATCCGGCACTTTGAGCACTCGGACCGATTGCTTGAGAGCTGATGTGTTTCTGCATCTTCACATGGGGAATTCCCACTTCGATGAACTCTTTTCCGATGCAGGTGTAGCCGAGTTTTCTGTAAAAACCCACAGCTGACATCCGCGCGTTCAACGAAATGTGGATGAAGCCGCGATTGAGCAACTGCAATTCAAGGAAGCGGATGATTGCGCTTCCGCAACCGGTTCTTTGAACTGTTGCGGCAACCGCCATTTGTCGAAGTTTCACTTCCGTAGCGGAAAGTGGCGCCGCGATGACGCAGGCCAAAAGACTGTCCCCGTCGAACAGGCCGAAGTGCATTTGGTCCCGTTCATCTGTTAGATCGAATTCGTCAAGACTCAGCCCCAGCGGCACGCGCAGGATCTGATTGCGAAGTTCGCATTCCTGGCGGAATTTTTCCGAGCCAAAAGCGATTTCCTGAAAATTCATCTTGGCAAAAGATCGTCACAAGGAACGCTCCGCCACCTCGCGGGTGATCGCGGCGACGAAGTCACCCAGCGCTTGCGAACCGAGATCGTCCTTGTCGCGGTGACGAACCGAAACCGCCTGCTCTTCTTCCTCTTTTTGACCGATGATCAGCATGTAAGGGACCCGTTCGAGGCGGGCATTGCGGATTTTCGCGCCGATTTTATCGGAACTACGATCCATGCTTACGCGGATTTTTTGGTCGGCAAGCTGCGCGACAACCACTGCGGCATAGTCCATGAATTTTTCGGAAATCGGCAGCACCCGGACCTGTTCGGGCGCGAGCCAGGTCGGGAACTTGCCTTCGAAATGCTCAATCAGTAGACCCGTGAAGCGCTCCAACGAACCGAAAGGAGCGCGATGAATCATCACCGGGCGGTGCGGACGGTTGTCCTCACCGACGTAGCTGAGATTGAACCGCTCCGGCAGGTTGTAATCCACCTGCACCGTGCCGAGCTGCCAGTCGCGACCGATGATGTCCTTGACCACAAAGTCGATCTTGGGACCATAGAATGCCGCCTCGCCGAGTTCTTCGCTGTAATCGACCCCGAGTGTCAAAACCGCCTGACGCAGTGCGTTTTCGGCCTTCTCCCAGTTTGCCGGATCGCCCACATACTTGTCGGAATCCGGATCGCGAAGGGAGAGCCGCACGCGGTAATCGTTCATGCCGAGTGTACCGAGAACTTTTTTCACCAAACCAAGGCAGCCTTGAACCTCCTCCGCCACCTGATCAGGTGTGCAGAAAAGGTGGGCATCGTCCTGCGTGAAACCACGCACCCGGGTCATGCCGCCGAGTTCTCCGGATTGCTCCCAGCGATAGACCGTACCAAACTCGGCCAGGCGCACGGGCAAGTCGCGATAGGAATGAGGCTCGCTGTCGAACACCTTGATGTGATGCGGGCAGTTCATCGGCTTGAGCATGTAGCCCTCGTATTCACCGCTTTCCAGACCGTTGACCAAAGTGGCGCAGGAGGCATCCTCGTCCGCCAGTTTTTCGATGACACTGCGCTCGGGAATCGCCGGATACTGGCTCTCCTGATAATAGGGAAAATGTCCCGACGTGCGATAGAGATCGAGTTTGCCGATATGCGGGGTGAAGACCTGGGAGTAACCCTGTTTGTCGAGTTCGGCGGTGATGAAATCCTGCAAGGCCCGGCGGATCAAGGCGCCCTTGGGCTTCCAGAGGATCAAACCCTGGCCCACCATTTCATCGATGTGAAACAACCCCATCTCGCGACCCAGCTTGCGATGGTCGCGCTTTTTCGCCTCCTCCAATTTCGTCAGATGATCCTGCAGTTCTGTGGAATTTTTAAAACAAGTACCGTACAGCCGCTGCAGC